>Ga0070707_100006457_pt1 | contig 10898 bp, 12 predicted proteins | sample KBSK5502metaG_FD_65468 | JGI IMG/M metagenome (GOLD analysis project Ga0070707, IMG submission 65468) | Corn, switchgrass and miscanthus rhizosphere microbial communities from Kellogg Biological Station, Michigan, USA - KBS K5-50-2 metaG | ecosystem: Host-associated > Plants > Roots >... | reverse complement strand
GGAAGGTTGCGGAGGCCATCGCCGCGGAGCTGGGCAAGCATGGAGAAGTGCAGATGGTGACCGCCGAAGAGGCGTCGACAACCCTTGCGGAGCAAACCGATCTCGTTGTCGTCGGCGGGCCCACCGAGGCGCATCGGATGACCGAGCCGATCGCTCAACTCTTCGACCGCATCGGCGAGGGTTGGCTGGCGGGAAAGGCGGCGGCCGCCTTCGACACCCGTGTGCGTTGGCCACTGCCGCTGTCGGGGTCGGCGGCTGCCGGCATCGTGCGAAAGCTCGAGCGCGCGGGGGCCGAGGTCGTAGCGCCCGCGGCGAGCTTTTTTGTCGGCGGCAAGCCGACGTTGCTGGAACCGGGGGAGTTGGAGCAGGCCATGGCCTGGGCGGCGGCGCTGGCATCCAAGGTGGAGTCGAAAAAGCCGGTGCTGACTGCCCGATAGGAGCGGTTGGCTTAGCCGTCATAGGGACCGGATGAGCGTCCGGTCCCTATCCTTTTGTGCTCTTCGTCAGACTCGATGGAACCGGCGGCCGCTGATCTCCGAGGGGTAGACGGCAATCCACTGCTCGCGTTCGCCTGGGGCCAGCGGATAGACCGGGCGCTCGCGCAACGCGGCTGCAAACGGATCGAGAGCTCTCGTCACCTCTTGAGCCACACCCTTCAAAACGACGCTCCAGCCGACTCTGGTATTCGGATCCCAGCCGTCGACCTCGAAGGCGACTCGATGCATGACAGCCTGGCGCAACTTTGTCTCAGCGGCGGTGCGGAAGACCACGACTGTGCCGTCGACTGCGTAATTGATAGGAAAGATCTCGGGCTCGTCGCCGACCAGGAAAGCAATCCGGCCGATATCGCGCGATGCGAGCAGCTCGCTGCATTGAGACTCGGAAAGCACCTCCAGCACGTCGGGCCAACCTGGCTCGCCCATATGTGAATTCTCGCCGAACCCTCGACACCAGGTAGGGCCAATGGTCCCTCGCCGGCGGGACTCTGGACCTTACACGACGTATGCCAATCGGCAGATGTGAAACATCGCCCATCCCTGTTGACTAGCTGCAGAGCCGTCCAAGAGCTCAATCAAATCCCTCGAACGATGGGAATCTCAAAGGAGGAAATTTCGGTGAGCAAGGCAATTCGGTGGCGAATCATCACTCTTCAGGCGGTAATGGTCCTGGTTCTCGCGGGAGCGGCTGCGTTTGCATACGGGTTGGGGACATTCACCACGACACAGATTCACGGCGAGCTCGCCGCGCAGCAGATCTACTTCCCGGGCGCTGACCAGATCAAGGCGGGCGGAGCACTCGACCCCGCGACGTTCCCGCAGGAGATCAGGGACCAGGCCGGCAAGCAGGTGACCGACGGCAACCAGGCTCGCATCTACGCCAACGACTTCCTCGGCGAGCACCTCAAGGGCGTCGCCGGCGGCGCGACCTACGCCACGATCGGCAGCAAGATCTCGGCAGCTAACGCCGCACTCGCAGCGGCGTCAAAGACGGACCCGAACTACGCAACGCTTCAGGCCAACGTCGCTACCCTCAACGGCCAGCGCGACACGCTGTTCAAGGGCGAGACTCTGCGGTCGATGCTGCTGAACGCTTACGGCTGGTGGACGATCGGCGTCTACACGACCTACGCGGCGTTCGCTCTGATGATCGTGGCCCTCGGCGTGCTCGGCGCGCTCGTCTTCGAGTTCGTCGTCGCAGCCCGCAGGCCCGAGAGAATCAAGGTCGCGCAGAAGATCGCTGCGTGACAGCGTATTCAGGACGGCAAGCTCCGGCGGGACTTTCCCGCCGGAGCACTTTTGTGAATGGGCGATGGTTAGGAGAGACTGACGCACGTGGCGCTCGCACAGCCGCTTGACAGACGAGTCCACAACCCCTACTCCCGCCTGCCCAACTGGGTGTACCCGGGCTTCGTGGTCACGGCGCTCAGCCTGTTCGCCGTGTACGCGTTCTGGGTCGTGTTCTTCCAGCACGAGGGATATTACGCGCCCTACCTGAGTGCCTTCTACTCGCCGCTGATCAACGTCGGCCCGATCCCGCCCGGGATCTGGGTGGCCTGGGCGCCGCTGGCCTTCCGGCTCACCTGCTACTACTACCGCAAGGCGTACTTCCGCTCGTTTTTCTGGCACCCGCGGTCCTGTGCGGTGCCCGAGCCCAGCCGCCGCTACCGCGGGGAGACCGCCTTTCCCTGGGTCTTCAACAACTTCCACCGCTTCGCTTTCTACGCGACGGTGGTCCAGGTTGGCTTCCTCTGGTTCGACGCCATCGTCGCCTTCGACTTCGGTGGACGTCTCGGCATCGGACTGGGCAGCGTCTTTATGCTCGCCAACGTCCTCCTGCTTTCGGGCTACACGTTCGGCTGCCACGCCTTCCGACATCTCGCCGGCGGGGAGCTCGACTGCTTCTCGTGCTCGCTTGCGGCCCGCGCCCGGCACAGGCTCTGGAGAGGCGTCACCGTGCTCAACATCAAGCACGACCGCTGGGCGTGGGCGAGCCTGGTCTCGGTCATGGCGACCGACGTCTACATCCGGCTGCTTCTCGCCGGCGCGCTCCGCGACCCACGGTGGATCCTGTGAGCGCCGCGCCTTACGAGACTGTCGAGACGGACGTGCTCGTCCTGGGCGCGGGAGGCGCCGGACTGCGCGCCGCGATCGCTGCAGCCGAGACGGGCGCGCGAGTGCAGGTCGTCTGCAAGTCGCTGCTGGGCAAGGCCCACACCGTGATGGCGGAAGGCGGCGTCGCCGCCGCTATGCACAACGTCGCCTACCAGGATTCGTGGGAGGTGCATTTCGCGGACACGATGAAGGGCGGCAAGCTGATCAACGACTGGCGGATGGCAGAGATCCACGCCAGGGAGTCGCCGGAGCGTGTGCTCGAGCTCGAGAGATGGGGCGCCGTGTTCGACCGCACCTGGCAGGGACGCATCCACCAGCGGCCGTTTGGAGCTCACACCTATCCGCGCCTCGCCCACATCGGAGACCGCACGGGCCTCGAGCTGATCCGCACGCTGCAGGACCGCGCCGTGCACACCAAAGGCGTGGACGTGCATATGGAAGTGACCGTGTTCAAGCTCCTGAAGGCTGATGGGAGGATCGCCGGCGCGCTCGCATACCGGCGGGCAGACGGTTCCGTAATCCTCTATCGCTGCGGTGCGCTCGTACTCGCCAGCGGGGGCGCCGGCAAGATGTACCGGGTCACGTCCAACTCGTGGGAGAGCACCGGCGACGGGACCGCGCTTGCGTACGACGCCGGCGCCCAGCTGCGCGACATGGAAATGGTGCAGTTCCATCCGACAGGGATGGTCTGGCCCGCCGGCGTACGAGGGATCCTCGTCACCGAAGGCGTGCGGGGCGAGGGCGGCGTGCTGCGTAACAAGGACGGCGAGCGATTCATGGAGCGATACGACCGCGATCGGATGGAGCTCTCCTCGCGCGACGTGGTGGCGCGGGCCATCAACTCGGAGGTCCTCGCCGGACGCGGCACCCCACACGCGGGCGCGTTTCTGGACATCACGCACCGGAAGCCCGAGTACATCAAGAGCAAGCTGCCGTCCATGTACGAGCAGTTCCTCAAGCTGGCCAACGTCGACATCACAAGGCAGCCCATGGAGGTCGCCCCCACCATCCACTACGCGATGGGCGGCGTGCGGGTCGAGGCTGAGACCGGCGCCAGCACCGTCCCGGGGCTTTACGCCGCGGGCGAGGTCGCCTCCGGCCTGCATGGTGCAAATCGACTGGGCGGCAACTCGCTCAGCGACCTGCTGGTCTTCGGCAAGCGGGCGGGCGAGGCGGCTGCCGGGGCCGTCGAGGTCAAGTCTGAAACGGCCGCGCTTGACCCGGCCCAGATCGACACCGCCATCGCCGAGCTGATGGCGCCGCTCGACCGGGTTGCGGGCGAGAACCCGTTCGCGCTGCAGGCCGAGATCCAGGACGCCATGTCGGCCCACGCGCCGATCGTTCGCGATGGACCCGGGCTGGAGGCGGGGCTCGACAAAATACTCGAGCTTCGTGCGCGCGCCAGGAAATGCGGCACAGGCGGGTCGAATACTCTCGCGTTCAACCCGGGCTGGCATACGGCCCACGACCTGGAGTCGATGCTGGTCAACGCGGAGGCCCTTCTGCGCTCCGCACTGGAAAGGAAGGAGAGCCGTGGAGCCCACGCCCGCTCCGACTTTCCCGGCACCGACGACGAGCTGACCAACGTCAACTACGCGGTTGAGAAGACCCCCGACGGCATGGTGGTTCACGCCGAGCAGCGGCCGCCGATGCCCGACTACCTCGCCGAGGCGGTCCATCACTCCTACGCGCGCTACACACCGGAGGCGACCGAATAATGGAAATCTCCACCCTCGACCTCAAGATCTGGCGCGGCGACGCGAAGGGCGGGGAGCTGGTCTCGTATCGCGTCCCGGTACGCGAGGGCATGGTTGTCCTCGACGCGGTCCTGTGGGTGCAGGCCAACATGGCGTCAGACCTCGCCGTGCGGTGGAACTGCAAGGCCGCCAAGTGCGGCTCGTGCTCGGCTGAGATCCAGGGCTTTCCGCGACTCATGTGCAAGACGCCCCTCACCGAATACGGCGGCCAGGTGACGGTCGGCCCCATGAAGGCTTTCCCGATCGTCAAGGATCTCGTGACCGACGTCAGCTGGAACTACCAGGTCAACAAGGAGATCCCGCCGTTCACACCGAGTGAGAAGGACACCTTGAGCAGCGAGCCGTGGCGAATGCAGCAGAAGGACGTGGAGCGTGTCATGGAGTTTCGCAAGTGCATCGAGTGCTTCCTGTGCCAGGACGTCTGCCACGTCCTGCGAGCCCATGACATGAAGACCGCGTTCTACGGTCCTCGGTACATGGTCCGCATCGCGAGCCTCGAGATGCATCCGAAGGACACGCTTGACCGGCGCCCGCTGCTGAAAGGCAAAGCCGGGATTGGCTATTGCAACGTCACGAAATGCTGCACAGAGGTGTGCCCGGAGCACATCAAGATCACCGACAACGCAATCATTCCGCTCAAAGAGCGAATGGACGACGCCTACTTCGACCCCGTGCGAGCGATCGTCCGCCGTCTCGGCCGCAGGGAGCGCAAGGCCGATAGACCCTGACGGTCAGTGACTTCCGGCACTGGCGGGCCTGTCCGTCGAACTCGATACTCGGTTCATGTTCGTTCACCATTCGCTCCATATCGACCGTCCGATCGAGGGCTGCGCCCGAACCCTTGCCCGTGGACCCAGGAGGTGGTTTCCGCGGCTGGGGAACAAGAACGAGTACGGGGTCGGACCCAGAATCGCGGGCGTGGCAATCAGGAAAAGGGTCATGGTCAAGGCCGGCGAACCGGTCCAATCCGGTAACTGGACAGAAGTACCGGTCACCTGGAAGGCCTCATTTCCAGAAAAGCTGTTTCCGATGATGACGGGCAAGGTCGAGCTCGCGCCGGTGGATGGTCGAATCACGAGGCTGACCGTCAGTGGCATGTACGAACCACCGCTGGGTCGCGTGGGCAAGGAGCTCGACGACGCTCTGATGCACAGGGTGGCGGAAGCGACGGTCCGGAAGCTCGCGGAAACAATCGCCGAGAGACTCGAGACCAGTCTTCGCTAGTCTCAGCCAGGCCCGTTCAAGACAGGCCTTTAGGCCCTCACGTGCCGGGAGGCCCTGGCTTAGCCTGAGATCAGCGAGAAGCCCAGGGCCGCGAGGCGACACCTGAGATAAGGATGGAAATGGCTTGAGCCGACTCGGGCCTCTCGCTTCTTTGTTACTGAGACCCCGGTGTCGTGGTGTGCCGGGCCAGGTAGGCGGCAGCCTCAGCCCTGCGCGCCACCTCCAGCTTGGAAAGGATCGTCGACACGTAGTTCTTGACGGTCTTCTCGGCCAGCTTCAGCTCCTTGCCGATCTGCCCGTTGGTCTGACCCTTGGCAACCAGGACGAGAATGCGCTCCTCCTGGGCGGACAGCCGCGCGAGCTTCTCATCGCGCAGGGTCTTGCCCTTGCGGAGTCGCTCGAGCACCGAGCGCGTGACCTCGGGATCCAGGAGGCTCTTCCCAGCGCCGACCTCGCGGATGGCGCGGATGAGCTCTCCGCCGCGGATTTGCTTGAGGACATAACCGGCCGCGCCGGCCATGATCGAGGCGAACAGGGCCTCGTCGTCGGCGAACGAGGTCAGCATCAGGACCTGGGTCTTGTCGAGCTTGGCGCGAATCTCGCGGGTGGCTTCGATCCCGCTCCCGTCGGCGAGGCGCACGTCCATCACAACCACGTCGGGTTTGGTCCGCAATGCCTGGTCGACGGCTTCCTGCACCGTCCCGGCTTCGGCCACGACGGTTAGATCGTCGTTGGCGTTGATGAGCGCCTTGACCCCGTCGCGTACGACCTCGTGATCGTCGACTAGCAAAATGCGGAGGCGGCGGTTCGACACGACCGCTATGGTCGCACCTTGGTTCGCGAGCGCGAACGGCCTGTGGTCCCCTTCCGGGCGGGCCGAATGGCACTCTCTTGCGACAGCGGAAATGTGATTCGAAGGCTGGTGCCGCGGCCGTTCTTGCTCGTTATGTGCAGCTCTCCGCCAAGCGAGGATGCCCGTTCCCGCATGTTTCTCAGTCCATTGCCGCTCGAGTCACGGCGCGGGTCAAAACCCGATCCATCGTCCTCAATGCTGAGCAACGTGCTCGGCCCCATCCGGACGAGCCTAACCGTCGAATTTTTCGCATTCGCGTGCCTGACCACGTTGGATAGAGCCTCCCGGGTGAGCTGCACGATCTCATGCGATCGGCCGGAAAGGCTCGCCGCCAGGTCGCTATCGACCTCGACGACAACGCGAGTCGGGGAGCGCGCCTGGACCTCCTCTGCGAGGGCGCGTAAAGCCTGGTCCAGCTGCCGGTCGGCGAGGATCCCGGGGCGCAGTCCGAAGATGTAGTTGCGCAGGTCGCGAATCACCTTATCGAGCTCGGCCACCGCCCCCTCGATGCGCTCCGCATGTTCAGGGGTGCTCATCAACAGGGCAGTGCCTTGGAGCCCCATGCCAACCGCGAACAGAGACTGGATGATCCCGTCATGCAGCTCTTTCGCGATGCGCTCCCTTTCGTCCAGCAGACCAGCCCGTCGAACATCGGCCTGGGCGCGCACATACTCCATCGCCACCGAGGCCTGGTCGGCAAATGTTTCGACGAGCTTGACCGTCTCCTGGTCGAAGCGGCGGCCACCTTTCAGATTGGCGACCATCAGGGTGCCAGTGGCGCCGGCGCGGCCCCTAAGGGGCACGAAGATGGCGGGGCCGACACGGCCCAGCCGCATGATCGGTTGGTAAGCATCTCGGTGGGTGCTCGCGTCGTCTGTCACGAGAGGCTGGCCGGACGCCATCACCTCGCCGGAAATCGACTTTGCCGTCGGGACCGATTGACCGCGTACCTGCGCGGCTTGAGCACCCACCGCAGCGGCCACGACAAGTTGCCCCTCGGTTGTACTCTCGGTCAAGATGGTCGCCGAATCGGCGCCCGCCAGGTCGCGAGCATGTTCCACGATTCCGGCCAGCAGCGAATCCGCGTCCGAGCCCCCGAGGATGGCGGCCGTGATGTCTCGCAAGGCATCAAGCCATCGCTCTCGCTGCCTGGTCTCTGCATAGAGGGTCGCGTTGGCTATCGCAACGCCCGCCTGGGTGGCCAGCACGATCAGCGACTCCTCGTCCTCCCGGCTGAACGTCGTGGCGCTGCGCTTTTCGGTCAAATAGATATTGCCGAACACTTTGCCCATGGCCTGCACCGGCGCACCAAGGAACGAGCGCATGGGCGGATGATTCGCCGGGAAGCCCACCGACTTCGGATGGTCCGCGATGTTCGCGATTCGGATTGGCCGCGGCTGATGTATGAGCAGGCCGAGGACTCCACGTCCTCGGGGTAGGGGTCCAATCGCCCGCCGCTGCCTGTCTGACAGACCGGTGGTGATGAACTCCTCGAGGTCTCCTCCTTCGCCGATCACCCCCATCGCCCCGTAGCGGGCGTCGGTTACCTGCGCCGCGAGGTCCACGATGCGCTGAAGAACGATGGGCAGAGACAGCTCGGATGCGAGCGTCAGGCCGGCTTCCAGCAGGATGTCCTTCCGATCTTGCGGCCGACTCACTGGGCGGAATCTAGTCCAATCGGCCCCCGAACGGCAGGGACCTGGTCCCTGCTTTGGCCAGGCCTGCCGGCCCTTTGGAGTGCGCGACTGCGGTGGAAAGCTGTTGGCATGGGACCAGTGAAGCGGTTCGAACGAATCTTCCTCGCGACGGACGGGAGCGAAGAGTCGCACGCCGCCGTGGATGCCACGATCGCGATTGCCAAGTCACCGACCGTGACAGTCAAGGTGGCCCACGTCTGGAGTCTCGAGATCCACCATCGCCACGGGCGCTGGGACATCGAGACCCGCAGCGAGGCGCAGAAGCTCGTCGACGCGACGGTGGCGCGCCTCCTGGCTGCTGGTGTGATCGCCCAGCAGCAGATCATCCGCGCGGACAGCAATCACGTCGCCGCCGCCATCGCGATTGAGGCCAGGGAATTCGAGGCCGACCTCGTGGTCGTCGGCTCGCGGGGCCTCTCAGACTGGCGATCGCTGACGCAACACAGCATCAGTCATCAGCTGCTCTGTGCTGTGGACTGCCCGGTGCTGATCGTTCGGACGCGGCCGAGGGGCGCTGCTGTCAAAGTCGCCAGGATCGTCATGGCCATAGCGGGAGGGGACGATGTGGAACCTGCCGCACGAGCCGCCATAGCCGTCGCGACACCTGACGTGTCAGTCATGGTCGTGCACGTCACGCAGGCGCTCTTTGGCGAGCAGGGCTTTGCCTATGTCGAACCAGGCGACGAGATCCGGGAGACGATGTCACGAGCCTGCCGGATACTGACGGCTTCGGGCGTCGCCGTTCAAGGGATGGTCGCGCACCAAGGGCCGGTCGCGTCTGTGGTGGCTGAGATCGCGAGGGACTCGAATGCCGACCTGATCGTGATCGGCTCGAGCCGCATGGGCAACATAGCCAGCCTCTTCCTTGGCTCGGTCTCGCATGAGCTTCTTCACATGACGGACCGGCCGGTGCTGGTCGCCGAGCGCGTGCCCGTATGACACACCTGCCGCGGCGCCGGACAGTTTCGGACGTCATGACTAGGAGCGTGCATGTGGCGCACCCGTGGACGCCCTTCAAGCTTCTGGTTCAGCTCATCGAGGACAACAAGATCAGCGCCGTGCCGATCGTGGACGAGCAGGGCGTCCCGATAGGCATCGTCTCTGAATCTGATCTTCTCCTCAAGGAGCGGCGCGTCGAGCTGGAGTCGAAGGCAAGCCGGCTGCATCCTCTGCGAAGACGGGAGCAGAGAGCCAAGGCGGTGGGCGTGGTCGCCTCCGAGGTCATGACCGCACCACCGATCACAGTCCCATGCGATGCCACTCTTGCGCAGGCGGCCCGACTAATGCAGGAACGGAACGTTCGGCGTCTCGTGGTCGTAGACGAGCGTGCCAAGATCGCCGGCATCGTCAGCCGGAGCGACCTGCTCCAAGTTTTTCTTCGCACGGATGGAGAGCTTCGCGACGAGGTTGTATCCGCTGTTATTCCGTCGCTGGTCCTCGAGACTCCTGAGGCCGTGGAGGTCGAGGTCAGATGGAACGTGGTGACACTGTCAGGCGAAGTGGATCGCAAGAGCGACGCGCAGATCCTGACTCGAGCGGCGAGTGACATCGATGGAGTGGTCGGGGTGGTCGATCGCCTGCGCTTTCGCTGGGACGACACGGCGAGCCACGTACCCGTTGTACCGCTCGAGTGAGGCCTGTGATGCACGCTACACGACCAGGGCAGATCGAAAGCCTGAGTGACGCGGAGTGCGTCAAGTTGCTGCGGTCCCATGACCTGGGCCGGATCGCGGTGGTAGATCGCGAAGCGCGTCCTCTCATCTTTCCCATCAACTACTTCTTCGATGAAGGCGTCGTTGTGTTTCGCACGGCGCCGGGTACCAAGCTTGACCTGGTGCCAGGCGCGTATGTCAGCTTCGAGATCGACAGCTGGGACCCGGACCAGGGTCTCGGATGGAGCGTGCTCGTAAAGGGAATCGCTCGCGACATCACCCATCCACGCGGTGCACCCACCGGACGGATGCGCTCCTGGCCGGTCCAGCCTGTGGCACCCGGATCGCGCGAGCACTGGGTTGGCATCTGGGCCAATGAGATCACCGGGCGCAGGTTCCGGTCCGCAGCTCAGCGGCCCACCACATAGGAGAGGGCGCTGCCGATGAAGGCGACTGGGCCGCAGGATGAACTGGAAGAGATCCCGCAAGACGAGTGCCTGGAAATCCTTGGTCGGCACAGCCTCGGCCGGGTTGCCATCGTCGTCGACGGGCAGCCCCTGATTTTTCCGGTGAACTATGCGATGGGCGGGCGGGTGATCACCTTTCGCACCGGCTCAGGCACCAAGCTGTCCCACGCACCTGGCTCCAAAGTGTGCTTCGAGATCGATGGCTACGATTCATTAGCCGGCGCCGGTTGGAGCGTCATGGTTCAGGGCGTCGCCGTCGACGCCACGGATTCATTCGACGACGTGTCGTGGGCCGCCCGCGCGGCGGCGCCGTGGGCGCTGGCGCCAGGCGCCAAGCCCTTCCGGGTCGCCATCGACCCAAGCGAGATCACCGGCCGTCGATTTCGACGCCGAGCCTAGGCCGCCTCCGGCTGCGAAAAGTGGTCACGCGGCAGCCGTGTGGGGAAAGTCAAATCGGATGTGCAGGGGTGGTGCTCATGCGCCAACCTAGCCCGACGGGACGGCAACCGCATCCTCCGCCGGTTCGGAGTCCAGAACGACCGTACCGGCGGCACCGTCCACGGTGATTCGCTGCCCGGTTGTTATCTGCTCCGTGGCGCCGGCCACCCCGACGACGGCAGGAATGCCGTATTCGCG
>Ga0070707_100006456_pt1 | contig 10899 bp, 9 predicted proteins | sample KBSK5502metaG_FD_65468 | JGI IMG/M metagenome (GOLD analysis project Ga0070707, IMG submission 65468) | Corn, switchgrass and miscanthus rhizosphere microbial communities from Kellogg Biological Station, Michigan, USA - KBS K5-50-2 metaG | ecosystem: Host-associated > Plants > Roots >... | reverse complement strand
AATCGCACAAATCGGCAAAAACCGGAATCCCAAATCGCCAGAAACCGGCCCCGAACCCGCGGTTTCTTGCAGAAACGATTACTTCAGACGTGCTCTTTGGCCGCCCTGCCCAACGGCTTAGCGGTTCTTCACGGCCGACCAGCAAATCCGAGATTGAAGACCTGCGGGCCAGGTCGATAAAATCCGGAGTCTGCTTAGTAAGCAAAACACGGCATTGTAGCCGTGCGCTACTGGCGTCGGTAGATGATGAAGTCGTTGTCCATAAGGTAGTAGGCGGCGCCGCCGACCGACAGCGAGAGAGATGGGTCCGCTTGCACCTGAGCAACGGCCCGATACTTCGCGACAAGTGCGGGAGCTCTTTCGTTGAATTCCTTCCACTCGGCTGGGCGGAAGACGAGGAAGGTGGGTGATAGTTCGGTGATCAGCCCGGTCATGTGGTGGTGCTTCCTATAGGCTGCAAATGCCTTGGGAGAAGCAAGTCCGGGGAAATCGTACGTGGTCTTGTTCTTCGCCTCCCAGCCGATGAACCCCAGCGGTCCGAGGGCGACGGTGTCGTTCGGCGACATCATGCCATTGAGTATCTTTCCCGTCTTGCTGCGGACGGCGACCTCGATGCCTTCCTGCATCCGCTTGTCGAGCTGAAGCGTGTAGGGCAGTGGCGTCGCGTAGGCGAGGACGAGAGCGAAAGAAGCTGCGACGGCGATCGGCCGGAGGCGCATCGCGATCCACGAGACGCCGAACGCGGCCAAGAGGAACAGCAGCGCCGTGAACGGCGGCAGGTACCACATGAAATACGGATTCACCCGGACGATCGTTCGATAGGCAATGAAGCCTGCGACGAAGCCGACAACCGCGAACATGCGGGGCTGAATTCGAACGGCATGGACCGCGCCGATGACAGCCAAGGTCACGACGTCGCCGACGATCATCTTGAGCACGGCATCGGGCAGCGGCGCCGCGCTAATTATTAGCGGTTCTTCACGGCCGACTTTGGAGATGGAACGGGAAGACGGCTGCCTCACCATCTTCGACACAAACAATCGGTCCGCAACGGCTGCACGTTGGACGACCTGGAGTATCTTAAGCAGCTCGAAATCGATCCCGCGCTATAGGCTTTGCGCAATCTGGTCGGTGACTCGCAAACTATTAGCGACGATCGTCAAACTCGGATTGATGCCGCCGCTCGACGGGAAGAACGATGCGTCAAGGACATAAAGATTGTCGAGGTCGTGCGCGCGATTGTTGCGATCGAGGACGCTCGTGCGAGGATCGTCGCCAAGGCGGCAAGTGCCACATACGTGAGCTCGATTTAGCATACCTGTGGGCCGAAGGGCCCGTACGTCAAAGCGTGGGCCAACCGCGCTCTTAACAGCCTCTCGCAACATCGTTGCGCGGGCGCGTAGTTCGTCCGGGTAGCGGTAGGTATATACTATTTCTCCGTCCGAGTGGGGTTTGGCGATGACGTAGTTTCCTGAATAGGGAAGGTCTTCAACGATCGTAAAAAACGCCATCCATGAACGGTATGTAAATGCGCCCGCCGCTGAAATCGCGGATAGCAACGGCATGGGCAGATGATTGAATGGTCTCCTGTGTAACCCCAAAAACGCCATTACGTCGGTGCGCGTCAGGCCTGGATGGGCATGAATATTACCCAATTTCGTCCCGTTATGGACGTAAAAGTCGTTAAGCGACAGGCCGTGATTGATGTTGAAGCCAAGGCTCCGCGACGTCCGTTTAAGTCGCATTAACAGGACGTCGGACACGTGTAACATGAGGTTGCGACCTACCAAGCCTGAGCTGTTTGCCAAGCCGTTGGGGAAGCGCTCATTTGCTGATTGCTGAAGAACAGCTGGCGTGAGAAAAGCGTTTGCCGCAAGGATGAAGACTCGCGCTTGTAGGGCGATCTGTCGCTGGTTTGCCTCGCAAATCACCCGCTTGATGACTCGGCCTGTCTCTTCGAATCGGATTGCTCGACAGTTCGGCAGGATCTTGGCCCCGAACCCATCGAGCGCCGGATAGAGACATATTCGGGCTGCATCATTGCGGCATTGATGCGGGCAAAGCATACCAGGGCAGCCAAGGCAACCCGGCACGCGCTCTAATGCAGAGTGAAGGCGATACGGGTTGAGACCTGTGTCCTTGAGCGCCCCGAAAACGGCGAGTTCCTTACCGGATGCCGGGGGTGGCTCGAGGAGGCTGGCTGTTGCTGATGCGAGTGGGTCTTGCGTGCCTCGCACCCGGTACAAGCTCTCCGCCCGCTCGTAAAACGGTACCATGTCTTCGTAGTTGATTGGCCACGCTTCCGGCAGCGACGTATCAGGTATTTCCGGAAAAAACCGACGCGGCGTGAAATCTTCCGGACGAAACCGGTCCATGACTGCGCCAAACTGCGCCGTCGACCCGCCTGCGCCAGAACCAAAGGGCGGCGGCGTACGAAGCGGAGCGCGCCCCTCTTCCTGCCGATAATAAGCAGGACGAGGCCACCAGCCGTGCTCGAGTGCCGCCTCGGGGTTGTCGGTCCATGTGAACGGGACGCCTCTTACAACGGTCGGATCATGGTGAAGAAGTTTGCCTCGCTCGACAAACAACACCGATCGCCCCAAACGCGCGAGGTTGAACCCGGCTGTCGAGCCACCCGCTCCCGCACCGATAACGATGACATCCCACAAGTGACCTTCGGCATCCTGCGGAACAATTTCGCCGGGAACAGTACTCATAATTTCTCAGGTGTACCTCTTAAAGCAAGACCGGCCTTCGCGTACACGGCGTCAAGAACGCGCGCCGTTAAGACTGCATCATCATGTGGAAGCGTATTCGATTCCTCGCCCCTGATACTTTTTGCAAACGCCTCAAGCTGAAGTTGATAGGTCGACGCTGAGGGCAGCGCCTCGTGACCCAAGTTGCCATTTTTCTCGTACACAAGGCCTTTACCGTCCCACTTGATCCATCCCTTCTCGCACGTCACTACCACCCCGCCCCGAGGCAGGTAAAAACCGCGAAACCCGAACTCGGCAACACCTTCGGCCCCAGATGGGAACTGAAGGATGGCACGCATCCAGCGATCGATTTGAGGACTACTGCACTTGTGGCGCACTGACAGGATTTCAGGTTCCTCTCCTGCCATATACCGCAAACAGCTGACCGAATAACAACCCACATCGAGTGCCGCGCCGCCTCCGAGTTCGAAGCGCAGGCGGAAATCATGCTTCGCCATGGGGATATACGGCGCTCGAAAACACGATTCGACGCGAAGCAATCGGCCGAACTCACCGCCCGCTACCAGTTCGCGTTGACGACACAGCCTATCCAGATAGCGAACATGCATGGCTTCAACTAGGACGAGGCCGTGTCGCCGCGCGAACAGCGTCAACTCTTGTGCTAATCCCGCATTCTCTGCGAGCGGCTTTTCGCAGAGTACATGTTTACCTGCTTCGATGGCCCGACGCGTCCAGTCGTAATGAAGCGCCGGGGGAAGCGCGATGTATACTGCATCAATGTCCGGACATTCTAACAACGCCTCATAGGAGCCAAATCCGCGCTGGATTCCATGGCGCGCTGCAAACTCTTCTGCCTTCTGCGGGGTTCGAGACGCAATCCCACGCACTTCGACCCCTTGCGTCTCTTTGGCCGGCCCCAAGAGGCCGTACGGGACGACTCTTGCCGTTCCCAACACGCCAATGCGTACCATGTGCTGCCACAATCCCTGAAATATCGAATACGTGCCGACAGGGTCCACCATCCGCCCGTCTGCGGCGGTTTTCGCGTGAAGCCTGCCGGCCGCAATCTATAATTCGCAGTGGCCGTTCGAGCATTTCATCCGGCCCGCGATGCTTGATGCCGAGCTTCGCCACCTTAGGCGTGATGAAATCTAGGATCCTACTTTCGCGCCGTCGGTGCAATAACAGATAGAAATTGGTCTGTCCAGGCTCCCGGCGCTGTGATTTTGCCTGAACAAGGCATGTTTTACGACGTCGACGCGGACGATCGTGATGCCGGACAACAATAGCGAGCGCTCGCGACAATTAGCGCGGCGAAGAGCCACACCATAGCGCTGATGGCATGGGGCGCCAACGCATCATCGGCAAGGTCTTGAGTGGCTAGGCTCGCCAAGCCTCCGACAATCCCGACCAGCAGCGGTTTCATGTCTGGCGCAACTTCTCGCATCGCGCGAAGCGCAATCATCACGATCTTCGCGAAGAACGCGAAGAACAAGATAAACCCCAGGGGTCCCAGGTCTGTCAGCAGGGCGAGGTAGTGATTATCCGCGGACTCCCACGCCGGTATCTTTACGCCCAAATCCCGGAGTACCTGCCTGCCCGTCTTCATCGCCGCAGTGCTGTTGTTGAGGCCGACTCCGAGGATTGGGTGCTCCCAATAGCCTTGCAGCACCGCCCAGAAGAGATCAAAGCGCATCGAGTAGCTTTCCTCGCGCGCCGTTAAGTAGGCCACTAGGAACGGTAGACTTAGCGCTGCCGCCAAAGTCAAAATCCCCGCACTCACTACAAGCACCCGTCGGGGAATCAACCCGGACCAGCCGCCGACGGCGACGCAGACGAGCGTGCCGACCATGAAACCGATCAAGCCCGCTCGTGAGAAGGTCAATACCAATCCGGTAATGCCGAAAAAAAACACCGTCAAGAACAGAATTCGATCGCGGTTCTTACGCGCCGCTACAAGATAAGCCAGAACCAGAGGTAGACACAGGCCACACCAACTCGCCGCTACCGCAGGATGGCGGAAGATACCCTGGCTGCGTTTGATCGCCGATCCATGCCCACGATACTCTGAGAGATTGCCCTGCGTGTTGCTGACGGTGAGGTTCTGGGTTACAGGTGTCTTACCTGGTTTGGCGGTCAGGGGGCTTTTCTCACTCGTCACCGACTGGTCGCGCAAACTGGCAAAGGCGATGTAGTCGGTTCCGATACCCATCTCGAAGAATGTGATCACCGAGCCGGCGCCGATGATGAACCCGACGAACACCGCCACGACCACGGTTCGAAACTGCAGGCGTGTCGCCACGTTGTTGATCAGATATACAAAGGTCAAAAAGTACAGAGCCTGTCGGCCCAATTCGACAATCGACAGGTAGAACGACTCTGCGTTGATCAGCGATACCAGCAGAGCCCAAACGAGGTAGAATAAAAAGAGGTATCCTATGCTCGGAAAATAAAAGCTTTGCTGTCGCATGCAGACGCGAGCGAGCCACGGCGGCAACATCGCGAGCAATACGACGTCCGTCAAATAGAGTTCAAGGCTGACCGTGCCCGACGCGGGCATCCCGTAGCTATCGACCAAGCTTTGCGGATCGACCAGCCCAGATGACAGCATCTTCGAGATGTCGAAGGGGGTTGATAGAGCCAACAAGAACAGCCAAAACGCCTTCGGGTTCTTAAGCGCCATCGTCGGGATCAGCAGAGTAAAGCCGCCGAGGATAAAGGCGAACTTCGCCACCGAGAGCTGGGTCAGCGCCAGATCGGTCGCAAGCGCCACTACAACGCCGCCGCCGAGAATGCCAAAACCGCTCAGCAGAAACTCACCCGCGCTAGCTGACCGCACGCTCACTATTTCATTCCTCTCTACCGGCTGTTCGCCGCGAACCAACTTAACGATAGGCGGTGAACATCTATAGCGTTCACCCCGTGGATCGGAGGGTGTCTTGGCCCTGGCAACCGCCGCAGACGTAAGATAAACCGCCACCCGCGATCAGAAGCTCCGCGCCAGATCTGTCTCGGCTCAAACGCATGGTCGCCGCCGTTGGTCGCCTCAGTGAATTCAATAACGATTTTCGAGACGTCCGGAGATGCCGTCCCGCAGGCCTCGCAAACAGGCCCACAAGGTCGGTCCCGCTGCCCTGACGAACAGCGCTACCCGGATTTGCCACCAGCAGAACCGCAACAAATGGACGACAATAGGCATCGGCGAAAGTCCTCGTCTATATTTATAGATCCAGAAATAAATGCTGTTGCGCCAGTAGTAATACGAGCGCATAGGCGACAAATCGAAGAGCTTGACCAACCGCGTGCCGAATGGAAAACGTAGCGTCTCCAACGCACCCATGTGATGTATCACAACGCTCGATTGATCCACAAACCCGGCATATCCGCGAATCCTGCCCTCGTAGCCGTAAATCATGTCACCCCAATCCATCAGGTAATTGGGATCGGGCAGGCCGACCGTCCTCACCGCGTCCAGCCGATAGAAGCTGCCGCTCCAGATGTGGGCATCGCATCGATAGCGCGATGGCTGCGGTGGCGGATCTAGTATCTTGATCCCATGCGGCGTAAACACGGACCCGTGATGGAGGAAGCCGGTATCGGCGTCCTTCGCCAGGCTGCCGAGCCGCCAGGTGCTTGATTGCAACTCCGGGCTCAGGCTCAGATAGCAATTGACCAGATTCTCGATCGCCTTCGGCTCTGGGGCCGAGTCGGCGTCGACGATGTAAATCCAGTCGTAACCGTGCGCGAGGGCATACTCCATCCCTGCTGCCACAGCGCCGCTGGCACCAAGATTATGATTATTCCTGATAATCGTGACCTTGTCCGGAAAGGCCCGGTCTAGGGTACCGTCGGTTGACGCGTTATCGATCAGCAGGATCTCCGGGATTGGATAAGTCTGGCGGCAGAGCGCCTCAACCGCCGCACCTATCACGTCGGTAGAATTAAAGGTGTGGACGTAGGCCAACACCTTTACGGTGTCCAACGGTGACGCTCCATGTGCATCGCCAAGCTGTCCTGAATCACGCGCATTCGGGCGATTACTCGGCGGCGGTGACTAATCCGTCGCACGACAAATACACTCGACCATCTCTCCGCGAAACGGAGCCCGCCGTGGCGGTGCTCCAGCATTCTATGCTCTCGCATGTGGGACGCGTAGCAGTCATGGCGCTATTCGCTCGGCTGGGGCGAACCAGGCGCGGGAGCTAATTATTATTCAAGTAATATTCCTCCTCTTAGGAACTTTTGGTAAGCTGCTATGGCCTCGTCACCGGTTGCGCTTTTGCTGAGAGCTGACATGAGCGACTGATCTGCTGCGCCGATGCTAATGCCGACAAGCTTTGCGCCGTGGTTATAATGCCAGGCGAGATATTTCTCCCAAGGCGCCTTTGGATTGCTGAAATTGTTTGCCTCGACTCCCCCCCAGGCCGGATTGCCATGTTTTGCCAGTTCAGCATAAAGGGGCTGAAATCCGTTTTCCAGTATGGATTGCGGATAAGTCGTCCATCCCGGTCGGGCATATGGGTTAAAAACAATGCTCAGCGGAGCATTGTCGCTCTGGAGCACGGAAGCTGCCACGTGCGTGTAAATCCTGGAGCAAGGTATGTCCGCCTCGAAAAACTGTTTGTCCCAAAACTCGATGAATTTTCGGTTTATGTCTGTGAGCGCTACATTGATGTCGGCGGCGGGATGGGACCTGCTGTAACCGGCATTCGTGAGCGAGCAATAGCCCACTTGGCTATGCGGCGCCTTGTCTTCGTCCATCATCCTTTCGGCTAACCCTAACAGCAGCGCCATTTGTGAAGCCATCGGATCGACGAGCCCACGGGCCTGCAGCAGGAGGCGGACCAGCAATCCCGGAAGCCTTGAATAATCATCGAATCCCGCTTCTGCACCGACTGTAATTCCAGCAAATAAATATTCTTTGTTCTCCTTCTTGAGCTCATTGATTTCTACCTTGAGCGCGGGACCGACGATTTGAGAAACGATGCGGCTAATCTCCTTCTGCACGGCCGGGCTGCCGTAACACATGTGAGGCGTTTGCGATGGGGCTCCCGCGGGGGTTAAATATCTTCGTTTGTTCGCAACTCCTTCCCAGTCATACCACTCCACGTTCTTTCTATTTTCGGGATTAAACCCTGGTTTTGAGGGGTCGTACCAGTTCCACAGATCGGGGCGTTCATCCCATTCGATGTGGTCGTCGACGTTAAAATGAACCGCGACATTCGTTCGCTTCGCAAGGTCGAAGCCTCCCTTGATCGCTCGCGTGATTGCTGATGGATTCCCCGCCCAGACGGGGATGAAGATGCCAAAGCCCAGCTGCCGGGTCTTGTCGTCCCCGGTTGTGCCAAGCTTTGCGGCAAAATCTTTTATTCGTGCCTCGTAATTATCGGTCGTGCCGGGAAGTGGCGGCCAAAAGATCAGATATTGGATGTCATTCGTAGCATTCACGCTACACGCCCTACTTGCTGCAATGGCACTTGACGAAGGCATCACAGCGAAACAGCCGATAACAATAAACAGATTGGCGAGAGTTTCCCTCATTCTTTCACTTACTTGGGAACGCTGGCTCATTATTTTCTCTCTCCCGAGTGCTTGCTGCAGAGACGGTATCGAAACCGCACCAGATGTCAAAGACTATCGCGTCGTGACTGAAACGCCGCCTCAGCTAGTCGCATCTTGCCTCAAGGCCACCTTGATACCTGACGGCCTCAGTTGTTCAGTAGCGATTCTCTAGACGGCGGTTGATGCCGTCCCATGTGCCTCTCAAACAGGCTCGCAAGGTCGGCCCCAGCGGCCTGACGAACAGCACTACCCGGAACAGCCACCAGCACAGCCGCAACAGGTGCGTGATCAGAGGCATCACCATATGCAGTCGTCTATATTTATAAAGCCAAAAATAAATCCCGTTACGCCAGAAGTAATACGAGCGGATGGGTTGCGCACAATAGACTTTGGCTATTCGACTGATGAGACCTGTCCGCATCTCAAGCGGATGCATGTGGTGTATCACGACGCTCGATTGATCGGCAAAGCCGGTGTAGCCGCGGACCATCCCCTCGTAACCGTAAATTATATCCCCCCAGTCCAGTACGTAATCGGCATCGGGAAGGCCGATCTTCCTCACCGCATCCAACCGATAGAAGCTGGCGCTCCAGATGTTAAGGTCGCATCGATAGCGCGCCGGCTGAGGCGGCGGATCCAGTATCTTGACCCCGCGCGGCGTAAATACACATCCATGATGGAGGAAGCCAGTATCGGGGTCCTTCAGTAGGCTGCTCAGCCACCAGGTGCTGGACTGCAGGTCCGGGCTCAGGCTCTGATAACACTCGACTAGTTTCTCGATCGCCTGCGGCTCCGGAGCCGAATCCGCGTCGAGGATGTAGATCCAGTCGTAACCGTGCGCCAGGGCGTATGCCATCCCTGCTGCGACCGCGCCGCTGGTGCCAAGGTTCTGGTTATTCTTGATGATCGTGACCTTGTCCGGAAAGTCCCCGTCGAGGGTACCGTCGGTCGAAGCGTTATCGATCAGCAGGATTTCCGGCACCGGATAAGTCTGGCGACAGAGTGCCTCTACGGTACCGTCTATCACGTCCGCATCATTCAAGGTGTGGATGTAGGCCAACACCCTTATGGTGCTCAACGCTGAGGTTCCATGTGCATTGCCAAGCCGTCCCTAATGACGCGCATGCGGTCGAGGACTCGGTCGCGGTGACCAAAGAGGCGGACGTTCCCACTCGGTCGAAGCGTTCGGGCCAACCACATAGGATCGGCTCGCGCGGCCGGGTCTGACGTAGCAGAGTCACCGACTGCCACCGGACGCCCTACACCGCTATTCATCGTGTAGATACGAATAAGAAGAACGCACATCAGATCTAGTACCGCGCCGCGATGTTGCCGGTCACTCCGTGCCAAATGCCCCGCAAGCACGCATGAATCTGAGCTCCATGGGTGCGCGGCCTCAGCACAAAATTGAGCGTCAGCAGAGCGGTTTGCCAGGCGACCCCGCTCATGAAACCGCGTCCAGTCCTGGAACGCAAACGCCATAACTCCCTTAGCCTCGCGAGCCGCCCATCCGTCGAATCGTACATGGTGAAATAAAGTGTGTTACGGCACGTGTAGTAGCATCGAATGGGCGTCAACTCGAAAACCTTCAGAGTGATGGGTCCAACCTTCAAGCGGCTCGACGCGAGGCCCGGTGTACCGCGAATGTTATGCCGAATCACGGCGTCCTGGTGGATAAAGGCTTTGTAACCTGCCTTCATCACCCGGTATGCGTATTCGAGTTCGCCGCGATCGAGGACGTAATCGGGATTGGGGAGGCCGATCCGGCGGACCGCGGCCAAACGATAGAGGCATCCAGACCAGATTGTGACATGGCACATATAGCAGCGCTGGTCTTGTCCAGGTGTGACAACAAGGCGTCCGTATCGCGAGAACATCCGGCCGTGGAGCGACTTTCCGTCCGACTGATCGATCGGCAGGCACGCGATAAAGGCCGTCTCCTCTTGTAGGCTGCTTGCCCAGCCGGCATACAAGTCGAGCAATGTCGCCAATGCCTCCGGCTCGGGAACGCTGTCGGCGTCGAGAATCCATATCCAGTCGAAGCCGTCTTCCAAAGCGTGGGCAAGGCCGATCCGAACCGCGCCGCTGGTACCAAGATTCGTCGCGTTTCGGATAACACTGACTTGCTCAGGGAATGCTCGGTTTAGTGTCCCGTCGGTAGAGGCATTGTCAACAATCAGAATGGCATCGGGCGGTCGCGTTTGCTGCTGAACCGCGGCAACCGTTCGGTCGATGATGTCGGCATCGTTAAAGGTATGAATGTGGGCTAAAACGCGCATCTGCCTAGTATCGTGCCGCGATGTTCCCGGTAAGCCCGTGCCAGATGCCGCGAACGCACGCGGAGATGAGTTGCTTGTGCCTGCGCGGGTGAAGCAGGTACTTTATAGTGAGTTTTACCATCTCCTTTCCATCGTTCAACAGAAGGTGAAGCCCCCCTTCCTTAAAGACGTAGAGCCCAAAGTAAAACGCGTTTCGGAACAGGTAATAGCAACGGATCGGCGGTAAAATGACATAGCTGAAACTGAGAGGACCCAAGTGGACCTCGACAGGTTTCAGGGTGATTTCACCGCGAATATTGTGATGCATAATAGAATTCTGCACCATGAAGGCTTTAAAACCG
>Ga0070707_100006455_pt1 | contig 10900 bp, 4 predicted proteins | sample KBSK5502metaG_FD_65468 | JGI IMG/M metagenome (GOLD analysis project Ga0070707, IMG submission 65468) | Corn, switchgrass and miscanthus rhizosphere microbial communities from Kellogg Biological Station, Michigan, USA - KBS K5-50-2 metaG | ecosystem: Host-associated > Plants > Roots >... | reverse complement strand
GCGCCGCCGTCGTCCGAATAGCCGTAGCCGTTCAGGTTGGCGCCGGCGGTCAAGAAGAGGAGGCCGTGCTGTGAGTCGTTGAATCCAACCACCACGTGCGATCCCGCGACTCCGATCGCGGTTTCGCTCTGCGTGGTCTGGTCAATCTGGTTCGTGTCTATGGCCGGATTGTTGACGCGCACGTTGGTGAACGATGGCGTTGGTGCCGCCAGACCACCGGCACCCTTCTTAGCGTTGCTGAAGTCGTTGTTCTTGGGGTCCGGCGCGACATGGCGATCGCCGCTGGCGAACATCTCGAGGGCGGCACGCGCTGACGCGGTCATCACCTTGCCCGCGGCCGTGTTCAAGATGTGTTGTGCGAGGCTCTGCTTCGTGGGCCGGCTGCCGGTTCCCACCGCCGCCGAGCCTCCGATGCCTGCCAGTCCGACCAGCAGTGCGATCGACATCAGCATGACCAGCACCCGAGTGAACGGCCGCGGAATCCGCGGCATTGAAGGAAGCACCATGGTCCGTTCTCCTCCGCTGAATGTGGCGCCGAGATGCACGAGCGTGATCTGCTGCGACTAGCCACCACCGCCTTTCCTGAGGGCCGACGGAGGTGCATGCGGACACACCCAACAGAGGCTGGATGCAGAGGGCGCGGGGACGGGCCGCTCGGGCAACCCTGACCTCCGGTCGACGTTGGGCCTGGGTCGAGCCGTGCCGCGCGGGCACATGTGCCTCGCCCCGTCGCCCAGTCATCCTAAGCCCCTGGATCAAGGGCTCCTTGTTAGAGAGACAAGCAGGGCTTAGCGGCGAACATGCCTAGCCTCGGCGGCGAGCGACCTCCGCGCTGCCACGGGCATTTCGGCACGCGGCGTGCACCCATGACGATCGACCCGCCTCAAACTCGAGGCAGGAACGCCCAAGCAGGAGGGAGCCGCCTTGGCCCTGCACAGCCGACAGAGATCTGGCTGGTGGCTCATTGCATCATTGCTCGGCGCAGGAATTCTCGTCGGCCCGTCGAGCCTTCCGGTCATGGCGACATCGGGGACTCTGCAGCACGTCGCCAAACCGACCTTTACGCACGCGACAGCGTTCGACACGTCACCCTCGCTCCGCGACCTCGCGCGAACCCACCCGCTGCACAACTCGTCGAACACACCCCAGGAGATCCGACCCGAACGCGGTCCGATTGCTCCGAACCGGCGATTCGTCGGAGACGGCGCGGTCCAAACCCAGGCCCCATCTGGCGCGACAATTCCCGCACCGTCCGTGAACTTCGAGGGCCTGAGCAATCAGGACAATCTCAACGTGCTCGGATTCCGCGTCAATCCGCCCGACCCGAATGGCGAAGTCGGTCCGAATAATTACGTCGAGGTCATCAACCTGGTCTTCGCGGTGTACTCGAAGACGGGCACGCTACAGCTGGGACCTATCGACACCGGCACGCTCTGGGCAGGATTTGCCGTCCCCGACTGCACGGATCCGTCCGGGGACCCGGTCGTTCTGTACGACCAGTTCGCCGACCGCTGGCTTCTGACCCAGTTCACCACGAGCGGCCTGAGCGACCCTACCAAGCCGTTCTGGAACTGCGTCGCGGTCTCGACCACCCCCGACCCGACCGGCAGCTACTACCGGTACGCGTTCGAGACGAAGAACCTCCAGTTCTTCCCGGACTATCCCAAGTACGGCGTCTGGACCGATTCCTACGTGCTGACCACGCGCGAGTTCGGGCCGACCACTGAGTACGGCATCGGCGTCTATGCCCTCGAAAAGAACAAGATGATCAACGGGCAGCCGGCGCGTGCCGTCAGCTTCTTCCTCGATGGGAACGACCCGGCGATCCTGCCGCTCGTCGGCGACGGGCTGCTGCCAGCCGACATCGACGGTAAGCAGAAGCCCATGACCACCGCGGCGATCCCGCTCGTCGGAACCCAGGATGACCGCGGTCCCTATGGCGCCACCTTTGATGCGCTCAACATCTGGGACTTGAGGGTGAAGTGGCGCTCAACGCCGACCGCTTCCCTGGTGCTGAACTCCCAGCTCCCCGTCCCTGCCTTCGACTCCATCTTCCCGTGCGGAACGGTGCCGGGCTCGCTGCCACCCAGCAGCCGGGACTGCCTGCCGCAGCCCGGTATCACCGATGGGAGCCAGTACCTGGATATCCTCTCGTATCGGCAGCGACCTACGTTCCGGCTCGCGTATCGGAACTTCAAGAGCTACGAGGCGCTGGTTACGAACCAATCCGTTGAGGCATTGCCCGGGGTCGCCGGCGTGCGTTGGTACGAGATCCATCGGAGTGGGACCACGTACTCGCTCTTCCAGGAGGGAACCTACGCCCCGAATGACGGAGTGCATCGCTGGATGGGGAGCATTGCCCAAGATAAGAAGGGAGATATCGGCCTCGGATACAGCGTCGTGAACGGAACCACTGTCTTCCCTGGCATCCGGTACACCGGACGCCTGACCGGGGATCCCCTTGGACTGATGACGCTCGGTGAGGGCGTGATCATCAACGGGACCGGCGTGCAGACCAGCTTCAACTCACGCTGGGGCGACTACACGGACATGACTGTCGACCCTGTTGATGACTGCACGTTCTGGTACGTCAACGAGTACTACCAGACGACCCAACCGCCGCCAGATCGGAATTGGCAGACCCGGATCGCGAGCTTCAAGCTGCCCGGTTGCTGACGTCTCATCGGCCCCTCTTTCAAGCGGCGAGGCCCCCGGGCCTCGCCGCTTTAACACGTCGTGCAGCGAAGCGGAGTGGCGGTCGGACGCGGCTGGTACCATCCGCCGCGACTTTCGGGACTATCGGGATCGTGACCTCCAGCGGAGGCATCGGTACCTGGCTCCCATTGCCACCCGAGCACCTGTCCACATAGGCTCGCGGTTGCCGAATGGCGTTCCGGCGGGTGTCAGCCGTCGGCGACGTCGTTCCGCCGCCTTGCTGGTCCGGGGGTAGACCTCGTGGGCGCTTGATAAAGGCAAACCCGGCGCGAGCCGGGGACGCAAAGCCACGGGACTGAGTACGTGCCCACTTATTCACGTAGCCGGGTTGCCAGGAGGTATTCGCAGATGTCGTTTTGGGATGGATCCCACTGGGTGGCGGATGTGCCCGCTCGCCCCTCACGCGCCCCTGACATCGCGCGCCGCCTGCTCGGAACCACCGCCGAGGCCGGCCTCATAACCGCACTCATCTTTGGCCTCATGGCCGGCAGCGCCTTCGCCGCCAAGAACGGCGGTGGCTCGAAGCCGCAGGGCGGCGGCGGCAGCTCCACACTTACAGGACCGGTCATGGTCCATGACTGGAACAGCAACGGCGCGCCCAATTACAACGACGACATCACCTTCAACGTGTCAACCACGGCCACCACTCGACCCGAGGTTGGGTTGCGCTGCTGGCAGGGTACGAATTGGGTGGACGACGCCTACGTTTCGTACTTCGACAGCTGGTTGTCGGCGCCCTACTTCACGCTCAACTCGACCAAGTGGGACGCTACGCTCGCCGCTAGCTGCACAGCTCGGTTGTTCTACTACAACAAGCGCGGCCAAGAGAATGTCCTCGCCACGCTCTCTTTCGAGGTTGCGCCATAGGTCGCTGCAATCTCGAGGATCAGAAACGAGACGGGCGGTCGCAAGACCGCCCGTCTCTCGTCTGTTGCGCCGCAGTCGGCTGGAGCGAAGGGTGTGTGCCGAGACCTCTTCGTATGGAGCTTCCGGCCGAGAGCAATGGAAAAGGAGAGGTCCCGGCATTGCACCGGGACCTCTCGGTTGGCTTGCGCTCTCTTAGGAGCCGGCTGATTTAGGGGTTGTTATTGACGGTGACCGTCGAGGTCTCGCACTTCGTGAAGCCGGTGGCAAACGTGCTGGTCGGACTGAAAACGATCCTCCAGAAGTAGCTACCGGCATTGGTCGTGTCAACCAGGAAGGTCTTGTTGGTCGTGTCGTAAGCGGCGCCGGTCGACGTGGCGGTGAAGGCACCACCATTGGGCACCGGCTCGGTGTAGACCACCGTGCCGACGGCTGGGTCGCAGCTGCCGGACAGCAACTGGATGCTCAACGTGCCCGCCAGCGTGCCGGAGGGCGTCGAGACCACCACGTGGTCATTCGGCAGCCAATTCTGCTGCGAGGTGCCCGATGACGTGGTCGTCACCGTGAAGCACTCGTCGTGGGTGTTGTCGCTCGACCCAGTGTAGGCCGAGACGCTGGGTACGTAGGTGGCGCGGAAGCACCAGACCCCGAGTTGGTTGGCCACCACGGCCGGGGAGGAGGAGGCTTCCGAGGCCGGCGGGCTCGACAACGCGATCGCGGTCGCGGTGCGCGGGTTACCCGTCAGTGCGGTGCCGTTGCCGCTTGCGCAGACCTCGGCACCGGCTAGACCGGTCACCTGGGTCGGGTCGCAGATGAAGAAGTTGACGCTGCCGAGCGGCGTGCCGTCGGCACTATTCCCGGTCACCTTCGCATAGTCGAAGACCGACGCATTGAGAGACACCGAGGTGACAGCGGCACCGGTCCCGTCGACCGGGTGGGTCACCGTGGTCGTCGCCAGCTGGCGGACGATGACGTCCTCCAGCGGGTCGTTACAGGTCAGGTTGTGGTCGGTCCCGAGCGTGTTGCCCGACGTGTCGGGGGTGTAGCTCGCGACCCAGTGGTAGGTGCCCACCGCGTCGGGTGTGAAGCTGACCGGGCCATACGAGCCGTTGCCGCTGACGGTCAGCGACTGTGGGTTGGTGCCCGTTCCGGTCGCCAACGTGAGGCAGTCCGTCTTGAGGAGGGTGAAGGAGATCGACCCTCCCGCCGGAGCCCCGGGGGTGGTGGGATTGATCGACCCGTCGTTCAGGCCGCCCGTACCGGGCTGTGTGGCCGCGCCACTCAGCGAGGCGGTGTCGGTGACGGCTTGCCCGAGGAGTACCGATGCCCCTGCGGTTGTGCCCAGCGTCGTCGGCACCGGGGTGACAGCGAAGCATTCGGTCAGCGACCGATCGCTGCCGGCCGGATACAGGTTGTCGCCTCCGTAGTCGGCGCGGAAGCAGTAGTGGCCAACCTTGGTCAGAGTAACCAGGCTGGACGTAGCCGTCGAGTTGGTCGTCCCGGCGACTAACGATTGGTCGGTCCCGAAGTGACTCCCGTTGCTCGGCCCACCCACCGTCGCGTCGCACTGCGCGAGCGCGTCGGTAGTGGCCGGGCCACAGATGTAGAACTTGACGGTCCCCGTCGGCAGACTGGACGAGCCGTTGCCAGTGACCGTTGCGAGGTCCTTGACTTGGACCGAGCCACCGCCGATCGAGATGGTGTTGGTGCCGGAGTCGAGGGCACCGCCGGTCGAGGTCTGCGGGGTGGTGACCGTGGTCGCGGTGCAGTTCTCGAAGCCGCCACCGATAAACGCCTTGGGCTGCGCGGTCAGCGAAGGCGACGCCCGGCTGACCCCCATGAAGCTCGCGAAGCAGCCCGTCTGACCAAGCAAGGTCAGGTCCAGGCCGGCCTCCATGAAGCCGCCGGCGTAGAAGGTGTTAGCGGACGCGCCGGTTGGCTTCTCTTGAACGAATCCAGTCCAAGGTGCCGGAACCGTCGAGTTGGCGGTAGTGGCGCATCCCTTGGTCGTTGAGCTAATGCCGGCGCCGCAGTCGCCGAAGGAGGCTAGGAAGTTGAGGACCCCGTCGCTGCTCGTCGCTGCGCCGGGTCCGTTGCCGACCCACTCATAGGCGCGGGCCGTGGTCGTGCCACCGCCGGCGCTGAAGGTGGTGAGGATCAGGAGGTCGCCGTGCAGGGGTGCCCCACAGTTGTCGGTGGTCTGCCCGGCGTAGCAGTGCGCACCGCTGAAGCCGCCGCCGTCGAGCGGCCCCACGGCCTCGTGGAAGAACCAGAAGCCGATGTCCTTGGAGCCGTTGACCGCGAAGCGGTCCATGCCTACGAAGATGTTCTGGTCAGGAGTGGCGTACTTGGCCGCGTACGCGTTGTTGATCTGGTCGGCGTCGGGCACCGACTGGTTGGTCCATGTCCACTGCGAGATGTTCTGCGTGTCGCCCGAGGTGCCGGTGAAGGTGGTCGGGCCGGTGAACCCGTTGGACGACGACGCCGTGCCGCTATTGGGTCGGTTCTTCCACGTGCAGGCCGCAGCACCGATATTGCCGCAGCCGGTGTTGGCCTGAACGTCAGCGTAGACCTGATCCCAATCGTGTCCGGTTGGGGCGCCGGCTAGATTGATGCCGGTCACGTCGTTGCGGGGTGCCGAGCCCGTATGGCTAGCTGCCGTCGTGCCACCAACGCCGCGGGTGACGGTCCAGACCCGCGAGTCAAGCGGGGTGTCGGCCGGGTTGGCAAACGCACAACCACCGGTGCTGCCGGCGGTCGCCGCGACTGCGGTCACGGTCAGTCGCTCGGCGTCGATCTGGATGGTGAACGGCCTGGTTGGCGCAGTGACGAGTTCACAGACCTTGATCGTCAAGTCGGTGCTGGTGGCGCTGCTCTGCAGCGCACCGAGGTGGGTCGAGGTCAGGTCGTGGTTGGCGTTCCTGTCGAGCTCAAAGTTGGAGCTGGTCAGGGTGGCCAACGCCAGCGTCGCGACGAGAAGCGTCAGCGAGGCAACAACGCCCGCCAACAGTGCCCATCGCTGCTTGGCTCGTGGATTCTTTGTGGAGAGTGTCATGCGAGTGTTCCTCGTTCCGTACAGGAGCGATAACGGTCCTCGCGGACCGGCGTGGAGTGCATGGGAGTAGCTATCTGCCTCCGTCTCAATGCCGCAGGGCGCCGCTATGGGCGTCCTGCGATGTGCTTCAGCGTGACTGGCCGGCCCAGAAGGTCCGGGGCACCGCGTCAGTTCTCGCGGTCCAACGCGTTCGCGCTCTCCGCTATTCGCCTCCTTCTCGCCCTTCGTGCCGTCTCGCATCGGCGCATGAGCACATCCCTCCCCTCCCAATCGGGCTAACGAAATCGGAGACCCCGCGCAGCCCATTAGAGAGATGAGGGCAGACGCGGTAGACAGGCGCACCCTTCCGGGCAGAAGAAGCGCGGAGGCCAACTACGCGGGAGGCTCGGGCACTATGCAGTTGGCCGGAGGGGCAACTCGCAACCCCGGTAGGCGCGAACCTAGTACTCGGCTAGTACGAATGTCAATGCATTCGACGACACTTAACCGACCTTTAGCCCATCTCCCGCGTCCCGCCTGAGTGTTAGCTGGTGCACCTTCGCACCAGTTGTGACCCAACGGGGACCGGATAGGCGGACCTCCATGCTGTCCTCGCAAGACGCGGTGGCCGCACTAACCGGATCTTGCTGGTCGGATTTGGCCTTGCGGAGGGTCGGTCCCCCTGTCCGCCTTCGGCGCGACCGACCGATGGGGCCGAGCGGCAAGACTTCCGTGGTTAGGCGCCAATGAACCCCGCAAGAGGTGCCAGCGCCATCCACAATGCCTCATCCGTGGTGAGGCGTCCCGGCCTAATGTGGGGCGGTCGGGCATGTCGGCCTATGCCAACCAGCGCCGGTTGGCGCGCCTGAGCCGAACCGCCAACAGCAGCAGCATCGGTGCGTCGAGTGGATGAGAAGGCCCGAGGCATCGCCCCGGGCCTTCTCGCTATCTTGCGGTCGAGCCGCGTCTATGGATCGATGACGATCGTGCAGTGCACCGTCGTCGGAGCACTGATTCCTGTCACTGTGTCGGTCGTGGTCCATCCGGATGGCACGGGCGACGAGGTCGCGGTTCCGGTGGTGTTGTCGCACGAGATCGTCGCGCTCGTCTCACCCGAACCTCCATCACGGAAGTTGACCTGGATGTCCGCCTTCGGCGGGTTGGTGAACACGGCCGCGGTGGCGGTCGGCTCGTTGGTGCTGCAATTGGTACCGCTGGTAACGGTGACTCCTACATTCGTCTGGCTGGCACCAGCGTAGCCAGTCGGGGGCGAGGTCTCGTTGACCGTGTAACTACCCGGCGCTAGGCCAGAGATGCACACCTGGCCGATGGTCGAGTCCTCGTCAGTGGCGGTGCCAGCCGGGTTGTTGTTGTCCTTCACGCTCGTGCTGTAGCCGCCTGGACCGGTGATGGAGAAGACCGCTCCGGCGTTCTTGACCAGCGGGTTGCCGGTCTTGGTGCTCTCCTTCTTGATCACGAGAGCACCGCATTGGACGGTCACGGAGGCGGTACTTGAGCCGCTGCCGTCATTGCCGGTTGTGAAGCTGGCTGTGTTGGTCACCACCGCGCAGTCAGCCTTTGTAGTGGCCGACGTGATGTGGATGGGGCCAATGCTCGAGTTGGCGGCCAGAGTGGCAAACGTGCAATTCAGCGTCTGGCTACCCGTCGAGCCGGTGATGGAACATCCCGTGAACGCGGGACTGAGCGACCAGTTCAGGTCGCCACCAGCCGGAAGTGGGTCGCTGATCACGACGTTGGTTGCCGCGATCGCGCTGGTGTTCGACACCGTGATGTCGAAGCCGATCGGGTTGCCCGCGTTGACCGGACCAGCCGGGTTGGCGGTCTTGAGGATGTGGACGACCGGGTAGATCCGGACCTGCCATTCCTCGAAGCCACCGTCGCTGTTGTAGTTGGTGCCACTCAAGGTGCCGGTCGTGCCCCACTGGCTGTACAGCACGAAGTAGGTGTTGCACAGCGGGTTGCCGTAGTCGCAGTTGATCGAGGCGACGTCGATCCCCGAACCCGACTTGTTGATGGGGATGTCGTAGCGCAGGTCGCCACGACCCGAGCCCTGGTTGACGTCCTTCATCAGAACCTGGCCGTTGTAGCTGTACTGCTCGGTGACCGTCGTGCCGGCCGGCGGGGTGTTGAAGGGGTATCCCGTCAGCGTCGCGGCACCCGGGCCGCTCGCGAAGTAGACCTCGACCTTGTTCAGCGAGACGAAGGGCGTGCTGTTGTTCTCGTTGACGTCCACGAACAGCTCAAAGCACGTCTCTGAGCCAATGGTGACAGGGGGCGTGGTTGTGGTCGTCGGACAGGGGCGCTGCGGGATCTGGCTCACCTTGATGGCGTGCGTCCAGGTCCCCACCTTGGTATCGAACTCGGTGGTCCCGTTCGTGTTGTAGCCCTGCTCCGTGGGAGTGCCCTGGATACGCACGAACGGGTCGAAGATACCGGTGCCCGAGGCGCCGAACGACGTATCCGAGTCGCCGAAGTAGCTGACGAACGCACCTCCGGCGGTTTGCTTGTCTACCTGTGACGTGGTCCTGTCCGCGACTCGGACGTCGACGGTCCCGCTGTCGCCCAGGAAGACGGCGAACACCGTTACTGCCAGCAGCCCGGCTGCCGCCAGCAAGCCTCCCGCGATTACCAAGTACGTCGACCGTCGCGGTCGCTTCCCTCGGATTACCCGTGTTAACACCTCGTGATCCTCCGTGACGGACAGATGCGGGCGATGACCAGCCTCACGTTCGGCCCTCCAGTCGTTGAATCAGGGGCTGCTCAAGCGCAGTGACGGCTATCTCGCATTCGCCTCCTTCTCGCCCGCTGTGCCGGCTTCGATCCGGCAGATGAGCACACCCCTCCCCTCCCAATCGGGCTCACGAAACGGAGTCCCGCGCAGCCCAAATGGATGGATGAGGGCAGGCGCGGTAGAGAGGCGCACGCTTCCGGGCGGAAGAAGTGCGGAGGCCAACTACGCGGGAGGCTCGGGCACTATGCAGTTGGCCGGGGATTGCGGCAGCTCGGGAGCCCCGGGGGCACACGGAACGTAGTACTTCGGTACTACACGCGTCAAGACCTTGGCCGACACCTTAGGACCGATTGAGCGCAAGGCTCATATCCCTCGTTGCGCGCCCGGCACCATGCCGCCATCAGTGCAAGGAGAGGGCCCGGCCGGAGCCGGGCCCTCTCGACTAACGGCTTGGTTGGCTTACGGATCGACCGTGATCGTGCAGGTGACGGTCTGTGGAGCCGACCTGCTCGTGTAGGTGCTCGACGTGGTGTAAGGAGAAGGCGGCGCCGTGGAGTCCGGGGGCTCGAGCGGGCTGCAACTAATCGTTGCGCTCGTCTCGCCCGATCCGTCGTCCTTGAAGTTGACTTGGAGGTCATAGAGCGGCGCATTCGTGAATGTCGCCGTGGCCCCCGTGCCCGGCTTGCTCGTCGTGCAGTTGGTCCCGTTGGCCACTGTCACTGACTGGTTGGCCTGACTCGCGCTGGCGGCTCCGTAGCCAGTCGGAGGCGAGACCTCATTGATCGTGTAGGTTCCGGGCGCCAAACCGGAAACGCAGACCTCGCCGGCCAGGGCGTCCTCGTCGGGCGCTGCAGCGGTCGTATCGTCCGTGACGTTGAAGCTGGTTGTGCTCGGCGAGGGTCCGGCGACCGAGAAGACAGCCCCGGCATTCAGAACGAGCGGGTTGGTGCCCTTGGTGCTCTCCTTCTTGATCATGAGCGCACCGCAATTGACGGCGATCGAGGCGCTGGCGCTCCCGGAGCCGGCGTTGGTGGAGGTGAAGGTGGCCGTGTTGTCGTAGGTGCCGCAATTGGCAGCAGTGGTGGATGCGCTCACATGTACCGAGAGCGAGCCGCCGCTGGCTGCCAGCGTGACCGGGCCGCACGAGAGCACCTGGCTGCCGTCGCCGCCCGTGATCGTGCAGTTCGAGTTGTCCGGGCTCTCCGCCCAGTGGACCGGCGACAGGCCAGTGCCGCCGGGCAGGCTGTCGGAGATGGTCACGCCAGTGGCGTCGGCGACACCACTGTTCGTCACGGTTATCGTGAATCCGATGCTGCTACCAGCGTTCACCGAGGCGGCATCGGCTGTCTTGGTGATGCTGACGTTCGGGGTCTTCTTGACCTTCCACTCCTCGAATCCACCATCGCTGGTGTAGCCACCGGAGCCGAAGTTACCGGCGGTACCCGACGTGGTGCCCCACTGGCTGTAGAGAACGAACCAGGTGGTGGAGTCCCACGTATGGCCGGCTATCGGGACCCTGTAGCGGAGGTCACCGC
>Ga0070707_100006454_pt1 | contig 10900 bp, 10 predicted proteins | sample KBSK5502metaG_FD_65468 | JGI IMG/M metagenome (GOLD analysis project Ga0070707, IMG submission 65468) | Corn, switchgrass and miscanthus rhizosphere microbial communities from Kellogg Biological Station, Michigan, USA - KBS K5-50-2 metaG | ecosystem: Host-associated > Plants > Roots >... | reverse complement strand
AAGCATCCTCGACACCTGCCGACTTTCATAGCGCCACACCATACTTGATCTTCGACGGCACGGCAAAGCAGGCGCCGTTTGGCTGGAAGAGCCATTCCATACCACTGCGCTGCAGGCCTACGCAGCGCTTTCTCAGTGCGGCAGAATTAAATTGGCCGGTGGAGAAGGCGCGCACAACGTCTTCATGGCTCAGTACATGATCGATTGCGGTCGGGTGGGCTACATCCAGGTGGATTGTGGTCGAATCGGCTGCATCGGTCCGGCAAAGCTTTGCAGTCCGCGTGAGGCAGGTTAAGTTGTTGAATGTATTGGAAGAAGGACAATTGCGAAGCGGGCGTCTACTTCGCTGAGATTCACAACTTCTTTGCATTCCAGCTGCTTGCAAACAATGGCAATCCTTTCAGTCTCTTACGATTCTTCGCATCCCTCGCACGATTCGCACGCCACGCCTCTCTTGAGCGGGTTTTCATCCCTTTGTGGACAGTATGGACAGTATGAAATTTATCCACCTCCCCGTGAAAGCTGCCGTGGTGGTCCGTCTGGATGAGCAGCGAAAAATTGGAGCGGGAGACGGGGATCGAACCCGCAACCACCGGCTTGGGAAGCCGATGCTCTACCATTGAGCTACTCCCGCTCTGCTGGCAGAGTATATCGCAAAGTCCCCTAGCGTTCCCCAATCTGTTCCGACAAAAGGGTGCGCGGTTGCCGAACAGGGATCGTAGATCCTGAGCCATTATGGACAGTGAATCGGACTTCCCCGTTCATCAAAGAATGTCATACGCTCGCCAATTGCTCTCTGAAGCTAAGAACCGCCGTGCATGGCACCGGGGCGCTTGCGGCCATCCAGCAGGCTACGGGAAGGATCTGTCCGTAGGTTCCAACAGCGCTGTCGGTAGTACCAAGAAACCGTCAATGGCTCACTGCGCGAATGCCTTAGCCGAGAGTTGCTGCTCTCGTTCCAATAGCAAACTGCTCGCCCGCTGACGAGCTCTCGCGATCTGTTCCGGTTTCAAGACCGTTTCCAGCGAACGAAGCAGATCTTTTCCCCGCGGATCCTGGGCGAGCGATGCGGCCGTAATCCAGGCGTAAGCCGCCTCCGGATCTTTTCCCGTGCCTCGGCCCTCCGCGTACATGTATCCGAGCTTGATACGGGCTCCCGTATGTCCCTGGGCAGCAGCTCTTTGGAACCAGCGAAACGCTGCGGCATTGTCTTGCCGAACACCGTCGCCTCTCAAATACATGTCGGCAAGGTTGTTCTCGCCCAAAGGATTGCCGGCATCAGCCGCTTTGCCATACCACGCGGCTGCGGTCGAAGGGCTCCTCTGACGGCCCAGTCCTTGATCGTACATATAACCCAGATTCGTCTGTGCGCTGCTATCGCCAGCCTCAGCCCCTTTCTGAAACCAGCGAAACGCTTCCTCGCAGTCCTGCCGCACACCCTGTCCCTGCAAGTAGAGAATCCCGAGGTTATAGTAGGCGCGAGCGAAGTGCTGATCGGCAGCCGCTCGTAGCCAGCGCAATGCTGTGCCGTAGTTGACGGGAGTCCCCCAACCATTGGTGTGCATCACGGCAAGGTTAACCTGGGCCGGGGCGTATCCTCGTTGCGCCGCTTGCCCGAACCACGTGAGCGCTTCTTTCGCAGTGTAATCTGGACCAATCGCCAGGACGGATGCAATTCCCATCTGGTTCTGTTCAAAGGCGTGGCCCCGCAAGGCCATCTCGTGAACAATCTTGCTGTTGCAAACCCTTCGATCAGCGCCTACCCAGCGCGAAACCACGGCCAGGCTGCATTGTTCGGTCGACGCGCTCTGTGCCCAAGCTGCTGGGACCGCTAGTAGGAGAATTCCCTCTAGCGCAATTCCCATTGCAAGTTTGCTTCGAAAACTTGTTCTCTTCACGGTGCCCTCCGGCTCGAGTCTGAATTCGGATTTTCCATCGAGCTGGACCGAATTTGCCTTGGGGTCCGAGTTAACGCAATGCAACGTAGGTTTTTCCTAGGTACAAACCGTCTCATTTATGGAAATATTCCACCTCATCCCGTAATAAGCTGATGACCAAAGACTTATTTGTTCGTCCATTGGAACTGGAGAAGGTCGAAAAACGTAATAATGAGATACGATCAGGAAACCGAAACAGGCAAATGACCGGCAATGGTTCAGATCGGGCGCGCTTTGGTCCATTTGAAGTGGACCTGCACACCCACGAACTGTGGAAACACGGGACAAGAATCAGACTGGTGGGCCAGCCTTTTGAGATTCTGGCCTTGCTATTGAGCAAGCCGGGCGAACTTGTGACTCGGGAAGAACTGCGCGCCCGGTTGTGGCCGGGTGACACATTCGTAGATTTCAATCACGGATTGAACGCTGCCGTGAACAAACTGAGAGAGGCTCTCAGTGACTCGGCAGAAAGCCCGCGCTATATCGAAACCTTGCCCCGCCGTGGCTATCGCTTCATCGCGATCATCGAACCGCGGATTACCCCAGCAGCGAGACCGGCCCCCGCGCCTCCAATCGAGCATTCCGCAGGCATCTCCCCAAAGCCGGAATTCGCGGGAGTCAGCCTTAATTTAAAAAACGAAGCCGAGACTCCGAATGCTCAAGTTGCTGAAAGCCGCCGAAGGCTGCGGTATTTGGTCCGTGGCGGGGTAGTTCTGGTGTTGCTCTTGGGCTCCGTTTTCCTTTTGAAGATCGTGTCAGGACATGGGCAAGGGGGCGACGTCTCGCGTCCCATGGAGCGACTCAGGCCGCTCACGATGCCCATCGAGAGCAGCGGCGGACCGGCATTCTCTCCCGACGGCAACTACGTAGCATTTGAGCGCAGGGGTGCGAAACCGGGAGACGCGGGCATCTACGTCAAAGCAACCGAAAGCGATCAGCTGATGCAGTTGACCAGCAATGACGAAGACTGTTGTCCGGTTTGGTCCCCGGACGGCCGTTCGATCGCCTTCTCGCGCTTTGCCAACAAAGGGTTCGCGATCTATGTTGTGCCCTCAGAGATTGGGGGGGAACAAAAGCTGGAAGGGGAGAGAAAGGAGTCGGAGAGGAAGCTGACCACCAAGGCCGCGGCCTATGTGGTGCTTCCCGCGCGCACGGGCGAGCGCAAGCTCGATACCAGCGACGTCACTCCCCGGCACGGCGAACTGAGTTGGTCGCCCGATGGTAAATCCATAGTCTTCACAGGGGAGGCCGGCATCTTGGGGCTCTCACTTGAAAACTCCACCTTGCACCGCCTGACTGAGCCTCCGCCCCTTGCGCAGGATTGGGGGCCTTCATTTTCACCCGATGGTCAGAGACTGCTTTTTGTTCGCGAGCACCAAGTTGGCCAGCCGGATGAAATCATGGTGACCTCTTCTACGGGTGGCGATGCGACTCGAATGCTTTCGGAGCCCGGCCAGGTCGAGGGCCCGCCCCAATGGTCGTTTGACGGACGGTCAGTGATCTTTTCCTCAAATCGCAACGGACATCCTGGGCTGTGGCGAGTTTCAGTGGATAGTCCGGATTCGCCTGTCCGAATCAGCGATCCGGCAACATCGGCCTGGTCTCCGGCGGTCTCGCGCCGGGGATACCGGCTGGCATACACGCGGCAGACGCAAAGCCTCAGTATCTGGCAAATGGATCTCTCAACCAGCGGAGACAAACGACCGCACGTTCTCGTGCCCTCGACGAGCCAGACCGATCAAGGGCCAAGCCCGCAATACTCCCCGGATGGGAAGAAGCTGGCTTATATGTCAGACCGTTCGGGAACGATGGAGATCTGGGTGAGCGATCGCGACGGCACCAATCCGTTCCAGTTAACTGCAGTGGCTGGCGCTGGAACCCCGCGCTGGTCGCCCGATAGTCAAGCCGTTGTGTTCGATGCCCACGATACGATCGTGTCGATTAAGGTGGGGGGCGGCGCGCCCCAGGTCCTGATGCATGATACGTTTCAGAATCTCTGCCCCAGTTGGTCGCGCGACGGCAAGTGGATCTATTTCGCCTCTACTCGTTCCGGAACCTTCCAAGTCTGGAAAGTTCCGTCCGAAGGGGGCTCGCCGGTGCAGGTGACCCGGCAAGGCGGACACGCTGCTCTGGAATCTCCGGATGGCAAGTATGTCTACTATGCCAAACACAATATGGCGGACCCGGAAATCTGGGAGGTTCCGGTTGACGGTGGCCTGGAGACGCCGCTGCCGCTGGTGCGTCCGGGGACGTGGGCAAGCTGGCAAGTTGTTAAGCACGGAATCGTGTTCGTAGGCCCGTCCCTAGGCCACAAAGCTGTCCTCAGCTTTTTCGATGTTGCCAAGCGCCGCACTAGCGCAATTGCAGTGCTCGATCTGGTCCCCTTCTGGCTGGGTGCTACACAGGACGGCGAAGTCGTCGCCTTCGACCAGCCCGGCCGCGAGCAGGCGCAGATCATGCTCGTGGAGAATTTTCGCTGAGAAATTCTGAGGCTTATTTGATTCGCGGAAACTTTTTCTTCTAAATCAAGTTGGAAGCCAATTCGATCCAGAGCTTGATTTCCGCGTTCGACATGATTTAGGTTGTCGAGACTTTTTTTGATAGTCCAGGGAAGTCGAGCCGTGTCACCGCCTCGGATCCATGCCCAAGCCGCCAGCAACCATAAAGCTACGGCTCCCCCGGTTGTCGCATGATGGCCTGGATGTGTTGCCATTCAGCACAGAGGTGCTATTTACCTGCCTATCGGACTGACGAGTGCTGCCTTTCGAGCAGCAGCTCGGGGGCAGCAAACCGTCGTTTAAAGATGAACTTTGATATTACAGGCGCGAGAAAAGAAGGGTCAAACGAGAGCGGGGGTAGTGGAGCGCACGGAAAAAACGGGGCCACCTCGTAACGAATGAGTAAATGCTGATAACTGACGAGTAAACGTGCGCAGATCGACGTGCGACTCTCGCGAGCTTACGCGCGACGATCGACGAGCGGCGAGCGGCGTGCGGAGGTGCGGGAGAAGAGGGACTGGGCGCGAGTGGGCCGGGCGGTTCACGCTACTACTGCAGCTTCGCGTATTCACCCTTGGCTTCTTTGTAGATCGGAATGTCGGGGTCAGCATCTTTCCAAATGTTGAAGAAGTGTTGGTACTCTTTCTTGGCTTCGCCCGTGTCATCAAGAAGATTATGCGCACGTGCCAGGCCCAGATGGGCCAGCGCGCCCAGCGGACTCACGCCCATTACGCCGGGATGATCAATCATTTTGCGAAATTCTGTGACGGCTGCTCTGCCGTCATGCAACATTAAATAAGCCTCACCGCGCAGGTAGATCGGATCGAATCTGTCGAATGATCCCAGTTCAAAAGGGCTTGCGGCTCGCAACAACTCTATTGCCTGTAGCGCATTCCTGCGCTGCAGCGCCGCCGCGGCGCGGATCGTCGGCAAGCAGTAGCTGCGCCATGCGGTGGCGGAGGCAAAGCGCCTGTCCTGCTGGCCTGTTAACTTATCGGCCCGTGCAGCGTCACCGGTCAGCGCGAAGACAAGTGCTCCATAGGTTGGGACAAACCCTTTGGGGTACAGTTTCAACGCCACGTCCACATCTGCTCGTGCCTGTTGCGGATCACCGAAGTAGGCCTCGATCAGTCCAGCCCGGATCTGATACGTAGCAGCCGCTTCATTTGTCTTATTGGCGACGGCGACCTCCACCGAATGGCGAATGAGCTCTCGCGCTCTTCTGCGGTGACCTTGATAGGCCTCGCTCGATGCGGCCAACGAGAGAAGCATGCCTTTTGCACGAGAGTTTTCCGTGGCGCTTCCTACAAGCCGCTCCATTTTTGGCCTATCACCACTTAGGAACGCGGATACGTATCGGTTCCACAGTAGCCCCTCGCTGCTCAGGTTTCGCTCCTCGGCCTTGCGGAATACCGCTTCCGCCTCGCCCAGACGATCAAGTGCAATGTACGATTCGCTGGCATCCTCGTAACCGGTCACTCTGTACGGATCCAGATCCAGCGTCTCGATGGCCTGCTGGAGCGCCTTGTCATACTGCCCGAAGACAGCATAGAAGCCCTCAAGGTTGTCGTGGGGAACCGGGTCCTGTGGATAGATCTGTTGCCACACCTCATATATGTTCGCAGCCTTTTCTAGTTCGCCTGTTGCCACTTGATAGTAGTGAGACTCGATGTAGAGTTTCTCGCGTTCACTCACCTTTTCTCGCAGGTCAAAGGATTTCCGGGTATTCTCGATTCCCAGGTCCTCCTCCTGGATCGCGCTGTATGCGGTTCCCATGCGGCCGTAAGCCATAGCGAACTTCGGATCCTGTGTCACCGCACGCTGGAAGAACGGAAGGGCTGCGCCGGCACCGGCCGCGTTCCAGATCTTTAGTCCCAGACTGTAAGCCTGCAGCGCCTCCAGCGATCCGGTAGTTGCCTGCTCGACTGGCGCGTCGTATTTCTGTATGGTGACCAGCGACTCGCCCAGTTTTTTTCGCATGTTTGTTGTCAACCGGTTTAACGCCTTCAGGACCTGCTCCCGGCTTTCGACCTCAACCTGCTCGTTGCCCAGCCCCTCTCCCGTCCGGCAGTTCAAGGCCTTCAGCCCGAGCACGTAATGCGTGCCGAGACTCGAAACCGATCCCAGCAACACTGCCTTGCTGCCAATGCGTTGGCAGACTTCGCGCGCTGCATTTGCGGTCAGCCGCTCGTCCGCGGGACGCTCCATGAGTCGTACCTGTTCGCTTACCCTCTCGTCGGAGAGGATGTTCAGGAACGGGGACTGCTCCAGTTGCACCCGAAGGCCCTGCTTCAGGGTCTCGTCGAAAACGGGATCGCCCGTGGTGTTTGTGAAATCGGCGAGAACAACGGTGTCTTTTTCAGTTAAAGGACGATTTTGTCGGGAACGCCAGTAAAGCCCGGCTCCCAGGAGAGCAAGAGCCACGACTGCGACCGACAAGCTAAGCGTCCGAGTACGCACGCCTGCCGTTGTGGCGGGGGCCCCTCGTGTCTCCACCTTAGCGACCGGGGCAATGAACCGGTACCCGCGACGAGGAATCGTCTCGATGAATCGTGGACGGTCGGCAGAGTCCCCTAGCGCCTCGCGCAGCTTATTGATCGACGTATTTAGGCTGTTGTCGAAATCAACGAAGGTGTCAGCCGACCAGATTTGAGAACGCAGTTCGTCGCGAGTGACGATTTCGCCCGGTCGTCCCAGTAGGACTTTCAAGACAAGCAACGGCTGTTCTTGGAGTTTGATCCGCTTGCCCTGCTTGCGCAACTCCCCCGCGCACAGATCCACCTCGAAGGCCCCAAAACTCAAGACAGCGGCAGGTTGGGTTTTAAGGGACATTTCCAACAGCCATCACCGCGAGTTCAGGCGACGAGTCTAGCACGGAAGAAGCACCCACATACCAGATAAGCCATCCCGTCAAATCACTGAAACAACAGCGACTAGCTGATTAGAAGTAATCAAGCGCTAGTTAAGTTCCGCTCTATTGAGCTCCCTCGATACTTGCCTCACGTTCGCCTTCAATCACGCGCCCGGAGGCGGATGATGAAACACCGTATTTTGTCGGTTGTTGTTTGGCTGTGCCTGGCGACGAATGGGCGGGGCCAGCAGATCACCACCTCTGGGTTGCCCACTGTCAACCAGCCATCTTCCCCCATGACCCTTGCCTATCGGGAAGGACCAAACCGTTGTCCATCGCAATCGCCGGAGGAACCAGCCGTCGGAACACGGTTGGCATTTCCAGACGCTCAATGTGGGGTTCGACCAGCACGTACAAGTCGGACTTGGTTTCGAGCCTTCCTCAACGGCCTTCGAATATTGGTGCGTATCTTCTCATGTTTGTGGGACTGTGTGGACTGCTCTTCGCCCTGCTCGTCGGGTCAACTGACAAAAATGCAACGGGAATTGCCGTAGGGATTGGTGTAATCAGCGTGGTGTTCCTCTTAGCAGGAATCGGAGCGAAGAAACCACAAGACCAACTTGTCAGCGCACAAGCCAGCTGGGATAAACGTTGGATGTGTGCGCGTTGCGGCAATCAGTGGGAAGCCTGACGGAGTCACGATATGTGAAACGGCAGGTCGAGATTGGCGTCGATGTGGCAGCGGCTTGTGGAGCCTATTACCTGTTCGGCTGGATCGGTTTTGCTTTCTGGGCAGTGATTATGATTAGCTGGTTTGCCACGCAAATGATTGGCGACCAGCAAGTGATAATGAAAACACTGCTGTCGCGACTGGCGGATCGCTGTGCCGATGTGTCATCGGGAAATGGTTGATGAAGGCGGGATCGTCGATGAAGAGGGCATCTACCACGAAGCTTGTATGGACAAACTTGAATCCCTTGAGGAGTTACGAAAAGAGGCAGGAGTACCATCATTGGAAGCCATACACAAGCCAAAGGTTCGCTCCGACACGTGAAGAGATTGAGATGGTTACAGCTTAAGGTCGGGGAAGCAGAGGATTAAGGGCTGTGATATCTGCTCGAAACTGGCGTGCGTCCTGCAGAATGCGTTCTACTTGTTCGTTCAATGTTGGCGCGCATCAGAAAACGCGGTTTTTTGGTCGAGCGCCGAGCTGGATTCGCGGCCGTCGAGTTAGGCCGCGGTGCCTGACTCGCTTATACAGCTCGACCCATTCGCTGGGTTGACCGCAAATCGCGCACCGAGTGAGATTACTGTGACGTTTACTTCCCGCAAGGCTAACCAAACGATAACCTTGATCCGTCACGCGAGGCCCGCATCGGCGCCGATAAGCGCGCTGACGTAACTTGTGGGCTTCTCGACCAAACGCTGTCTGCTGGTGGCGCCGGTTAGCAGCGCGTCGTTGTTCCTGCCGCGCCTGCTTCCTGCAAAGATCGCTGCAGTAGCGCTGTCCGCGGTCGCAATGAGAGCAGACGCAGAAGATGGATTCACAAGCATTGCAGCGTCGTGGACGAAGCAAGGTCTCCGGCATGTCCTCGATGATAAGCCTCCGCTGCGCTTCGGCGATGATGCTGAGGGTTCCACTTGACGAAGCACTGCCAATGCCGAGCGTCAGATCAATGCTAGGGAAGGCCGTTAGGCGCTATCAGGAGATTTCCGCAAAGCAGACTACCGATGTATCGCGTCGGGAAGAGAGACAGCAGAAGTTTATCGAGGCAATTGATCTATTGTGAGTGGTATCATTTCCGCAGATGAAACACTTCCGCCGTGTTTCGCAGTTCACTAGTCTTGTGGACCGCTTGCTAACCTGGCCGAACCCCTGGTTTTTCGCTTTCCAAGACGCAGCACCAAGCTGCGAATCAATAGGTTAGACAACCGGAACTACTTTGGGACCAGAGCCCCCGCGCCCCCGCGCCCCCCCCGCCCCGCACTCCGCACACATGCCCACTCGCGCCCAGTCCCTCTTCTCCCGCACCTCCGCACGCCGCTCGCCGCTCGTCGATCGTCGCGCGTAAGCTCGCGAGAGTCGCACGTCGATCTGCGCACGTTGGAGTGCACCCCCCAACCCGTACCCCAATTTTGACTTTGGCCGGGTCCCGCCCGCCCGCGCGTGGCGATGCGCTGCGTTGTGAGGTGACGGGCAAGAGTCTTGAAGCGCTGCGTGTGTGCGTGCAACGCGTGGGAGCGCAGGACAGGGATGCGTCGGGGGCTAAGTTATCCGCCAGCACGGTAGAGTAGGCAGCCGAATGGGAACGTTATGAAGCACCTAATTCTGTCTGTGTCACTCACGCTCGCGACGCTGGCTAACGCGGCAGATGTCCCAAAGTCTTCCGTTTTTATCAGGGCAGCATGTGATGGAAACTTTCTTCCGCTGTGATTGCATCTCGTAAAGGCCCTAACAAAACTCGCTTTCCGCAAGCCGCGAGGAAGAATTTGCTTAGCCTTGACAGAAGCTGAACCGGGGCGGCGTTGCCCACCCGTCCCGGCCCGATACAGAAGCCTTTCGATGGTGGGCTTACCGGACGTTGATTGTCATGCGCATCCAGGGGTGAATGCAGCACTGGAAGTGATTCACACCCACCGGCAGCGCCGCTGTCCCCGCAGTAGGGCCTGCCTCGGTTTCGCCCGCCTCAACCAAAATAAACGTGTCGCTTGGCGGTTGCAGGCACTCCGGAGCCGGGTTCGGGTTTCCTGACAACTGATTGAGTGGCGGAACGAGTCCTCCGCCAAAGCTTGCGACCTGGGTGAAAGTGTGAGTTTCGCCACCCGTGTTTTGCAGTGAGGTCGTCTGCCCCGAAGCAAGATTCACTGTCACCAAGTCAAAAGTCCCTTGCGTAGCGTTCAGCAAGGGGTTGAATCGCCACGCACCGGCGATCTGATCGGATTGGAGCTCCGCAATGAAGAATTTGAATTTGATGGTACCGTGCTGTCCAGGTTTGCAAGTACCCGGGCCAACTGCGGCATTAAAGGTCCCTGGGTCACAGGCATCATGTATACCGATCGTAAAGGGTTGTGACTGTGCCAAGGCCGAGGCGGAAAGCAGAACGAAGCAGGCAATCAGCAAAACTGCTAGACGGGGCTGAGTCATAGGTTCCTCCCTTTCTTGGCCGTTATTCCCGGAACGGTCACCGATTTCGACTTCATCCGACAACCATCCGTTTGCGAACAGATTCGCGGGGCAGATGGGATCGCTTGAAATGGCCCGATTGGCCTAGGAGAGTCGGGGGAGATCGCCTGGACTTGAGAGCGGCTGGCTCTCCCAAAGCGCGTGAATTATGGAGCGCCAGCGGGACTAAGTCAAGGGAAAAGCCTCTGAAAGTTAGCTATTCAACAGATTACCGTGCGGCACAAGAACCAGCCCCTGAAGCCACCCCAGCCAGTCGGAGAATCTTGTCATCGTCATCGATTGTATCGCCGGGTTCTTTCGCCAACTGGCGTAATATCGCGATAATGCGCATTGGCCTTCCCAAAGTGCTCATGGTCCAATTATGGTGGGGTGGACGCTCTTGTATTGTAGAAACTTCAGGGCCGCCGGATACGCGGGCCTATGAACCCTG
>Ga0070707_100006452_pt1 | contig 10902 bp, 13 predicted proteins | sample KBSK5502metaG_FD_65468 | JGI IMG/M metagenome (GOLD analysis project Ga0070707, IMG submission 65468) | Corn, switchgrass and miscanthus rhizosphere microbial communities from Kellogg Biological Station, Michigan, USA - KBS K5-50-2 metaG | ecosystem: Host-associated > Plants > Roots >... | reverse complement strand
CAGATGTTCTTCGGAGCGCTCGCGCTGCTCCATGCTCCGCTGGTGGTCCCGCTCCCCTCGGGTGGCGGCGGACTCGAGGTGGCTTTCCTCAACGGGTTCGCCGGGGATTTCGGCGCCCGCCAGGTAAGCATGCTGCTGTTGTGGCGCTTCTACACGGCTGTCCTGCTCACCATCGCCGGCGTGTTCGCCCTGGTGCGCTCGGTGGGCTACCATGCCGCGGTGCAGATGTTCAAGATCGGCTGGGGAAAGCGAAAGGACGACCCTCAATGACGACGCCCCGGATCAGGCCGCTGACCCCGGAGCAGGCCGCCCCCGAAGTGCGCCCGATTCTCGAGGCGTACCTGAAGGAGCGAGGCAACATTCCCAACATGTTCCGCACGGTGGCGTTGCGGCCCGGCCACCTGCGAACCATGATCGCGCACTTCCGCACGGTGATGAACGAGGGCAGCGTGCCCCCGCTGCTGAAGGAGCTGCTGTGGGTGCGTATCACTCACTTGAACGCCTGTCGGTACTGACTCAGCTCCCACACTGTCTTGGCAAGACAGAAAGGCGCGAGCGCCGAGCTGATCGAGGCGATCCAGGACCGTGGAGGGCGGGAGTCGATCGAGCAGCTGGAGCCGGGTTGGCAGGCGGCGCTCGCGTACGCCGACGTGGTGCACGTTTCGGGGCATCGCGTGACGGACGACGTGTACGCGAAGCTGCGCGCGGCGTGGGACGAGGGTCAGATCGTCGAGATCACGCTCGTGATCGGAATGACGGAGTACTTCAATCGCTTCAACGACAGCCTGAGGGTGGAGCCCACGAAGTGATCAGGGTGCCGGGGCGATCGCGACCAGCACGACGGTCCGTTCCAGCGCGCGGTCGACTCCGTGCGGCACGCCTTCCGGTGCCAGAACCAGGTCTCCTGGCCCCGCCTCGATCGTCCGGTCGCCGACCACGAACCTCGCCTTTCCCGACACAACCAAATAGAATTTGTCGGCGCCAGCATGCGTGTGCAGCTTCTGCTCCTGTCCCGGCTCGAAGCAATTCAGGCCCACCAGGAGGCGGTCCGAGCGGAAGCAATCCAGCTTCGTCATCTTGGCGCCCGAGAACCGAGCCTGGTCGGGCAGGTGCTGCAGCAGATCCTGGGTGTCCATGGGCGATTCCTGGTTCGAGACCGACGGCGCCGTGACCGAACGGACGGAAGCGATGAGCGCGACCCGCATCGAGCGTGATCCCCTGGGCGAGCTGCCCGTTCCGGCCGACGCGCTCTACGGCATCCAGACCGAGCGGGCCCGCCAGAACTTCCCCATCTCGCAGCTTCTCCCCCTTCAGCCCTTCGTAACCGCGGTTGTCTGGATCAAGAAGGCCGCGGCCCTCACCCACAAGCAGACCGGGCGGCTTGACCCGAAGCTGGCCGACGCGATCGTGCGATCGGCGGACGAGATCCTGGCCGGCCAGCACCGCCAGCACTTCGTCGTGGATCCGTACCAGGCGGGCGCGGGGACGTCGCACCACATGAACGCTAACGAAGTCCTCGCCAACCGGGCGAACGAGCTACTGGGCGGCAAGCGCGGCGAATACAAGCCGGTGCACCCGAACGACCACGTCAACATGGCCCAGTCCACCAACGACGTGATCCCGACGGCGATCCGGCTGGCGGCTCTGGCGGAGCTGCCCGCGCTGCTCGAGGCGATGGGCCGGCTGGCGCGGGCCTTCCTCACGAAGAGCAAGGCGTTCGACGGGATCCTCAAGTCGGGGCGCACCCACCTGCAGGACGCGACGCCCATTCGCCTGGGCCAGGAGTTCGCCGCCTACGGCCACACCATCGAGCGCAGCGCGGACCGCGTCGCCCACGCGGCCGATGCGCTGCGCGACCTCGGGATCGGCGGTACGGCAGTCGGCACGGGCCTGAACGCCGAGCCCGCGTATCCGGCGCTGATGGTGAAGCAACTGCGGGCCATCACCGGCCTCGACTTGCGTGAAGGGAAGGACCGCGTCCAGCTGATGCAGTCCATGGGGGATGCGGCGGCGTTCTCGGGGACGTTGAGCACCTACGCGATGGACCTCGGCAAGATCGCCAGCGATCTCCGGCTGCTCGCCTCGGGTCCGCGGACCGGGCTGGCCGAAATCGTCCTGCCTCCGGTCCAGCCGGGCTCGAGCATCATGCCCGGGAAGGTGAACCCGTCGATCCCCGAGATGGTGAACATGGTGTGCTATCAGGCGCTCGGAAACGACGTCACGATCGCGGCGGCGGCGGAGGCGGGGCAGCTCGAGCTCAACGTCATGATGCCCGTGATCGCGCACAATCTGCTGTTCACTATGCGGATTCTCACGAACGCCTCCCGCGTGTTCGCGGAGCGGTGTGTCGAGGGCATCGAAGCCGACCGCGCGCAGTCCGAGTACTGGCTCGAGCGTAGCCCCGCCCTGGTCACCGCCCTCGCCCCTCGTATCGGGTACGCGGAAGCGGCGAAGCTCGCCAAGGAGGCGGTGGCGAAAAACGTCACGGTGCGCCAGCTGGTGATGGAAAAGGGCGTGCTCAAAGGCAAGGATCTCGAAGCCGTGCTCGATCTGCTGGCCATGACCGAGCTGGGAGTGCCGGGGGAGCGAAAATAGCCGAGGACGGCCGTCTGCAGTGCACACTCTATTCGTGGAGGAGCACTTATGCATTGGATCGTCGCTGGGCTGATCGCAGGCGTCGGCGCATTCTTCGCGGACTACGTGATGTGGGGAAAGGTGTTCACTGGTCCGGAAATGCACGCGTATGGCACCATGCCGTCCACGCCTGAGGAGCTCAAGAAACAGATGGCGGCGAACATGCCCAAGTCGGCGGCGCTCGCGCTGGTCTTCGGCGTGCTGCTCGCATGCGCCTATCAGCGGCTCAAGGGCGGGCTGTGGGTGCAGGGCGGGGGGCCGCTGGCGGGAATGGAGTTCGCCACGCTGCTATGGCTGTGCACCATCGCGCTATCCACCGTCGGTAGCGGCGTGTGGTATGACAAAGCTCGCCCGTTGCTCAAGGCAACGTTCTGGTCGTGGCTCGTGCGGATGAACGTGGCGGGCCTGATCCTCGGACTCCTCGTCAAGTAAGCGCCGTCACGCGGGGGGTCGTGATTCGAGTCACCGAATCCGACCCCCCGCGGTCGTTATCCGTTTCGCCATGCGTACAACCATCTTGCTCGTGGCCGGTCTATCGCTGATCGCAGCCGCGTCTGCACACGGTCAGCGGCGTATCCGCGTCGGCCCGACCTACTCGTCGCTCAGCTTGGAGGATCGCTCCGGTTCGAGCCACAGCTTCCCATCCTACGGCGGATCGATCGCCCTGATCACCGGCAACGAGGGCGAGACCGGGCTCACGATCGCTCGCTACAACAATCTCTCCACCGATCACGGACTCCGGCGCCTCACCCTGTACGGGCTCGACTCGTACTACTACCCGGTGGGCATGCGAGGAGTGGTCGCCCCTTTCGCTCTGACGACTCTGGGCCTGGCGCGCGTCACCGAAGTCGACTCCCTCTGCTTCGTCGTCGTCTCCTGCCTCGCCAACACTTCGACGACCAGCCAGCTCGGGCTCGCCTTCGGACTGGGCGTGCGTCTGAATGTCGGCAGCGCGGCGGTGGTAACGCTCGCAGGGCGGTTTCTCGAGGTGCCGGGGAGTCAGATCCAGGCGCTCGAGGCCGTGGCGAACGCGTCGGTTGCGTTCGGCGCCGTGCGCAAGGGAGAATTCCTCGACGGTACCGTGGGTCCGACCGCGAGTTTCCTCGTTCCGATATCGGGCACGCTTCACGGGCGCGCTCCGTTCATCGGCGCCCGCTTCCGACGGGACACGAAGAAGGCGGGCACCGTCGCAGTCCAGATCGACCTGGCCCCGCTCCGGATCACCGCAGGCTGCCCTTCCACTGGTTGCAACGAGAACGCGGTGCTGTTCGCTCCAGCCTACGAGGCGTCGGTGCGGCCCCCCTGGGGACGGCTGTACGGGCAGATCGGCCCGCTGCTCGCGGGAGTCTATTCCCAGGGCCCCGACCGCGGCATGGCCCAGGGGCTGCACGGCGGCCTCGGTGCCGATTTCTACAGCGGCCGGGTGATGTGGAACCTCAATGGGCGCCTCTTGTGGCTGCAGCGCAACTCCGGGGAGAACGTGTTCGGGGTCCAGGTGGGGGTGAGCGTGAGCCCGAAGCTGGGCGGTACAGGACGGTAGAGGGCGGTAGAAGACGGTAGAGGCCGGAAACGCGCCATTTTCCGCCCCCTACCGCCCTCTACCGTCCTGGCGGGGTTGGGTTGTGCGGGGCTACCGCCGTATATTATTTCCATGCGCGTCACCACCTGGGCCGAGTACGGGCTGATCGTCTCCGTGAACCTCGCGAAGCGCGCGGGGCAGGGGCCGGTCGCGGCGCGCGAGCTCGCCGAGCAGGAGCGGCTGCCACACGACTATGTCGAGCAGATCCTGCTACGTCTGCGGCGCGCCGGCCTGGTGGACTCGGTCCGTGGCGCCAAGGGCGGTTATCACCTCGCCCGGGAGCCCCACGTCATCACCGTGAAGGACGTGATCGAGGCCTCGGAGCACGTCACCTTCGAAGTCAACTGCGATCTCCATCCCGTCGACCCTCAGCGATGTAGTCCGGAGGCTGCGTGCAGCATCCGGCCCGTCTGGCGAATGCTGGAGCAACGGATCAACGATCTGTTGGCCGGCATCTCGCTCGCGGACCTCACGCACGATGAGCCCGAACTGTACCACATCGCCGGGGCGCTGGCCGGGAACTAGTCCCGCCATCCCAACTGTTTTTTTTCACCTGAAACCCGACTAGTGCTGTCGGGTTTAACCTGATTGGAGGCAAGCGTGGCATACGCGCATCCCGAGGTGCTCGTTTCCACCGAGTGGGTGGCGGGGCACCTGACCGATCCAGGCCTCCGCCTGATCGAGGTGGACGTGGACACGACGGCGTACGACTCCGGGCACGTCGCCGGTGCCGTCGGCTGGAACTGGCAGTCGCAGCTGAACGATCCGGTGCGGCGCGACATCCCGGACAAGAAGGCGTTCGCGAAGCTGCTGTCGGACGCGGGTGTGACGCCCAAGACCACGGTCGTGCTGTACGGCGACAACAACAACTGGTTCGCCGCGTTCGCCTTCTGGCTGCTGCAGCTGTACGGGCACACCAACGCGAAGCTGATGAACGGCGGTCGCGCGAAGTGGGTGGCCGAGGGACGGCCGCTCGTCACGGAGCGCACCGCCGTACGCGCGACCACGTACCCGGTGCCCAAAAAGCAGAACGCCGCGATTCGGGCGAAGCGGCCCGAGGTCGAGAAGGCCCTCAAAGCCAAGAAGACCAAACTCGTGGATGTGCGATCCACGCCCGAATTCGTCGGAGAGATCATCGCACCGCCCGGGATGACGGAGACGGCGCAGCGCGCGGGCCACATTCCCGGCGCGAAGAACATCCCCTGGAGCAAGGCGGTCGCGACCGACGGCACGTTCAAGCCGTTCGAGGAGCTGCTGCAGCTCTACAAGGGAGCCAAAGTAGTCGACGGCGGCGAGGTCATCGCGTACTGCCGCATCGGCGAACGGTCGAGCCACACCTGGTTCGCGCTCAAGTACCTGCTGGGCGTGAAGAAGGTGCGTAACTACGACGGCTCGTGGACCGAGTGGGGCAACCTGGTCGGCGCGCCGATTGCCAAGGGGGCGGAATGACCGTGGAGGTTAGGGGAGGTCGGGGGAGGAGGGGGGAGGTTGTTCGTCGCGAGCCCGCGCTCTGGGGTCTCGTGGGGAACACTCCGCTCATCCCCGTCACAACCTCCCCCGACCTCCACCAACCTCCCCCGTCCTTGCTTCTCAAGGCCGAGTGGCTGAACCCGGGCGGCTCTGTGAAGGACCGCGCGGCGCTCTACATCCTGCGGGACGGGATCGCGCGCGGTGAGCTGCCCGCCAAGCGGGTGCTTGATTCCTCGAGCGGCAACACCGCCATCGCCTATGCGATGCTCGGCGCGGCGGCGGCGATCGGCGTAACCGTGTGCGTCCCGAAGAATGCGAGCACCGAGCGCAAGGCCCTACTCGAGATGTACGGTGCGGAGGTGATCTTCACCGATCCGCTGGACGGCTCCGACGGCGCCATCCGAGCGGCCCGGGAGCTCGCGGCCGCACGGCCGGACGAGTACTGGTACGCCGATCAGTACAACCACCCGGCCAACGCGCGGGCCCACTACGTCACGACCGCGGAGGAGATCTGGCGGCAGACCGGCGGCCGGGTCACGCATCTCGTCGCGGGGCTCGGCACGACCGGGACGCTGATGGGAACCGGTCGGCGTTTAAGAGAGTTGAACCCCGCGATCGAGCTCGTCGCGGTGCAGCCCGACGGCCCGTTCCACGGCCTGGAGGGATTGAAGCATCTCGCGACGGCGATCGTGCCGGGTATTTACGATCCCGCGCTGCCGAGCCGAACGGAGTTCGTGGCCACAGAGGATGCGGAGGAAGCGGTGCGGCGCTTGGCGAAACAGTCGGGGTTGCTCGTGGGGTGGTCGTCCGGCGCCGCGATCGTGGCGGCGCAGCGATTGCAGGCGGACGGCGTTCTCGTCGTGATCGCTCCAGACGCCGGCACCCGCTACCTCAGCGAGCGACGTTCATGACCCTGGTGCTCGATGCTCGTCACGTTGCGGCGATCGGCCGGCATGGAGAGGCGGATTACCCCGCCGAGGCGTGTGGCCTGATCGGCGGCGCCGTCGAGCGTGATCGCAAGGTCGCCGTCCAGCTCGTGCCGCTCGCGAACCAGCGCACCGACTCGGCCCGCAACCGCTACCTCATCGATCCCGAGTCGTTCCGGCGCGCGCAGGAAAAGCTGGAGCGCGATGGGCTCGAGGTGCTCGGCGTGTACCATTCGCACCCCGACCACCCACCCGCGCCATCGGCGTTCGACCGGGAGCACGCCTGGCCCTGGTTGTCGTACGTGATCGTCGGTGTGGAACGCGGGCGGGCGGGCGAGATGAAGAGTTGGGTGCTCGCGGAAGACCGCGGGTCGTTCGACCAGGAGCCCATCACTACCGAGGAACGGAAGGTCGTATGGCAGTAACCGTATTGATTCCGACGCCGCTCCGCCCATTCGTGGGCGGACGGGACGCGCTCGAGCTGGAGGGGGAGAGTGTGGGCGAGCTGCTCGACCGGCTCACGGGTGAGCACGCCGCGCTCAAACCGCACCTCTTTGCCACCGACGGGCGGTTGCGCAGCTTTGTAAACGTCTACGTGAACGACCGGGACATCCGGCAGCTCTCGCAGCGCGAGACGCCGGTGAAGCCGGGTGACACGGTCTCCATTATCCCGAGTATCGCCGGGGGTACGGCCGTGGCGGAAGCGCTGCCCAAGCTGTCGCACGAAGAGATCCTGCGTTACTCGCGCCACCTGATCCTTCCTGACGTGGGCGTCGAGGGGCAGAAGAAGCTCAAGGCGGCTCGCGTGCTGTTGATTGGCGCGGGCGGGCTCGGGTCGCCGGCGGCGCTATACCTCGCCGCGGCCGGCGTCGGCACCCTCGGCCTCGTCGACTTCGACGTGGTCGACAAGACCAACCTGCAGCGTCAGATCCTGCACGGCACATCCACGGTTGGCGTGTCGAAGCTGGAGTCCGCAACGGCACGGATCCACGATCTGAACCCGAACGTGCGGGTGGAGACGTTCGAGACTCACCTCACCTCGGAGAACGCGCTCGACATCATCCGCGAGTTCGACATCGTGGCGGACGGCACCGACAACTTCCCGACCCGCTACCTCGTGAACGATGCATGCGTGCTGCTCGACAAGCCGAACGTCTACGGCTCGATTTTCCGCTTCGAGGGCCAGGCGTCGGTATTCCATGCTAAGCGCGGGCCGTGCTACCGCTGTCTCTACGCGGAGCCCCCACCGCCGGGACTGGTTCCCTCGTGTGCCGAGGGCGGCGTGCTGGGCGTGCTCCCGGGCATCATCGGGTCGATCCAGGCGATGGAGACCATCAAGCTCATCCTGGGAGCGGGTCAGCCCCTCATCGGACGCCTGGTCCTGTTCGACGCGTTGAAGCTCGAGTTCCGCGAGTTGAAGCTGGAAAAAGACCCTGATTGCCCGGTGTGCGGCACGCATCCGACCGTCACCGAGCTGATCGACTACCAGGCGTTCTGTGGCATCGGCGCCGAGCCTTCGTACGACGGCGCGGAGATCACCGCGCACGACCTGCGCGATGAGTGGCAGCGCAACCCTGATCTGCTGCTGGTCGACGTACGCGAGCCTCACGAGTACGAGATCGCGCACATCGATGGCGCGGTGCCGATTCCACTGGGGGAGCTGCCGGATCGGCTCGCCGAGCTGGACGGCCATCGCGAGATCGTGACGCACTGCCACCACGGAGCGCGCTCGCTCAAGGCGCTCGAGATCCTCAAGGCCGCAGGCTTTTCAAAAGTGCGGAGTCTAAGGGGTGGGATCGACGCGTGGGCGGTGAACGTGGACCCGAGTCTGCCGAGGTACTAGACGCCTAGACGTCTGGACGTGTGGACGTCTAGACGTCTAGACGTTTGGGCATGCCGAAGGGGGGACTCGAACCCCCACGGGCTTGCGCCCACTGGCTCCTGAAGCCAGCGCGTCTACCAGTTCCACCACTTCGGCGGGTTCGCGGAACGGCGAATATAGACGGCGGTATAACCTCAAGTCAACTCTTGGCTTGACCGCTTCCACGTCGATTTCTATCTTGCGCTGGCCCGGTGGACAAAGTCTCCATCGCTCGCAACCCGCGGGCGCGACATGACTACCATCTCCTGGAGACGTGGGAGGCCGGCCTCGTGCTCACGGGAACGGAAGTCAAATCGCTGCGCGCGGGGAAAGCGAGTCTCGGCGAGGCTTATGCGCACGTACGCAACGGCGAAGTTTGGCTCGAGGGGCTCTCCATCTCCGCGTATCTGCCGGGCAGTTACAACAACCCGCCGCCCGCACGGTCTCGCAAGCTGCTGCTGCACACCCAGGAGATCCGCAAGCTCATCGGCGGCACGAGCCGCAAGGGGCTCACCATCGTGCCGCTCGAGCTGTACTTCAAAGACGGCATCGCCAAGGTCGCGATCGCTCTCGCCAAGGCAAAGAAACAGCACGATAAGCGCGAAGAGCTGAAACGGCGCGTCGCCGAGCGGGAACTCGCGCGGGGCGTCAAGGGGAAACGCACGTGAGCCCGCTCCTGTGGCTCGTACTTGCGATCACCCCGCCTCAGGCACAATCGATTGTCATCGCGACGCCCCGTGGCGAGACGACCGTGCCGGTGACCACCGAGCGGGGCACCGCCGCCGTGGCGGCCCCCCGGGTCGCCGCGCCGCTCGGACTCACGCTTGCCCTCGATGGATCGCGGGTCACCGTTGGTCTCTCGGGGGTCGTGTTCGTATTCCAGCTGGCGGCGCCGTTCGTACGCGCCGGCGGCGTGGTATACGGGCTCGTGGGCGAGCCGTATATGGCGCGCGACACGGTGTTTCTGCCGCTCCACTGGCTGGCGGACTGCGTGCCGCGGGCGCTGGGTGGCCGCTACCGCTGGGAGCCCGCCTCCGCCGGAGACTTGGGACGACTGGTGGAGCTACCCGTCGCGAGCACAGTCGCAGCGACCCCGCCGCCCGGCGTCACAGCAACCCCGCCGTCCGCCTCTGCTGCTCCTCCACATGGCCCTGCGTCCGCACCGAACCCGATCACCGGGCTGCGCCTGCGCCATACGGTCGTGATCGATCCCGGTCACGGCGGCGTCGATCCCGGAAACCCCGGGCGGTATTTCCCGAGTCACCTCGTGGAGAAGGACATCACCCTGGCCGTCGGGCGGCTCTTGCGGGCGGAGCTGGTGCGCCGCGGGATCGGCGCGTCGCTCACGCGCTCCACCGACACACTCATCGACCTGACGGATCGTGGGGCCTTCTGCAAGGCGGACTGCGATCTGTTCGTGAGCATTCACGTCAACGCCATGCCCGACGGAAGACGCGCCGACCGGGTGAGCGGGGTGGAGACCTACTTTCTGTCGGACGCGAAGACGGAAGATCAGCAACGCGTGGCACAGATGGAAAACGAGGTGATCCGCTTCGAAACCGGAACGTCGAGTGCCGCGACGGGTCCCCTGGGGTTCATTCTGCGGGACCTCCAGTTGAACGAATATCTGCGGGAATCGGCACAGCTCGCCCGCCTGGTCCAGGACTCGACGGCCCGGATTCATCCCGGCGGCGACCGCGGCGTCCAGCAAGCGGGTTTCACCGTGCTCACGACCGCTCGGCGGCCCGCGATTCTCGTAGAGACGGGGTTCGCGACGAATCGCACCGACGGGGCGTTCCTCGCGTCGAGCCTCGGCCAGCACAAGATCGCCAGCGCGATCGCCGACGGCATCGTCGCCTATCTGCTCGAGTTCGAGCGCAAGCTCGCGATCGCGGCACCGGCGAGGGGCCGGTGACGCCCTCCGGATCCCCGATCCGGCTGTTCGGCGTCTCCTTCCAGAATCCCGTCCTCCTGGCCTCCGGCACCGCCGGATTCGGGCGCGAAGTATCGCGCGTGATCGACTTGGAAGCCTTGGGGGGGATCGTCACCAAGGCGGTCACTCCCGAGGCGCGCCGTGGGCACCCCGCGCCTCGGGTCGCCGAGTTTTCGGGAGGGATGCTGAACGCCGTCGGACTCGCGAACCCGGGCCTCGACGCCGTGCGGGAGCACGAGCTCCCGTGGCTCGCCCGCGCGACGCGGCGGGCGCGGGTGCTGGTGAACGTGGCCGGTGCGACCATGGAAGATTATGAAAAGGTCATTGCGGGACTCACCGATCTCCCGGTGATCACCGCGTTCGAGCTTAACGCATCCTGTCCCAACACCCGCGCCGGCGGGCTGGAGTTCGGGGCGACACCCGAGGGCTTGCGCGAGCTGGTGCGACGTTGCCGCGTGGTCTCCACTCGTCCCCTGGCGGTGAAACTTTCCCCCGTGCT
>Ga0070707_100006446_pt1 | contig 10907 bp, 13 predicted proteins | sample KBSK5502metaG_FD_65468 | JGI IMG/M metagenome (GOLD analysis project Ga0070707, IMG submission 65468) | Corn, switchgrass and miscanthus rhizosphere microbial communities from Kellogg Biological Station, Michigan, USA - KBS K5-50-2 metaG | ecosystem: Host-associated > Plants > Roots >... | reverse complement strand
TGATTATGGGTTGTGACCAATCATAAGCAAAGCTCCTGAGGAAGCGGTCATTTAACGTGGCGGCGATCACGCCAGCTCAATGGAATGAATAGCGGAGGTCGCTTTGTATCGCAGCCACTTCAACGTTGTCAATCAAACGCAGTGCTTCTTCAAGAACATGGTCATACGTTTCTTCACCCCGAGAACAAATCGTATTGGACTTAAATCAGTTCCGAGAAACTCGCATCGAAGTTTTCCTTGTGAAACGGCGATTTTTACGAAAACATCCCATCCGCCAGCTCTGCAATATCTACTTCACGCCCTTCTCGGGGCTCCACGAGCCTTGCAGCTTGCGGACAAAAATGATCTGTCCCACGTGATACGCATTGTGCGTGCCGATGTGAGCGATTTCCGAAGCCAAGGCCTGCAGCTTCTTGTCATCAATACTTTCAACAAACTTTTCCAATTCGATCATTACCTGGTCGAGCTGCTTGACCGTATCGTTCCATTTTTTGCTGTCAAAGTTGTTGAAGGTTTCGACATTGTTGCCGCTGAATTTCTCCTCCGGCTCGCCCTTGAACTTGAGCAGCTCCCGCTTGTTCCAGAACAGCAGATGATTGCTTAGCTGTCCGACGGAATGGTTCCCGCTGCCATCCTTCCAACTGGCTTGCTCCGCCGTAAGGCCTTCCACGGCTACGCTGATAGGCACGAACCAATCTTTCTGGTTGTGGGTAGTTCGCAATTGTTCTAGCAGGATACTCCGCAGCGTCGCTGGCTTAGGGTCTTGCGCGTAGGCGTCAAACGAGAGAAGCAGAACTAGAAACGCAACGAAGGTTTTCATATTCCGCGTGGTCCTCCAGGGACGTTGTGTAATGGGGTTAGACGTGAGCAGCCACGTCCTGGCTAGCAAGTCGCGCCGTTGCGATTGTTCGACGAGTAACTATATCGAGAGTCTCTCAACTGAGAAGCCGCCACAATTGCCTCTTTCCCGCACGTTCCAAGCATCGGCGCTGTGAAAAACAGGCATCTCAAGACAGTCGGAATAGGAGGTCTCAACATGGCAGACGAAAGAAATCAAGGGCAAAGTTCTGAGCAGGAGAAGCAGGGTCAGCAGTCGGGCCAGTCCGGGCAACGCCAAGGTCAGGGACAAGGCCAAGGACAAGGCCAAGGACAGGGGCAAGGTCAAAGTGATGAACAACGGCGTCGCAACCCCGGAACCGAACAGCAAGACGAAGGTCAAGGAAGAGACAGGAAACAAGCGTAAGACAGTTGACCGGACAGCTCCCTCAGGGGAGCTGTCTAAATTATCCACGTACTTTCAGGAACAGCAGCTCTGCAAGCAGTCGATCCATCCGTAGAGGCAAGTTAAATGAGCAAGAAAAATGGTAGGAACGGAGCCGTCCTCGCAGACCCATCTCGATTGAATCCGTTCGATTCCGACGACAAACAGATTCTTCGGGTCGTTGTCGAGACGCCGAAAGGAAGCCGCAACAAATTCGCTTTCGATCCCGACCAACATCTTTTTCAGTTAAAGAAAGTGTTACCAACGGGCATGGCATTTCCCTACGATTTCGGATTCGTGCCCTCAACGGAAGCCGAGGACGGTGATCCGATTGATGTTTTAATTCTCATGGATGAACCAGCTTTTCCCGGCTGTGTACTCAAGTGTCGTCCCATTGGTGTCATAGAAGGTGAGCAAAGCGACAAGAAAAAAAAGACGATACGGAACGACCGGATTTTAGCGATTCAAGAGGACGCACACGCTTGGGCTGGCATAAAGACAATTGATGATCTAGGGAACCAGTTTTGTTGCGAATTGGAAGAATTCTTTGTCAATTATCACCGGCTCTCGGGCAAGGAGTATCGCGTACTAGGACGCAAAGGTCCTGCGGAGGCGCGGAAGCTTGTGAAGTCAGGAATGAAGTGAGCTGAAGCCATGAAAGAGATTCTGTTGCGATTCCTAATTGGCGGTGCTGTGGTTTCTGCGTTCGCACTCTTAGGAGATTTGTTCAAACCCAAGAGCTTTGCTGGACTGTTCGGGGCCGCGCCTTCCGTCGCCCTTGCTACGCTCGGTCTAGCGGTTGCGACTGAAGGTGCCCGGTACACGGCAATCGAAGCTCGATCTATGGTACTGGGTGCCATCGCGTTCTTCGTCTACGCGTCTGTCGTTAGTTGGGTGATGATGCGCTACAAATGGAGAGCTCTGCCGGTAACCACTTCATCCATTCTCTTGTGGCTAGGAGTGGCGTCCGGCCTTTGGTACGTCTGCCTGCGATAGGTCATCATTGAAAATTCAGATTCATTCCGAAGTTCTGGGCGAGACCAAGTGGTACGAATATGCGGTACGGTTTTTGTTCGGCGGCTCGATTACCGCATTGGCAGGAATTATTGCGAAGAATTTCGGAGCTGAAATTGGAGGTCTATTTCTGGCCTTTCCAGCTATTTTTCCCGCAAGTGCGACCTTGATCGAGAAGCATGAGAAACAGGAGAAAGAACGTCTAGGACTCAACGGTACCAAGCGTGCAGCACAAGCAGCAAGCCTGGATGCGGCAGGCGCGGCGATTGGAACCATTGGCTTGGCCTGTTTCGCGTTGGTAGTCTGGAAAGTTATTTCGAATCATACGGCTTGGCTCGTTCTGTTGGGAGCCAGTCTCCTATGGATGGGACTGGCCTTTCTGCTCTGGCAAATCCGTAAACGATTTGCACTCTACAGAAGACGCAATAAACCGGCACATAGTACTTCGAAACGGGCGGCCGCTGGCATACTTGCGCGGCGGCGTGTGAAACGTTGAGCGTGTCGAATGGGGAAACGTCGTAAGAAGGATACGAAGTCGAAGCATCAGCCCCAACCAACTGAAGGGCTGGCAGGAAATCACTAACTCCTTGGGGCAACCGATCTCAGTGGCTCAGCGTTCTGCTGGCGGAGGCGTGTCTCTGCTGGCTGACATAGAGTTTTGTAAAAAAAATGTAAAACCAGGTCCAACACGTTCTCCTAGCGGGCCATCTGAAGTTGCTGGCAAGGACTGTGTTAAGGCTATTGTCTGAGGAGGACCCAGAGATGCATGTACGTATAGTTCGCTTGATTCGATTGTTAACGCTGATGGTAATGCTGGCCAGCGTTGTTCCCGCTTGGCCCATGCCGCAAACAGACCAAAGTTCCTCCTCAGGGGAGACCAAGACAAAACGATCCAAGGCAAAAAAGGCGTCCGCAGATCAGAATACTTCCGAGAAGGCGGCTGCCAAAATTGACCTAAATACAGCAACCAAGGAAGAGCTGGGCGGACTTCCCCCGGTATTGGTGAAGCGTACGCTCAAAAAATCATTGATGGCCGTGCCGTACTCTAGACTCCGGGATTTACCATCGAGAAGGCGACCGCTGGAATGGAAAGACGAAGCATGGAAAATTCATGTCCGAAGCTGATGCGCAGAAAGCGGGCTATCGGGCCTCGAAGGTAGGCCAGAGCGAAAAATTGAAGGAGCGCTAACGTGAGCCTTTTTGATGCCATTAGAAGTGTTGCGGAAAAACATCCCGATACCAACGAAGAGCAACATTCCAATCTTGTGCGCACGGCGATTCAAATGTTCGGCAACCACGGTGGTGTTTCAGAACTGATTAACAATGCTCGGTCGCAAGGACTAGGTCATGTCGTTCAGTCTTGAGCACGGGTGCTAACCAGGGAGTCGCACCGGAACAAGTCCAAGGCTCATTTAATTGAATTTAAAAGGGCGAAGTGGCGTGATTTGGCATCTCACGTCTGCGGCGATTTGCAGCAGTTGCCCAAATTCGACGCAACTGCGAATCAATTAGCTAATTAGCTCAGTGCATGAGCGAAAGAGGGAGGAAGTCATATGTCAAGTCCGGCTAGTATTGGAAAACACCCCGTTCACCCTATGTTGGTCGCTTTCCCCATCGGGCTTTGGGCCTTTGCACTAGTCTGCGACATTGTTCGGCTTTTTGGAGGAGCCCAGGTCTGGGGCACCGTGGCCTTGTACTCCATCGCTGGAGGAATTGTTGGGGCACTCCTGGCAGCGATTCCCGGCTTCATCGACTATCTTTCGATCGACGAGGCGGAGATGAGGCGAATAGCGACCACCCATCTTCTCTTAGGACTCAGTTCAGTCGTGGTCTTTGGTTTGAATCTGTGGCTGCGCTTTCGACTTGAAGACGGGAGCAAAATACCATTCTTCCTTTCGGTGCTAGGTGTGATCGTAATCGGGTTCGGCGGATGGTTGGGTGGCGAGATGGTATACGTCAAAGGAATGGCCGTTGAAGCCGTAGAAGAATTGGCAAAAAAAGAGAAAAAGCAAGAAGCTGATTCACGACGGCCCCAACCCATTCGACGTGCCGGCTAGTCAGAGTTTGGTTCACTTGTTTGCCCTAATCGGCTTGGCCGCTCGAACTTCTAAAGGGCCGCTTTCGGCTGTGAACTTCAGCTTCGGGATCTGAGCAGCAAGAACAGTCCCGCACAAGTGCCCAAAGCCGCTGCCATACCTAGCCACTGCCGATTCAGGTCTGCCCATACTTCATCGCTTTTCGGTTGTGCGCGATTGTCAAAGACACCGTGCGCGCCATGATCACCTGGCACAGGTTCCCAGAGATTATCGGGGCGGTTCGGATCTTCCGGCTCCGACATCTGCTGCGAGGCATAGCCCGTGCGACCGAGATAATGGTCAAGAACCCCTGGTGCGATTTTGTTACCGATAATGGCTTTCACTGTCGGCCAGCCGAGGTAAATTTCTCGTCGGCGGTGGTGGGCAGCATAATAGATGGCTTTGGCACCAATCTCCGGCTGAAAAATTGGCGGCACAGGTTGAGCCTTGTATTTCAAACGACTTTTGACCCAACGGAATTGAGGGGTATTGAGTGCAGGCATCTGGACCATCGTGACTCGTACGTCGCTTTTGTCGTGGATCAGTTCGCAGCGCAGCGAATCAGTGAAACCGCCAACAGCGTGTTTTGCGGCGCAGTAAGCCGATTGTAGTGGAATGCTACGGTAAACCAACGCCGACCCCACTTGCACAATCGTGCCTCGATTGCGTGGGAGCATGCGCTTCAAAGCCGCCATAGTCCCGTACACGACACCCAAGTAGGTCACATCTGTGACCCGTTTGTATTCGTCAGGATTCATTTCTTTGACGGGTGAAAAAACGGATGTCATCGCATTGTTTACCCAGATGTCAATCGGTCCCAGCTGCTCCTCAATCGCGACCGCCGCCTTTTCGACGGCCGTGGCATCAGCTATGTCAATCGGAATGGCCACGGCGGTGCCGCCCAGCTCTTCAATTTCCCGCTTCGCGGCGTCCAGTCCATCTGTGCCCCGAGCGAGAAGACCTACTCGCGCTCCACGACGGCCAAATTCTCGTGCCGTGGCCCTTCCCAGCCCCGCGGAAGCGCCGGTGATGACTACGGTTTCTTGCTCTGCGTTGTCGGATTGCACGGCTAGATCAGCTCCCTAACTTTGTCGGAAAGTGCGGTCAGTGCAATCTTTTTGCGATTTGGTTCGCCACGTGCCAGCGATTCGGCGAAATGGAGCGCTTGTTCCGCTTTGACTTTCGCTGGAAGAGGCGGCTCGAACGGATCGACCGCAGCTTCAAGCACGGCGGGACCTGGAGTCTTCAAAAACTCTTCCATGACACGACCACAATCGGCGGGGTCATCTACGAACAAACCTACGCCGCCACAACCATGCGCAAAGGCGGCGAAATCGATGGGATGCAAATCAACACCATATTCTGGGTTTCCCAGAAAAACCATCTGTTCCCACTTGATCTGGCCGAGCGTGTTGTTCTTGATGATGACGATCTTAATGGGTAACTTGTACTTTACGGCCGTAACGAAGTCAGCCATTAGCATCGAAAACCCACCATCACCCACAAAACCCACGCACTGACGATTCGGGAAGGCAATCTGTGCGGCGATGGTGTAGGGCAAACCTGGCGCCATCGTGGCGAGATTCCCTGACAGCGTATGCATCTGGCCACGACGGGCTGGAATATGTCTGGCCCACCAGGTGGCGATGGTTCCACTGTCACAGCTCACAATGGCGTCATCGCGTAGACGCTTTCCCAGCTCCCAGGCAACCACTTGCGGCTTCATCGGTTTGTCGCGCCGTGTAGCGCGCTTCTCCATGGCCTCGCGCCAGTCCTTCATGCCAGCTTGTGCCTCCTGAAGGAAGCGCCTGTCGTCTTTGCGTTTCAGCAAGGGAATCAGTTCGCGCAAAGTGTTGCAGCTGTCACCTACAAGACCCACTTCGACGGGGTATCGCAAACCAATCCGTTTGGGATCGAGCTCAATCTGCACTCCGCGAGCTTGCTTCGGCTTGGGCATGAATTCAATATATGGAAATGAAGTTCCGACCATAAGCAGGGTGTCGCAATCTTCCATTGCCTCCTGCGATGGCTTCGTACCCAACAGTCCGATGCCTCCGGTCGTATATGGACTGTCGTCGGGAACTGCTGCCTTGCCGAGCAAAGGCTTAATAATCGGTGCACCTAACAATTCGGCGACCTGCTCCAGTTCGTCGGTGGCGCCCAGCGCACCACGTCCGGCAAGAATGGCAACTTTCTCGCCGCCGTTCAAGATTTCAGCTGCTTTTTCGATGTCCATGCGATCCGGAAGACGGGCGCTTCGCGCATCCACGTCCGAAGTGTGGTGCGGAATATTGCGGGGGGAACGCTGACGCTCCTTGAGTTCCTTTTCCTGCAGGTCCACCGGAAAAGTGATATGGGAAACTCCGCGGTAAGCGTATGCCATCCGACATGCCAGATCGGTAATGTTTTCGACGTGGGTCGGGCCCATGATGCGTTCGTTGAATACCGCGACATCCATGAAGAGCTTGTCGAGAGCCACGTCCTGTTGCGTGTAAGTGCCGATCAAATCATGGAACTGCAAACCTGTGATCGCGAGCACCGGCTGCCCGTCGAGTTTGGCGTCATACAGCCCATTGAGCAGGTGAATTCCTCCGGGACCGGAAGTTGCGAGACAGACTCCCAACTTCCCAGTGAATTTCGCATAGCCACAGGCCATGAAGGCAGCGGCTTCCTCGTGGCGCACCTGCACAAATCGAATCTTCTCTTGATGGATACGGAGGGATTCCATGATTCCGTTAATTCCATCGCCCGGGAGGCCAAAAACGACTTCCACGCCCCAATCGATTAATCCTTCAATAAGTACATCCGCAGCAGTCATGATATATCTCTCCCGATACATTTTTTGTACTTAATAGAGATGCGTTTCTGGCGACACTAGGGCATCACAAGTTCGGAAATCTTTCACCCGTTGGCTGCTTACTTCCGTCTCGGAGACCACGAAAATCAGCAAACCACCCTTTCTGCCTGTCTAACATCTGAAGCGTGCGGGCCGCATAGAGTGGCCAAGCGGACGGTGAGGTGTCGATTCTCAGGTGCCTGCCAGAAAGGCATCTGCGGCTGCTAAAAGAAAACGAACAATTGCTCACCTGCCAAAACCTGTGCGCGCAGCACTGGGCAAACAGGCCTCATCCGTGGCTAAGAGAAAACGAAAATCTTCACACTAATCTTCACACTAATAAAGAAGGATGTGAGTGGTCGTGACCTGTGAGATCCGGATCGGGACGTCGGGATACCATTATCAACACTGGCGGGGCGCATGCTATCCTGCAGGAACGTCAGCCAGCAAAATGCTGGAGTTCTATTCCAGATATTTTGACACGGTGGAACTCAACAATAGTTTCTATCGTTTGCCTGCGAAATCGGCTTTTGACGATTGGCGAAATTCTACACCTCCGAATTTTATTTTTGCCGTGAAGGCCAGCCGGTTCTTGACTCACAACAAGAAATTGAAAGATCCCGACGTCGCTTTGCAGAACTTCCTTCCGCGGATCGAGCATCTTGGCGCCAAGCTGGGTCCGGTTTTATTTCAACTCCCGCCTCGTTGGCGGGTAAATCTTGAACGTCTTGAAGGGCTGCTGAGGGTGCTGCCACGCACCTTTCGCTATGTTTTCGAATTTCGTGACTCGACGTGGATCACGCCTGAAGCGAACGAAGTTCTTAAGAAATCCCGATCAGCATTCTGTATTTACGAACTCGCCGGTTATCACTCACCATTAACTGTTACGACTGATTTTGCATATGTCCGCCTTCACGGACCTGATCGCGGAAAATATCAAGGCACCTACGCTGAGGACCATCTTCGTAAATGGAGTCAACAAATCAGAAACCGGGCGAAGACTCTCAAGGCTGTATATGTCTATTTTGATAATGATCAGTCGGGCTTTGCAGCTCGAAATGCATTGACGCTCAAACAAATGTTGTGAAATCTAGGTTCGCCGTGATGCCAATCCTTATGCGATTGGCGACATGCGATTGGCGACCAATGGGTCTTCGTTGCTCTGGAGGAAACCAAACTTGTTGCGTCGTTTCATGTCGGCAAACGTACAATAGAGAGTACGCAAACTTTTATGTCTGACTTGCACCAGCGTTTAGCAAATCAAATCCAATTGACCACTGACGGTTTTGCGTTCTAGCAGGGAGCCGTGGAAGAAACATTTGGTCTTGACGTTGACTTCGCGCAACTCGTGAAACTCTACTGTGATTATGGTCAGCATGGAACCGAGCGGCACTCCCCAAGTCCAATCGTCGAGGTTATATCCAAGGTGCGGATTGGCAATCCGAGCCGGGATGACATCTCAAGAGGGCGTCAAACAATCGGTGTGCATAGTCATGGCTTCTCGGTCGAAAGCTACAGAGGGCAGATAGTCCCGCAAGCGTTCACTTCCGAAAAAGAGAGCGGAAGTTCGAGGCCCTGTCGGAGATCCGGCTGAACGACCGGGATTGGGTCGACGCGCCGCCAGCGCAGACTCAAAAATTATGCCTAGGCGGGCGGACCTAGGGTTAGGAAAGTCGGGTAAGCGGGCATCTGATCCCGCAACGATCGTCTCTTGGCCGAGGGCCGACGCTGGGCTGCTTGCGATACACCAAAAAACGTCGGAATCCAAATCGGAAAGGTGTGTCTGATTTCAATGTCTTCCGAGGAGTGGCGCCGAGAGGAGAAGCTTTTGAAAGATCTCGACGATACGAATAACTACGTCAGCTCCGAGATTTGGAAAATTGAAAAGGCGGATAAGGACTTGGGTTAGAAGCAGAGAGCAGTAAAATAGAAAATAGGAGTTAGCGGAATTGCAGAAGAAATCTCTATTTCCTGTTTTCTATTTGCTGCGGTTTCTTGCCTTCAGGCTGGATTGTAAGCAATCTCAGTCTGCTGTTTTGAATTTCCGCACGAAGCAATTTCACCCTTGTTTCTTTGCCCTGAGTTTGTCGAAGGGTCCAGGCGCCGGGTTCGGGGTTTAAGGCGCGAATTTTGCGGTCTATAAGGACGGCGAGAGCGAGATTTTCTCCGCTCTCTGCGCGGAGCAGCTCCGATTCTTCTACAAAACCGTCTTCGGTCGTAAATTTTTTGGTAAATGTCGCCTCGGCTCCATTTTGTGCCTGGGGTTTAAGGTCGCCGCTCAAATATTTAGGCACGATCTGAAGTGCGAGCGTACCACCCAAAGCTGCCAACTCGGCTTCTAGTTCTTCATAGGTTTGATGCCTAAGAGGCACTCTTTTTTGGTCCAAAATTGGCCCATTATCCATCTTTTCATCCAGTAGGTACAATGAAACTCCGGTTTTTTCATCGCCTGCTAAAATCGAAGATTGAAGAGGAGAGGCTCCACGATGTTTTGGGAGAAGTGAGGGATGAACCCCCACGATCCCTTTAGGGAAGAGGTCTATGACGCTTTTAGGGATTATCTTTCCATAGGCGGCGACGATTGCGAACTGCGGCCTGAGATCTGAAACTTGTAGCTTGAAACTTTCATCCAGCTTTTCAGGCTGGAGCACTGCAATACCGCTTTTTTCTGCGAGGAGCTTAACCGGCGGGGGAGTGAATATCTTTTTTCTTCCCGTGGGACGATCTGGGTTTGCAACAATGGCGAGAGGCGGCATGCCGCCCGCAATAAGACTATTTAAAACAATTTCCGCAAATCGCGGTGTGCCGAAGAAGACATAATTCATAGTTTTGAAAACCCCAATTCCAAGCGCCAAATTACAAACAAATTCGAATGACCAAAATCTAAATCCGAAACCGTTGAAATTTTGAATTTTAGTATGCGCGGGTTTTGAAAGGAGCCTCCGTGAAGCGCGTCAACTTTTTGGTTGGGATTACATTAGCAGTGGGTTTGTTGGGTAGCCAGATGTTGAGCGGCCAGGATAATTTAAAAGCCGGCAAGGTTCTGCAGCGAACGGAACTTAAGAGCGCGCCGGGATGGGAAGCGATCCTGGTGGAGCGTGTCTTGCCACCGGGTGCGGAGAGCGGCAAACATACGCAATCGGGCAACGAGATCGTGTATATCCAGGACGGTTCGGTGACCTTTGAGGCGCAGGGTAAGCCCGCTGTGACCTTGAAGCCCGGCGAGGCGTTCAACACTGTCGCCGACGAAGTGCACAACGTGAAGAATGCCAGCAGCAGCACTCCTGCCAAGGCGCTAGCCTTCTACGTTGCCAAAAAGGGCACTCGTCTGGAGGGTCTCTCGGTTCCGGCGAAATAAAAATTCGCAGGCGGCGGCCCGGTGACGAAATTCACGTTACGAAGAATATGTGTGCCTGCAGAGACCGACTGCCGCCAACCGTGAGCATCCCATCCCGCCTGCGAAACAAAAAAGTGTTTTCTTGGCGGTCCTTTCAGGGTCTCGCGGCAATGCAACTAAGCAACTTAGTGGGCTGAGCTAGAGAGGGTTTGTTTTGTGCAGTCAGCTGCGGAGAAAATTGCGAGTTTCAGCTATGCTATCTGTGTCGCCGATGTAGGAGCTTATCGGCGAGAGTGATGTAGTACTCGGCTGTCATTGCGAGAAGATGATCTTTTGTTTTTTCGTGCAAAGGAATAAGCCTCGGACCCTCGTCCCTGGCGGCGG
>Ga0070707_100006445_pt1 | contig 10910 bp, 10 predicted proteins | sample KBSK5502metaG_FD_65468 | JGI IMG/M metagenome (GOLD analysis project Ga0070707, IMG submission 65468) | Corn, switchgrass and miscanthus rhizosphere microbial communities from Kellogg Biological Station, Michigan, USA - KBS K5-50-2 metaG | ecosystem: Host-associated > Plants > Roots >... | reverse complement strand
TCCTTGGGCGTCGCCTTGGTCGCGGGCAGGAACCTGGTGCCCAGGCCGGCCGCGGGAATCACGGCCTTGGTCACATCAGTCACGTCTAGTACACCTTCAATCATTTCGTCGAGATTCTGGGATGGTCCGGGTTCTGGCTCAGGCGGCCGGGGTGAGGTAGTCGGCGTGCAGGGCGAGGGTGAGTTCGGTGACGGCGTGGCTCCACCCTGCCGTTGAGCCGGATACCGGCATGGGCTAGATTTGTCGCAGGAGGTCCTGGACGTAGCGCGCTGTGTCTTGCCACCGGGTAACTTCCACCCAGCGGACCCCGAGCGCTCGCACCGGATAATCGTTGCCGCCTTCGCGTAGTCGATCGCCGATGAATAGCAACTGATCTGGCGAGATATTGAGCTTTTCGATCAAGCGCTTGATACCATACGCTTTGTCTATTCCCTTCCGCGTGATGTCGACGGACGTAGTCCCTCCGACATGAACGTCCAGGTCAGGTAGCCGCTCGGCCGCATAGTCGCGAAGCTTTCGCTTCTTCGAACCGTCCCGGTCCCATCCACGCTTTGCGTCAGCAGGCGCCCGCTGGCCAAGCGCTGAGTAGGTTATCTGGCTACCCCGGTCCTCGATGATTTCTCCCCATGGATTCTGTTCCCAGAATCCATGGTCCTTGGCGCCTTCTTCCAGGACATTTACTATGCGGCGTTTTTCATCTTCGGTCAGGTCCTCCGCATAGCGCCGGTGCCAGGCGCCGTTTCTCCAGATATAGTAGCGCGTGCCGCAGGTAGGCATGATATGCAGATGGGCCAGCCTGCCAGCCGGAGCATGCAGATCCTGGAGCACTTGAGCCTGGATCTGCTCGAACTTCCCCCCTGTTATAATGCAGACATCCAGCCGGGCAAGCAGGTCGCCCAGGAGGTCGGCCATATGCTGGTCGATCCTAGATTTCGATACAGTAAGTGTGTCGTCGAGATCGAATGCCAGGACGCGCAGCGTTTCGCTCATTCACTTTCTCCAGTCAGGCTAATGACGATTCGCCGGTTGGTGCACTCGGCAATGACCGCGGCGACGCTGCGCTCGGCGCTGGTGAGGCTGGGTCCAGCCGTAGGCCGGCCGGCGCTTTCCCCGTTCTCCGGACCTCGAGCTCGAGGCTGACTCCGGTTGAATCGGGTCGAGCCGGACCGGGACACCGTCGGCGACTGCCGTTTCGTCGAGCACGTCCACGCTCCTAGCGGCATCCGCGGCGGTGAGGGTCAGCTGGGTGCGCACGGCGCGTACGATCCCCGCCGCGTCGATGCCGACGGCGTGCAGCAAGTCGGCAGGCTGTGCGGACCCTGGCACGTCGGGTATGTCGCACGCCGCAAGCCGCAGAATCGGCGGGCGATGCGGCTGATCGGCCAGAGCGCTCACCACGGCGTCGCCAAGGCCACCCTCGGGCCAGTGATCCTCGACGGTGACGATCACCTTGGTCTGCCTGGCCGCCGACCGCAGCGCGTGGGCGTCGATCGGCTTGATCGAGTAGCAGTCGATCACCCGCACCTGCACGCCGTCGTGCTCGAGCTCCGCCGCCGCCCGTTCTGCCTGCCCTACGGTTACGCCGCAGGCGACCACGGTGACGTCGTCTTCGTCGCTGCCGCGCACCAGGCGGCTGCCGCCGATCCGGATGTCCTCATCAGGATGGGTCCGAACGACCGTCTTCGAGCGAAGGGTTCGCATGTAGGAGATTCCCGGGCGGTCGGCCATCTGCGCCACTAGCGGCGGCACCTGGTTGGCGTCGGAGGGGTGCAGGATGGTACTGCCGGGGACCGCACGCAGCGAGGCGAAGTCCTCCACGGCCATCCGGGAGGCGCCGTCCTCGCCGATGGCGACGTCGGCGTAGGAACCGATCAAACGCAGGTTGGCTCGTGGGATCGCGGCCAGGCGGCCGAAGTCGCCATCGCGGGAAAACAAGAAGGAGGCAAACGGCGCCCAGCCGCGCGCCTGCATGCCCGCGGCGGCCGCGATCATCTGCCGCTCGGCCATGAACACCTCGAAGTAGCGATCCGGGTGCGCCTGTGCGAACGGTTCGCAGCACGTCGCGCCCGGCACCTCGCCGTCCAGCGCCACCACGTCGCCCCGCCGGTGCCCGAGAGCGGCGAGCGCTTCGCCGTAGGCCTGGCCGGTGGCGATCTGCGCTCCGACGTCCCAGCGTGGCAGCTCTTCCTGTCCGCAGACCTGGAAACGATGCGGCGGGCGCACTGTCCCGGGTCCCACGACGTGAACCCGCAGGCGCTCGCGGCCAGCCTCGGCAATCATCACCCCGGGATCGTCCGGTGGCGTGCCGGGATGGCCCGGCCGACCGGCGGCCGCCGTGACGCCGCGGCTCGCGCGCGTGCGCGCGAAGATTACCGTGGGCCGCCCGGTACTCGCGGCCGCCTGCCGGTAAGCCCGGTCGATCGCGTCCACATCGTGCCCGTCAATGGCCACCGCACGCCAGCCGAAGGCCCTGGCCTGCCGCAGTTGCCTGCCCAGCATGATCTCACCGGCGTGGCCCACCCGGTTGGCGTCGACGACCACGGTGAGGTTGCCCACGGCCGCCCGGCCGCCGTAGCAGAACGCCTCCCAGGTGGAGACCTCGGCTATCTCGGTGTCCCCGCACAGCACCCAGACCCGGTAGGGCAGCCGGTCTAGGCGCCGGCCGGCCAGGGCCAAGCCGACGCCGATGGGTAGCCCCGGTCCCATCAAGCCGGTGGCCACGTCCGCCGGCAAAGTGCATTGCAACGAGTTGCCCAGCGGCCAGCGCCCGGACTTCGGAAAGCCCAGGAGCTCTTCATCGCCGATCGCCCCCGCCGCCTTCAGCATCGCGTAGTACAACGGCCAAGCGCGGCCTTGGGAGAAAATCAGATGGTCACGGCGCCGATCCTGCGAGTAAGAGAAGTCGAGCCTGAGATGCCCATCCAGCAGCACCGCCATCAACTCGGCAGCAGACATCGAGGATGTAGGACGACCCGAGCCAGCAGTAGCGCTCGCGCGAACGGAATCCACCCTGAGCTGCCGCGCTAGCTGACGGCGAAAAAGCGTCACCGCGGCGTCCTCGACCGCACTCTCCAGTCCGCCAGTAACTCGCATGTCTAGCTCCTTCCTGATCAATGCCAACCTTCATGCGGGACGATGTGAGCTGTCGTCACATGCCCGGGATGATTCAGAGGATGATTGGCCCAACCCGCAGGTGGGCCTGCGCTGACGACCCGGGTTGCGGCGTCAACTGCCGCCACGCGCCATGTAGGCGGCGGCGTCGGCGCGGTTGCGCACGCCGACCTTGCGGTAGGCGTTCTGCAGGTGCCGTTCGACGGTGTGCACGCTGACCACGAGCGCGGCGGCGATCTCGAGGTTGGTGTGGCCCTGCGTCAGCAGGCCGAGGACCTCGGCCTCGCGGTCGGTCAGGCCGTCTGGCCTGCGGGTTCGGCCACGAGGCGCAGGGCTCGGCGTTGGCTGGCCGACCGAGCCTTTGGCGTCGGCTAGCAGGCTCGCCAGAATACCTGGGTCCGGGAGGGTGGCGATGAGCTCGCTGGCCTCGCCGAGGCGGCTGCGGGCGTCGGCGGCGCGCCCAGCGCGGGTATAGATCCTGGCCAGGCACATCACCGCGGCGGCTGTATCAAGGCGCCACCGATGATGCCCGGCAACGTCCAGCGCGGCGAGCGTGGCCGTCTCGGCCGCGGCCAGCTCACCGCGTTCGGCGAGAAGGTCAGCCCACACCAGGTCAGCGATCACGGTGATCCGGTGACTGGCGCCCAGGTCCGCCGCCTCGCGGGCGTAGCGCCCGGCCGCCTCGCGATCGCCCTGCCAGGCGGAGATCGCCGCCATAAAGCTCACCGCCAGCTGACTGGCCAGGTTGTCAGTCGGCTGGTCAGCGGGCCGGATCACCCGCTCGAGAAATACTCGCGCGTCGGCCTCTTGGCCCCGCCAGAACAAGATCGCGCCGAGCACCGCAATCGTCCGAGCTCGCCAATAGGCACTACCCGATTCCAGTTCCAGCTCTGCGGCTTGGCGGCTGACCGGCTCGGCAGCGGCCAGGTCGCCATCGAGGCAGTGACGTAGCGCCCGGTAGAAGCAGGTGGCTGACTCCACAGAGGCAGACCCGTGACAGAAGGTGCTCTGCGGCGCGGCTGCCTCGGCCGCTGCCAGCCACGGCTCCATGTCCTCTGGGCAGCCTTGAAGACTGGCCAGCAGACCTCGCATCAGGCACATCTGCGCGTCGCTCGCGACCATCTCGGGCGGCAGCCGGTCCAGCCACGATTCCACGGTCGCGGCCGACCCCATATCGAGGACCTCATGCCAGTGCACGGCTATCAGCTCCCGGGCCTCGGACAAGTCGCCGGCGGCGATAGCGTGGTCGATCGCCTCGGCGGCGGTCCCGTGCTGGCGGTGCTACGCTGAAGCACGCCGGTGCAACAGCAGCGCCAGCCCCGGCTCGGCGCGGTCGAGCTCATGGCGCAGCGCCTCGGCAAACAAGGCGTGGTAGCGGTACCAGCGGCGGGCGTTGTCCAGCGGAATCAGGAACAGCTGGCAGTGTTCGATCTCATCCAGCAGGTCCTGCGAGCCGACCGAACTGGTCACCGCGTCGCACAACGGCGCGCAGAACCGGCCCAGCACCGCAGTGCGGAGCAAGAACGCGCGGATCCGGGGCGGCAGCCCGGCCAGTACCTCGGTCGCCAGATAGTCGAAGATGTGCCGGTCATCGCCGGCGAGGGCGCTGATCAACCCGGCCGTGTGACCGTCTTTGTGGCCGCGCAGCGACAGCCCGGAAAGGTACAAGCCCGCGGCCCAGCCCTCGGTGCGCTGCCACAGCGCATGGATCTCATCAGATGGCAGCGCCAGGCCGAGCGTCTGGTTGAGCAGCCGCTCCGCCTCCTCCTGGGAAAAGCGAAGCTGGTCGGCCCGGACCTCGGCCAGTTCCCCGCGGGCGCGCAGGCGGGCCAGCGGCAGCTCCGGGTCACAGCGAGCGGCTACCACCAGGCTCAGGGTCGGCGGCATGTGCTCCACCAAGAACTCGAAGCCCGCACGTACCTCCAGGCTGTTGATGAGGTGAAAATCGTCGATCACCAATGTGATCCGCCGGGACATCGAGGCCAGGTCGTCAAGCAGCAGCGTCTCCACCCACTCGAGCGCCAGGGCCCCGTGGGCGGTCAGCGCCTCCAGCGCCTCCGCGCCGGTACCCGGCGCCACTGTGCCCAGCGCCGCGATGACCCCCGACCAGAACCGCGCCGGGTCGTTGTCACGCTCCCCGACCGACAGCCACGCCGCTCCGGAATCCCGGGCGGCCAGCCACCAATCGCGCAGGAGGGAAGTCTTCCCCCAGCCCGCCGGCGCCACAATCAGCACCAGCCTGGCCGCCAAGCTCTCGGCCAGCCCGTCGAGCAGCGCCTGCCGGGCCACGGTCCCCGGACGCCCCGCGGGTGGATGCAGCGCCGAGGCAGCCACCATCACCCGGCGTCCGGCACGATCGCCCGCCCGTACAGGCAAGCGCGGTACCGCTTCAAGAACAGTTTGCTGAGCCACCTAGAACCCCATCAGACGAGAAGTGACGGACCCAGCCGGGGACGGATGCCGACCACGGTTTCGTGAGCACCGCCATGCCCGTCTCCGTTAGTCCCAGCGATCACTCATCATCACTGTCGAGTGATGTGAGCTGTCATCACCACCTGCATGTGATTTCACTGGCGCGCGCGAGCACGGCATTCGTCACCAAGTGCGGGTCACGGCAGATCAACGGGCGCCCGGGTGATCTGCCGGCCGTCGTCAGAGCCGCCTGCACAGTCGCCGGGAGTCCGCCTGCACGGTGACGCTTCTGGTCTGCACAGCGGTCAAGATGGTCGATTTCGGTGATGCCAGCGCCCTGGGACCCTCGGTAGGACTTTCTATGACGCCACGGTGTGCTAGCCGCGGCGGGTCCTCACCTGCTAGCTATAGCTAGCCGCTCCCGGGCCGGGAAGCGAAGCGAAGGAGTGGCACTGAAAGAGAGGCGTCAATGACCACCCATCTGAGCTCCCCGTCCGCGTGGATGACGGGCTGGAAGAAAGGCTGGGACCAGCCGACAAACACGGCGGCCCACATAGGTCGCGACATTGGGCACAACGTGCTCCCGGCGCTGATCGTCGCGCTGGTCGTCTTGGTCGTCGCGAGGATGGCCCGCAGGAGAAGCTAAATTGCCGAAGGCCGGACATCGCGCAAGGTTCTGGGTTGCACGTCAGCGCGTGCTCGCGGTGTATCTGGAAGCAGCCGAGGCGCATTTCGCCATACCGTCAGTTTGTTCTGCTATCCGAATATGATTATGGCCACACCGTGTCTTGTGCTTCGATGGCGTTTATCGCCACCCACAACAAGCCTTGTGGTCGGCTCCATCGACACGGCATGCTAATCTGGCGAAAGTGAATACGGACCTGGAAAAGGCTGTTCCAGGAACAGCGAAACTCAAACCCACAGTCTGTTGTGCACGGTGGTGCGCTGCTGAGGAGTTCCCGGGCAAGAGCCATGGGGGACACAGGAAAACTGGAGCGAACATGGACGTAGAGGTAATCGTCGAGATTCCCAAGGGGCAACGGAACAAGTACGAGATGGACCACCGCACGGGCCGGATCCGGCTTGACCGCATGCTATTCACGGCGACCCGGTACCCCGCCGACTACGGGTTCATCGAGGACACCTTGGCCGAGGACGGCGACCCGCTCGACGCCCTGATGCTGCTTGATGAACCAACCTTCCCTGGTTGCCTGATCACGGCGCGAGCCATCGGGATGCTCCAGATGAGGGACGAGAAGGGACCTGATAACAAGATTCTTTGCGTCACCGCAGCAGATCCCCGGATGGAACACCTGCAAGATATCCATCACGTACCCGAGTTCGCGCTGTCGGAGATCCAGCAGTTCTTCGAGGTTTACAAGGCCCTCGAGCCCGGCAAGATGGTCGAGACCTGCCGGTGGTCCGGCCGCGTGTCCGCCGAGGCGGAGATTGAGCGCTGCCGTAAGTCCCGGAGTACTGCCGTAAGGCGGCCGCGGCCCTGGTCCGGCTCGCCCTCGCGTCCCGGGCGGTCGGCGACCGTTACGGCAGCCTGATCGCGCCCGGATGCCCGGGACTTATACGAAGCTCGATAGAACTCGGAGCGGCTGGCGGCCGTTGCTGGCGAGGTCGCGTCGTTCCTGGGGGGCGTCCCGTCAGGAAAAAGGAGCAGGGTTCCGGCAAGTTGAGCCACAGTCCGTTAGGCTCGAAGAGATTTTCCCGAACGGAACGTGGTGCATGTCACCCGGGTGAGCGGGCACGGGATCGTGCCTGCTCTGCCGCCTGAAGGCGGCAGCTAACCCGGCGACTTGTCCGTACCGGAGATCGCCAGTCGGCTGTCACTGTCGGTGAACACCATCTGGACGCACATGCGCCACATCTACGACAAGCTCCAGGCGCACCGCCGCCGTGACGTCGTGGAACGGGCCCGCACCCTCGGCCTGCTCTCACCACGCTGACATCACCGGATTGTGAAGTACCCGGAGTAGACGCCCGCTGCGACTCGCGGCGGTATCTTCGCCGGACGTCACGTCGCGGTCTGTGCTCGCCGGTCATGAGGGCTGATGCTTGCCATCCTTATGCACAGGAAGTGAGTGCGCCTCACATGCTCGCCCTTGAGAAATCACATCAGTCATGTGATGCCTGTTCACCAGGCCGGGCGTGAGCATTAGCAAGGGTTCCCACCAACGCTCTGACCGGATCTAGCGAGCCGGCCGGAGCATATCTCACATTCCCGTGCACGAGGCAGGAGGTCAGTATGGAGTGCACCGACTGGATAAATGAGGGCCTGGATTCGGCGTCTGCCCGGTTTCTCATGGTCACGGCCATCACCCATCACCGGTTCAGTTCGCCGACCTGGGACGAGCACGAGGTTCGCAAGCTCCACGCCGAACTTGCCGAGATTGACGCACTCGCGGCCCGCGCCGTTGTTGATCATCGCGGCAGCAGACCCGGACGGCGCTGGCCGGGGGGACCCGCTGACCGTTAGCTTCTGAACCGCCTCCTCGCCGAGTGATGCCATGCGTGATCCTGGGCATCCAGAACTGGGCCATCCTGGACAGTCCGGCACCGGCCGGGAACCACCTGCATGGTGCCGGCGACGTGGTAGGACTCCTTCACGTCCAGGCCTCCGGCCTGCATAGCGGCCAAGATGGTCAGCTTCCTCGATGTCGTGATCCGCGCCATCCGGGTGGACTTGCTGTGGCGCCACAGCACCCTACGGCTCATACAGGCGGAAACTCATGACAACTCCACTCAGCAAGAAATCGGGCAAGGGCATCACCGACGGGACCTCCAGCACGCCTCGCGGAGGCCAGCCGACGTGTTCATCAGAGCTAGCGAAGGGAGCGACCGTGCGAGTCGTCGTTGATCTCAACCGCTGCCCGTCGCCTTCGAGCGCCTCCGGGACTGAAAGGACCAGAGCCATGCTCGCCGCCCGGCTGAACGTGAAGACCCTGACGTTGTACCTGGATGACGGCGCGGGGCTGATCATTCAGGGCATCGGGCTGCGCCAGAACCCGATGACCCGGCATTTTGTCGTGACGCACAGGAACGCGGCCTAATGGAGAGCTTTCTCACCTCGGCGGGTTACGCCGCGCTCATCCTGTTCGGCTTCCTGGAGGCGGCGTGCATCCCGGTCTCGTCCGAGATCACGTTCGGCTTCGCCGGGGTGCTCGCCTACCAGGGGCACCTTAACCTCGCCCTGGTCATCATTGTCGGGTCGCTGGCCGAGCTCGCCGGGTCGTACGCCTCGTACGCGGTCGGCCGGGTCGGCGGCAGGCCGCTGGTGCACAGGCTGGGGCGCTACGTCCTGGTGACCGAGTCCGACGTGGACCGGGCCGAGCGGTTCCTTGAGGGCCGAGGCGCCTGGGCCATCCCCGTCGGCCGCATGCTGCCGTTCGTCCGGACCTTCACCTCGATCGTGGCCGGCCTGGTGCGCGTCCCCGCGATCCGGTTCGGGATCCTCAGCCTCATCGGCACGGTCCTCTACGCGGCCGTGGTCGCCTCGCTCGGGTACGCGCTCGGCAGCGAGTGGCAGCGCGTCAGCCACGGCATGTCGGTCCTCGGCTACATCCTGTTCGCCCTCGTCGTCGTGGCCATCGTCGGCTTCATCGCCTACCGCTGGCGCCAGTACCGGCGGGAGACCCGCGTCGGGTCGGCCTAAGTGCTGCTGTCCATAAGTTGGGCGTCGTAAGCGCGGACGTGCCGGTTGCGAACCGGCTCGACATACCCGAGGCGGACGGGTACGTCTGGCACTGCTTTGTTCCCCCTGATCGGCCCCGGGCAGCGCTACGGCTAGCGCGTGCACGGGCCGCATGACCCGGATGCCGGGGGCTGGTGGAGTGCGGCCTGCGCAACTACTGGGGATACAATTCGATCGGCTTTTTCGCGCCGCACATCGAGTACTCGGCGACGGCGGTCGGGCAGGTCGTCTCCGAGTTCAAGTACCTGGTCAAGACGCTGCACGAAGCCGGGATCGAGGTCATCCTCGATGTCGTCTACAGCCACACCGCGGAGGGAAATCACCTCGGCCCGGTGCTGTCATTCAAGGGCATCGACAACCGCGCCTACTACCGGCTGTCCGACGACCAGCGCTTCTACTTTGACACCACCGGCACCGGGAACACGCTGAACATGCGGCACCCGCACGTGCTGCAGTTGATCATCGACTCGCTGCGGCACTGGGTCAGCGAGATGCACGTGGACGGTTTCCGCTTCGACCTCGCGGCCAGCCTGGCCCGCCAGTTCCACGAGGTCGACCGCCTGTCGGCGTTCTTCGACCTCATCCAGACCGATCCGGTGGTGAGCCAGGTCAAGCTCATCGCCGAGCCGTGGGACCTCGGCGAGGGCGGCTACCAGGTGGGCAACTTCCCGACCTTGTGGTCGGAGTGGAACGGACGCTACCGCGACACGGTCCACGACTACTGGCGCGGCGCCGACCGGACCCTGGCCGACCTCGCCTACCGGCTGACCGGCAGCTCAGACCTCTACGGGCGACCCGGCCAGCCGGCACCAGGGTCGCCATGGCCCCTTACGGCTTACAGATACTGCGACGCGTCTAGCCTGTGTCAGCCACCAGGCAGGTAGTTCAAACCTGCTGGAGGCGCTCGCACGGGATGCTCTCGGCGACCCGGACGCTGCCGGACGCGGGGTCAGTTCCGGTGCAGGAGGTGAGCAACGGCAGCGGTGGCGCTGGCCAGCAGCGAGGCGGGGAGCACGCGGGCGCGCCAGCGGGTGCTGCGCCGGGCGGTGGCGACCAGGCCGCGTCGGGCGGTGGTGCCGTCGCGGCGCAGGTGCTGTGATGCGAGCGGGCGCGTCGCGTAGCTGGCGCGTTCTTCTGCCAGGGCCAGTCTGCGGACCGCGGCGCGAGCAGGCTCTGGCAGCGTGACGCTGACCCGGGCGGCCAGGGTGCGGGGTGGTTCGCCGGGCCGGCCGCGGAACCCGAAGTCCGCTAGGTCGTCGCGAAACTCGCGCCAGGCAACATGGGCCCGGGCGACGTGGTCGGTGGCGCGCATCCACCTCCATTGGCGCCGGGCGACGCGGAGGGCGGCCAGGGCGATGACGGCTAGCGCGATCGCCGCCACCACGGCCAGTGCGGTAGCCGCCCGCGACGTCCCCGCCGGACGGCCCTGCGGGCGGGTGCCGGGCTGGCCTCCGTGCGGCGGAGGCTTCGCAGCGAGCCGGTTGGCATGCGGGACGGGCAAAAGGCTGCTGGATCCGGCGGTGACCTCGGTGATCGGCTCGGCGGGGCCCATCGCCGCGGTCCCGGTCGAGGCGCTCATGTAGCTCGGCCTGCTGGCGGTGCCGTCCTGACCGCCCGGGGTGGGCTCGAAACGAATCCAGCCGAAGGTGGGGAAGTACACCTCGGTCCAGGCGTGCGCGTCGTGGGT
>Ga0070707_100006444_pt1 | contig 10910 bp, 12 predicted proteins | sample KBSK5502metaG_FD_65468 | JGI IMG/M metagenome (GOLD analysis project Ga0070707, IMG submission 65468) | Corn, switchgrass and miscanthus rhizosphere microbial communities from Kellogg Biological Station, Michigan, USA - KBS K5-50-2 metaG | ecosystem: Host-associated > Plants > Roots >... | reverse complement strand
CAGGCAGCCCGACGGCTAGGCCCGTGACGGGGCTTCTCTTTATTGCCACTTACAATATTACAGGGTCAACCGCGACAACCCCGATCGGATTTCAGACAGGCTGTGGCACCCCACAGGTGCCGACAAGTGTCCCACCGCTTTGCATCTCTATAAGCTCAGGAGGGACAACAAATCAACCTGAAACAGCACAGACTGGAAGCTTCAGTAACCTGCCGTATTACTCCATGGCAACCACCCCTGCATCTCTCACGATCTCGAAGGGAGGTTCTGACTCCTCACTTCTTACGCTTACAAGCTTGAACAATTTCGCAGGGACAGTGACTCTCTCGACGTCGGTCTCTCCGGCGGGGCCTACGGCATCAGTCCTCGACGCCAGTAGACTTCTTACACCAAATGGACAAAACTTTACCACCATAAGTGTAAACGTCCCAGCTGCCACGACGCCAGGAACCTACGACATAACCACAACCGGAAAAGCTACGGCCCTCCCGGACAACTCAGTCCTGCTTAGAGTCGTAGTTCCGTCGCCAGACTTCTCTCTAACGGCTAGCCCTGGGGCGATTAACATGAACGCAACCACCTCGAAGAACTCGACAATAACCGTAGCGAGCATCGGAGCCTTCGCTGGACCGGTCAACCTTTCACTTTCGAATTCCAACCCCGGCAATATTACAGCAACGCTAACGGTCACTAGCATCACCCTCGGCACTTCTGGCACGTCTACTCTGAAGATCACCTCTCCTAGTGACCATATCGACTTTGGACAATACAACCTCACCATAACAGCACAAGGCGGGAGCATCACCCACACCATAATCATCGGCGTTACAGTAGTTGACTTCGGAATGTCTGCAAGCCCTACATCCTTGACGATGAGCCAGGGCACGGTAAGCGGACTGCAGACATTCGTGTTCTCTAGCCTTCCTCAATCGAACTCATTCATAGGCCAGATTACGCTCACCTCATCAGTATCTCCAACCAGTGGACTGGCAGTATCCTGCTCTCCTTTGCTGATCAACTTTACAACAAGCATCCAGCAGGGCACCCACCCTAACTGCAATTTCTCTGCCTCCGTCGCCGGAAATTATCAAGTCAAGCTGACAGGGACTTGTCCAGGAACATGCGGGCCGATCGTACACTCGATAACAATCTCAGTTACAGTCAAAGGAGCAGACTTCTCAGTGGCAGCGACCAAGACGCAGTTCCAAGGAGTCCCCGGGGGTACCACGGTCCAAAATAGCACCGCCGTTACAGTGACGAGTCTCGCAAACTTTGGTGGCACAATAACCCTCTCCGCCTCATCGAATCCCAATGGTCCCAACTTATCCATAAGCCCCGTGTCGGTAAAAGTGAACTCGACAACAACCACAGCAACTGCGCAACTCACAATCACTGTAACACCCTCAGTACCAGCTGGGAACTACGTCATAACAGTCAGCGGGACAAACGGAACACTCACCCACACAGTGGACATAATCATGAACATCACCGACTATTCGATAACCGCCAACCCAACATCAGTTGGACCACTTGTTCCCGGAGCGTCCTCGCAAGTCACCGTTACAATTACCCGACTAAACCGGTTCGCAGGTACAGTCCAATTGACCGCCATCCCCTCAACAGGACTGTCAACATCTCTCAACCCGTCAACTCTCATCATGAACTCGACAGTCCTTAGCGGAAAGCTGTTCGCGACACTGACCGTCAGCTCCGCGGTACTTGGAACATACACGGTTATGATCATTGCGACAAAGGGACCCGTTTCACACAACGTCAACGTAACCATAATAGTTAACGCGAGACCTGACCTAGCAATCTTCTCAGTAACGACAAGCCCTACAAGCGTCACAATTGGACAGACAGTGACTTTTACCATCATTGTCCAGAACCTTGTTCTAATCCCTGAAAACGCCACCGTTGCAGCCCTGATAGGAGATCAGACAGTGGCAAACTCGACTATCCTGCTCCCATCGGGAGGTAATCGAACCGTAACACTAATCTGGCATACAGACGGCTTTGCGCCCGGCGCTTACGTTGCAGGAGCAAAAGTGCTTCAAGTATCAGGTGAAACAGAAACCGCAAACAACCTCCTCAGATCTACTACCGCCATCACACTGAACCCGCAGTCAACAAGCATACTGTCACAGACGGGATTCATGTATCTGATTTATGGCATTGTGGGCGTTGCAGTAATAGCGAGCCTTCTGGGATTCTTCCTCTTCAGAAAATCCAGACGACCAGCTCAAGCATAAACACTAGTTCTTCACGTGACGATAGAACCTTCATGGTATCTTGACTTAGGTCCGACACTCCTAATGTCTAAAGTGAGATTCTACTTCGAAGACTTCTTTGGCCTAGTGCCGACCGGTTTCCCGGATCGGTTATTCTTACTCGAATTCTTTCTGTTCCTCAGTGCGAGGGTGGTCACGACGCCTAATCCTCCGATAATGGGAACCACAAAAAATAGCCAGCCGTAGTCTGGGGGCGGAACTATCAAGCTGAGATAAACAGTGTCAAGCTGTGTCCAGCCCGGGGTAATCTGCTCGTTCTTGGAACTCGTCACGATTCCCTGCCCGCTGAAAGTCACGTAGTATCTCCCAGGCACCAAATTTTTGAACTGAACCTGCCCTCCCAGATCAATGGTTTTGCTGACAAATGGAAGCCGGGAGAGCGAAGAGTTGAATATACTTACCAGAACATTCCCGCGCAGAACAGACCCCATCTGATCCTTGACAGTCAGCGCGAGAGTCCCCAAGGCTGGAACGACGGGGACGATTCGGGTTATGCTCCCTGTTCTCCCAGAGGAATCGCTTGCAGTCATCTGAACTGAATAGTTGCCCGGGAACGCAAACGGATGTTGTATGACAGGAATGGTCGTGTTCTGGAGACTAGGTCCATCGCCAAAATTCCAAGAATACTTCGTCATGATCAAGCTGTTGTCATAAGAGTCAACGCTCCCCGTCGCGTCAAAGATCGCGGGTTGGTTGGGAAGGATAGCGACGGAAAGGGTGGGGTCAGACGGTTTGAAATTGAAGAACGCGACGACCCCATTATTACCGAAAATTCCTGAATATGTCAAGAGCGGAACGTAGACTGGATTAATGATTTGAGGGTTGGAAGGATCAGGATTAGGATTGACCAAGTTTGCCCGATCAAAGTAGACTAGACTAGTACCGTTTCGAGCAACGCTGAACGATATCGAAAATAACAGCGCCTTACTTTGGGGACCTCGCAATGTCTGCCCGACCAAGGCTTCAGCGAAATGAATCTGGCCAGGGGCCTGATTATCGTCTGGAGCGCAACCGTTACCACCGCTAATATATCCTATACCGTCCACGCAATTTGCTAGTACAGTGCCGCTCATCCCAGCGAACACATTGCTCGCATAACTGATGCTTCCCGCCTGCATTGTTCCAATTGTGCTTCCAGAAGCAGGGTTGGTGTAGTTTAGCCTGATATCGAAGCCACTGATAGCCTGGTCGCCAGTGAGGTTCATCATAATGCCAAGGCTGATCGTATCGCCGGGGACCAAAGGGACTGTACCAGAACAGCATGTTGAGACTGGATTGACGAACACGCTGGAAACGCCAGCTGCTTGTGCCTTGACGAAGAGGGAAGGTGTCGGGAAAACAAGAGCTGAAAGGAGGACAAGACAGAGCACGAAGAGTACCGATTTCGCCCTCAAACCAATCTACAAGCCCCTAACACTGGTAGTAAGATGTCGGAGGGAAATAAGTGTAGACTGGAATATCGGCTTATCGGAGACCGAGGTCCCAAGCCGTCATTACGGAAAAACCACGTTAGCCTACGCTTAAGATCTCCGCCCACTTCATCCATTCCTATTCAGGGTGAGCTTGGAAGGGAGATGCGGTTTCAGCAATTCCACAACACTATTGAAACCGAGTTGAGTTGTGAACTCAAGTTTGTCTCGTATAGTCAGGATGGTCAACCCTGTTAGCCGAGCTCCCTGGGTGACCGTAACTGTGACAATTTCGTCAAAGCGGACGAAAAAGTTCTCGTTGTCAGCTGCAAGAATCTCGTGTACTTCTAGGTTCCTCAACCCACGCTTGCCAACTGACTCCTTACCGGTCTTGAAAAGATCCTCAAGGGCACTTCCCAACTTGCCCAAAACGCTGGATGAGACCATAGCCCCGGTGCCCCGTTTGCCAAGGTGAGCTACGATAAATCTCGAGTCCGTAACGAAAATGGAGAGCCGCTCAGATCCTAGGGCCAACCGGGTGGCAACCGGAATCTCACCGAGGATCGATTCATCTGAAGTCATGTGATTATGCCAGACTGAGCGAGTTTCATGGTGGCGATCTTTACTAGCCGACGATCCGCCTAACGATCACATTGTATTGAATTCTAGCAATCAATATAACCTCGTTAGAGCCGGCGGCCTTCTTCGTGCCTCGGTGGCTCAGCCTGGTAGATGCGTAGACTACACTGGACAGCGTCGCCTTGGTAAGGCGAAGGCCGCGGGTTCAATTCCCGCCCGAGGCTCCAAACTCACGAAACTAGCATTCAACTAGCAAGGAAGAAACTGAATTTAGTCCGAGGTAATCTAACCATGTTGGTCAGTCAGGGATCTTCGTGCTTAATTCTTGACCAGAGGGATGGCTTCTTTTCCGGTTCAGGAGGACGTTTTAGCCCAACCTGAATCTCCCACTTGCACTCAGGGCAGAATCCATCTTCCAGTTCTGCCTCCTTTCCGCAGCTCCTGCAACGGGCGACGTCGTGTTCTGGGCTCTCGGAATCCGCGGGGCCTGAACCAATGCGCGGCGCTCGACGGCCCCCGCCAGGGAACAGAGGCAATGACGATCTCAGAAAGACAGTGAAGGCTATGAGCCTTGCTGATACTAAATCTTCGCTCTAGAGCCTCGGAACACTTGAGGCTGCCAGTGCCTTAATCGGACTGCGGAGTAGATCGTTTCTTTAGTCGCTTCCGAGTGAGAGACTTGTACTGGCACTAGATGGTTAATCAACTGAAATTTCCGAAGCTGCTCCTTCCCAGACTCTTACCGCGTAAATGATTGCTCCGACCAAAGTTACCAGCCCCGTCACAGCGACGAATACCCTGATGATCAAGGGAAGATTGCCACATCCCCCTTTCCCTGAAGGGCTCTGCCGACAAGTGATTGGCTGTCCCAGACCGTACCCAAAGATCGAAACGCCTAATGCGATGAGGCTAACTCCTACGACCAATCCTATTATCAAAGAGAAGATAGTTCTCATCAGACCATGTGTCGCGAAGGCTGCTGATTAGTTTACCGTGAAAGTATTTGCGACGAAGTCTACGAGCTAACGGAGAACCCTATTGGTCCCTTGCACGACAGTAAAGAAACTTGATTTTGATTAGCGCTTGAGCATCTTGTCGACTCGGTCCTTCCAGGCAGGCCAGCGACCCATCTCTTCTAACGCATACTTTTCTGCCTGTTCCTTGTTCATCCAGTGAGTCTGCATAGCAGAATTCACCATGTCCTCGTACAACTTCTCAAAAGGCAGAAGCTTGCCCTTCATATCAGTACAGTGAATGCAGTAGGGATTGTCGAGATTCTGAGCCCCATGCTCTTCCCGCGAGGCCAACGGCCGACCACAACTCTCGCACTGCATAGCAAGGGACATAGACTGGCCCGAAAAACAACATTGTGGAGACACTAGATAACCGTACTTGGACGCAATGACCCCCTAGCGCGGTAACAAGAGCGCGCTTGTCGCTGAAACCATTAATAATCCGGCATCCCTCAAACCACAAAGAACGCTGGGGAATGCTTCTATTGCGGAGAAAGGGCCAAACGGCACCTTTCACACTACTTACACTCATACTCCTATTCGGAAGAAAGAAGCCAGAACAAGAAGAGAACAAAAACGTATCTGAGCCGATCAAGAGAGAACCTTTCCCCGTACCTGACATTCTCAAGAAAACGATCACCAGCACTGACGTCTCTAGATCTCGCGACAGACTGCGACTGGCAAGTCTAGAGAGAGACATTATCGGAGATGCTCTCACAAAGATTTACGAAGCGGAGACTAGGGGACAGATCAACGACAGCGAAAAAAACCAGCTTCTGCAAAGATACAAGACAGACCTCAAACGGGTAGACGGGGAAATAGACACCCACAAGAGGACGGTGGACCTCTATGAACTCGAATCCGCTAAGGAAGATCTTCTCAAGAGCTTCCAGGAAAAAATGCTCGAAATAGATCTGAAGATAAGCCATATCAGACCAACAATAACCTCATCACCTGAAACAGCACCAAAGTCCCCCGAGCCACCTAAGACGGAGACAAGCTCAACACCACCGCCTGCAAATCCTCCGAAAGAACGCCTTCCCAAGGAGAAGCCTAAGAACAAAGCAGAAGAACGGCTGGAGACCATCCGGGAGGAAGTGCTGAAAGCCATGGAACGTCTCGAACAGATCGAAACAGAAGGCTGAGCAAGAACCTGTCCTGGACAGATAAGGCTCGAATAAGTGCCGCCGCCCAGGCAATAAGAGAAATCAGAGACAACACAACGATCGGTCTGGGTAGCGGTAACACTATCCTTCGAGCCCTCGAACTGGCCGCAGAGCGAATCAAGAATGAGAACCTCAAGATCACCTTCATCCCAACATCCTATCAGACAGAAATGGCAGCAAAGAGACTAGGCCTCAAAACGTCAAGCCTCGAAGAAGATACAGAACCCGAGCTAGCACTGGACGGCGCAGACCAGATACAATGGCGAACCCTTGACATGGTGAAAGGCGGAGGAGCGGCTCTCCTGCGAGAAAAGATTGTAGATTCTACTGCGAAGAAACTGGTCATCATAGTCGATGAGAAGAAACTGGCCAAGACCCTAGGCGGACCGCAACCGATACCCGTTGAGATAGTCCCATTCGGCTACGCGTCAACAGCCGCAAAAATCAGAAAAATCTCCGAAAAAACGGTTCTGAGAGAAGCTGCAGGCAAGGTCGGGCCAGTCATAACAGACAATGGCAATCTGATCGCCGACGTATACTTCAGAAGCCTGCGCCGACCGGAAATAGTCCACGAGAAGCTCAAGAATATCCCCGGCGTGATAGAGACCGGCCTTTTCCTGGAAATGTGCGACGTTGCTTACGTAGGCAGAAAGGACGGCCGCGTCGACATTCTCCGCAGAGGCTAACCCTCCAAGGCACGATCAGATCGCGGCGCCTCACGCAAAGTGCCGGGGGCGGGGCTCTCGAAAGAGGTCCTTTATCGAACCCGCGACCTCCGGATGTCTCAAACAGATTATGAGTCCGGCGCTTTGGCTCCCCTCTCGGGGTCTGACCAAGCTGAGCCACCCCGGCAAAAAGACCCGCGCAAGGTCTACTGCTAAAAAGCATTGGCCCAAGAAACATTAAACGCAAACGAAACCAGAAGAATGGTAGCAAAAGGACCAAGGCTTGTCGAGCCACAAATTTCTCACACTAGATAACGTGGAGACAAGCAACAAGAGGATCTTTCTAAGAGTAGACATCAACGTCCCCCTAGACCCGTCCACACACCTGATCCTGGACGACACTAGGATCAAAGCCGTCTCAGAGACTCTCGCCAGACTAGAAGATGCAAGGGTCGTACTAGGATCTCACCAGAGTAGACCGGGAAAAGACGATTTCACAAACATGCAACCACACGCAGAGGCATTAGCGGAATGTTGCAACCAACAAGTAACGTTCGTAGAAGACGTCATCGGTCCTACCGCCCGCCAGAGAATAGCAAAGGTCGAACCTGGGCAGGTACTCGTTCTCGACAATCTAAGATTCTGTGCTGAGGAGAACGTTGACGACAAACCCGAGAAGCTGCTAAAGACACACTTTGTCAAACAGCTCTCACCACTCTTCGACTTCAACATCAACGACGCCTTCGCAACTGCCCACCGATCACAACCAAGCATTGTAGGACTGGCGGAGGCACTCCCGAGCGCCGCAGGACGATTAATGGAGAAAGAACTCAAAGCAGTCTCTGGACTACTGGTGGAACCCAGACGACCATGCGTCTACGTTCTCGGAGGCTCCAAGGTCGAAGACAAGATCCCAGTGATAGAACACATCCTAACACGCGACAAAGCCGACAAGATCCTTCTAGGAGGAGTACCCGCAAAGCTCTTCCTCAAAGCAATGGACAAGAAAATCTCGACAGACGACGAGAAAGACCTGGCTGGACTACAAGCCCACATCAAGAACGCAAAATCACTGGCCATGAAGTACAAGGACAAGATCGAAGTCCCCATAGACCTTGCATACGGAGACACACGAGGAAAGAGAACTGACCGAGGCATAGACGCCCCCTTGAAGGAATCGGCCCTGGACATCGGAGCGAAGACTGTCGAGAAATATTCGAAAGTGGTGGAGGGAGCCGCAACTACCGTCGCCAACGGACCCCTCGGCGTGTTCGAGAGAGACGGATTCGACCTCGGCACAAAGCAGGTCCTCGAAGCCATGGCCAAGAGCAACGGCTACACCGTCATAGGAGGCGGACACCTTGTGGGACTGGCCTCTATTCTAGGAATCGATGAGCGGTTCAAACACGTCAGCACAGCGGGAGGCGCAATGCTCTCACTCCTCTCTGGACAGAGTCTCCCCGGCGTCGACGCACTGGTCAGAGCCGCGGAAAGAATGCGGACCCAGAAACCTAACTGAACCGCCTTATTCAGTAGAACTTATCTTAGCCTCAACTCCACCCACCACGCGACAGCCCCGGTAGCTCAGTGGTGGAGCGACAGCCTTGTATCTCCAGCGAGAAAGCTGTAGGTCCCGGGTTCAATCCCCGGCCGGGGCTCCAACTCCTCGTGCTTTCATCGCCCTGGAAAGACATTTTCAACGCTAGAGTCGGTGAGTCCAATAGGGTCGATCACCGTGGTGGAAAAGAACAGATACCCTGAGAGAGAGTTTCGCACGCCGTTTATTAGCTGCCAAGACCAAGAAACCGCCAAGAGAGTTGACTGAGGGCAGTGCCGCGAAGGTTTGTGAGACGTAGGACGTTGGTGATAGCCGCGATCACCGTCGCTCTCTCCATCGGAATCGTCTTTGCCAGCATCCCATACCTGCCACATCCCCCAGGCCCCCACGGCACCATCCAGACCCCCATATCGCGTCTCGTCAACAGTGGAAACGTGACCCATCCAGGATATTTTGCTCTATTGCTGCCTGGCGTCTCGAACAACGAGAGTTTCGCCGTGGGAGTCACAGTCGTGGGTGGAACGGCAAGCTTCTGTGTGCTACAGCAACCTACTTACGATAACTGGAAATCATCTTACTCCACTTACTCCGACCCTGGAAATGCCTTTCCTTCAAGTGCATGCATTCCTCAGGAACAGACCGGAATATCTCATGCCGTGCTATCATTCAACCCGCCGAGCTCGGGAAATTATGATGTGGCTGCTTTGAACACTAACCCACAAGGTGTAACCGTGACCTACTCTCCTGCTTAGCGTCCTAGTCGCCTCGAACCCATGGCACTAGGTCCTATTCGCTAAATGACGCGTGAACACTCCGACGTACGAGCTTAGGAATATGACTAGCAAAAGCGCACGCTGTGCGCGTCGTGGATGACTCTGCCGCTCTGAATCCAGGAATCGGATGAACCTTGGATAATCCTGTGCTATTCGACTCGGGGTCCTCGGAGGATAGAGAAGAACGCTGAGATAAGGATCAGTCCTGAAAAGAGCAGAAGAGCATGCTGCAAGCCAGGAAGAAAACCGGCTACAGAGCCATTCCCTGTCTGAACACTCATGACTATGTTCGGGTTGCCAATGATACTGGCAAGCTGACTGTAAGGCACATCAGCGGTCATAATCGCTATTACCAATGGTATGCTGGCAACGATACTTGTATTGATGATCGTAGCTCTCACACCAGATGAGATTCCTCTTTTCGAGGCTGGAACCGAGCCCATGACAGAACTGGCGTTGGGGCTGCGGAATAGTCCGATTCCAAGTCCCACAAGGGACAGGCCCACGGCGAGCTGAGAGTAGGGTGTGAATTGATCGAGTCTTGACAGGACGAAAAATCCTGAAGACGCAATTATGAGACCCAGAGTGCTTAAACCCCTCGCTCCCCATTTGTCTGAAAGGGAACCGCTTATCGGCCCAACCAGGATAAGGGTAGCGTCGAGAGGTATCAGGGATACTCCTGCGTGAAGTGGATCATAGCCTCTGACAAGCTGAAAATAGAGAGTCATAACGAAAGCAAGGCCCGCAAACGCGAGTCCGCTCAGCAGATTCGCAATGTTTCCAGCGGTGAAAAGCCTGATTCTGAATAGGGAGAGATCTAGAACAGGAAACTTGGTTCGGCGCTCGATGAGAAAGAAGAATACCATGAGGATTCCGCTCAATCCGATGAGGACCATGTTCAGAGCATCCGTTAGGCTGCCAATGGTTAGGCCGAGAAGCAGCAGAGTGATTGAACTTGAAAAACTGACCGCGCCCAACACGTCGAACCTTTCCCCCCGCGCGGGTTGGGAGATCTCCTTCAACCTCCGATGGGACCAGTATGTTCCAAAGATTCCAATGGGAACGTTAACCAGAAAAATCGAACGCCAGGTGAAGAGCTGAATGAGAATGCCGCTTAGAGTGTATCCGGTAATTGTGCCCGCGTTGATCGCGACCTGGTTTATCCCGATGCCCTTGCCCAATCCTTCTCCAGCAAAAGCGTCAGTAACAATGGCGACACTATTGACGAAGAGAAACGCAGCACCAACACCCTGAACAAGCCGAAACACCAAGAGCTCCTCAGCAGTCAAGGAGAGACCGGAGAGAAGTGAGCCGACAGTGAAAACAGCGAAGCCGAGATTGTACAGGCGGACCCGGCCATACAGGTCCGCAATCCTTCCAATACCCACCAGGAGGACTGTTATCATGAGCCGGTAGATCGTGATGAACCAGACACCAACAACCAGGTTGGTGTTCA
>Ga0070707_100006442_pt1 | contig 10912 bp, 12 predicted proteins | sample KBSK5502metaG_FD_65468 | JGI IMG/M metagenome (GOLD analysis project Ga0070707, IMG submission 65468) | Corn, switchgrass and miscanthus rhizosphere microbial communities from Kellogg Biological Station, Michigan, USA - KBS K5-50-2 metaG | ecosystem: Host-associated > Plants > Roots >... | reverse complement strand
CGGTGCGACGCGATGATCGGACTGCCGTGCACGAGGCGCCGGAGGTTCGCCGCGACGATCTCCTGACCGTGGTGGGGACGCTCCGCGTGGAGCGACGCGTCCCACGCGGCATCCGTCGCCCGTAGCGCCTCCGCTGAGAGGGCGCCGATGATGTCCGCGGTCGTGCAGAGCACCTCCGCGTCGTGGAGCGCGAGGCAGCCGATCGCGGTCATCACCTGCGTGCCGTTGATGAGCGCAAGCGCTTCCTTTGGCGCGAGCTCGAGCGGCTTGAGGCCCGCGCGCTTGAGCGCGTCGGCGCCGGAGAGGCGCTTCCCTTCGAAGACCGCCTCGCCCTCGCCGACGAGGACCAGGGCCGCATGCGCGAGCGGCGCGAGGTCGCCGGACGCGCCGACGCTCCCGTGCATGGGGATGACCGGGTGCACCCCGCGATTGAGGAGGTCGAGGAGGAGATCGATCGTCTCGGGACGGACCCCGGACCGGCCCGACGCGAGCGTGTTCGCGCGCAGCAACAGGACCGCGCGCGTGACGTCGACCGGCAGCGGGTCACCGACCCCGGCGGCGTGGCTGCGCAAGAGGTTCAGCTGGAGCTTGGCCAGGTCACCCCGCGGGATCCGGACCTGCGAGAGGTCACCGAAGCCGGTGTTCACGCCGTAGATCGGCGCATCGCCATCGGCGAGGTCCGCCACCAGCTTCGCCGCCGCACGGACGAGCTGCTCCGAGGAGCGATCCAGCGCGACCGGCGTCTCGCGCCGGGCGACGCTCACGACGTCCGCGATCGAGAGCCCGTTCCCGTCGACGCGCAGCGTCGCCACTAGCGCGCCTCGTCGAGATTGTCCCGGTACCAGGCCGCGAGCTCGACGTAGTGCCCGGCCGCCTTCACGGTCCAGCGCTCGTCCTCAGGACGAGCTTCCCGAACGACCTTCGCGGGGACGCCCACCACCAACGAATGCGGCGGCACGGTCATGTTCGCCGGCACGACGGCCCCGGCGCCGACGATCGTCCCGGTCCCGATGACGCAGCCGCCCACGAGCACGGACGCTTGTCCGATGAGGACGTTCTTCTCGATGACGCTCGAATGGACCAAGGCGTTGTGCCCGATGGTCACGTCCTCGCCTACGAGCGTCGGCTCACCCTCGTCCGTGTGGATGGTCGTGTTGTCCTGCACGTTCGATCGCGCGCCGATCTCGATGCGATCCATGTCGCCGCGCAGCACCGTGCCGAACCACACCGACGACCGCTCGTGCAGCGTCACATCACCGATGAGGACCGCTGTCGGAGCGACGAACGCGGTCGCGTGCACGCGTGGTGACTTTCCTTTGAACGCATGGAGCGGCACGGCTCCGTACGATATGCGGATGATCATCATCATGCGGAAGGGCGCGACGAGAGAACAGATCGACCACGTGGTCGATCGGCTCCGCGAGCGCGGCTACGGCGCGAACCTGTCGGGCAGCGAGGTCAGCGTCATCGGCGCCATCGGTGTGCTCGACGATGACAAGGCGCGTCTCGCCGAGCAGCTCCAGTCATTGCCGGCCGTCGAAAAGGTCGTGCCGGTGCTCAAACGCTTCAAGCTCGCGTCGCGCGAGTTCCAGCCCGATCCAACGATCGTCAAGGTCGATGGCCTCTCGATCGGCGGCGGCTCCATGGTCGTCATGGCCGGACCCTGCTCCGTCGAGAGCGAGCAGCAGCTCCTCTCGACGGCGCACGCGGTGAGGGCCGCCGGCGCGCAGGTCCTGCGCGGCGGAGCGTTCAAACCACGGACCTCGCCCTATGACTTCCAAGGTCTGGGCAAAGAAGGGCTGGAGCTGCTTGCCCGCGCGAAACAGGAGACCGGCATGCCGATCGTCTCCGAGGTCCTCGACCCGCACGACGTCGCTCTCTGCGCGCAATACGTCGACATCCTCCAGATCGGAGCGCGGAACATGCAGAACTACGCGCTCCTTCGCGAGGTCGGACGCTCCGGTCACCCGGTGCTCTTGAAGCGCGGCGGGATGTATCCGACGATCGAGAACTGGCTGCTGTGCGCTGAGTACATCCTTCGCGAGGGGAATCGCAACGTCATGCTCTGCGAGCGCGGCCTGCCGGTGGGCGGTGGCGAGACCGCGACCCGCAACGTCTTGGACATCGCCGCGGTCGCGGTCGTCCACGAGCTCTCGCACCTGCCGGTGCTCGTCGATCCGAGCCACGGCACGGGCAAGGCGTCGTACGTCGCGCCGCTCGCGCGTGCCGCCGTCGCGGCCGGCGCGGATGGCTTGATCGTAGAGGTCCATCCGGATCCCGAGCGAGCGTTGTCGGACGGCCCGCAATCGCTGACGTTCGACCAATTCGGGACCCTGATGCGAGGACTCGAAGCGCTACGGCCGGCTAGCTCTCCGGCTGGTGTCCCTGCCGCGGCGCGGTGAGCTTGTGTCGCTGACGCTCACACACGCGTCGCTCGTCCTCACGAGGGCGCTTCGGCTCCCTCGCTCGTCCTCGTGAGCTTGTAGCCGAACCCCCGCGCTGTGTCGATCGAGACCTCGATCACGCCAGCGTCGACGAGCTTCTTGCGGAGCCGGCCGACATGGACGTCGACCAAGCGCGTGTCGCTCCCCGGCTCGTAGCCCCACACGCCGGTGAGGAGATCGTCGCGAGTGAACACCCGGCCTGGCTCGCCGCCGAGCGTCTTCAGCAGCTTGAACTCGGTCGGGGTCAGCGGGAGCGGGGCGTCCCGGCGGACCGCCTGCACGCTGCCGAGGTCGATGACGAAGACGCCGAAGCGCAGCTGGCGCCGGTCGCGATCCGCGACGGCCGCGTACGAACGGCGGCGCAGCAGCGCCTCCACGCGCGCCACGAGCTCATTGTTGTCGAACGGCTTGCCCATGTAGTCGTCGGCGCCGATGCGGAGGCCGACGACGCGATCCGGTGGGTCGCTCTTCGCCGACACGAACAGGATCGGGATGTCGGTCTCCTTGCGGAGCTGGAGGCACAGGCTGATGCCGTCGACGCTCGGCATCATCACGTCGAGGCTCACGAGATCCGGGCGGAAGCTGTTGAACACGTCGAGCGCCTGTCGCGAGTCCGTGACGACGCGCACGGAGAAACCCTCCTCGCGCAACACCGTGCCGAGAAGGTTCGCGATGTCCGATTCGTCGTCCACGACCAGGATCCGGGCGTCGTGGCTGATGCCGTGCTCAGCCGCCTGGCCTGGATTTGCGATCGCCATCTGCACCACGGATTCGCAATATCGATGCCAGACGTAACGATCGTGAAAAGCGCGTTAGGCGCTCCTTAGGCGAGCGCCGCGTTCACCGCCGCCAACCGCTCGGTCACCCAGTCGGTCGCCGCGCCGACCACGTCGGGCCATGGCGCGAAGAAATACCGGTCGGTCTCGGCCTCGATCCGCTCGCGCAGCGCGGCACCGTTCGGCGTGAGCCCAAGCTCGGGGCCCGACGTCAACAATCCGTCAACGCGGAGCTGCCGGGCCGACGCACGTACGTCCTCCGGACGCTGCGACGGGATCTTCCCGGCGAGATCCGCCTCCGTCGCGGCCTCCTTGCGCCACACCCGAGTGAGCACGTCGACGGCCGGACCGGTCAGCGCCGCGTCGCGCCAGGCCTGGACATGGCAATCGTCGCGAACCTGCCACAGGCCATAGATCGCCGCATCCAGCCGGGCCATCGGTGATGAGGGATCCTGCCACCGGTACCGCGCGCCGCGCGGCGTGTGCTCGCGCGTCGCCGGCTCTTTGGCTGCGGCCGCCGCCTGGTACGCGGAGTCGAGCAACGCCCCCAGGCGTTCGAGCTCATCGGTCGCGATCGGTGCCAGGGACGCGAAGTGGGCATCCACGGCGCGTCGGAACTCGCGGATCACGGTCGTGCCCTTGTCGGTCAACGTCCATCGGCTGTCGCCCCAGGTCAGCAGCCCCGCGGATTCACCGGCGGCGGCGGTGATCCGCAGCGCATCATCGGTCGTCCGGTAGGTGCTGTTCCCGATGTCCTGCGGACCCGCGCCGCGTGGATCCTGGATGCCGAGGTCCACCACGAAGAAGTAGGAGGGACGATCGAGCCCGAGGCGCTCCATCGCTCGCAACGGGAAGTCACTTTTTGCCCGGCGACGGTTGAGGAATTGCGGAAAGAGCGGCACGAGCGCCAGCGGATACGGCTCGCGCACGTCGGTCCCTCCCTACACGTTCGGTTTCGCGGCGTCCTCGATGCAGTATGGAGTCTCCGGCACCAGCCCGAGCCGCTAACGCGTCATCGACCTGGCGGAGCCGCGCCTCGAACATGACCGCGCTGGACGCGTCGAGCGCTCGCATCTCGGTGTCGGTGGCCGCGTCCGCGGGGCGCTGGTCCACTGCGGCGATCTCGGAGCCCGAATCGCGCTGAGACTCGCGCTGCCGCGCGCGGATCGGCCCGAGCGCCGCGATGAGCTCCTCTCAGGTGCGCAGGGGAGGTCGCGAACGCGCTCGCGATCCATCGCCGGTCCGGCTGACGCAGAATTCTCGCCATGAAGCCGGAAGACGCGAGCAGCCGCACGGATCTTCATCTCCTGGACGTCAGGGAGCCGGACGAGTGGCAAGCCGGACATATCGCCGGATCGCAGCACATCCCGCTGGGCCAGCTACGCGGACGGCTCGGCGAAGTCCCGAAGGACAAGACGATCGTCGCCGTCTGCCGCCACGGGAACCGGAGCGAGGCGGCGGCCCGTGGCCTGCGGACGCTCGGCTACACGGTCGAGAACCTGGAGGGGGGCGTGACCGCCTGGAAGCAAGCCGGCCTGCCGCTCGAAGCCGAGGGCGGTGGAGCCGGCCGGGTCATCTGATGCTGCCGACGGCCGAGCGTCCGTACCACGACAAGGCCTGGCTGCGCGCCCACCTCGACGACGAACGGAAGGAAGCGAATCTGCTTGCCGAGATCCGCGAGGTCGTGTTCGGGCTGCAGGACGGCGTTACCAGCATCCTCGCGGTCGTGAGCGTCGTCGCCGCGGCGTCGAACGACACCTACACGGTGCTCATCAGCGGCATCGCCGCGACGCTCGCGGAGGTCTTCTCGATGGGCGCCGGCGAGTACATGTCCTCGAAGAGCCAGCGGGAGATCTTCAGTGCTCAGATCGCCGCCGAGCGGGCGGAGGTCGCGGAGCGTCCGGGCGAGGCCGAGGCGGAGGTCGCGTATATGTTCGAGCGGGAAGGGCTGCCCGAAGAGGCGTCGCGGCGCGTCGCGGCCGAGCTCGCGCGCGAGCCCAACGTCCTCCTTCGCACGATGGTCGAGAAGGAGCTCGGGCTCGCGCTCGACGAGGGCGGGTCACCGCTGCAGGGCGCGCTCATTCTCGCCAGCGCCTTCTTCGCCGCCGCCCTCGTGCCGCTCGCGCCATATTTCTTCTTGCCGGTCCGGACCGGTCTGTGGGTGTCGGTCGGCCTCTCGGCCATCGCCATGTTCGCCGTCGGCATCTGGAAGGCCACGCTCACCAAGCGGAACCCGATCGCGTCCGGCCTGGAGATCCTCGTGCTCGTCGCCGGCGCGGCGATCGCAGGGTCGTTCTTCGGTTCCATCCTGCCGGGGCTGCTGGGGGTCGCCGGCATCCGCTAACGGGGCACGGCGCATGCACGGTCGATGACCGACCAGAAGGGGAGGTCCAGCCATGGCCGACAAGTCGACCCCGCGCGCGACGGATGATCTCGAGACCGCGGAACGGAAGAGCAAGACCGTCGACGAGCGCGTCCCGGCGCGCCACGAGACCGATCGCGTGCCGGACATCGAGCTGCCCGGCGCGGTCGGCGCGCACGTGCCGCAGGGCGGGATCGGACACGAGGGTCCACAAAGTGATGCGTCCGGACCCGGTGAGATCGTGCTCGAGCAGGAGGCAAAGGCCCAGCGCACTCCGACAATACGCGGCTGACAAGCAAGCGCCGGGTGTCACCTAGCATGGAGATCATGCGGATCGCCTTTGTCTCCACCTCAGTCCCCCGCCGTTGCGGCATCGCGACCTTCACCGCCGATGTCATGGCCGCTGTCAAGGCGGCCGACCCGACGGTCCGTTGCTCGGTCGTCGCGATCGACGAGCCGAACAGCGCCCGGGCCTACGGCCCGGAGGTCAAGCTGCGGATCCGGCAGCGGGAGCCGGAGTCGTACCGTGCCGCGGCGACGCTCCTCAACACGACGAATATCGACGTCGTCAACGTTCAGCACGAGTTCGGGCTGTACGGCGTGTGGAAGGACGGTGTCTACGAGGATCACCTTCGGGGCTTCCTCCTGGAGCTCCGGAAGCCGGTCATGGTCACGCTCCACAGCGTGCCACCGAACCCGTCGGGGTCGATGCGTGACGCCGTGCGGCTCGTCGCGTCCCGCAGCAACGAGGTCATCGTGATGGCTCACACCGCGGCCCGGCTCCTCGTGTCCGACTACGGGATCACGAAGACTCCGATCGTCATCCCACATGGGATGCCCGCGATCGAGCCGACCGGCCGCCACCGTCTCAAGACGAAGCTCGGCATGGAGCAGCGGACGATCATCTCGACCTTCGGGCTCGTCGACCCGCGGAAGGGTCTCGAGTTCGTCATCAGCGCGATGCCCGCGATCGTCGAGCGCCATCCCAATGCCCTGTACCTCATCGTCGGCCAGACGCACCCCGAGCTCCTCAAGCAGCAGGGCGAGACGTATCGCAACACGCTCGAGCGCGCCGCGGAGGACCTCGGCATGACCGACCACATCGCGTTCGTGAACGAGTACCTCACGCAGCGCGACATCGTCGGCTACCTGTTGGCGACGGACGTGTATGTGACCCCGTATCTCGACCCGAACCAGATCACGAGCGGCACCCTCGCGTACGCCCTCGGCGCCGGAAAAGCGATCGTCTCCACGCCCTACCTGCACGCGATCGAAGCCCTGGCCGACGAGCGCGGGATCATCGTTCCGTTCCGCGACGCGGGTGCGATCGCAGACGCCGTACAGCGGATCCTCGACGATCGCGAGATGAAGCAGCGCCTCGAGCGCCGCGCATACGCCTATGGCCGCGAGACCGCCTGGCCGGCCGTCGGGCGGCGGGTGCTCGCGCTCAGCCAGCACGTCCTCGCGCCCCAGCAGCAGCACGGTCCGCTCGTCGCGGTTTGACGCTCGCCGAACGGGCCGACCTGGGTCGGCGCCTCGCGGAGAATCCGCTCCTGACCGCTCGGGACGTCCCCCCGTCCCAGCCGGCGCTCGAGGTCGTGTCCGTGTTCAACGCCGCGACGGCGGTGATCGAGGACGAGGTCATCCTGCTGCTTCGGGTCGCGGAGCGGCCGCGCAGCGACGTCGACCTGCCGCCCGGCGCGTTCACGCTCGACTTCAGCGGGCCGCACCCGGTCAGAAAGCTTCTCCCGCATCAATACCTCAAGGACGACGTGATCGGGATCGCGTATATGGACGCGTCGACGCATCCGCCGTCGGTCCGCGTCGCCTACATTCCGAAGGACCTCCCGGGCCTCGACCTCAGCGATCCGCGGGCGATCCGCTACAAGAACGCGACAGGCCCGCTGCACCTCGTGAACGAGGGTTATCAGGATTACCTCGCGCAGATCTCGCACCTACGGCTGGCGCGCTCGCGTGACGGGGTGCACTTCACGGTCGAGACGGGTGTCGCGTTCGGTCCCGACGTCCCCCTCGAGGAGTATGGCGTCGAGGACCCCCGCATCACCTTCATCGACGGCAAGTTCCACGTCACGTACGTATCGGTGTCGCGGTGGGGGATCACGACGTCTCTGGCCACGACGTCCGACTTCGGGTCGTTCGAACGCAGGGGCGTCATCTTCCTGCCCGATCACAAGGATGTCGTCATCTTCCCTGAGAAGATCGGCGGCAAGTACGTGGCCCTCACGCGCCCGATGCCCCAGTCGTTCGCGAAGATCTTCGGGATCTGGATCGCGTTCTCCGACGACATGAAAGAGTGGGGTGGCCACCAGCAGCTCGCGATGCCGCGGTGGGGGCGTTGGGACGAGCTGCGCACGGGTGCGTCGGCGGTGCCCTTCCGCACGAAGCACGGCTGGCTCGAGCTGTACCACGGCGTCGATCGCGATACGACGTACGCGATGGGTGCCCTGCTCTTGGACATCGACGACCCGCGCACGGTGATCGCGCGCTCGCCGAAGCCGATCCTCAAGCCGACCGAGGTCTACGAGACCACCGGCCTGTTCAACAACACCGTGTTCTCGTGCGGGCACATCCCGCTCGACGACCGCGGCGAGCGCATCCGTCTGTACTACGGCGCCGCGGACTCGATCATCGCGGCCGCGGATTTCGATTTGCAGGAGATCCTCGACAGCCTCGAGCCGTGCTGAATCGACTGGCGGCCCTCGCGCGCCCACTCGCCGTCGACGGCCACCATGCCGCCGCCGGTCTGGGCCTCGCGATCTACGCGGACCACACCGGTGAGCACTTCGGCGCCCGCGAGAGCGGCGTTGAAGGTGTGGCGTGCGTGGACGACGTCGCCCGAGCCCTCGTGCTGTGGAGCGATCTGTGGTCGCGCACCAAGCTGCCCGTCGCGCGCGAGTGGGTCGACGGGCTGCTCGCGTTCTGCCGCTGGATGCAGCAGGATGACGGCCGGTTCGTCAACTTCGTCCTCGACTGGAGCGGCATCCGCAACACCGATGGCATCACCTCGCGCCCGAACGGCGCGTCGTTCTGGCAGGCGCGTGGCGCGCGGGCCATGGCGAAGGTGTGGCGCGTCTTCGGCGACGAGCGCGCGCGCGACGACTACCGTCGCGCCCGCGCGTCGTTCGACGACAGGCCGGCGGGCGCGGACGCCCGCGCGGTGCAAATCCTCGCGGCGCTCGACGCCGGGGATGCGCCTCCGGACATCGGCCGGTGGTGCGACGACATGGTGTCGCAACGGCGTGGCGAGGTGCTGCTGGATGCGCACGACGCGACCGAGCCGCACGTCTGGGGGCACATCCAGGAAGGGGTGCTCGCGATGGCCGGCGTTGCGCTGGAGCGGCCGGACCTCATCGCGGTCGCGCGCCGGAGCGCCGACGCCTACCTCGTGCCACTCATCGCGGGCGGCTTCGACCTGCCGACCGTTCAACCGTACGGCGCGGCGTCGGCGGCGTTCGCGATGGCCCGGCTGGCAGACGCTACGGGCGAACCGCGATACGCCGCCGCGGCTCGTGATGCACAGGCCTGGTTCGACGGCCGGAACCCGGCGGGCCGCGCGGTGTACGACCGCAAGGCCGGCCGCGTGGCCGACGGCGTCGACGGCCTCCATCTGAACCCGCACTCCGGCGCCGAATCGAACGTGGTCGGCGCCCAGGCGCTCTTCGACGACGTGGCTGCTTGGCTCGTGCGACACCCCGACGAATGCGTCCCACCGACGAGGTCTTCGCTCAGATCGGACGTCAATTCGGCCGCGTCCTAGCTAGGTCGCAGCGGTGGCCACGATGGCCGTCAGCGGGCGTCGACCCACACTGGCTGAGCCGCGTTGTTCGCGTAGCCGAGCGGGTTGCGGATGTTCTCGAGGCCCTGTCGATCTCCCGTATCGTCGGTCGCGCGTGCCAACAGCTCGTGCGTCCCGGCTCTCGGGAGCCATTCGACACGGAACTCGCGCCACACCGCCGGCGCCGCCGGCGAGCCGAGCTCCGCGTCGCGCCAGGTCGCGGCACCGTCCGTCGAGAGCTCGACGCGCGCGACCGCTCCATGCCCCGACCAGGCATAGCCGCGGATCACGCTCCGCCTACCGGCGCTGACCACGCCGAAGGGCGCGACGATGACGGCCCGCGGCTTCATCGCACTGAGCGGCGCGTCACCGATGACGTAGCGATCGGCCTGATAGAACCCCCGGAACGGCTGCTCGAGCGCGACGATCTCCGCGAGCCACTTCACCGACGCCATGCCGTACCAGGTCGGAACGACCAGCCGCACCGGCGCGCCATGCTCGCGCGGGACGTCCGCCCCGTTCATCGCGTACGCGACCAGCACGTCGTCCGCGAGCGCCCGCCCGACCGGCAGCGAGCGTTCGAACGCGATGCGCGTGCCCGCGCCGGGTGGCGCGCCGGCGTCGGCGCCGCGGAACAGGATCTCGACGACCCCGGGTGAGAGACCGGTCGGCTCGAGGAGCGAGCGGAGAGACACGCCGGTCCACTCCGCGGTGCTCACCGCGCCGAGCCCCCATTGCTCGCCGGGTGCAGGCGGCTGCAGGAACGAGCGGCCGTTGCCCGCGCACTCGAGCGTCACGGCGGCCGTCCGTGCCGGCATCGCGCGGAGCTCGGCGAGCGAGATCGATCGCGGGCTGCGAACGGCGCCGCCGATCGAGATCGCCGGCGGCGGGCTCGGGAATACGAAGTGGCTGCGGACGTAATGCCTGCGCGCCGGGGTGATGGGCCCGTCCTGCAGCTCGAGTCGCGTCTCGGCGTTCAGTGGCTCGCGGGTCACGATGATGCGTTCGTTCACGGGGCGATCTCCATATTGAGGCCGCCGTGCGCCGACCGCTCATCGCCTTCGGCGTGATCGGAACGTCCGAAGCTCCGTCGCGCCCATCCACCTGACCGCCGGCACACGCAAGTTCTTCGATGCGGGTGGCTGGATGACCGCGCTCGCACTGGGAGGACGTCTTCGGGCTGCTCGCCCGTCGGTTCCGCGGAGTTCGCAGTGCCAGCCGGTCGGGATCGGCCTGCAGGCCGCCGTCGCGCCGGACGGGGCGGTCCACGTCCGCACGGCCGTCGGAACGGCGGCCCGCCGCGACGTGGTGAGCGCGGATCTGACGGCCACGATCGCGGGCAACGACTGCGGGCCCCTGGTCGGGGGCGACCGGATCGTCATGCGAAGCGGGACCCGGCGCAGCTCGGTACCGGACGACTGGACACGCGGTGCGGACCTCCCTCTGGTGGGTGTCCCCGCACGGCTCGTGCAGTAGGACGTCAGTACTCCCTCGCCGGGTAGCCACCAGCCGCAGTCGCGCCCGTAAGGTTTGG
>Ga0070707_100006440_pt1 | contig 10914 bp, 12 predicted proteins | sample KBSK5502metaG_FD_65468 | JGI IMG/M metagenome (GOLD analysis project Ga0070707, IMG submission 65468) | Corn, switchgrass and miscanthus rhizosphere microbial communities from Kellogg Biological Station, Michigan, USA - KBS K5-50-2 metaG | ecosystem: Host-associated > Plants > Roots >... | reverse complement strand
TCGTCGCCGGCGTCGCGGGGATCGTTCTGCTCGTGCAGATCGGCGCGTCCGCAGGTTGGATCGCGCGCGGTCAGCACCCCGGTCTCGTCCGCTCGGGCGCGTTGCTTCCCTCATTCCTCACCGATCAAGCCGCGCAACAAGGACCATTCCGCGTTGCGTTCGTCGACGGAACGGCCGACGCGCCGACGGTTGCACTCACCGGTCCGTCCGGCGCGACGATGCTCGATTATCTCGAGCGGCCCGCGGGTGAGGCCGCAACGGATCTTCGGCGCGCCGTCGCGGCGATCGTGTCCAACGAAACAGAGTCGGGGGGCCGGCTGCTCGCAACCTTCGGCGTCCGGTACGTGATCGTGCGTCCGAGCGCCGACCCTGCGGTGTCGACGGCGTTCGCGCGCCAGGTCGACCTTTTCCGTTCGCAGCGGTTCCACGGTGCGCTCGTATACGAGAACGTGGCGGGTCTGCCCATCGCGACGACCGTCTCCGCCCCCGGGTGGCTGCAAGCGTCGGCATCGTCGTTCGCTGCGGTCGCCGGCGCGGAAGCGAACCCGTCCGCGGGTCCCGGCTTGACGCAAACCGGAGGCACCGGCTTCCGTGGAACCGCTGGGAAGAACGCCGGCGCGATCCTGCTGGCGGAGGACTACTCGCCCGGATGGCGCGCGCGCGTCGACGGAAGGACGATCAAGCCGCAGCGCTCCTTCGGATGGGCCACACGATTCGTGCTTGCGCCGGGCGCGAAAACGATCGCGATCACGTGGTCGGGGCAGCGCTGGCACCGGGGGGCGCTCGTGCTCGAGCTACTGTCGGTCGTCGGCCTGGCGATCCGATGGTCGCAGCGCGCGGCGCGCGAGCGGGGCGAGCGATGAAAGTGCGCCTCGGCATCGTGCTCATGCTGCTCCTCGCCGGCGGCACGATCGCGGTCGACAACGTGTCGCCGGCGAAACCGGCGCGCCCCTCAACCGTTTCGTTGGCGCCGGACGCCGGGTTGCTCACCTGTCCGTATCTCACCGAGCCGAACGCGCTCGCGTACCTGCAACTGGCGAACGTCGGCGCCGGGCCGTCGTCGGTCCGTGTGACCATCGGCGCCGCCAAAGGCCCGCCGATCGTCGTTACGACGAGCGTCCCTGCGGGCGGCACAAGCTCGATGCGGATCCCAGCCGGTGCGGCAAGCCGCGCAGGCGCTGCTGTTGAGTTCTCCGGCGGCAACGTGGTGGCGACGCACATGCTCTTCTTGTCGCAGACGACCACGCCGGTCGCGCGCGCCGGAGGAGCGGCGGCTTCGCCGTGTGCGCGCGCGGGCGGTGAAGACGTCGTTGTGACCGGCGCGACGACGCTCGGCAGCGACGCGACGTTGGCGCTCTTCAATCCGGGAGCAGCCGACGCGGACGTTTCGGTCACGCTGATCGCCGACGGACGTGTGTTCCAGCCCCTGCGGCTGTCACGCCGCGTGATCCAGTCCCGAACGCGGCAAGACTTCCGCCTGGGCGATTACGCGTTCAACGCCCGAACGCTGACGGCGATCGTGCACGCGAACGCCGGCCGGGTCGTGGCTGAAGCGCTAGTCCGTTCCGCGACCGGCGTCGAGTTGTTGCCCGGCCAGATCCCGGCCAACGAAGTCGTTGCCATCGCGGGCCAGAGCGGCACCGGTTCGACGGTGGGTGTCACCGTGATCGGCAGCGACGACGCCGGCATCGACGCGCGGGTCCTCAACGCCAACACGCAGGTCTCGGTCGGCGGCTTCCCGCCGTCGTTGCCGCCCGAAGTCGGGCGCTACCTCGACGTCCCAGACCAAGGATCCTCCGCTCCCGCCGCGTACGACTTCGGTGTCACCGTCGGATCACCGATCGTCGCGGAAACGACGTGGACGTCGTCGAAGTCCGGCACGCAAGAACTAACGTCGCTCCCCAGTGTTGAACCCGCGTCTAGATGGGCGGCCGTGCTCGGCGCGTTCCAGCCCGGAGCCGTGACGCGCGCCGTGATCGTGAACCCGGGGGCAGTTCCGAGCACCGTCCGTGTCACCACGATCGGTCCGTCGGGCACGACGACCCAAGATCTGGCGATCCCCGCAGGACGACTCGTGGACGTCGCGATCGGCAAGGGAGTCGGAACGTTCGCCGTCATGGTCGATGCCGACGGCCCCGTCGCGTTCGGGTTACGGAGTGTGGCTTTCAACGCGCGCGGGGGAGTGTCGGTTGCGATCGCCGGCGAACCGTTCACTGCGCCCTCATCGGAAGCGGTTGTGATCGATCAACGAACGGGCATCCCAGCGATCGTTTCGATCCGCTGACGAAATGTCTCTCGGTGGTGGGTCAGTTTGAGAATCCTTACCGAGGCTACAGCGAAGGAGTCAGCGGGGCGCAGAGAACATAGATGATTCCTTTCCGCGTGTGAATCCGGTTGCTCACACAGGGGCCACTTGGGTTGTTGTCCTCGCTAAACGTTTGCCGCACCGGCTTGCACGTTGAACCCGACGGGGCGATGCACCAATACAGCGGGGATGGAGTGAGCTGAAACCAAAAAAACAATCCAAGCGCCATGAGAAGGATGATGAAGGCTATGAGCGGTACACGGTCTTTCTCAGCCGGAGTGCTCATCGGACCTCTACTTCGAGAGTATTACCTGCCTTCCCCATGGCCTATGGGACGTCGGTCCTTCGGCCCTGCGGTTTCTCGAAGAAGGTCGAGCACCTGGCCCGCGCGGTCTCGCTTCACTTCGTGCACTACAACTTCGCGCGTCCCTACTCGTCGGCAACCGCAAGCGGACGCCAGCAATGGCGGCAGACGTTGCGTATTACGTCTGGACGATTGAGGAGATCGTAGGGCTGCTCCTCTAGGGCCTCGCAGGCCCCGGAGTTATCCTGGAGCATGAGCAAAGACGCGCGATCCTATTTGCTCCGAGCGTTCCTCGTCTTTGGGCTAGTCTCGGCCCTGATCGTTCTTGTCATCTGGCGTCAGACTGATTTCGGCAGCAAAAGCACGGGTTCTATGTGCACTACAACGAAGCCCCAAGTCTGTACCACGTGCACCTTCGATAAAGGTCATCCCGGCCCGGTGGCCTGTGCCACTCACACCGCTACTCCGTAAAAATCTCAAACTGACCCACTGCCAATCTCTCGGATCCCTTGCAGGGTGCTTCTCGCGTGTGTTAAGTTGTTTGAGTACTCCCGAGAAGTGATTAGGGGCAACCCGAAAGCTACTTGGGAGTACATCTTTTGGTTGAAGAGCGGTCGCCCGCGTTGCGCGCGGCCGCTCGAACGTTGATAGCGATGCAGGTAAGAGGCCATCCGCGCGGTGGTCTCTTTGTTTTGGCGTTCTTCGGGATGCCGTCGGCTCGAGCTCGATCGGCTTCCGGATCGAGGGCTTGACGGCACGTGAAAATCAAAAGTGCCTTAGGTAACAAATCTGTCGGGTAAGACGATCCGAGCAGCCCTCGAGACCGGCCCGCAGCACTCCAGGAGGCTTGAAAAGGCAAACCTCCTCTCGTATCGTTCGCGCCGTGGCCGGCAAGGGAAACAACGACGTTCGGCGGTGCTCTCGGAACGCCTGTCGGTGGCCGGCTTCTGCCTCGCTGACCTATGCCTACGCGCAGAAGGTCGTCTGGATCGAAGACCTCACGCCGCAGCCACATCCCGCCGCGTACGACCTTTGCGCTGCTCATGCCGAGCGGCTTGCCGTTCCCCTCGGGTGGCTCAAGGAAGACCTCCGGGTCGTGCCTCCGTCCGTAACGCCGATCCGTCCCGAGGTCGGGAACTGGGGCGCAGCTGCCGACGCCTCGGCCAGCGGCGCCTAGACCCCCTCCCGAGAGGCACCTCTTGACCCGCACCTCGAGACCTGCTGGACTGTCTTAGGTAATCCGCTACCTAAGAGGCCTCCCCGTGCCCATCGATCGGTCGCTCATCAGGTCCATCCGCAAGATGGACGAGTACGACTTGCGCCGGCTGATGATCTTCATCCGCGGGCTGCTCCTCCATCGTGAAGGTCCGGGCTTCACCGTCGAGCAGCCCGCGGAGCACGCGAAGGTGACCTACCGCCTCGAGCCCGTTCGGTGCGGGAAAGAAGGCTGCACGCGCTGCCCCCACGGCCCTTATTGGTACGCCTATTGGCGAGAGGACGGCCGCCTGCGCTCCCGCTACATCGGCAAACACCTGCCGGAGGGTGCCGAAGCCCCCCAACCGGATGGGTTGCGTTCATAGGGAATACCCCCCAGTTGGATCATGTTCGCTCCCTGCGCAAACAGGTATGTTCTGGGCAAGTTCCGGGCGCCGTGGCCCGGGGGAGAAGGAGATGGGATGGCGGCGCTTGAGTGTCCGCAATGCGGCTCTCGCAATGTGATCAACATCAATCTCACGATGGAGGACGGGAACCCGGTGTCCTTCTACTCCTGTCACAACTGCGACAAGCGTTGGTGGAACAAAGACGGGGAGCCGATCGACCTCCCCAACGTTCTCGAGCTCGCGAAACGGCCGCCGAAGCGCGCGGCCAAGCCCAAGGCCTGACCCCTCCGCCATGCGCGGCTCGCGCAAAGCGGTAGCGCGCGCGACCGAGCTGGCGTTCCTGGGCCGGTTCACCGGATCCCTATCCACACTGGACGACGTTCCTTCCTCCGAGCAGTCCCTGTGGGTGCGCGCGTACGTCGCGTCGTCGCGCGGGGAGTTCACGACGGCCCGGGCGCTCTGCGAACCCCTTGCAGCGTCTGCGAGATCGCGCCAGGTCCGGGTTGCAGCTGCGATCACCCTCGCATCGGTCCTCCGGCAGACCTCTCGGCATGCGGCTGCCGAGCGGTGGGACCGCGTCGCCCTCGAACAAGCGCGCGCCGACGTGGAGCGCGCGCACGCGCTGATCGGCCTTGCCGCGGACGCCATCGGGCGCGGACGGGTTTCCGCGTGCGAGGCGCGGCTGGCCGAAGCCGGCGCGTTCGGCCTCGACGAGGACTGGCGCGTTTACGTGCGGCTCGACTGGGTCCGCGTTGAGCGCGCGCTCACGATCGGGCGCGCGCGAGACGGTCTGGCCCCCGGGCGCAGCGCCGTTCGGCGCTCTCGAAAGGCCGACGCTCTGCGCCACGTCGCGAAGTCTCGTTTGTTCTACGGCGTCGCGCTGGCCGACGCCGGTTTCGCGGCCGCAGCACAACGAGAGCTGTCGGCCGCAGCGCGAGGCGCGCGCGCGTGCGGCGCCGGGCGTGTCGCGCGCGTCGCCCACACGGTGCTCGAACAGAAGGCGATGCAGGTCGCTGGATAGGATGGGCGTCGTGGACCTCGACGCGATCTTCAAGGCATACGACATCCGCGGTCTGTATCCGGACCAGCTCGACGAAGAAGTCGCACACCGCGCCGGGCGCGCGTTCGTGACGCTCCTCGATGCGCGCTCGATCGTGGTCGCGCACGACATGCGTTCGTCGAGCGAGCCGCTCTCCGCCGCCTTCATCTCCGGCGCAGCGACGCAGGGGTCCGACGTCATCGACATGGGCCTCGCGACGACCGACATGCTCTACTACGCGTCCGGCTCGCTCGACATGCCCGGCGTCGTGTTCACCGCGTCACACAACCCAGCCAAGTACAACGGCATCAAGATGGTGCGCGCCGGCGCGCTCCCGGTCGGGAGCGAGAGCGGTATGGACGAGATCAAGCACATGGTTGCGAGCGGAGAGTTCCCGCGCCCACCGCGCCTCGGCCAGATCGAGCGCCGCGACCTCATGCCCGGATTCGTGCAGCACGTCCTTTCGTTCGTCGACGTCGCGTCGTTGCGGCCGCTCACGATCGTGATCGACGCAGGCAACGGAATGGCCGGCCTCTCGGTGCCGCGCGTGTTCGAGAAGCTGCCCTTCCACGTCGTGCCGCTGTTCTTCGAGCTCGACGGCACGTTCCCGAACCATCCCGCAGATCCGATCCAGCCGGAGAATCTGAAGGCGTTGCGTGCGGCCGTGCTCGAGAACAAGGCGGTCGCCGGGATAGCGTTCGACGGAGACGCCGATCGCGTCTTCTTCGTCGATGAGAAAGCGGAGCCGGTGTCGGCCTCGCTGCTCGGCGCGATGATTTCCAAGGTGATGCTCGAGCGGCATCCCGGCGAGAAGATCGTGTACTCGCTCACCGTCTCGCGCGTCGTGCCCGAGACGATCGTCGAGTACGGCGGCGAGCCGATCCGCACGCGCGTCGGCCACTCGTTCATCAAGCAGGTGATGGCGGAGACCGGTGCGATCTTCGGCACCGAGCACTCGGGCCATTTCTACCTCCGGGATCACTACCGCGCGGAGTGCGGCGTGATCACCGCGCTCCAAACGCTCGAGGTGATCTCGAAATCGGGCGGCACGTTCAGCGACGCATTGAAGCCGTTCCGGCGGTACTGGAACTCCGGCGAGATCAACTCCGAAGTCGCCGACAAAGATGGCGCGATGCGCCGTGTCGAGCAGGCCTACTCGGACGGACGCGTGGATCACACCGACGGGCTGCTCGTCGATTACGACGACTGGTGGTTCAGCCTGCGACCGTCGAACACGGAGCCGCTCCTTCGGCTGAACGTCGAGGCGCGCGATGCGGCCGTCGGCGAGGCGCAGCGGGACAAGATCCTGTCGATGATCCGCGGCTGAGCAGCGCGGTTCGCCGTTGCGCGCGCAACCCGTACAATCCCGGCGAGCACTGGAGGCGACGAATGGCCGTTAGCAAGGAACTGATCGACATCCTCATCTGCCCGAACTGCCACGGCTCGATCGTGTACGACGAGGCGGCCCAAACGATCACGTGCCAAGGCACGTGCAAGTACGTCTATCCGGTCCGCGACGACATCCCCATCATGCTCATCGACGAAGCGGAGAAACCGGCTTCGTGAACGATCTCGACGATCCCGGCGGGTTCGCCGAAGCCGATCCGCACGACGCGCTCGGTATCGTCGAACAAACACCCGAGCAGTGGCGTGAGGCCGTGACGCGCGCGCGCTCTTCGTCCGACGACCTTCCGACGCGGCACGGGATCAGCAGCGTCGTCTATTGCGGGATGGGCGGCAGCGGGATCGCCGGCGACGTGCTCGCCTCGATCGCGGCCGAGACCGGGACCGTTCCCGTCACCGTCGTGAAGGGCTACAAGCTTCCGGCGTGGACGGGACCGAACACGCTCGTGCTGTGCGCGAGCTACTCCGGCAACACCGAGGAGACGCTCGTGTGCTTCGACGACGCCGTCGAACGGAAGGCGCGCATCGTTGCGATCGCGACCGGTGGGGCGCTCGCGGAGCGCGCGCGCGCACACAGCGTCGCAACCGTCTCGCCGGTCGAGGATATGCAACCGAGACAAGCGCTCGCATCGCTCGCCGCGATCACGCTCGTCGTTGCCGAGCACCTCTCGTTGCTAGGGGACCTCACGGCTTCGATAGAAGAGACGGGAGATCTTCTCGAGCGGCAGGTCGCCGTCTACGGCAAGGACGTCGCGAGCGACAACAACGACGCGAAGCAGATCGCAGGGCTGCTCGTCGGGAAGGTCCCATTGGTGTGGGGGCAAGAGGGAGTGCTTTCGGTTGCAGCGCAGCGGTGGCGTACCCAGTTGAACGAGAACGCGAAGGTTGCCGCGTTCTCCAGCACGCTGCCGGAGCTCGATCACAACGAGATCGTCGGGTATGAGAAGGGCTCGCCGGGCATAGCCGACCTCGCGATCGTCGCATTGCGGATGCCGGGCGAGAACCCACGTATCTCGCGGCGCATCGAGGCGACACTCGAGAGGATCGGCGGGCTGATCGGTGCTTCGGTGGAGGCGCGCGCGGTTGGGGAGTCGCCGCTCGCGCGCCTCATGAGCGCCGTCCTGCTCGGTGACTTCGTAAGCGTGTATCTTGCAGTGCGCCGGGGCGTCGACCCGACGCCGGTAACCGCGATCGAAGAGCTCAAGAGTCGTCTCGTTTGACCACATCCGAGGAGGAACCGTGGACCACGATGTGAAGGATCTCGCGCTCGCCGAGCGCGGGCGCGTGCGGATCGAATGGGCCGGCCAGCACATGCCGGTTCTTCAAGCGATCCGCGAGCGCTTCGCGAAAGAGAAGCCGCTGAACGGATGGGTGATCGCTGCGTGCCTGCACGTGACGAGCGAGACGGCGAATCTCATGCTGACGTTACAGGCCGGCGGCGCACAAGCGTCGCTGTGCGCGTCGAACCCGTTGTCGACGCAGGACGACGTCGCTGCAGCGCTCGTTGAATTCGGCATCCCGACGTATGCGATCAAAGGCGAGGACAACGACACGTACTACAAGCACATCCACGCGGTGCTCGACCGTCGCCCGGCGATCACGATGGACGACGGTGCCGACCTCGTGTCGCTGTTGCACAAGCAGCGGGTCGATCAGCTCGCCGAGATCAAGGCAGGGACCGAAGAGACGACCACCGGCGTGATCCGTTTGCGGCAGATGGCGGCCGACAACGTGCTTCGCTATCCGATCGTCGCGGTGAACGACACGCCGACGAAGCACCTGTTCGACAACCGGTACGGCACCGGCCAGTCCTCGCTCGACGGCATCACGCGCGCGACGAACATCTTGTGGGCCGGTAAGACCGTCGTCGTTGGTGGCTACGGCTACGGCGGGCGCGGGCTCGCGATGCGCGCGCGCGGCATGGGCGCGCAGGTCGTCGTGACGGAAGTGGATGCGGTGAAGGCACTCGAAGCGGCGATGGAAGGGTATTCGGTCATGCCGATGGTCGAAGCCGCACGGATCGGAGACGTCTTCATCACGGTGACGGGGGACAAGGACATCCTCCGTCGCGAGCACTTCGAGGTGATGAAGGACGGCGCGATCCTCGCGAACACCGGCCACTTCGACGTGGAGATCAACAAGGGCGACCTCAAGTCGCTCACGACCGAGACGCGCGAGATGCGCGAACACGTGGTCGAGTACACACTCGAGGACGGCCGCAAGGTGTACTTGCTCGCCGACGGCCGGCTCGTGAACCTCGCCGCCGCCGAAGGTCACCCGGCCGCGGTGATGGACATGTCGTTCGCCGACCAAGCACTCACGACCGAGTGGCTCACGAAGCAAGAGAACCTACCGCCGAACGTCTACGACGTGCCGGACGAGATCGACCGCGAGGTTGCGAAGCTGAAGCTGTCGACGATGGGCATCAGCATCGACGAGCTGACGCCGGTGCAGCAGGCCTATCTGAGCAGCTGGCAGGAAGGCACCTAACCGTTCGTGACGGGGGACGAATCACGCCTCGCTCCGTTCGAGCCCGAGCCAGAGCTCAAGCCGCACACCAACGGCTCGCGGCTGAAGCGCCGCCGCCGCGTGCTCGGCGGGATCACGTTCGGCTTCCTGCTCGGGTCGCTGCTTGCGACCAGCCTCGTGCCGCGCTTGCAGTGGCTGAATCTCTCCACGATCGGGTGGTGGGGCCGGCCTGTCCTCGCTGCGTTCGGCGCGGGGTTAATCATCGGCGCGTTCCGGCGTGACGATCTGCGAGCAGCCTTGATCGGCGGCGCAATCGGAGGGCTGCTCGCGCTGTGGGGCGTCTATCTGATCGTGCGCCTCAGCGTGCACGTGCTGTTCGTCGACCGCTCGATCACACACGTGATCACCGTCGACCTGCTGCGTCTCGCTGCGTACGGCGCCCCGGGCGGCGCCGCCGGCGCCGCAGCCGGATGGGGCGCGCGCACGGCGACTGAGCGGGCCGCGCGCGACCGCTAGACTCGACGCCGATGCGGTCCATCGAATGGAAAGACGGCGACATCGTCGTCATCGATCAGACGGTGCTGCCGGGACGTCTCGAATACCGGACGCTTCGCATGACCGACGAGGTCGCCGAGGCGATCCTTTCGTTGCGCGTGCGCGGAGCGCCCGCGCTGGGGATCGCCGGCGCGATGGGTGTCGCGCAAGCGGCGATGCGTCCGCACACCTCCAGCGCGAAGACGGTTCTGGAACGGGCCGAGCAGGCCGGCACGCAGCTTGCCGCCACGCGACCGACCGCAGTGAACCTCGCGTGGGGGATCAAGCGCGTGATCGCAAAAGGTCGGGCCATCCCGCTCACAGCCGGCGCGCTGCGCATCGCGCAGGCCATGGTCGACGAAGCGCTCGCGATCCAGGCCGAGGACGAAGAGGCGTGCAGCGCGATGGCGAAGCTCGCGCTCGAGTTCTTCGAGCCTAAGGGCGTCGTTCTGACCCATTGCAACACCGGCTTCCTATGCACCGGCGGGAACGGCACGGCGCTGGGAGCGATCCGACTCGCGCACGACGAAGGCCTCGGCATCGTCGTGGTCGCAACCGAGACCCGGCCCCTGCTCCAGGGCGCGCGCCTAACGGCATGGGAGCTCGGGCAGCTCGGGATCCCGCACGCGTTGGTGGTGGACGGCGCCGCTCCAGGGCTGATCGCGCGCAAGGAGGTGTCGCTCGTCATCGTCGGCGCCGATCGCATCGCGGCGAACGGGGACGTGGCCAACAAGGTGGGGACGTATCCGTTGGCGCTGGCGGCATCCGCGGCCGGGGTGCCGTTCGTCGTCGTTGCGCCGACGTCGACCGTGGACCTCTCTGTTCCCGACGGCCGCACGATCCCCGTCGAGGAACGCGCGGCGTCGGAAGTGACGACGATCCTTGGGACGCCTGCCGCTCCGGCCGGGACCCAGGCGATCAATCCTGCCTTCGATGTGACGCCGTCATCGTTGATCACCGCGATCGTGACGGAAAAGGGTGTCGCGCGCGCGCCGTTCGCGGCTGCGTTGCGGGACCAGGTGGGCAAGGGTTCCCGTCGAGCGGCCTCGCGCACAGTGCCCACGAAGCCCAAAGCGAAGCCGGCGAAGGCCAAAGGAAAGCCGGCGAAGGGCAAACCTGCGAGATCGGCGAAGCCCGTTGCGAAGAAGCCGGCGAGATCGGTGAAGGCCGTCTCGAAGAAGAAGAGCTCGCCGAAGGGGAAGGGTGCTCCGAGACGGGTGAAGGCCGCGAAGCGCGCGCGCCGAAGATGAGATAGCGC
>Ga0070707_100006438_pt1 | contig 10916 bp, 6 predicted proteins | sample KBSK5502metaG_FD_65468 | JGI IMG/M metagenome (GOLD analysis project Ga0070707, IMG submission 65468) | Corn, switchgrass and miscanthus rhizosphere microbial communities from Kellogg Biological Station, Michigan, USA - KBS K5-50-2 metaG | ecosystem: Host-associated > Plants > Roots >... | reverse complement strand
CGCGCTCACCCAGACCGCGATGGTGCGGCCCGCGGTCAGCTTCACCTCCCTCGGCGTGGTCGGCGTGGTGGTGCAGGTGCCGCGGCACAGCGCGAGGATCTCGATCCTGCCGCGGCCGGCCCCCACCGTGACCGTCACCGCGACGCCGAGCCCGCCGGGCACCGTGTCCCCGTCCTACCCCGCCACCGCCACCTCGCCGGCGTCGCCGTCCACCTCCGCGTCCGCCCAGGGCGGTCACTGAGGTGCGCGCAGTCATCTCCGCCGTCGTGGTCACGGTCACGGTGGTCTTCCAGCTCACCGTGGTGGACCGGATCGCCTTCCCCGGCGGCGCCGGTCCTGACCTGGTGCTGCTGATGGTGGCGGCGCTCGCGCTGGCCGGCGGGCCGATGGCCGGCGTGCTGACCGGATTCCTGGCCGGCCTCGCCCTAGACGTCGCGCCGCCGGGTAGCCACTTCGCCGGCCAGGACGCACTGGTGTTCTGCCTGGTCGGATACTTCTGCGGGCTGCTGGCCGACGATGCCTCCGGTGACGCGGAGCAGGGACACACGGCACTGTTCGAGATCATGGCGGTGGCGGCCGGTGCGGTCTGCGGCGAGGCCCTGCGAGCGCTGCTCGGCGTCATGCTCAGCGACCCGCAGGTCACCTGGCCGGCCATCACCAATGTGCTCCCCGCCGCCGTGGCCTACGACGTGCTGCTGTGCCCGTTCGTGCTGTACGCGGCCGCGGCGGCGCTACGCCTGGGGGGCGCGCGCGGCGAGGGTCGGCGGGTCGGCTGGTCGCCGAGCCAGGCCAGGACGCCGGTGCCGGGCGCGAACCAGGGCGCGATCAGGCAGCTGGCCGGCGGCAACGGACCGCGGCTGCGGCTGTCCGAACGGGACAAGGGTCCGGGCTCGATCGGCGGCCTGCGCGGTCCCGGGGCGGTACGGCCGATGGCCCGGCGCGAGCCCCAGCTCAAGCTGGGGCGGCCGGGACAGCGGACCCCGGCCGGCTTGGGCGCGGCGTTCGCCCCGGCCGGGCTCGGCGCGGGTGTGGCCCGGGTCAAGTTCGGAGGTCGCCGCCGCGAGGGCGTGCTCGGCGGCTCGCTCCTCGGCGGTACGCGATCCGGGGGCGGAAGCCTCGGCGGTTCGGCGCGGCTCGGTTCCACCGGGCCGGGCATCTCCAGGTTCGGCAGCTCGAGCATGGGCCGGTCCCTGCTCGGCGGCTCGGTGTTCAGCGGCAAGGCATCCTCCCCGCTGAGCCGGCCGGCCGTCTTCGGCCGGTCCGCGCCGCTCGGCCTGGCGTCACCGCTCCGGCATCGGGGCAACCCGGCGGGCGGCGGCCTGGCCGGGCACGCTCCCCGGTTCTCCCGGGGCCGCTCGCTGACCCGGCTCACGACCGCGCTGCGCCGGTCGGCCGGCCCGAAGTCACCGGGCCGGGGCTGGCTGCGTGGTGCCTCCTCGCGTGGTGCCTCCGCGCGCGGCGCCTCCTCTCGTGGCGCCTTCTCGCGCCGCAGCTCCCCGGGTAGCGCATCAATGAACCGCCGCGCCTTCGGCGGCCGCCGGACCGGCCGGGGCCTGACCGGCCGGGGCCTGACCGGCCGGGGCCTGACCGGCCGGGGCCTGACCGGCCGGGGCCTGGCCAGAGGCGGACTCAGCGGCCGCGGATTCACCGGCCGCGGCCTGAGCGGCGCGGGCTCGCCCCGGCTGCGCATGCCGCGCCGTAGGTCGAAGCGAAGCTGGCGGACGGGAGGTTACCGGTGAACATCGCGTCGCGGCGCCGGCTGCTGGTGCTCTACGCGGTCGCGGCCGCCATGCTGATCTCGCTCGGCGGCAGGCTCTGGTACCTGCAGGTGATGAACAACACCGCGTTCACCAAGCTGGCCGCGGCGAACCAGACCAGGAACGTCATCGTGCCCGCGGTCCGCGGCCAGATCCTGGACGACGTGGGCAACCGGCTGGTCACGAACAAGACCGCCCTTGTCGTCTCGGTGGACATGATGAACCTGTCCCAGCAGCCCGGCGGTGCCGCGCCGGTGCTGCACCAGCTGGCGCCGCTGCTCGGCATGCCCTACACCCTGCTCCAGCAGAAGACGAGGCTGTGCACCAAGGGTGTCCCGCAGCCCTGCTGGGCCGGGTCGCCCTATCAGCCCATCCCGGTGGCGCAGAACGTCTCCCCCCGTATCGCGCTGCAGGTGATGGAGCAGCAGAAGAAGTTCCCCGGTGTGACCGCGCAGGTCCAGCCGGTGATCCAGTACCCGAAGCCCGGCGGGGCCAATCCGGCTCAGGTGCTCGGTTACCTGCAGCCCATCACCCCGGAGGAGATCAAGAGCCGGCACCTGCCGGTGACCGGCTTCTCCGGCGTGGACCTGGTCGGCCAGGCCGGCCTGGAAGCCGAGTACGACAGCCAGCTGCGCGGCAAGGCCGGGACCCAGGTGGTGTCGGTCAACGCCGCCGGGGACGTCACCGGCACCGTCAGCCAGACCGCGCCCGCCAACGGTGACGACCTCGTGACCAGCCTGAACGCGCAGGTCCAGGCGGTGGCTCAGAACGCGCTCGACGGCGCCATCGCGCGGTCGCGGGCGTCGGGGAACGCCGCCAACCAGGGCGCGGCGGTCGTGATGACGACCACCGGCCGGGTGGTGGCCATGGCCAGCTACCCGGACTATGACCCCAGCGTGTGGACCGGCGGCATCTCCCAGCGGCAGTTCAACGCGCTGTTCGGCAAGTCGGGCGGCCAGCCGATCATCAACTGGACCTCCCAGGGCCAGTACGCGCCCGGCTCCACCTTCAAGGTCACCTCGACTGCGGCCGCGGTGGCCGACGGGTACCCGCTGTACGGCCTGTATAGCTGCCCAGGCTCGGTCACCATCGCCGGGCACACCTTCGGCAACGACGGGCAGCCGAGCCTGGGCGACATGACGTTCAACACTGCGCTCATCCAGTCCTGCGACACCGTGTACTACAACCTCGGCTACGACATGTACCTCAGGGACAACCCGAAGGCCAACAACAAGCCGTCGCAGACCGCCCTGGTACAGAAGATGCAGAAGACCGAGCTGGACTGGGGCTTCGGCAAGAACACGGGCGTCGACCTGCCCGAGGAGTCCACCGGTACCATCCCGACCCGGCAGTGGCTGTACTACCTGTGGAAGGACAACGCTCACACCGGCCAGAACTGGTGCAAGAACGGCAGGCAGTTCGGCAGCTACGTGCAGCAGATCGAGTGGCAGGACTGCCAGAGCGGATGGCAGTGGGAGCCCGGCCAGGCGGCCATCGCCGCGATCGGCCAGGGCTACGTGACCGTCACCCCACTCCAGCTCGCCAACGCCTACGCCGCCCTGGCCAACGGCGGCACGCTGTACAGCCCGCGGATCGGCAAGGCGCTGGTGTCGCCGACCACAGGCGAGGTGGTCCAGCAGATCAACCCGCCGGTGATCAGGCACCTGCCGTCCTCCGGCCAGACGCTGGCGTACATCCGCCACGCGCTGGCCGGGGTGGTGACCCAGGGCACCGCGGCGGGCGCCTTCGGCGGCTTCCCGCTGGACAAGGTGTGCGTGGCGGGCAAGACCGGAACCGCCCAGCTGTTCGGCAAGAACGCGACCTCGGTGTTCGCCTCGTTCGCGCCCTGCGACCACCCCAAGTACGTGGTGCTGGTCATGGTCCCGGACTCGGGCTACGGCGCCGACGTGGCCGCGCCCGCGGTGCGGCAGATCTGGGACGGCATCTTCGGGCTGGAAGGTAAGAAGGCCGCGGTGCCCGGCGGCCTGGTGCCATCCGCGCTGCCAAAGATCACCGCGACGGGGGCGATCACCCCGCCACCGGGTTACGCCCAGACCGGCGGGGGTAAGTGATGCTGGGCCGGTCCACGAGCTACAGCCCCCGCGGCCTGACCAGGCCGCGGCCGGGCGCGTTTGCCGCGCGCCGGCCGCGCTCCCTGCTGGCCCGGGCCTTCGCCAGGAACTCCCCGCTGCGGCACATGGACTGGATCCTGGTCGTGGTGGTGCTCGGGCTGACCGCGATCGGCACCCTGCTGATCTGGTCGGCCACCGAGCCCAGCCTGCTCGCCGCGGGCCAGGACCCGCGCACCTACCTGAAGAAGCAGCTGCTCAACGTGGTGATCGGGCTGGTCCTCATGGTCGGTGTCAGCCTGGCCGACACCAGACAGCTGCGGACCTGGGCGCCCATCTTCTACGGCGGTACCGTGCTCGCGCTGGTGGCCGTGCTCACCCCGCTCGGCTCGGTGGTCAACGGCGCGCGCGCCTGGTTCTCACTGCCGGGCGGCTTCCAGATCGAGCCGAACGAGTTCGCCAAGATCGCGCTGATCCTGATCACCGCGATGGTCTTCGGCCAGGCCCGCCCCGCCGCCTCCGGCGGCCCCCGCGTCCGGGCGCTGTTCATCGCACTGGGCTGCGCCGCGCCGCTGATCGGCCTGGTCGTGAGCGAGCCGGCCCTGGGCGTGGCGCTGGTGCTCGTGGTGGTGACCGCCACCATGATCGTCCTGTCCGGCCTGCGGCTGCGGGTCATCGTCGCCCTCACCGCGGTCGTGGCGGCGACCATCGCCGCGGCGGGCGGGCTGCACCTGCTGAAGGATTACCAGCTCACCCGGTTCACCTCGTTCCTGCACCCGTCCCAGGACCTGGCCGGCGCCGGTTACAACGCGGCCCAGGCCAAGATCGCGGTCGGCTCGGGCGGCATGTTCGGCCAGGGCCTGTTCCACGGCCAGCTGGTGGCGGGCAACTTCGTTCCGTCCCAGCAGACCGACTTCATCTTCACCGTGGCCGGCGAGGAACTCGGCTTCGTCGGCACGATCGTGATCGTGTTCCTGCTCGGCGTGGTGATCCTGCGGGCGCTGCGCATCGCCACCCGGGCGGACGACCTGTTCGGCCTGCTAGTCGCGTCCGGCGTCGCGATGTGGTTCGCGTTCCAGTCGTTCGTGAACATCGGGATGACGATCGGAATCATGCCGATCACCGGCCTCCCGCTGCCGTTCGTCTCCTACGGCGGCTCCGCCATCTTCGCCGACATGATCGCGATCGGCCTGCTCCAGTCGGTGCACCGCCGCCGCACCGTGTTCGAGTAACCGTGTTCGAGTAACCGCCGCTCGAGTAACCGCCGCTCGGGTTAGCTCCCCGCGGGGGGAATCTCGCCGGAGGCGAGCGGCTCGGCCGGGGTCCGCGGGTTGAGCAGCCGGTGGCCACCCGCGGCCAGCGCGCCGCCGACCAGCGGCGCGACAATGAACAGCCAGACCTGGCTCAGCGCCGGCCCGCCGACGATCAGGGCAGGGCCGAGGCCGCGTGCCGGGTTCACCGACGTGCCGGTGATCGGGATGGCGACGCCAACGCCGAAGTAGACCAGCAGTACGGTGCCGAGCAGTTCTGCCGCCATCTTTCGGGCCATGAGCATCACCGTCCCAGCGAAACCCCGTAAATCGGTCACTCTTGACGCTTCCGCGAGCGCTGTCAAGGCTCACCCGGCAGGCCAGCGCGCCGTCCCTACGCGGCCGCGGTCAACCCACTCCGTTCGGCTACTCTGGTCTAATGCCCGTCGATTCGTTGTACCCGGAGCTTGAGCCGCTGCTGCCACGCGTGCGCAAGCCGATCCAGTACGTCGGCGGCGAGGTCGGCTCGGTGGTCAAGGACTGGGACGGCGCCGACGTCCGGTGGGCGCTGTGCTATCCGGACGCCTACGAGGTCGGCCTGCCCAATCAGGGCATCCAGATCCTCTACGAGGTGCTGAACGAGCGCGACGGCGTACTCGCCGAGCGGACCTACACGGTCTGGCCCGACCTCGAGGCGCTGATGCGCGAGCACGGCGTGCCCCAGTTCACGCTGGAAGCGCACCGCCCGGTGGCCGCGTTCGACGTGCTCGGGTTGAGCTTCGCGACCGAGATGGCGTACACGAACCTGCTGACCGTGCTGGACCTAGCCGGCATCCCTCTTTTTTCTTCCGAACGGACCGGGTCTCACCCCTTGGTGATCGCCGGGGGCCACGCGGCCTTCAACCCGGAGCCGGCGGCGGACTTCCTGGACGCGGTGGTGCTCGGCGACGGCGAGCAGGCCGTGCTGGCCATCACCGACCTGATCCGTGACTGGAAGCGGGCCGGGCGGCCGGGCGGCCGGGACGGGCTGCTGCTGCGCCTGTCCACGGTGGCGTACGTGCCGCGCTTCTACGACGTCTCGTACCGGCCCGACGGCCAGATCGCCTCCGTGACCCCGAACCGTCCCGGCGTCCCGCCCGCGGTATCCAAGCACACCGTGATGGACCTGGACGCCTGGCCGTACCCGCGCAAGCCCATCGTCCCGGTCGCCGAGACCGTGCACGAGCGGTACAGCGTGGAGATATTCCGCGGCTGCACCCGCGGCTGCCGGTTCTGCCAGGCCGGGATGATCACCCGGCCGGTGCGCGAGCGGTCCATCACCACCATCGGCTCGATGGTCGCCGAGGGCGTGGCCGCCAGCGGGTTCAGCGAGGTCGGGCTGCTCTCGCTGTCCAGCGCGGACCACAGCGAGATCAACGAGATCGCGGTCGACCTGGCCGACTGCTACGAGGGGACCAACGTCGGGCTGTCGCTGCCCTCGACCCGGGTGGACGCCTTCAACGTCACCCTGGCCGACGAGCTGAGCCGGAACGGGCGCCGGTCGGGGCTGACCTTCGCCCCTGAGGGCGGCTCGGAGCGGATGCGCAAGGTGATCAACAAGATGGTCACAGAAGAGGACCTGATCAGGACGGTCACCACCGCCTACGCCAGCGGCTGGCGGCAGGTCAAGCTGTACTTCATGTGCGGCCTGCCGACCGAGACCGACGAGGACGTGCTGGCGATCGCGCAGCTGGCCCGCAAGGTCATCGCGGCCGGCCGGGAGGCGACCGGGCGCCGCGACATCAGGTGCACGGTCTCGATCGGCGGCTTCGTGCCCAAGCCGCACACGCCGTTCCAGTGGGCGGCGCAGTGCCCGCCCGAGGTGGTGGACGCACGGCTGCGTGCGCTCGGCGGCGCGCTGCGCGCCGACCGCGGCTACGGCAAGTCGATCGGGTACCGCTACCACGACGGGGAGCCCGGCCTGATCGAGGGCCTGCTGTCCCGGGGTGACCGCAGGGTCGGCGGCGTGATCCTGGCGGCGTGGCGGGACGGCGCGCGGTTCGACGGGTGGAGCGAGTACTTCTCGTTCAAGCGCTGGCAGCGGTGCGCGGACGAGGCGCTGGCCGGGGAGCCTGTGGATCTTGCATGGTACACTACGCGCGAACGTGATTACAGCGAGGTGCTCCCGTGGGATCACCTGGACGCGGGCCTTGACCGCGACTGGCTGTGGCAGGACTGGCAGGATTCCATCGTGCCCGAGGGGTCAGGGTTCGCGGGCGAGGTGGAAGATTGTCGCTGGACGCCGTGTTATGAATGCGGGGTCTGTCCGGCCATGGGCACCGAAATCCAGGTCGGCCCGACCGGGGAGCGTCTCGACGGGAGGCGGCTGCTTCCCGTGGTTGGCGGGAGGTAGCGTGGCGGTGTCGGCCAGCACGGTGTCGCCCAGCACCGGCCCGGCACCCACCAGGCCTGCGGTGCAGCATCTGGTGGTCCGGTATGCTAAGCGCGGGAAGATGCGTTTTGCCAGCCACAGGGATGTGGCGCGCGCCTTCGAGCGGGGAGTGCGCAAGGCAGGGCTGCCGATCGCCTATTCCGCCGGGTTCACGCCGCACCCGAAGATTTCGTACGCGGGTGGCGCGCCGACCGGCGTGGCGAGCGAGGCCGAGTACCTGAGCCTTGCGCTGACCGCCCGGCAGGCGGAGACGCAGGTGCGCCAGCGGCTGAACGCGGCACTGCCTGATGGGATTGATGTGATCGACGTGACCGAGCTAGAGGGAGCCTCCGGGGGGTCGCCCCTGCGAGCTAGCGCCTCTACCACATTCGGTCACCTGGAAGCCTCTGAGTGGGAAGTGGTTTTGCCCGGCGTGGGACCGGCGGCGGCGGGGCGAGCCGTCGCGGAGTTCCTGGCCCGGGACGAGGCGCCGGTAGAGCGCCTCACGGACAAGGGCGTCCGACGGCTCGACGCCCGTGCGGCCGTGCTCGAGATGTGTGTGAGTGTAAGCGAGCGCGCTGCCGCAACAGGTAACGAGGATTGTGCCATTCTTCGAATGGTTGTTTTGCATACGGCACCTGCCGTGCGGCCCGAGGATGTGGTGACCGCGCTGCGCGGACAGGATGGCATCGTGCCGTCGTCGCCGCCCATGACCACCCGCCTGGCGCAGGGCCCGCGAGCCCTGCTGGCCGGTAAGGGCGTGTCATGACGGCGACACGGTCGTACCGGGGTGCCGTACCCGTGAAGACAGAAATAACGGCCCGGTGCGGCCGAGCCCGCGCGGTGATCGCGCGCGCGCGGCGGCACCAGGGAGTGGGCCATCTAGGAGGGGACCGCCAGTGCGGTCCCGCCTGGGCTCACATTGACAACGAGTTCCCGTGCGGTGCGCGGTACCGCGCGCCCGGGAGCCTGACTGGAGATTGCCCGGATGCTCGAGAGCGAGCTGTACGACAGAGAATCACATGACAACGCGACAGGCGAGCGTGGTGCCGGCGAACTGACCCCGGCCGTGCCTGCGGCGGTGTTCCAGCCCCCGCCGGTGGTGTTCCAGCCGCCTATGGCGCGGCCGGAACCGTCCTCGCCTGCCCGGTCGGAAGCCGCCAGCCGGTCCGAAGGCCCAGCCCGGTCCGAAGGCGCGGCCCGGTCGGAAACCGCCGGCCGGCCGGATGGCGCGCCCCGGTCCGAGGGCGCGCCCCGGTCCGAGGGCGCGGCCCGGTCCGAAGGCGCGGGCCAGGCGGGATCCGCGGGTCCGCTCGGCGAGGGCGCCGGCGACAATGACGACGGCGCCGGCGCGGGCCGGCGGCGCAGACGGCGTTCCAGCCGCGGCCGCGGCCGGAACGGTGACCAGGACGCCGCGGCCGAGGCCGGCGACGGAGCACCGGAATCGCAGGACACTGAGCCAGCGCAGGAGGCCCCGGCCGACGCGGCGAGCGGCGGCCAGGGTGACGGCCGGAGGTCGTCTTCCCGTACCCGCAGCCGCAGGACGGCCAGGAGCGGCACCGCCGGGGACGGGGCGGACGCCCAGGCGGACGCGCCCGCGGCGGAGACTCCGGCCGACGACAGCGGCGACGGCGATGCCGACGGCGACGGCGACGGCGAGACTGGCGCCAGCGGCCGGCGGCGGCGCCGCAAGCGCCGCCGTGGTTCGGCCGACGGGGGTGCGGGCTCGGACACGCTGAGCTCCGACGACCCGCCGGACACCGTGGTGCACGTGCGCGAGCCGAACGGCAGCCCGGCCGGATCCGGCAACAGCGACGTCCGCTCGGTCAAGGGCTCCACCAGGCTGGAGGCCAAGAAGCAGCGGCGCCGCGAGGGCCGGGAGACCGGCCGCCGCCGCCCGCCGATCATCACCGAGTCTGAATTCCTCGCCCGCCGCGAGTCGGTGGAGCGGTCCATGGTGGTCCGCCAGCGCAAGGACCGCACCCAGATCGCGGTGCTCGAGGACGGCGTGCTGGTCGAGCACTACGTGAACCGGTCCAGCCACCAGTCCTACGTGGGCAACGTCTACCTGGGCAAGGTCCAGAACGTGCTGCCCTCGATGGAGGCCGCCTTCGTCGATGTCGGCAAGGGCCGCAACGCGGTGCTCTATGCCGGCGAGGTGAACTTCGACGTCAGCGGGCTCGAGGGCCAGCCCAAGCGGATCGAGTCGGCGCTCAAGTCGGGCCAGTCGCTGATCGTGCAGGTCACCAAGGACCCGGTCGGCCACAAGGGTGCCCGGCTGACCAGCCAGGTCAGCCTGCCAGGCCGCTACCTGGTCTATGTGCCCGGTGCGTCGATGACCGGCATCAGCCGCAAGCTGCCCGACACCGAACGCAACCGCCTCAAGCAGATCCTCAAGAAGGTGATGCCCGAGAACGCGGGCGTCATCGTGCGCACCGCGGCCGAGGGCGCCGCCGAGGAGGAGCTGTCCCGGGACGTCTCCCGGCTCGCCGCCCAGTGGGAGGCGATCGAGAAGAAGGCCAAGGCGGCCAGCGCCCCCGCGCTGCTCTACGGCGAGCCCGACCTGACCATCCGCGTGATCAGGGACGTGTTCAACGAGGACTTCAGCAAGCTGGTGGTGTCCGGCGACGAGGCCTGGGACGTGGTCGACGAGTACGTCAGGTACGTCGCCCCGCACCTGGCCGAACGGCTCACCCGCTGGCAGGGCAGCAAGGACGCGTTCGCCGAGTACCGCATCGACGAGCAGCTGGCCAAGGCGCTGGAGCGCAAGGTCTGGCTGCCCAGCGGCGGGTCGCTGGTCATCGACAAGACCGAGGCCATGACCGTCGTCGACGTCAATACGGGCAAGTTCACCGGCCAGGGCGGGAACCTGGAAGAGACCGTCACCAGGAACAACCTCGAGGCCGCCGAGGAGATCGTCCGCCAGCTCCGGCTGCGCGACGTCGGCGGCATCGTCGTCATCGACTTCATCGACATGGTGCTGGAGAGCAACAGGGAACTGGTGCTGCGGCGGCTGCTCGAGTGCCTGTCCCGGGACCGGACTAAGCACCAGGTCGCCGAGGTGACCTCGCTCGGACTGGTCCAGATGACCAGGAAGCGGGTGGGCGCCGGCCTGCTCGAAGCGTTCTCCACGCCGTGCGAGTGCTGTAACGGCCGCGGCGTCATCCTCACCTTCGACCCCGACTCCGACGGCCCCGCCCCGGCCCAGCACACGCACTCCCGCGGCCACGGCGGCAACGGCGGCCATGGCAACGGCGGTCACGGCAATGCCGGCAACGGCGGCCGCGGGCCCAGCCCGGCCTCGGTCGCCGCCCGCGCCCGCTCCGCCGAACCCTCCGCACCCGCCGACCCGGCCGCGCCCGCCGAGCCCTCCGCCCCCGCCGAGCCCTCCGCCCCCGCCGAGCCCTCCGCCCCCGCCGAGCCCTCCGCC
>Ga0070707_100006434_pt1 | contig 10917 bp, 7 predicted proteins | sample KBSK5502metaG_FD_65468 | JGI IMG/M metagenome (GOLD analysis project Ga0070707, IMG submission 65468) | Corn, switchgrass and miscanthus rhizosphere microbial communities from Kellogg Biological Station, Michigan, USA - KBS K5-50-2 metaG | ecosystem: Host-associated > Plants > Roots >... | reverse complement strand
CCCTCGGCCTCCAGCCGGTAGAACGGCCCCTTCCAGTAGTCGCCGGTGGCCTCCATCACCTTTTACCTGCTTTGTTTCGGTGTCGCGATTAGGGCAGGGAGACCTGGGCCGGGCTTTGCGTCCTGCGGTGTTTTATCTCTACGGTCGCCACCCATGATGATCTTTTTCTTCTCGTCTGAGGACTGGGCGTCCTGGGACCTTCAGGCGCGGCCACTGATCCCCGAGCGGATGCCGGTCCTGATCGATGATGACTTGCGGTTCGAGGACGGGCCGGGTTCGCCCCGGCCGAGCGTGGCGGCGAACCGGTGGCTGCGCGAGCTACCGGGCAGCGGCGCGCCAGCACCGGGGTCGTGGGTGAACTACGCCGGGGCGGTTAAGGCGTGGATGGAGTTCGCGGGTGCCCGCGACGTCGGGGTGTTCGACACCCGCGAGCGGCTGAAGGCAGCGCTGGGCCAGTATGCGCAGCATCGCGCGACCGGCCCGGTCGCTGACCGGTTCGCGGCCAGCACCTGGAACAGGCATGTGAGCATAATGTCGATGTTTTACCGGTGGGCGGTGGCGGAGGGATACGCGCCGGCCGAGCCGTTCACCTACAAAACGGCCCGTGGGCTGTTCGGCGGCGCGGGGCGGGATGTCGGACGGGATGCGCGGGTGAACCTGGCGGTCCGCCGCCGGCCGAAACCGCATACGACGATCAAGTATCTGGAAGCCGACTTCGCTGCGCTGTTCGTCAGGGGCCTGCAGGGGCTGGCACCTGACGGCGGGCCGGATGGCGGATACCGGGGGCGGGAGCTGGCCCGCAACGGGGCGGTCGGTGAACTGGCGCTGGCCACGGGCCTGCGGCTGGCTGAATTCACCTACCTGCTGGTTTACGAGATACCGGCGCTGCCGGCCACGCCGAACGCGATGCCGATCCCGCTGGTGGTCCCGGCCGGGGTGGCCAAGGGCGGCAAGCGCCGCACCACCTGGGTGTCCCACCAAGCGCTGGCCGGCGTGCATCGCTATCTGGAGCTGGACCGGGCCGCCACCGCCGACGGGTCCGCATGGCGTCCCGCACCCTTGCGGGGTGCGCCGCTGCTGGTGACCGAGCCGGACGAGCGGGGCGGGCGGATCAACGGGGTCCGCCGACGGTGGGACTCGCTGACCTGCGGGGAGCGGCGGCGCCTGGTCGCTCCTGGCGGCGGCTCGTGCCTGCTGGCCGTCAAAGCCGGCGGGGCGCCGTTCACCGCGTGGCCGACCGTGTTCGAACGCACCTCGGATCGGATCCGGGCCCGTTTCGAACCGCGGTTCCCTCATGTTCATCCGCACCGGCTCCGTCATTCTTTCTCGATGGCGACCTTGGAATATCTGGTGGCCGGGCACTACCGGAAGGCCGCCCAGCTGGTCACCGGCACCGGCCCGGACGCGGCGCTGGCGTTGTATGTGTCCAAGGCCGACCCGTTAATGGTGCTGCGTGACCTGCTCGGACACTCCTCAGTGCTCACGACCGAGGTTTATCTTCGCAGGCTGGACACCACCCGGATCTTCTCCGACGCCTACGAGCACGCCGGGACGCAGGCGGGACTGCTCGGCCAGGCCGCAGCCGAACGTGAGGCCAGCGACGAGTTCACCGAGACTGGGGAGCCGGCCTGATGCCGGCGACGGTGACCAGCGACCCGCTGGGTATCAGGTGCGTGTTCAGTGACGGCACCGTCATGTCTCGTGCCATCAGCACGGCCGGATGCCGGCCGCTTGCCGAAGATCTGCTCACTGGGCTGGCAGGGCTGGTTCATCCGCACGGCAACGTGGATGCCGCGGCCACTGCCGGCCAGTATGTGGCCGCGCTGCGGCACATGGTGCGGGCGCTGGGGGATCGGGGGTTCACCGGCGGCGCCGCTCAGCTGACACGACCAGCGCTGGCCGCCTACTGGATGGGCGCCCCTTCCTCCCATGAGGGGTGCACCCGCCGGATGCTGCGCGCGTTCGACGCGGCAACCGGCCGGTGCACCACGCACGTGCGGCAACTGGCAGACGGCCGTGCCTACAACCCGGTGCCGAGCTACCCTCCGCTGCGGCCTTACCCAGAGACCGAGTGGATGCTGCTGAGGCAGACCTGCGACACGGTGACCGCGGAGGCGTTCACGGCGCACCGGGCGGCGCTTGCCGCCGCGGCCCGCGGCTGCGACCCGGCCGCTGGTGGCTGGAGCGGCGACAACCTGCGCTGGCTGCTGTCCCGCGCCGGCCCGTCGACCAGGCGTGACGTGGCCGCCCACGCCGGCTGCTCACCGGGTGAGCTCCGGCGGGGCGGTGAGTTCGTCCAGGCGTCCACGCAGCTGTTCCCGCATCTGGATGTGGTGATCGCCTGCCAGTTGCTGTTCGGCGCCTACAGCGGCGTCGTTCCCGACGGTATCGCTGACTTGACGGTGGGTGACATCGAATGGGCCGGGGACGCTGCGGTGCTGCTGGCCTATGTCAAGGGCCGTACCGGCGCGGAAAGCCTGAACCTCCCCAAACGCGCGGTCCGGCTGCTCGAGCAGTGGCTGAGCCACTCAGCGTTGCTGAGAAGCCTGGTTCCGGCTGACAAGCAAGGCCAGCTGTGGCTGGGCGTCACCGCGGTCGGCTCAGCCTCGGTGTCGGGCGGCCGGCGAGCCGACCCGGTCACCGTCAGGCGATGGGCGCGGCGGCACGGCTTGACCGGTGACGACGGGCAGCCGTTACGCATCCACCGGCAGCGCATCCGCACCACCCACTACGCGATGCGCGATCGGCAGGGCTGGACAGGCAGCGGGCGGGCCACCATCGACCCCAACCACAGCCCGCAACTGGAAGGCGACCTTACCCACCACCTCTGCATGCGTGCGGGACGTCCGGCGAGCCTCCCGGTGAGCACGTCCTGGACCGTCTAACCTTCGAGTTCAGGGGGCGTCCGCCGCGTGGGGGTCTCAGGGGGGAGGCACGTGGCACGGGGGCTGGTTGTCGGCGATCTGCGGGTCCAGGAGCTGGTGCGGGCGGGCGGACGGCGGTCGTTCACGATCGTGTGGCCGGAGGGCGCGGTGCACCAGGCGGCCGATGCGTTCCTGCGCACCCACGACGGGTCGGGTACCCAGCGGACGTATGCCTACCTGCTGGTGGACCATCTGCGCTGGCTGGAGCGGGAGGCGCTGACCGTCGAGCGGGTCACGCTGCGGGATCTGCAGCACTACATGGGCCTGCTCGGGGCGAAGGTGCCCGGCCCGCATGGTGAACCGTGGCGGGTGGGCAAGCGCCCCTATGGCCACAGTGCGCTGCAGACCGCGGCGGGGTGCGTGAAGGGCTTCTATGTCCATCACGCGTCGTTGGGGGTGAACCGGGAGCTGGGCGGGCAGCTGGCGGTGACGCGGCTGCCGACGGCGGCGGACCGGCGGCGGACGTTGCTGGGGCATCTGGGCCGCGAGTTGCCGGCCAACCCGCTGGCACCGGCTCCGGTGCGGCGGCGGCATCCCAAGATGCTGCCGGACGGGGCGCGGGACGCTCTGGCGCAGGTGGTGTTCACGGCGCGGGACCGGATGGTGATCACCTGGTTGTGCGATGGGGGGTTCCGGGTCGGTGAGCTGTGCGGCCTCCATCTGGCCGATCTGCATCTGCGCGAGGATGCGGCGTGCGGGGAGTGTCACTCGCCGCATGTGCACGTGTGCCACCGGGACGGCAACGCCAACCGGGCGGCGGCCAAGACCAAGCATCCGTGGGTGGTGGAGGACGGCACGGTCTGCGGCGGTCTGATCAAACGGGTCAGCCCAGCGATGGTGCACACCTATTTCGAGTATCTGACGGGCGAGTATCCGCGGCCAGATCCTGGGCACGGGATGCTGCTGGTGCAGCTGGCCGGGGCCACCGCCGGGGCGCCGTGGGCGCCGGCCGGCGCTCGCGGGATGGTGAAGCGGGCCGGTGAGCGGGCCGGGCTGGGCCTGGTACGGCCGCATGCGTTCCGGCACAGTTTCACCACCGCGGTGCTGGACGCCTCGGGCGGGAACCTGGTGATCGCGCGTGATGCGGGCGGGTGGGCGTCGGCGACGATCGTGGAGGAGATCTACGCGCACGTCGATGTGCAGGACCCGGCGTTCGACGCGGCGCTGCGCAGGGTGTGGGGTGAGCAACGGTGACCGCCGGCGAGTTGTTGCCGTTGTCGGTCGTCGGCGCCGGTGACGACGATGGCGATGGCGATGGCGACCGGGTGGTGCGGGACCGGCTGGAGCTGGTGGCCGCCTTGATCGGCGCCCCGTCGTTCGACCCGCTGTATCGCACCGGGCTGATCCGGTTCCCGCGCGATCACCCGGTCTACCGGTGGGGCTGCGCCGTTGAGGGCTGCCAGCGGGCCCGCATCGGCAGCGGGGATGTGTGCGATGAGCACCGCGGGCAATGGCGGACAGCACAAGCGGACGGCATCGGCAAGGCCGCGTTCATGTCGGACGCGACTGGGTTGAATCCGACCATGTGGCCCGGGCAGACCGCCTGCCGGGTGTGTCCGCAGCGGCCCGCGGCGCACCTGCCGTCGGGGTTGTGCAAGCGGCACCGTCTTCGGTGGGAGCGCCACGCCGGTGCCGCGGGCCAGAGCGCCGGCTTCGAGCGCTGGCTCACCGAACAGCAGCAGTTCGCCGGCTACGGCGCCTGCCGGGTGGCCGTCTGCCCCGACCTGGCCGATACGCCGTTGGGTCTGTGCGACCGGCACGAGGAGCGCTACCGAAGTCAGGGCCGGCCGGGGGGTGCGCTGCTGCCCGCGTCCTGGTGGCACCGGTTCGAGAGCCGCGACCTTGCAGTCCGTGTCGGCTATGGGGACCGGGAGCAGTTCGAGGCATGGTGCGCGCAGGCGGCCGCAGCCTGTCGGCCAGGACAGATCAATCTGCATGGGTTGGCGCCGCTGCTGCGGGCGGAGATCCAGTGGTCGCTCTTCATCCTCGCCGCGCAGACGCGGCCGCGTGAGCGGGAGCCACGATTGATCCAGCAGGTGGCCGAGCACTGCCGGGCACGCGGCGCGGTCTCGCTGGTGGACCTGGATCTGGATGACATTCCGTCCTGCTATGTGGCGCTGGTGCGGGAGATGCTGCTCCATCTGCGGCTGATTTACATCACTCCCGCCGACAGCCGGGAGGCGGGTTTCATCGAGACCGAGCATTCCGGGATGCGGTTTCCCCGTCGGGCCAGCCGCGTCGAGCTGACCGAGGTGACGCAGCGCTGGCTGCGTGATCTGCTGTGGGACCAGCTGGCCGAGTCGATGCGGTCGGTCGATTGCCCGCGGACGGCGGGGTGGCTCGATGATCTCCGCCGGGCCTGCCTGGAGTTGAGCGCGTTCCTTGAACTCAATGCTCCCGGCGGCGGCCACGACGCGGGTGCGCTGCGGGCCGAACACGCCCAGCAGTTCGTCGCCGATCAGCGCAACCGCGAACTCAACGGCCGGCCGGCGCTGCGGATACAAGATCGGAGCGGTGGGCCATCGGTGGTCACAGCCACTCTGCGCTGCCGCATCCTCAACGGTGTCCGCAAGCTGCTGCGGGACGCCATGGATGGCGGGCTGACCGACCTCATCGGGTTGGACCGGAGGTTCATCACCGCGATACCCGCCGCCCGGGGGCGGCGGGCAAAGGCACGCAGGCCGTTCCCCGACGATGTCGCCCGGGCGCTGGCCGAGGAAGACAACCTCGGTGAGCTCGCGGCCGCCTACGACCCCGAAGATCAGGGCATGCGGGACATCTGGGAGACGCTCGTGTCGACCGGACGCCGCGTGAATGAGGTCCTCAAGCTGCGCCTGGAATGTGTGGGCCGCTACGGCGGCCTGCCCCTGCTCTGGCATGACCAGGCCAAGGTCGGCAACCTGGACGTCGCGATCCGCATCCCCGAACGCCTGTTCACCATCCTGACCGAACGTCAGGGAAAGACGGTGGACCGGTATACCGCCCGGCACGGCAGCGTGCCCGCCGGCACTCAACGCGCCGAGCTTGCCCTGTTCCCCAGCAGAATGCGCAACCGGGACGGGACGGCGTCCCTGGGTTACGACTGGTTCGCGAGCAGGTTCCGGTCGTGGGTCGACACACTGGACCTCGGCCACCTCGTCCCGCACCAGGCCCGGCACACGCTGGCCACCAATTTGCTGCGCAGCGGCGCCACCCTCGCCCATGTCCGCCGCTACCTGGGGCACGTCTCCGACCGGATGGCCGGGCACTACATCCACCTGTCCAACACCGACCTCGAAGACGTCCTGAACCGGGTGTGGGTGGCCGGGCCCGGCGCCGCCAACCCCGGCGAGCTGCTGTCGCCCGGCACGCCGATGACCGCCGGGCATGCTCAGGCGCTGGCGATCGACCTGTCGCGGCGCAGCACCCCCGCCGAAGGCGGGTTTTGCACCTTCCAGCCCGTCGTCGACGGTGGCGCCTGCCCGTGGAAGCTGAACTGCCACGGCTGCGGCGAGTTCGTGATGTCCGGTGCGGACCTTTTGTATTGGCGGCGCAAGCGGGAGCAGTGGAGCTCCATCGCCGAACGTTCCCCCGACGATGCGACCGCCGACTACCTGCACCAGGTGTTCGCGCCGACCGCGGCGGCGATCGACGGCCTGGAAGGCGCGCTAGCCGCACTCGGCCTGCTGGAGCAGGCGCTGGCGGTGGACCTGCGCCGCCCGCAGGACTACTACCAGCGCATCTGGAACCTCGGCTTCGCCGCCGCCGACCTGACGGCCGCCACCACCGACACCGATGCGCCCGGTGATGCGCCCGCGGCCGGGCCGGTCACCGGGGTCGGGGCAGGCCAGGTGGACACCGCCTGCGGGCGGGAGGAGGCACCATGACCAGCGACCAGATCAATGGCAGCCCGCCGGGCTCGAGGACCGCCGCCGCCAACGCCGCCCGCCGGGCGGCCACCGGGGATAAGCTGCAGCGCGTCCGCGACGCCATCGCCCAGTTGCGACGGCACAAGACCCCGATCAGCTACCCGGCCGTCGCCCACCGGGCCGGGGTGTCGCGCACGTTCTTGTATGAGAACCCCGACGCGCACGCGCTGGTCACCGAAACGATCGGCACCGATACCCGGCGGCGGGTGCAGGCCGTGGCCGACCACGACGCCCAGAAGGAGGCGTCCTGGCGGGAACGGGCCCTGAACGCCGAAGCGGCCCTGACCGCCGCCCATGCCGAGATCCGCGCCCAGCGGGACCGCATCGCCGTGCTCATGGGCCAGGCCCGCGACGCCGAGAACCCCTGGTCGCCGGCGGCGATCGAGCAGGTCGCCGCCGAGAACACCACGTTGAAACAACGCCTGCGCGAGGCGACCCAGCAGATCCGCACCCTGGAGGAGCGGCTGCAGGCCGCCCGGTCCAACAGCCGCTTCGCCGACAAGCGCATCAGTCAGCTCGAAGCCCAACTGCTGGATCCCACCGGGCAGGCCGCCGCCCCGCCCCCTTGAGCAGCCCCTACTCGATGCTCGCCTGCCGGCTCTCGATCCCGATCGACGACTGCGACGACAGGTCCACGATCCCGCCGTGGCTGGCCTGCGCAGAGCCGGACGGGACCCGGTGGGTCCTGCAGGCCCTGTTCGCGCCGAAGCGGCTGCCCGCCGGGCGTCCTGGGTGGCAGCCGACTCGCACCACTTATGGGGAGCGGAGGCGGCGCGGCCGCACCGGTCACCACGGCCGGCGGCGGTGCCGCCCCGCAGACTTGCCGCCTGCTCCGCCGCTGACGGCTTTGTGATCCCACCCAGCGGCTGCCCGATCACCCGCCACGACCCGCCACGCCCGGCGCCGCGAACAGCAGTGATCAGATCCAGTTCGCCCGCGTCCAACTCGGCAGCGCCGCTGTGCGGACCTGGCGCAGCAGCCTCAGCGCGGCCCCGCCCGCACGTAGCAACAGCCGGGTCCCGCACGCGCACCGACGCCCGTTCGACGCCACCACCGCAGACCGCACCCGGCTGGAATGCCGCCGCTCACGCTGCGTTATGCGCGACGCGGGGATGACCAGCGCTCGTCGCGAACATGTACGTCACGTGAAACCGCAGGTCGGCGACGACTACTGCACCAGCACGATCGGTAAGGGCGACCACTACCTGACTGCGGCCACCCCGGCTCAGCAGCAGGCCGTCGACACGATCGTCGCCGACGCCCAGCACGACCTGATCCGCCGGGCGCAGCCGCCGGCCGTCCTCACCGGTGAGGACACCGCCGTCCTCGCGCGCGACTACCCCCAGCTGGTCACCGCACTCGGGCTGGACGACGCAATGCTCGCCGAGCTCGCCGGCGGGACGCGCGACGTGTTCACGGCGGCCTGCGCCGACCAGCTGACGGGCCTGCACGGGCCGAAGGGCCAGCCCTGCCCGGCACGGCCCTGGGTCTGCCTGCTCTGCCCGCTGGCGATCTTCGCGCCGCGGCACGCCGCGAACCTGCTGCGGCTGAAGGCGTTCTTCTCCCGGCAATGGCAGCAGATGCCCGCCGCCCAGTTCATGGCCGTGTTCGGCCCGTACTCCCAGCGGATCAGCCAGGTGCTGGACCGATTCGACCCCGCCGTCCTGGAACAGGCAGCCCGCCACGTCGCCGGTGACGACAGCGAGCTCCCGCTGCGCCCCGAGGAGCTCACACGATGACCATCGCCCTTCCCTCCCCGCACCCGGGCAGGTCGCCATTCGCCGGGGCCGACATCTGCCTGCAGGCAGGACTCACGCTCCCGCCCGGAGCCCGCCGGCCGGGGTTCGATGACGACCTGTGGGACTTCACCGACGTGACCGGGCTTCCCGTCTCAATGGGCCCCAACATCCGCCGGCTCAGCTTCACGCAGGTCGCCGACCCGGGATGGCGTCTGGTCGCCAAGGAGCTGATCTTCGCGATGCTGGTGCCGCGGCACGAGGCGGTCGCCCCGCTGCCGCGGGCCTACCGGACACCGGCGCACATCACCACCGCCAGCCGCCGTCTCGGCGAGATCACCCGGTTCCTGAACTGGCTCGCCGGCCATGGCATCACCAGCCTCAGCGAGATCGGCGCCCGCCACTGCGAGGCATACCTCTCCTACCGCCGCCACGTGACCAGCGAGGACGGCACCGTGGTCGGCGAGCGCAGCCCGGGCTCCCGCCGGTCCGCCGCCCAGGCCATTATCGACCTCGTCAGCTACGGCGAGCTGTTCACCGCCGACCGGCCCGACCCTGGCCTGCAGCCCTGGAAGGGGGCCACCGCCTCCGCGATCGCGGAGATGCCCGGCGGCCGGAACGCGAACAAGACGCAGCCGCTCAGCGACGACATCCTGCAGCCCATGCTCGCCGCGGCCCTCTACCTCACCGCCGTCATCGGACCGCACGCCGTCACCCTGAACCGGCAGGTCAGGGACGCGGACCGGCAGTGGGGCCGCAGCGCCCCCGGCGAATTCGCCAAGCTGTCGCGAGCGCCCGCCGCCGAGATCACCCGGCTGCTGGACCGCTGCCGGCACGACAACTCCCCGCTGCCCATGCTCCCCGGCCACGTGGTCAGCGAACGGCTCGCCGCAGGATGGCAGCCCGATGACCCGCTGCTCCCGGTCAGCCTGAACATCCTGGCCCGCCAGGCCGGCGTCAGCCAGTTCAATCTCCGGTGGCTCGACGAACTGCGAGATCCCCTTGAGGCAGCCGTCACGGCGGCCGGCGTCCAGGAGATGTTCGCCCGCGACGGAGCGCTCGTCGGCCGCGCCGACGGCCAGGGCCAGGTTCCCTGGTCCCCGCCCCTGCACCGGCTCGAGGCCGTCGCGCTGGCCGGCGTCGTCCGCACCGCGGCCGCGACCGTGATCGCCGCGGTCTCGGGAATGCGCGCCAGCGAGCTGATGGAACTCCAGGCCGGCTGCCAGCAGGCCGAGGAACTCGGGCCCGGCATGATCCGCTACCGGCTGGCCGGCAAGCTCATCAAGGGCCAGCCCCTCGGCGGCACCCGCGACGAATGGGTCGTCATCGAGCCCGCCTACCACGCAGCAGAACTCGCCGGGCAGCTGCACGACGACCCCGCCGACGGCACGCTCCTGTTCGGCCGGATCGCCTTCGCCGTCCGGTACAAGTGGTTCCGGAACTGGGTGAACGACCCCTCCGGCCGGCGTCTCGGGCTCGCCCCCATCCCGGATTTCCCCGTGACGCTGCGGGCCCTGCGGCGGACGCTGGCGATCGAACTCGCCTACCGGCCCGGCGGCGTCCTCGCCGCCAAGATCCATCTCAAGCACGTGGCCGTCGCCACCACCGAGGGCTACGCCTCCCGCCCCGGCGGCGCCCAGGCCGAGCTGCTCGCCGAGGTCAACCAGCATGAAAGCGAACGCAACCTCGCCCTGCTCCGGGAGGAGTTCCGCAACTACCAGCAGGGCATCATGCCCGCCGGGCCCGGCGCCCGCGAGCTGACCGGGTTCTTCGCCAGCATCGATGCCAGGCTCGACCCCGACGGGACTCCTGCCGCGAAGATACAGCGCAGCGACCGGGAGATCCTCAGCCTCCTCACGAAACGCGCCAGCGTCCTGCACCCCGGCACCTCTAACTACTGCTGGTTCACCGACCCTTCCCGCGCACTCTGCCTCAAGCTCGCCGGCGACCAGGTCAGCGACAAGCCCCTGATCGGCATGTGTGACTCGGCCCGCTGCCCGCAGGCCACGCACCACCCCTGCCACCGGCCGGTCTGGGCAGATCACGCCGAGAGCACCAGGACGTTCCTCGGGCAGCTCGGCCCGACACGGAAAACCGAAAAATCACGGCTGCAAGCCGAGTACGACCGTGCTGTCCGCGTCCTGGCGCGAATCGATGAGGCCGCAGCAGCAGGAGAACCGGAATGAGGCTCAGCCGGCAGGAGCTCCTCGACAACGAAACCAAGATCAGGACGGCCATGAGCCGGCTCCTGAACGGCGACCTCCCGCCCGGCGGGAAATGCGACATCAAGACCCTCGCCCGCGAGGCAGGCGTCGACCGCACCGCCTTCTACGGCAGCCGCCCCTACGC
>Ga0070707_100006427_pt1 | contig 10924 bp, 9 predicted proteins | sample KBSK5502metaG_FD_65468 | JGI IMG/M metagenome (GOLD analysis project Ga0070707, IMG submission 65468) | Corn, switchgrass and miscanthus rhizosphere microbial communities from Kellogg Biological Station, Michigan, USA - KBS K5-50-2 metaG | ecosystem: Host-associated > Plants > Roots >... | reverse complement strand
AATGTGACCAACACGATGCTAATTGCTCTGGTCACGCCGGTTGTTGCTGTCACGCTGGGAGTGCTAATACTAAATGAAGAGCTAAACTGGCGCACTCTGGTTGGTGGGGCGATGATCATGGCAGGGATTGGTTTAGTGGTCCTGCGCCGAAAAAGGGAAGCACCAGTTCTGGTTTGAGATAAGAGTCCTCAAGTTGAGCTTCCAGGTAAGCCTCGATCGCTGACCTCACGAGGGGTGCCTCATTGGCTGCGTAGCATTCCGGCAACTTTCGTAATTGGGCAATTTGATCAGCCATCAACCAAAACCCACCTACTTCCGCGCCGAATTGGTTTTGAACGGCCAATTCGAGCGCAGTGCGATGCACAGGCCGCAAGTATTTTGCAGCGGCGTCATTAAGGTTGACTGTGCAGTCGCTCAGCGCGAAGCCAAGGAATTCAACCTCACTTTGTGGCGATTGAGCCATCTGGTTGTGCGCCCTTTTGGCGACTGTTAGCTCTGCAACACCAATCCACGATCATACTTGCGAATCAAACCACGAACGATGCCTTGAATTTGAATGCGCTCGGGGGTCTTTATAAAAATTGGCTTGAACTGCGGATTGGCCGGCTCAAGGCGAATGAAATCCGGCTCACGATAAAACTTCTTCACTGTGGCGTAGTTTCCATCGATCAAGGCCACCACCATCTGACCGTTTTCCGCTGTCTTTTGCGAGGCGACAATGATGATGTCTCCGTCCTGTATATTTTCTTCAATCATGGAATCGCCACGCACACGCAAAGCAAAGGTGCGTCCACGCCCCTGCATATCTTTTGGTACCGGCACAGTATCGTGCGTGAGAATGGCTTCGATTGGTTGACCTGCCGCCACGATACCGAGCAGAGGAATCTCATTGTCATCGCCATTGTTGCTTGCCTGCTCGACCACTTCGATTCCACGGCTGACATTGGGAATGCGTTTGATTAGTCCTTCACGCTCCAGGGCGGAGAGAATGCTATGGACGCTCGCGGGCGAGCTCATCTGAAATTGTCTTCCGATCTCCGCGATAGTGGGCGGCTCCTGATTAGCGGCTATATAGCGTCGAATAAATTCGTAAATGCGTCGTTGTTTGGCCGTTACCGGCATTGCAGTGCATCTCCTTTCGGCATAACCCAACCAGATTTTCGTTGACAACCGAAAATTCAGCGAACATTCTCGAACAAGAAAGCCACGACGTCAAGCAGTATTTTGCTCCGTCGACTTGTTTAATCTGAAATAAGGGAGAATCCAGAAAGTTTACTTAATCACGCGAGCGAGTTTTTTGAGGTCATCAACAAAACGTCGCTGTTCAAGGCGACGCGTTTCCTCATCCGGAGCCCGGAGAATCGAAGATGGATGAACGGTGGCCATTACGTAAGGAGCAAGGGTTGATTCGAGAAATTGACCGCGTTGTTTTGTTACCCGAAATTGCGGACCAAAGAGAGCCTGGGCCGCCGTGGCACCCAGGGCCACGATCACCTCCGGTTTGATTACGTCGATCTCGGCTTGCAGCCAGGGACGACAGGCAGCGATCTCCTGCGCGTTGGGTTTTTTGTGGATACGACGTTTGCCGCGAGGCTCCCATTTAAAATGTTTGACAACATTGGTGACGTAGGTTTGGTTCCGATCGATGCCAGCTCCTGCCAGCGCGGCGTCAAACAGCCGGCCGGCGGCACCTACAAAGGGTTTGCCGGCGAGATCTTCTTCGTTACCCGGTCGTTCGCCTACAAACATTACCTTGGATCGTCGCCGGCCTTCGCCAAAAACAGTTTGCGTTCCTTTTTTCCAGAGATCGCAAGCACGGCAGTCGGCAGCAGCTTCTTTGAGCGTCGATAACGTTGGTCGCGGGGGAATTAAATTCTCTGCCGGGCTTTTTGAAGATTTAGATGAAAACTTCCGTGTTGACATTTGCTCCCCCCAATGATCGCAGGAGTTGATTAGGTTTATAAATCATGAGAGCAGCATTTTCAAAAGCCGAAATTGAATCTGAAATTGCCGGTCGTTTCGGCAAGGCATTCAAACCTCAGGAAAAAACTCCTGCGGAAATACTATCCACTGGAGTGGCGGAAGTTGATGCGTTGGTTGGGGGCATTCCCCGCGGTGCTATTACTGAAATGTTTGGACCAGCATCTTCGGGACGCACCAGCCTTATGCTTTCAATGTTCGCCTATGCCACCGCGCATGACGAAATTTGCGCACTTGTAGACACGAACGATGTTTTCGCACCAGCAGCGGCTGCAGTGACAGGAATGGATTTCGATCGCTTGCTCTGGATACGTTGTGCTGCAAACATTGAGCACGCCTTTAAAGCTACTGACCTCTTGTTACATGCTGGTGGGTTCGGACTTGTCGTCCTGGATATGGCTGACGTGGCGGGAAAAGATGCGCGCCGGATTATTTCATCGTGGTGGTATCGCTTTCGGCGCACAGTAGAAAATACGTCTACGGCAATAGTTGTGATGGCCGAAGAATCCTGTGCGCGCTCTTGTGCTTCACTCACATTAGAATTGAATGGCGCAGTCGGGTGGTCTAGAACTGATGGCCGGGAACTGGTGAAAGGGCGGAGTTTTTTGGAAAAAGGAATTGGCGGGCTAACTGAAAATCAGCTCCTCAAACTCATGCCTGGCCCAAAACAGGTTACGCATGCAAACCTTTTACAGATCAATTCTATAAGGGTTAATCGCCGCAGACCTCTCCACTATGATCTGAATGAAGTTCAATTTCGAGCGGGAACTGATTTTTGAGACCGGCAGGTTCACTTCTCATTCTGAGCTGCCATTGCTACACACATGAACGCTCCTGCTTCATCGCTATACGGTTTGGGAAACGTCGTGGGCCAGTTGGTTTGATCAGCATACATCTTGTTCAGACCTGCCTGAATTTCAGGATTGCCACCAGTGAATCCTCTGATCAATTCACCCCAACGTGCAGCCAGTGCTGCTGCTCTCTCGCTCTTTGGATCAATACCCTCGGTCACCGCCGCTTCCACTTCGCGAATCAGAGTGGCCCAATCCCGTTGTCCCTGTTCGATCACCTCCTGGGGTATCGAGCGCGCGCGTTCTTCGATCTTTTGTTTAGCTTCTTCCGTGTAATACTTCTTAGTCCAATCCATGTTGTTTTGCATATTAATCACCTCGATTATTTGTTTGAATGCTTCCCAATCAGGTTCGCTATGGGTAGCCAGCAAACTTTGGGCTTTTTCGATAGCCTTTATCGCCAGATCCAGTTGGCCACGTTTCTCAATAATGATCTCTCGTTGTTGAGTAAGTGCCGTCGACAACTCAAACGAATCCCGATTGAGTAGCTCCTTTATTTGCCTGAGCGAAAAGCCAATGAATTTCAACGTCACGATCTGTTGTAGACGCACGAGATCCTCTTTGCGATATAAGCGGAACCCGGCGCTCGTGTACCCACTTGGTTTGAGCAAACCAATACGGTCGTAATGGTGCAGAGTTCGTACTGTGACTCCCGCGACGCTGGCAAACTCATTCGCTTGATACATTGATTCCCGAGCTTCCTTCATCAAGCTCTCCTCTCATAAGTCGTATCCTAAAACCTGACGTTACGTCAGACGCAAGCTTTTTTTGAGTGGCGCCTTGCCATTAATTCCACCTTGACAGGCTTCGCTGATTTTCGCTAATCTTCGTTTACGTTTCCCTTGCTGGGCGGTGGCGTATGTTTGCTTGTATTTATAGCCCTAAAATCACGTCTTTAGCGGATTTCGTCTATGCCTTTTCGCCTCTTGTGGAAGAGACCAAACCAGACACAGTTGTTATCGATGTCGAAGGCTGTGAACTTCTCTTTGGCTCTGCCTATGAGTTGGCAAATGAAGTGGCGTTGCGCGCGGGCAAATCCGAGGAAGAGGGCGGCATAGATTGTCAGGTCAATGTTGCTATTGCGTCGAACCCGGATGCGGCCATACATGCGGCCACACTCCTCAAAGGCATAACCTTTATTTCACCGGGTGAAGAACTCACTTGCCTGGGTGACTTTCCCATACAGACCCTCGATTACTGTTTGGTTAATACGGAGAAGAAACAAGCAGAAGAAATTTTTGAAACTCTGCGGCTATGGGGCGTTCGAACATTTCGTGACTTTGCCTCGTTGCCCATCACCGGCGTCGCCGAACGTTTGGGACCAGAAGGAATACAACTTCAGCAACTTGCCCGTGGCCAGGCTCAGCGACACCTGAAACTCAAACAACCTGCTCCCGTTTTTGCAAATTCAATTGAACTCGAACACGCGCTTGCCGAACTCGAGCCGCTCTCTTTTATTTTCGCGCGTCTCTTGAATCAACTTTGCGCAACTCTGAATGCTTATGCATTAGCAACGAATGAATTGCTGGTACAGATGAAGCTGGAGGATCAGACCGCATATGAGCGCAGACTGACCCTGCCATATCCAATGCGCGATCATAAAGTGTTTTTGAAATTGTTATTGCTCGACACGGAAATGCACCCGCCGCAGGCCGCTGTAAGCGCCGTTTCAATTAATTGTGAGCCAGTGAAACCGCGCGTACTGCAAAACGGTTTGTTTATTCCGCTTGCCCCTGAGCCCGAGAAACTCGAACTTACCCTGGCAAGACTTGCGAAACTCGTAAGTCAGGAAAATGTCGGCTCACCTGAACTAATCGATACGCATCGACCAGATGCTTTTCGCATGAAGCGGTTTGTACTCAAAGGCAAACCTGACTTTAGAAAACGGGGTAGTGGGTTGTCCAATTGGCAATCGCCAATCGGCAATCGACAATGTGCCATTGGTTTCCGAATATTTCGCCCGCCATTGCGAGCCATGGTGCAAGCCAACCAGGGTTGTCCCACGCAGATCAGCGCATGGAGTAAACAAAGGAGTGTCCATGGAAGAGTTATAAGTTTGGCTGGACCCTGGAGAACAACCGGTGATTGGTGGCGTACTGACCACTGGGCGAGAGACGAGTGGGACGTGGCGCTAATGGGGCTGGGACATGAAAGCCAGTCCTCGGCCCTCTATCGCATTTATCGTGAATTAAATAATGGAGAGTGGTTTGTGGAAGGTAGTTACGATTAATGCCCGAGTACGTTGAGTTACACGCCCGATCAGCATTCAGTTTTTTAGAAGGTGCTTCAGTGCCTGAAGAATTGATTGCTGCCTGCCTCCAACTGGAAATGCCCGCAATGGCTTTATTGGATCGTGATGGAATTTATGGGGCGCCGCGGTTTCATCTGGCGGCGAAAAAAAATGGCATCAAAGCCCATATTGGGGCAGAAATAAGTGTCCAAAGTCCAAAGTCCAAACACCAAAGTCAAAAAACGAACTTTGCACGAACAGCAGCCGGCGTCTCGATTCCAGTGTTGGTTCGTAATCGTACTGGTTATCAAAATCTTTGCCGTTTGATCACCTTGATGAAATTGCGCACGCCGAAACACGCGAAAGCTGGCGAGTGCGCAGTTACACCTGAGGAATTAACGGTCTACGCGAAAGGGTTGATTTGTTTGACAGGCGGTAACGATGGACCACTTGGTCTGAGAGGCGTAGAGAGGGGGGGACGATTCGACCGGGGGAACATGCAGAGAAATGCCGAGTGGTTGGTTGCTGTTTTTGGCAAAGGAAATGTGTACGCCGAACTGCAGCGCCATTTTGATCGTGAGGAAGAAGCAAACAATCAAAGGGTGATTGAAATTGCCAGACGGACCGGCATGCCGTTACTTGCCACGAATGGAGTTGGACAGGCGACACCTGCTCGGCGGGAAGTTGCTGATGTCTTCACTTGCATTCGTAATCATGTGCGACTTGAAACAGCCGGCCGCTTGCTAGCTGGAAATTCAGAACGATATCTCAAATCCGGACTCACGATGCTGGAGCTCTTTGCAGATTTACCGGAGGCGATTGCCAACACGTCCACGCTCTCATCCCGATTGGAGTTTACCCTGGAAGATCTCGGTTACGAATTTCCGAAGTATCCCGTGCCTTACGGTGAAACCATGACGTCGTTTCTACGCAAACGCACGGAAGAAGGCGCACGCTTGCGCTATACGTCTAACAACGATTCTTCAGCTTACGATCGAGCACGCCCGCAAATTGAACGCGAGCTGGCCTTGATCAAAAAGCTCAAACTTGAAGGTTACTTTCTAATTGTTTGGGACATTGTTCAGTTTTGCCGTCAAGAAGGAATCCTGATTCAAGGAAGAGGTTCGGCAGCAAACAGTGCAGTCTGTTATTCCCTGGGCATCACGGCTGTCGATCCTATTGGGATGGAACTGCTCTTCGAACGTTTCCTTTCCGAAGAACGAGGGGAGTGGCCGGATATAGATCTCGATCTACCGAGCGGCGATCAACGTGAAAAAGCTATTCAATATGTTTATAAGCGCTATGGAAAGCTGGGAGCAGCGATGACTGCAAATGTTATCACTTATCGAGGACGCTCCGCTGCGCGTGAAGTAGGGAAGGCCCTCGATTTTGATGAGGAAACGCTCTCACGTCTTTCGGGGTTAGTGCACACATGGGAATGGAAGGATCCTAAAGATTCTACAGAGCGTCAGTTTCGCGATGCCGGTTTGGACTTGCGGAACCCGCGGATAAAAAAATTCTTTCAACTTTACCAAATGGTGCAAGACCTTCCCCGCCATTTGGGTCAGCATTCGGGCGGCATGGTTATTTGTCAGGGTCAACTTGATTCAGTTGTGCCGCTGGAGCCCGCGACGATGCCTGGCCGAGTAGTAGTTCAATGGGATAAAGAAGACTGTGCTGATCTGGGTTTGATCAAAGTGGATCTGCTGGGATTGGGAATGATGGCCGTCCTGGAAGATTCCATTAAGTTGATTCGCGACTCTTATGGAGAAGAAGTCGATCTGGCACATCTTCCTCCAGACGACAAGGCCGTTTATTCAGCACTGCAAAAAGCCGACACCATTGGTATGTTTCAGGTCGAAAGCCGAGCGCAGATGTCTTGCCTGCCTCGTTTGCGGCCACAAAAGTTTTACGACATCGTGGTTCAGGTGGCCATTATTCGGCCCGGTCCCATTGTGGGAAACATGGTCCATCCTTATCTCAAGCGCCGGCAGGGCAGGGAAGCGGTTAATTATCCCCATCCGTTGCTTGAGCCCGTTTTAAAACGCACGCTGGGAGTGCCGCTGTTTCAAGAGCAATTATTGAAGATGGCCATGATCTGCGCCGATTTTTCCGGCGGAGAGGCGGAAGAGTTGCGGCGCGCTTTTGGTTTCAAGCGCTCGGAAGCGCGAATGAAGGAGATTGAAATAAAACTGCGCCGGGGCATGCAGCGCAATGGTTTATCCGGAAAAGCGCAGGATGAAATTGTCCAGGCAATTACCTCGTTCGCGCTTTATGGTTTTCCCGAATCCCACGCGGCAAGTTTTGCCTTGATTGCCTACGCGAGTGCCTATTTGAAGTGTAATTATCCGGCTGCTTTCACGGCCGCGATTTTAAATAATCAACCGATGGGCTTTTATCAACCTTTTACACTCATCAAGGATGCGCAACGTCATGGTTTGAAGATCCTGGCTATAGATATCACTCGCTCGGATTGGTTATGCACAATTGAGCGAGAAGAAGAAGGGAGGTGGAGAGATGGAGAGACTGCAAAGCACGAACACACGGAGCCGTACGTCGATTGTCAGATGGCGAGTGGTCTTTTCCCCGTTTCTCCCCGTCTCTCTGTCTCGCCATCTTCTCCCCCTCTCGTTCTTCGACTTGGTTTGAGATACGTAAAGGGACTCAGTGAACAATCAGGACAAGCGATCGTACGCGAGCGCGCGACAGGCCCCTTTGCCGGCATTGACGATCTGCGCAATCGTGTGCCTGAACTTCGTAAAGACGAGTTGAGAAAGCTGGCGGCAGTAGGGGCGTTGAATTTTATTCAAGCTTCGCAAAGTTCAACGCCAAAAGTCCAAACTCTAATGCCCAATCAAAAGGAACTTAATGCCGAGCCTTCAGTATTAGAAACCAAAGGCACAAATCGTCGCGATGCTTTATGGCAGGTTGAGCGCGTCGCTCGTTCCGCCGGTTCTTTATATGAAGGGCTTTTGGAAAAGGATGGCAACTCACCATTGCTTCCTATGACATTGCCCGAGCGAATGGATGCAGATTTTCGTGGGACGGGTCTTACTATTGGCAAACATCCAGTTGCCTATCATCGGGCGGAGTTGACTAAACTAGGAGCTTTACGGGCCCTGGATGTGGGCAAACTGCGTAATGGCAGTTTAGTGCGTATTGCCGGATGGGTCATTGTTCGTCAGCGGCCAGGTACTGCAAAAGGGTTTGTATTTCTAACACTCGAAGACGAGACTGGTGTTAGTAATGTAATCATCACGCCGCAGATTTTCGACCAGAACCGCCTTGTTTTGGTCGATCATCCTTTTCTTTTAATCGAAGGCACGCTGCAAAATCAGGATAATGTTGTCTCAGTAAAAGCAAAATACGTGCAGCCGCTTTCGTTCCAAGTGGCCGCAGCTCCGTCCCACGATTTTCACTAACACTGCCCGGATCCATCCAACCAGCCTAAGCTTTCGGTATTGCCTTAACCACTGAGATCACGACTGAGCGCCTGCCGGTACCCAGGCGGCCAGTGGCCCAGCCGTTTCAACAGCGCGCATTTTTCGGATGTTGGTGCGGCAACCCGCTTGAAAGCTTGCTTAAAAGGCGTAAACTTCCTCTGCAATGTCGGAGTCGATTATCGGCGATGACTCATGGAACCGAATGACCGAGGCCGAAAAGACCGCGGTTGTCGTGCAGGGACGCGCGACCCTTCGACACCTAACGGAAGGATTGCTCGATGGACCAGAACAACTGCGTAATGCCTGTAGAGACTTTTTGATTAATACCGGCACGGCCTTTGAAGGACTTCCCATTAAGAGTCAACCGTCGGTTCGGCGTCCCCGCGAACGGAAGTCGACCGGCCGTTCAGCAGTGAAATCGTCAAGACCTGTGAAGATCAGGGCGCGACGCTCAAGAATCAAAACTCCCAAACTAAGATTCGGTTTGCCCAGCGGCTTTGTTCCCCGGCTACAGCGTTATGGGAGAATGATTCTGCTGGAAGAGAATGTCTATCGTCTTCCAAATGGACAGGAATTCGTGCCTGGTCACCCTACCGGGACGCTCGGAAGAATCGATCATCTCTATGCCCTGCTGACAATGGAACAGCATGAACAGGGCCGGCGCGGATCACTCTACATTCGCACTGACGGTAGGATCTTCGACTACAGTCTTGACCATGCTGATCCTGAGCGTGAAATATTTGAAACTGGCTACACAATCCAGGATCTCGAGAGAACGGGACGATACACATCTCCATCTGGAAAGAAAAAAAAGATTCGACCGGCAAAGCGGAAAACAGCGCCCACCCCCAAAGTTAATGCAGTTAAAGGCTAAAGGAATATTAGGCCGGTCGCGCGGTGGGTCTTGACGGCGATTCAATTAGTCCCTGCATAACCTGGGCGACCTGCGAGAGGGGCTTGGGCTTTCTCAAAAAAGCGTCGGCACCACAACGCAGTGCTTCGTCTTCCATTTCAGCCGATCCGTACGCGGTGAGAACGATAATCCTGGTGCGGTGATTCTGGTCGCGGATCATTTTAATTATGTTGAGACCGTCAGGGTTGCGGGCCGTGCCCAATCGGAGATCCTGAATCACTACTTTATAGTCGGTAGCTTCAATTAGTCTTTCTGCTTCTTCCAATTCTTGCGCGGTATCGACTTTGTAGCCCTGCAGCGAGAAATACTCGCTCATGGAGAAACAGATTGACTCTTCATCATCGACTACGAGAAGGCGAGGCATATTAATTTCCTCTGAAGCAGACTTAGCACGGCCGACCAACATTTGTCTGAGTCTGCCGGAGACTTTTTTTAACGTTCCAAATCGACTTTGCTTCACGGCATACCGGAGCAGAAGGCAGCTGAGCAAGAAACACTGCTCTTGCAGCCATTGGATTCAAGATAAAGAACTGGGAGCCAGTACTGCAAAAGGTCGCTTTAGAGCTTCTGAGTTCTTTGGACCTTTTCCTACTTGTTGCCAATAGGACTTCCTGGTCTCCGTACTCTTACTTATCAAGCAATCCGTCGAACTTAGACCCCTATCCTGGAAGCAGAGCTTCAGCGAGTTTGTGAAGATGGCCAGGCATTCGCAGATTCGCAGGGAAACTGGTGGCGGATTGTGAACAGAATGGAAACTGTGCTTCGGCGCCACAGAAGTCACAGATTGCCAAATGGGAGATTAGCTCTGCAGAGCTTCGAAGCAAGGGTTTCGCGCTCAGAAGCGACAACAGCTCATTGGCTGAAGGATATCCACGCGACTTGGCAAATCTCTCGACCCTCACTGGGCAACTCACCGTCCAATCCTCCCACGATGAGGCCAGGCAGTGGCAGAAGAGCTAACAACTGCTAACGCTACCCGACCCAGATGCTATATCGCTATAGCAGCCCGCACGTTGGGCCGTTGTGAAACAGGCACGTTTATTCTTCCCGATACCGTCGGCGAAGCGGGTTTAGTTATTATGTAGAGCAGGACTTCGCAAACCTCGCGTGTCCCAGTCCCTATTGTGTTCCCCTTTTCATCCTGGATGGCGTAGATCTTTCCAGTGACGTCGAGCGGTAGAATCATCGGTTCAGCGTACATTTATAAAATCTCCCTGGGCCGCCCATGGCTTGTTCCATGGGCGGCCTGATATGCACTACACGCTATGGGCAACTTAAAGCTGCCGGGGTAACCTTGTGTTTAGCGGCGGCCTCTAATACGCCATCTCGCGACACCGGCCACTCCGATGAGTCCCGTTCCTAACAGAAACATGGTGGCTGGTTCGGGAACAGCCGACTGTTGAGCACCAATAATACTAATAATATTGGCACTGATGTCGTTGGACGAATTGGGGTCTATCGACAAGTCGTTCACTATAAGGTTGAACGAACCTGTGGCAGTCCCATT
>Ga0070707_100006426_pt1 | contig 10924 bp, 9 predicted proteins | sample KBSK5502metaG_FD_65468 | JGI IMG/M metagenome (GOLD analysis project Ga0070707, IMG submission 65468) | Corn, switchgrass and miscanthus rhizosphere microbial communities from Kellogg Biological Station, Michigan, USA - KBS K5-50-2 metaG | ecosystem: Host-associated > Plants > Roots >... | reverse complement strand
TACTCCGAGTGCCTGACGCTGCCACTGGCCGTCGGCTGCCTGCTGGCCATGCGCTCGCGGCACTGGTGGGCGGCGGGCCTGCTCGCCGGGCTCGCGACAGCCGTCGAGCCGGTCGCCATGGTTCTCATCCCGGTCTGCATCGTCGCGGCCGCTACCCAGATCCGCCGCCTGGGCTGGCGCGACCCGGCGGCCCGGCGCAGCCTGGCGGCGCCGCTGCTCGCTCCGCTCGGCGTCGGCGCCCTGGCCGTGTTCTTGTGGGCATGGACGGGAACGCCGTTCGCGGCGTACCTGGCCCAGCACTACGGCTGGCACCAGCAGAATCAGCCGCTCGCCCTGCTCGCGCTGCCGGTTGCCAGGCACCTGTTCAGCCACATCGGGCAGCTCATCTCGCACGTTCTGACGTGGAACATTGTCAACGGAGTGCTCGGGGCAGTGTTCCTCGTGTGGTCGCTCTTCGCGCTGGTCCGTGTCAGGCGCGAGGTCACCGCCGGCGGCCTCGCGCTGCCCTTCGGCATCGCCGCGGTGACGCTTTGGTCGATCCTGACGCCGCCCAACGCCCGGATGCTGCTGGTGGCGTTCCCCGCGGTCATGGTGTGGGGCCGCCGCCTGTCCGGCCGCGGCCTCGTGATGTTCGTCGCGGTCGAGGCCGCCGTCCTGCTGGTCACCAGCGCGCTCACGTTCGCCGGCCTGATGCTTCCGTGAGCGCTGCGGGAAGCTCGACGGTCACCCGTGAAGACCGCGCCAACCGCCACGATCACGGACGCCAGCGGTTATCGCGGGTGCGGAACGTGACCACGCAGGCGCGGACCGTTAGAGTTGGGCGCACGACGGCCGCCGAGGAGAGCCCATGCCAGACAACCTCGTCGAATTGCACGGCCGCTGCGGGCGCCGGTTCGCGGAGTTCGTCGCCGGAGTGCGCGCGCAGCAGTGGCACGACGACACGCCGTGCTCCGAGTGGGACGTGCGGGAGTTGGTCCAGCACCTGCTGTCCGAGCAGCTCTGGGTGCCGCCGATGTTCGATGGCCAGACGATCGAGCAGGTCGGCGGCCGGTTCGACGGCGACCTCATGGGCGCCGACGCCTCGCGGTGGCCAGGCCTGGTCGACTCGTCGGCGCAGGCCGCGCACGCGGCCGTCGCACAGCCGGGAGCGCTCGAGCGGACCGTCCACCTGTCCTTCGGCGACGTCAGCGGGCACGAGTACGTCATGCAACTGACCGCCGACCTGGCCATCCACGCCTGGGATCTCGCCCGCGCGACCGGCCAGCAAGATGCGCTCGACCCGGATGTGGTCGCGCTGCTGCTGCCGTGGACGCAGGCGAACGCCGGCCTGCTCGCGGGCTCTGGCCTGTTCGCCCAGCCGATCGCCGTCGGTCCTGAGGCTCCCGACGACGTCCACCTGCTCGGCCTCATGGGCCGCAAAGCCTGAAGCGAGCCGAAGGCCACATAAACTCAGGTAGCGAATGACCGCGAGGACCCGGCGGTTGTCGTTCTCCGACGGCGGCAAGCCGAGCTTGCCGAAGATGCTGGCCACGTGTTTCTCCACCGCCCCGGTGGACAGCTCGGGGCGGGCTAACCGGGCAGCAGCGCGATCCGCAGCCGCCGCAGCCGCTCGGGATCGGCGATCACGTCGATGCCGGTGATCAGGCGAGCCTCGCTGACCGAGAACACCAGGACGACCCGCAGCCGGCCGGCAGGCGCGTACACGATGCCGACGGACCCGTCCACCAGCGCAAGCTGAGACTGCCCGGCCCTGGCGGCCGCCATGACGGCGCCCCTTGAGACCGCGCTCGCGCCGCGCAGGCTAGCGGGCCGCCCGGCCGGAGAGGCCTGGGCGTCGGCAGTCAGGACGACGTCGGAGTCGAGCAGCGCAACCAGGGCCGCAAGGTCGCCGCCGCGCGATGCCGTGAGGAACGCGCTGGCCACCTCGCGCTGCCTGGCGAGATCGGCGGCGCGGTCAGAGCCAGGCGCGGCAGACGTACCCCGCACGCGCCGCCTGGCCCGGCTGGCAAGCTGCCTCGTCGCCTCGGTCGACCGCCCGATGACGGCCGCCACCTCGGTGAACGGCATCGCGAACATGTCGTGAAGGACGAACGCGAGCCGCTCGGCCGGCGTGAGCGCGTCGAGCACGACGAGCAACGCCAGCCCGACGGAGTCCGCGAGCACGGCCTCGCCCTCAGGATCGCCGGGCTGACCGGCCGCGCCGGACCCGCCCCTGCCGCCGGAGCCGCCCGGCGCGGCCAGCGTGCCCGACCTGGCGGCCGCCTCGGCGGCACCCGGCCAGGAATCACCGACCGGCTCCTCCCGTCGGTACCCGCGCGCGCGCAGCATGTTGAGCGACACCCGCGCGACGACCGTCGTGAGCCAGCCGCCGAGATTGCTGACCTCGCTGGTGTCCGCGCCGCTGAGCCGCAGCCACGTGTCCTGGACCGCATCATCGGCGTCGCTCATCGAGCCGAGCAGGCGGAATGCCACCGCCCGCAGGTGGTCGCGGTGCTCCTCGAAGGCGGTTGCGAGCCAGTTACTGTCGGTCATCGGTCACATTCTCCTGCTCCGGGGCGTCACCTCACTGACACCCGGGCATCCGCGAACGTGACTGAGCGCCCGGCAGGCTGATTTGATGCCTAACGCAACCTCTCCCCGCACTCCCGCCCCCGAGGCCAGCGAGCCTCGGCGTACTCGTGCTATCCACCCGGTTGACAGCACGAGTCAGGAGGGCGACTGCAGGCGGCCCGTGATGTAATCGTGTCCGCCGACGTAAATGGTGTGCCCGCTGGGATACCTGGCGAGGGCGGCATCAACGACGGCCGCCGCGAACTCCTCGACGCCCGGGATGTGCCCGGCCTGGTCTCGGCGGGCGCCGACGATTCCCGGGTGAGCGCGGTCGAGCAGCATCACCGTGGTCGTGCCCTCGATCATGTCGCCGGAGACGATCACCAGGTCAATGCCCCTGCTGGTCAGCTCGGGGATCTTCGCGCGCAGCGCCTCTTCGCCGGCTCGCTTGCTCTGCGCGACGGGCTCGTAGGAGTCGATCGTTGGGCGCTGGCCGTGGAAGTGGGCCTCGTGGCTGGTGACGAAGACGATCCGGCCGCCCGCGGGCATCAGCTCCGCGGCGCCGTCGACCAGGTTGAGCTGCGCGTCCCGGTTCAATCGCAGCGCATAGCCAGGGTCGGCTTCCCGTTCCATGCCGCCCGAGGCATTCAGGATCAGCACGTCGATCCGTTCGCGGGTCGTCTTGATCGTCGTGATCATGCTGGCGACTTCCGCCGGACTTGTGAGGTCAGCTTGGATGGCCAGCGCTTCGCCCCCACTGCCGACGATGTCGGCAACAACCTTCTCGGCCCGCCGCCGCTTCTCCCGGTAGTTGACGATGATCCGTGCCCCGACCTGGCTGCTCAGCTGGCGGGCGGTCTCCGCGCCGATTCCGCGGGAGGCGCCGGTGATCAGCACGACCGGGGCAGCGCCGCCCTGCCAGTTCATGTCGGCCGCCCTTGCTGCCTCGGCTTCTAAGCAGCAGTTGATGGTATAGTCGGCGCTCGCGACGGCGCGGCGGCCTGTGACGGCGACGGCGAGCGTGGCCCCAGAATTCGGGATGCAGCCGGAACCTCCGGCCCGGACCGCTCGGTCAAAGGAGCGACGTTCGAGTAAGGCGGTGGCCAAATGCAACGTCGTCCCGGCCAGCGGACCTGGATACCCCGAGCGGCGCCGGGCACCTTCAGACACTGGCCGGGTCGATGGCACGCCGCCCCGCGGCCGCGACTGGCCCGCGGTCGCCGCCGCCTTGCGCGCCCTGCACGGGCTGACTGGGCGTTCCGGGGCGACGCCCGCCGGTTCTCCTCCTCCGCCCAGGCAGTCCGCTACGTCGGCCTGGACGTCACCGTGCACGCCTCCGACACCAGGCGCGCCGCCGGGCACCTGACCGGCCAGGGACCGCCGATCCTGCGCTGGGCCCTGTTTGAGGCCGGCCACCACGGATCACACGCGCCGCCTCCCCGACCACCGCTACTACGCCGATATCGCGGCCCGGATCGACGCCAGCCGCGCCGCCCTGTCCGTCCCCGCAAGCTCGCCCGCCGCTCCCACCACATCCTGCGCCGCCTCGGCGACCAGGCCTGGACCCCATCCCCGGCACCCGGTGAGCAGCCGTTCGCGGGTGGGGAAGCCGAACATTGGCAAGACGCCGGCCTCGGCGAGCCGCTGTGCCAGATCGGGGTGGCCGTCTTGGCCAGCGAGGTCGGTGATCGCGGCGATCAGCCCGCTTGGTGACAGCGCCCACTCGATCAGCTCGTCTCGCCTTTCCTGGAGTTCCCGGCCAACGAGGCGCAGGGGCTGATCGAGAACTTCGGCGACCTGACCGGCATGGCTGCCTAGCCAGTTGGCGATCTGCGGCCTCGCGGCAGGCCAGGTGTCGGCAGCGCCGAACATACCGTGGGTGTTGTTCCCGGGATCGAAGCCGGGGTCGGTTGCCTAGAGATGGCGGAATGCGCGGCGCAGGATTTCGGCGGTATAGGAGCGGCGCAGGATCTCGACGCGGTGCAGGTCGGCGTAGGGCCTCGGGGGAGGTCCCCGGTGATCTGGTCCGGGTGGCGGAAGTAATGCTCGTCATGGTCGTCGTTAGGTACAGCCGCCCGCCGACATCCCGCCGGGCCGACTGCGCCCAGCTGGCCAGGCGCTGCCACATCGCAGCCTCGGATCCGGACAAGGCCGGCCGGGCGATCCAGATGCCCATCGCCACTCCACTGTCATCTGAACGCTGACTCTGAGCACGTCTGCTGGCCGCAAAGACAAGCGGCCGTCCTTACTCAGAACCCCACAGGCGTCACGCTCGCGTCCACCGCCAGCCAACTGTGAGTCGTCCCAGGCGGGCCATCGACAGGCGCGTCGCCGACGAGGACAGCTTGGCCACCACTTATCGCGCTTCCGCTAACCGAGGTCTTATCGCATGAGACGATCCTGCCGCCCGTCGACAAGGTCATATCCACCGTTCCGTTGACGCGGGCTTGGACTGCTGCAATTATCTGCGCTTCTATCGTCCCCGTTGAAGGGTCGAAACTGCCGGTGCCCTGGGAGGTCTGGGTAATCACGGCATTCGGAAGCCTGATCGGGTCGAAGATCACCGCCGACTGCGTGCTCTGCGGGAGCGTGATGATAACGGCGTGGAAGCGAATTGGGTTCCCGCTGCCGTCGGTGGAGAACTTGCGACAGCCCAAGCCGATGAGAGGAGCGTCATTGTTGACCCATGCCGTGGCGGTGCCGTCGATTACAGCGCCGCGCCCCACGAGCAGCCGCGCCGACGTGGCAGCGGCGACCAGTGGACACACCAGGACTATGTCATATATACCGGGAAGTCCGGCCGTGAAGTGGACGGTTCCCGGGCCCGGGCCGTCAACCAAAATCGAAGTCACATCGATGGCCGCCACGCTGTTGATCGATTGATAGGACAAGCTCCAACGGACGGGGGCGTCCGCATCGTGTGTGCTACAGTCTGGAAGCCAACGTCGCACCGTAGCTCGCCCGGTCAGTTGCACCGGAGTGTTTACCGTGACGAACAGTGTGTTGGGGTTCATCACTAGCGAGAGATCTTTGATCACGGTGCCTGGCATGCACCCGTCGCCACCGCCGCCGTCGCCCACAGGACGCCCGGCAATAAAGCCTTGTGGAAAGAACGATTGGGTGATCTCGCCTTCTGGCTGCTGCGTCATGGACTGCTCCTTCCTCGAACACGGCCTAACGGAAGGCAGTCGCTAGGGTGGGCCGGGAAGGCCGCTGGCCAGCGCCACACCAATCGCACAAGTTTTCTGCAAACGCACCGCTGAAAGTCCCAAGAGTCAATTGAAGTATCCCGCCGCCCCGAACCGCCGTCTAGTGGCAGATGCATCTCGCAGATAGCCGCAAATTCGCCATCGCCGACCCGAGTCCGCCGACACCATCCAGGCCGTTGCCGTCTGGCTCCCGGCCCCCTGACCTAGCCATATCACACCACCTATGCCGTCGACTGGGGCAGCGGCCCTGCAGTACGGCACCCCGGCTGGCGCACTACCGGGCAGCAGCATCCCGTCCCGCGGATGGCTGCGCCCAGGCGCGCGCACTAGGCGGGGATGATCTCCGATGCCGACCTCGAGCAGGCCAGAGATGACTTGCGACAGTGGGACGCCAGCAGTGGCCAGCCCGACTCACAGCCGCAAGCATCCGCCATCCGGTGCTGCCGCCTGCGGCCCGGCATGCGCCCGCAGAGCGCCAGTTCGCTTCGCCGGCATATACGGCTTCCCGGCCTGGCCGCCCCCCAAGCCGGCAGCAGCGCGGGGCCGGGCATCCGCCGCGAGCGAACGCAATCCCCCCACAGCAACATTCCGCCTCCAGGACCCCCCGGCCGATCAGAGATGGCAGATCTGCGCGTCGTCGGCCCGGAGGCTTCAGCCCGTCCACGGAGTACCGAGTCGGCGTTCGGCTCGCTGATGAATGGCTAGGTCAAGCATTGCGCGTGATTGTCCTCATAAGCAACGTTCTGAGCGGTCATTAGCGGCCCTGCGCCCTCGGTGATTAGTCTGTCAGCGGAGAGATCTCTTCGCGGATTGTGCTGAGAGCTTGCACGACTATTGCACGCAACTGATCCCACGCTGCGGCCCAGTTACCGCCGAGCCGGGCGAGTCCAAGGGCATTCTTCGCTCGTTCTGCTCGGGTGTCAGCGCCGTGGTGCTGCTGGCCAGCGCGGAGATCGAAGATCAGGCGGAGGATGTCAACTGCGCCGCGGGCACGGCCGGCGGCCTCTTCCCCGAGGAGCTCGTTTAGGCGCGTCTTCATGTTGTTGAGGCTCCCGCCTTCTGCAGGGAAGTTGAAGGACTTCAACATGTCGCAGAGCGCGCTGCACCGTGACTCGAACTCTTCCGCGCTGGCCGCAGGCTGGGTTAGCTTGGCCGGGATGGCGGCTCGCGGGATGTGGAAGAGGTGCGTGCTTGTGGCGATGCGCCAGGCTAGGCCGAGGTGGTCGAATGCCTCCGGCAGCGCCATAGCTGGAAGACATTCGGGGAGCTCGAGCTCTTGCGGAAGGGCGACCGCGCTGTCGAGCTGCGTTAGGTAGTCATCGATAGTTTGGACTTCCGCGTACCTTGTGAGCCGCGCGTTGGTCAGATCCCAGGTCCACTGACTGTCGTGCTGACCAATGCCGTGCCAAGTCGCCGGCTCCCCGCCGAGCAAGCTGAAGAGCTGGTCAACGCTGATTTCAGCAGTTCGTAACCAAGCGGTTATGTTCGCGCGCAAATTCTAGGCGATGTATCCCAAAAGGGTAGCTAAAGTTACCTGGTCATAGCTTTGACACGGGAGGGGCCAGATGGGTGCGGGTGAGGGCTAGCGCCGGCCTGTCGACCGGTTTACGGTCGGAGGAGGTGCCCCCTTCGACGCAGGGGGCAGGGACGTCGAACGATCACGCAGAGACTCCGAAAGCGAGTCCTCCGAGCAGGTTTGGACAGATCTGGAACGTATCGACATGGCCTGGAATTACGAGAATAAATCTCCGAGCCGTTAAGTAAGAGTTTGAGGTCGCCTAGACATTATCTAACTGACAGCCTCATGGATAACGGCGAAAAATGACAAATTCAGATGCAGAACCTGACCAACCACCTAGTCCGGTAGATGCTGGCACTGTAGATGCGTATGGGGGGTATGGGCCACCGCCCGACGACGGCGTGCCGCGGGATGCAGGGTATCTAGAGCCCAACATTGCAGGCCCCGGTTACCAATATGTAAATCCCCAGGCCGATTTGGATGCTTCGCTGGAGATTATGGGAGCTGAGCTAAAGCTTGCCCTATCCCTCGCGGGCGTGGCGCTGAGCTTCGTGGATGGAGTCGCAGAGATTCAAGAGGTCGTGGCGGTCGGCGAGGCTGCCGTGGGTTACGACCTCACCGGGAAGAAGCTTTCGACCTCGGAGCGAGCATTGACGCTGGCACTCGCTACCGTGGGCCAGGTTGCTGATTCCATGATCGAAGCTTCGAAGGTGGCCAAGGGGGTAGCTGAAGCCGATCAGGCCGCTGAGGCCGCTGTGGAAGCGGCACGGCTTGCCGATGGCGTGCGAGCGGGCGCCATCGCAGCGGGGGATGCGGCAAAAGCCCCTTCCGCGACGCTGGCGTGGTACGACAAGCTCGATGAAGCCGGGAACGCGCTCGCCGCAGCCGCAGCCACAGCCACCGCGGCGAAAGATGCGAGTCATGGCGCCTACATGCTCAAGGCCACTAAGGAATTGGTGGAAAGGCTCGAAGACGCTAAGACAATTATAGAAGCGACTCAGGAATTCGCATTGTCGATTCCTTCCGACTCGCAGCACAACGAGGGCAGCGCGGCGCAGGGGGATGCGGACGCGGGGTTGGTCAGCCGTCCTGGTGACGAGGCCGGCGCGGCGCAGGGGGATGCGGACGCGGGGTTGGTCAGCCGTCCTGGTGACGAGGCCGGCGCGGCGCAGGGCGATGCGGACGCGGGGTTGGTCAGCCGTCCTGGTGACGAGGCCGGTGTATCCGGCGGCTCGGTCGCCCAAGATGCGTATCTCGGCGTCGGGCTCGTTGACCAGCACGGGCAAGGAGGAGCAGACGCGGTGGATCCGCACGGCGGGGTCGGGCTAGTCGACTATGGCGGTCCAGAAGGTGATGGCGGCGTATCCGGCGGCTCGGTCGCCCAAGACGCGTATCTCGGCGTCGGGCTCGTTGACCAGCACGGGCAAGGAGGAGCAGACGCTTCACCGGTGGATCCGCACGGCGGGGTCGGGCTAGTCGACTATGGCGGTCCGGACGGTGATGGCGGCTTGCCAGCCAACGCTCTACAGCCGTCTATGGACCAGGGACTAGTAGATCCGGCTCACCAACTAGACCATCATGGGGCTGATGACACGCCCGATCCCGGGAACCTGCCGTGACGGCGCAGTCGCCAGCACGAGAGCCCGCCTCGGATATCGACTCGATGTTGGCCAAGGCTGCGACGCTTATCAACGCTGGGCAGAACACGAAAGCAACGGATCTGCTCAAGCTCTTGTTCATCCGAGACCCAGCGCCTGATCCGCGCGCTGACTACATGCTGGGGGTGGCAGCATTCAGATCTGGCGATCCGCATACGGCTGTGGGCGCGTTTCGCCGCTACGTTGCTGCTAAGCCCCTCGATGGCGAGGCACAGTACGGACTCGGCACTGCGCTGCTTGCGCAGGGCGACCGCGACGGAGCACGGCGGGCCCTCGCCGACGCGGTGCGCGCCGATCCAGGTCTAGCTGCCGCACGCACCCGGCTAAACGCCTTGACCAGCGAAGGCGCGGTGGCGATGCCAGGCAGGCCCGGGTCCACCAGGAACATGCCTCCGCCTGGAGAGACGAAAGAAGCGGAACCTGCGGCCGAATCTTTGGCCGATCTCCTCGACCGCCGGGCGCCCGCACGTCCCGACCCTGATGAGCTGACTGGGAGAATCGTGTGGAAGGGTAGGTCTGACCTGCGCTCAATCATCGCCCCAACCGTAGCCCCCTTCCTTCTGCTGCTTGTGCCCCCCATCGTGCGCGGCGCTACTAAAGCCCTTCCGGCAGGCCCAGCGCGCGAGGCGCTCGCGCAGCTATGGCGGTTTACCTGGTCGGCAGCCCTGCCTCTGGCGATCGTGCTCGCGGCTGTCTCGGTGGCCAGCTGGCTGATGCGCGAGTTCGTCTTGCGTGAGCGGCGTATCGAGGTCTGGACGGGGTTGTTCGGGCGCCGGCATGTTGTGCTGTGGTTGCACGATCTCGAGCGTCCGCCAGTGGTGCGGCAACGGCTTTGGCAGCTAGGGCTGAATCTGGGAACGCTAGAGATCAGCTCGACGATCTTGCCAGCCCCAAAGCGCAGGCGGTCGGCCATGCGGCTGGGTCATATGCGGTTGTCCGGGCTGCCCATCGGGGATGCCGAGAAGGTGGCAGTGGCGATCTGGAGCCGCTCGTTGTGGGAGCGCCGTCGTATGGTGCAGAACTTTGTATCGACACGGTGAATAACATCTAGGCCAAGCCTGCCAGGTCGTCGAAAGGGGATGAGTGACCATCCTGAATATGCGCGTATCGGCCGTTCATAGACGGCCTTACATCGTTGCGGTCACTCTGCTGTGCCTGCTGCTGATAGCCGCACTGTGGGCGTGGTGGCGATTCGACCACATGGATAGGAAAGCCCACCGGCTCGGCCATAGTGGTGTCGCAATCGTACGCTTGACCGAGGCAACCAGACCGACCAGGGCCATCACCGGCACTAGGTCCGCCCGCAGCGACAGATGCGAGTCATCAAACGACTCGTGGATCTTCGCCAGGTCATGCAACAACAGTGTCGGGCTTTCGGATCAGCATCCGATCACGTGCTGGAGCGCTCGGAGGCTGACTGACCACAACATCTGAGCACAAGGAGTCCGAGGAATCACCAACGCGTGCCCGGGCGTGGCCGGTTCAGCGGAAAGCAAGGGGTCGGTACCGAGTTACAACGACGATCTGACCGGTGGGCTACTTTTCGAACACTGGCGCGCTGACGCATCTCGGACGCAGTCTGCCGTGCACAGGCGCGGATGTGAGGAGACGAGCAGGGACGGTGACAGGCCCTCTGACCTGCTCTGACCGGACTACAGAGACTGGCCCGGATGAGCGCGGACGATGGTGGCCCGTCTTGAAAACCGCTACGGCTTGAGCGTCTCTCGAGCCTCCAAGGCGGCGGTTCCCTTCAACTCAGGCACCGCGTTGCTGACCAAGGCGTTCGCCGACCTCACCGCCACGACCGGGACCCGGTCTGCTGACCATAATGGCGACATGACCACGCCAGAGAACGTCCCGGCCGTCACCCTGGCCAGCGGCGCGCAGATGCCGATGGTCGGCCTTGGCACCTGGCAGCTGCGCGGCCGCCATGCCCGCGACGCGGTACGGGCAGCGCTCGCGGCCGGCTACCGGCATATTGACACCGC
>Ga0070707_100006424_pt1 | contig 10928 bp, 9 predicted proteins | sample KBSK5502metaG_FD_65468 | JGI IMG/M metagenome (GOLD analysis project Ga0070707, IMG submission 65468) | Corn, switchgrass and miscanthus rhizosphere microbial communities from Kellogg Biological Station, Michigan, USA - KBS K5-50-2 metaG | ecosystem: Host-associated > Plants > Roots >... | reverse complement strand
GCTGTCGGCCTCGGTGGCGGTGCGCGACGAAAGCCCATGAAGCCGCGGGTGGCTCTCGAGGTGACGGGCGATGGCGTGCAGCCGTTGCGCGTTCTCGGGATGGCCGGGGAGGTCGTGCTCCGTGAAGGTGTCGTCGTGGATGATGGTCAGAGGCTCTGCGGCGACGCTCACGCCAGGCACTCCGAGAGCTCGCGCAGGAAGGATTCGACGTCGGTGACCAGGCCCAGGGTCTGCGAGCTGCCCCGATCGGCCAGCTTGGTGACCACCGCCGGGTTGATGTCCACGCACACCGTCTTCACCGCTGCGGAGAGCAGGTTGCCGGTGGCGATGGCGTGGAGCATGGTGGCGCACATGATGCACAGCTGCACGCCGCGCAGTGCAGCCCGCATGCGCCTCTGGGCCTCCACCATGTCGGTGATCACCTCGGGCAGCGGCCCGTCGTCACGGACCGAGCCGGCGAGCACCACCTCGATGCCGGCGCGCACGGCTTCGTACATCACGCCGGCGCGCAGCAGGCCGCTCTCCACCGCCGCCTGAAGGCCACCGGCGGCGCGGATGCGATTGATGGCGCGGATGTGATGCTCGTGGCCTGCCTCGATGGGCAGGCCGTTGCGCAGGTCGATCCCCAGCGAGGTGCCGAAGAGCTGCGCCTCCACGTCGTGCGCAGCCAGCGCGTTGCCGGCCAGCAGGACATCGATGTGACCGCTGGCGATCAGCCGCGAGAGGTGCTCGCCGGCACCGGTGTGGATGATCGCGGGCCCTGCCACCATGCAGATGCGGCCACCTCTGGCGTGAACGTCGCGGATGGCGGCGGCCAGCTCGCGGATCACCAAGTGCTTGGGCTTCTCCGAGGAGACGCTGCTGGTCATGAAGCCGAAGATCTCGCGTGCTCGCGAACGCTCGACCGGGGCGACGCGAATGCCCTCATGACCGCAGACCACCGCGTCACCGGCACGCACGTCAGTGACGGCGACGCAGCGAGCGCGCCCGCCGTTCAGCACGATGGCGCAGTCCATCTCGATCGCCTCGACCTCGATCCAGCCGGCGCCGCCGAGCACCGAGGTGGGCTGGTTGCTGGTCGAGTAGAAGGCGTCGGGGAAGACGCCGTCGCGCGGCGCCGGCTCAGTGCGTGCCGGCGGTGTGGCCAGCAGCACCGCGCCCTGCTGCAGGCAGGCGGCAACGATGCTGTGCAGCTGTGCCGCGTCGTCGTGGCGCAGCTCGATGCGCGTGTAGCTGGTCTCGTCCTTGCTCTGCCCGACGCGGAACTCCTCGACGTGAAAGGTGCCGCCGTAGTCCATGATCGCGTCGAAGATGCGGGGCAGCATGAAGCTGTCGATGATGTGGCCGCTCAGCTCGATGGTGGCCGCGGGCATCAGCTCGCCGGCGTCTGCAGCGTCGCTACACGGATCGCATCGAGGCGGCGCCTAAAGGCGCGTGCCGCGGCCGCCGGACCCTCCGGAGCCAGGGCGATGGCGCGGCTGATGCTGACCATCAGCCCCGCGCCGCGGGCGTCGAGGCCTGCTGCAGTCGCCTCCTCGAGCGCCCCGCCCTGCGCGCCCACACCGGGAAGCAGCATTGGGAGCAGCGGCGCGCGCCGCCGCACCGCCGCCACGGCGTCCGGAGCCGTCGCCCCCACCACCAGCCCGGCGCTGCCGCCGGGATCCCACTGCATCGCCAGGGCGGCGATGTGCTCGAAGAGAGGCGTGCCGTCGCCCAGCGGCTGCTCAAGGAGGTCGGCGGCGCCCGAGTTGCTGGTTCGCGTCAGCAGCAGGGCTCCGCGCCCAAAACGGTCGAGGAAGGGCCGCACCGAGTCCTCGCCGAGCAGCGGGTTGACGGTGACCGCATCGGCGCCGAGTCCGTCGAAGAGAGCGCGCGCATACGCCTGCGCGGTGTGGCCGACGTCGCTGCACTTGGCGTCGACGATGAGCAGGCGATTGGCGGGCACCAGCGCGCGCAGGCGCTCGAGGACGGCCCAGCCGGCCGCGCCGTACTGCTCGAAGAACGCGACATTGGGCTTGACGGCGCAGGCGAACTCGAGGGTCGCCTCCAGTGTCGCCGCGCACCAGCGCTCGGCCGCGGCGGCGTCGGGGAGGTCAGCGATGTCGGGGTCGAGGCCGACGCAGAGCAGCGAGCCGCTGCTGGCGATGGCCTCGTCGAGCCTTGCGGCGAAGTTCACAGTGGCCCCGCGTGGCGCCGGGCGGGCCAGCTGTTGGTGATGGGCGCCGCCTCGGACGCTGTCACCAGGCCTCGCGGCCGGTGCTGGGCTGGATGGCGCCCTGGTCGGTGCGCGGCGCGTAGGGGACCTCGATGCGCTCCGCCTCGGTGCTCACGCATCGGGGGCAGATCTCGGCGATGCGGCCGTCGAGGATCACCCCGGCAAGCCGGTAGATGGGCGTCTCGCGTCCGCAGTTCTCGCAGCGGCGCATCACTGCCATGGTGGCGCTGGCCTCTGGAGGAGCCTCGACGGGCCCCTGTCGGGTGGCTCGAACCATACTGGAGGAGGCGCGGTTAGGCGTTCCTCCGGCGCGTCTTCCCGGTCCAGGTTGCCGACCGGGGCGGGCGCTCGGCCGCGTCGATCGAGGGTGGACAGCCGGTCCGGCTGCGGCTACACTCCGCAAACGGAGGAAAGGGCCGATCGCACCGCTCGCTGACCCGGTCGCTCCGGAGGGCGACAGGACCAGGGGCGCTGCCAGGGAGGAGTTCAGGTGCACGGATTGCGCAGAGCGATGCGGGATGTCCAGCCGTGGCGCCGGCAGGTGCTCCCCGCCGACCCAGGAGACCGGATGCCGCCGAGGCGGGCACGCCGCCGTCGTGTCGCTTTCGCGGTCGCCGTCGGCGGCGCGCTGGCGCTGCCCTGGATGGCTCCGACAGGGACCTCCGCGGCGAACTTCACCTTCCGTAACACGCAACTGCTGGGCAGCGCCAGCGGCGAGCCGTCGATCGCCATCGACACCGGTCAGACCTCGAGCCAGAACGACATCTACGTCACCTCGCTGAGCGGGCCCAACCTGTGGCACTCGTACACCCTGGGCCAGACCTGGTCAGGTCCCGTCCACTACGACGCGGTGGCCAGCGGCTGCCCGCCGTCGGTGTTCGGCGACGAGGATGTGACCGTCCTTCCCAACGGCAACGTCCTGGTCGCTCATCTCAACGTCTCGGACAACGTCGTCCAGGTGTCCACGGACCACGGGCTGACCTTCGGGAACTGTGCCAACACAGGCGCGGAGTCCGACCGAGAATGGTTCGGCAACAACGGCAACCAGTTCGTCTACCTCGCCTACCACGACTTCGTCGGTGAAATTCCGATCGTCTGCAGCTCGGTTGACGGCGGTGTGACCTTCCCGGTCTGCAACCAGGCGTTCGCCAATCCTCAGGTGGCGCAGTGCGCTGAAAACACAGTCATGGCGCGGCCCGTGGCCATCGATCCGACGGACAGCTCGATCAACATCCCGTACTCGTGCTCGACGGCTGCTGAGAATGCCCTGAACCCGCCTTACGGACCGCTCCACGACTACTACCTGGCTCACTCGTTGGCACCGCAGGTCGACGGCCAGCCGCTCGGCTACACCACCTCCAACATCTTCATCGCCGACACGACCAACAAGGCTCCCAATTTCGCCAACATCTTCTCCAGCCTGCGGATCGACTCCGCGGGGAACTACTACCTCGTCTTCGCCGGCACCTTCGACGACAACCACGTTCTCACCAATCCCTACCACATCTATCTGACGACCTCCACGAACAAGGGCCAGACCTGGACGACGCCGCGGGTGATCGACGCCGAGCCGGACGCCAAGGGCACCCATGTCTTCCCCGATATGTGGGTGACCAGCAGAGGCAACGTGGACATCATCTGGCTGTCGGCGTACGACCCGACGAGCGGGGTGGACGCCACCGGTGAGCCCAACGGTATGTGCGGCTCGACCACCAACGTTCACCACTGCCTAGACGGCACCCAGGACGTGGGTATGGCGCCGGGCGGTCCGGTCGCGGCCAATTGGTACGTGTACATGGCGCAGTCGTTGAACGCGCTCGACAGCACTCCGACCTGGGACATCGCTCGGGTTGCCGGCGCCATGCACAGTGGCGAGGTCTGCACCAACGGCATCGTCTGCGGCAGCTCCGACCGTTCGCTGCTCGACTACATCAGCGTGGCCGTCGACTGCAGCGGCAACGCCCACATGGTCTACCCCGACAACTTCGGCCACTCTCTGCAGACTCACGAGGTCGACCAGACCGGCGGCACCGCGTTGGCGCCGCCCGCGAGCTGCGGGACCAGCGTCATCGTCCCCGAGATCCCGCGCACGGCATTGCTGATCGCCGGGGCGGTGGCGGCGATGGTCGGAGTCATGCAGATCCGGCGGCGCCGGCAGGGCGCAGTCGCGTAGCAGGCCACGGCGGGGGCGCCGCCGCGCGGCGGCGCCCCCCCGCGTCGCCCCAGCTGCGCGCGCAGTCGACAGCTACGGGATTGGTGCTGGCGCTGGTCTTCCTCTTCGCCTCGACATGTCGCCAACCGAATGTGTCCGTAATGGATCTGCGCCCTGGTCGGGGAGACAGGACTCGAACCTGCGACCCCTGGTCCCCCAGACCAGTACTCTAACCACCTGAGCTACTCCCCGAGGGCGCGCAGCGGCGATTCTACGCCGATGCCGCCGGAGCCACGATGACCTCCGGAGCGCCAGGCAGGCGCAGCTCGGCGAGCTCGTCGCGAGCGTCGCGGTTCATCAGATCGCCGATCGCCTCGGCGATGGGTTTGCCCTCGAAGAGCACGGCGCAGACCTGGTCGACGATGGGCGTCTCCACGCCGAAGCGACGGCCGAGAGCCTGGCCGCCGCGGGCGGCGTTGACGCCTTCGGCCACCATGAACATCCCCGCCTCCACCTCGGCGAGGGTCTGACCACGCCCGATGGCCTCTCCCAGCCGGCGGTTGCGCGAGTGCGGGCTCGTACAGGTGACCACGCAGTCACCCAACCCGGTGAGCCCGGCGAAGGTGAGCGGCTGCGCGCCGGCACGTACCCCGAGGCGGGTCATCTCGGCGAGGCCTCGGGTGATCAGCGCGGCTTTGCCGTTGTCGCCGGCGTCCAACCCGTCCCCCATGCCCGCGGCGATGGCGACGACGTTCTTCAGCGCGCCTCCGTACTCCACGCCGACCACGTCCGCGCTGCTGTAGACGCGCAGCTGCGTGCCGGTGAGGACGTCGCGGACGAAGGCGGCGACGGTCGGATCGCCACTCGCGACCACGGTCGCGGCCGGCAGCCCACGGGCGATCTCGATCGCGATGTTGGGGCCACTCATGGCCGCAACCCGCGGGCTGCAGGTCGCGCCAAGCTCCTCGCGAAGCAGCTGAGTCATCGTCGAGCCGGAGGCGGCATCGAAACCCTTGGCGGCGCTGACCACCACGCAGCCCTCGGCCAGGTGATCGCGGCAGCGCCGCGCCGTCGCCGCCATGCCGTGGCTGGGCACGGCGAGGATGACCACGGCGGCGCCGGCCAGCGTCCCCCCGAGGTCGTGGCTGACGGCGATGTCGGGATGGAGCGGGATGCCGGGGAGGTAAGCAGGGTTGCGGTGCTCACCGGCGATGCGCGCCACCAGCCCCGGGTCGCGGGCCCAGAGGCGCACCGGCCGCCCTGCCGCGCAGAGCACCTGGGCCAGCGCCGTGCCCCACTGCCCGGCGCCGACGATGGCTACCGGCGGGATCGACGACCGAGCCGCATCGCTCATCGCCGAGCGCCGCCACCGTCGCCGCTGCGCGCCCTGGCCACTAGCCGCAGTGGGGCGCCGTTGAAGCCGAAGACGGCACGAACCCGGTTCTCGAGGTAGCGCTCGTAGCTGAAGTGGAGCAGCTGCGGGTCGTTGACGAAGAGCACCACGGTGGGGGCCGGAGTGCTCGCTTGGGCCGCGTAGAGAAGTCGCAGCCGTCGGCCCTTGTCGACGCGTGGCGGGTGCTCCTCGACGGCGCGCTGCAGGATGTCGTTGAGCGCCGCTGTAGGCATGCGGGTGGCGCGTGCCTGAGCCACCTTCCAGGCGGCGTCGAGGACCCGTCCCAGATTTCGGCCTGCGGTGGCGCTGACGGCGAGGACGGGAACACCGGGGACGAAGGCGAACGCTGCCTTCGCCGTCTTCAGCGTCGCCGGATCTGCCCTCGTCGTCTCGTCGAGCAGGTCCCACTTGTTCAGCACCACCACCAGCCCCTTGCCGGCGTCGGCGGCGTAGCCGGCGACATGCCGATCCTGAGCGGTGACACCCTGGGCAGCGTCGACGACGAGCACGGCGACATCGCTGCGCTCCATGGCGCGCAGCGCCCGCAGCAGGCTGTAGTGCTCGACGTCGCTGCTCACCACCCCGCGGCGCCGGATGCCGGCGGTGTCCACCAGGCGAACCCGTCCGGCGGGGTGGTCCACCAACGTGTCCACCGCGTCGCGCGTAGTTCCGGCTACCGGCGACACCAACGCGCGCTCCTCACCGGCGATGGCGTTGAGCAGTGTCGACTTGCCCACATTGGGCCGCCCGACGATGGCCACGCGCGAACCCTCGGCGGACACCTCGGCGGCTTCGTCCGGCGGCGGCAGCTCGGCGACAAGCCGGTCGCACAGCTCGCCGACGTCGATCCCCTGCAGCGCGCTGATCAGCAGAGGGTCGCCGAGATGCAGACGGTAGAGCTCGTGAGCGAAGTGGCCGTCGACGGGGCTGTCGGCCTTGTTGCCAACCAGGATCACCGGCCGCCCGCCGCCACGCAGGATCGCCGCCACATCCTCATCGAGAGCCGTCACACCGTCTCGGATGTCAACCACCATGCAGACGACGTCGGACTGGTCGATCGCCAGGCGCGCTCCCTGCTGAGTGTTGCTGACCAGCACCGCCTCGTCCTCGCCGTTGCGCTGCGGGCGCGGGTCGAGGCCGGCGGTGTCGATCACCGTGAAGCGCCTCCCGCTCCATTCGGCAACCCCGTACAGGCGATCCCGGGTGAGACCAGCCTGCTCATCGACGATCGCCTGACGCTGCCCGGTGAGGCGGTTGAAGAGCGTCGACTTGCCGACGTTGGGGCGGCCGACGATGGCCACCATGCCGCTCGGCGGCAGCAGCTCGGCGTCGATGCTGCGCCGGCGCCGGCGCATCGGCGTCCGGGTTGCGGCGCCGCGAGCGCCGCGGCCCGCGCGCGGACGGGCGGTCATCACTGCGCCTGTTCCGCGATCGCGGCGGCGACGCGCAGGGGCACCTCGGTGAACACCCGGGCAGCTTCGTCGAGGCGGAAGGCGCGCACCTCGCCGGAGCCGACAAGGCTGGTCGCGCAGATCGCGTAGACGTACTCCGCCCAGGCGCGCTCGGTGTCGAAGGCCGACGGGCGCGCGGGATGGTCTGGATGGCTGTGCCAGAAGCCGACCACGTCGTACCCGTCGCGGCGCGCGCGACGCTCCGCAGCGACGATGTCGCCGGGGTCGAGCTCGTAGCGGTCACGGCGGCGGTCGCTGCGCAGGTTGCGGCCGGAAGTGGCGGCAACGATCAGAGGCGAATCGCGCAGGACGCCGATGAGCACCCCGCAGCCCTCCTCAGGGTAGGCGGCGGCGGCCAGCTCACGCAGCTCTGCCAGCGCGGCGGCTCGGCAGACCACCTCCATGCGACGTCAATCCCGGCGGCGGTAGAGGCCGCTGCTCAGGTAGCGGTCGCCGCCGTCGCAGAAGATGATGACGATCACGCCCGACTCCAGCGCGCGGCCCACCTCGCGCGCCGCCCAGAGCGCGGCGCCGCTGCTGTGGCCGATGAGGATTCCCTCGGTGCGCGCCAGCGCGCGCGCCACCTCGTAGGCGTCCTCGGTGGTCACGCCGATGTTGTCGTCGGCGAGGGTGCCGTCGTAGATCCCAGGGACGATGGAGCTGGGCATGTGTTTGAGTCCCTCCAGTCCGTGGAAGGACTCGTCGGGCTGAACACTGATGCAGGTGACGCGCCGGTTGTACTGACGCAGTCGTCGCGTGCATCCCATGAAGGTGCCGCTGGTGCCCAGTCCGGCGACGAAATGCGTGATGCGTCCCGCGGTCTGCTCCCAGATCTCCACCGCGGTGCCGTCAAAATGGGCGAGCCAGTTGGCGTCGTTGTTGTACTGGTCGGGCATGAAGTAGGCGTCGGGATCGGCGGCGAACATCGCGTGGGCCATGCGGATGGCGCCGTCGCTGCCCTCGAGGGCGTCGCTGTAGACGATCTCCGCGCCATACGCGGTGACCAGCTGCTTGCGCTCGTCACTGACGTTGGTGGGCATCACCAGCCGGACGCGATAGCCGCGCGCCGCGCCGATCATCGCGTAGGCGATGCCCGTGTTGCCGCTGGTGCTGTCGAGGATGACGCGATCGCGCGTCAGCCGTCCGCTGCTCTCCCCCTCCTCGATCATGCGCAGCGCAGCGCGATCCTTGACCGAGCCGCCGGGGTTGGCGAACTCGGCCTTGGCCCAGATCTCGACCCCGGGGCAGTCGGCATCGAAGAGGTGCACGCGCAGCAGCGGAGTGCCGCCGATCTGCTCGGTGATGCCCCCCGTGCGCAGCGCGACGCTCGCTGCGCTGAGCGGCGAAGCCGCCGATTGCTGACTCACGAGGTCAGATTATGCCGAGGTGAGCTTCGCAGCCCGTCATGCCCCCGGCGCCGGCAGGCCGCAACGCCCGCGGTGGCGGCTCGCGGAGGAGCACCTGCACGCGCGCAGGCGCCGTGTATCCTGGCCTGCGTGAGAAAGCCCTTCGGCGTGCTGCGCGCGTCGGGCGCGGTGCCTCCCCGGCTGGTGCGGACCCACTAGCTCCCGGGCTCCGCCCCCACCCGGCGCGGGCCCTCCGCCGTCTGCGCCGAGCCACCGTCAGCCGTCCGAGGCCCGCCCCGGCCTCCCCTCTCTCACGGAGCACCGCGATGCCCGCCCTGCCCTGGCGCCGCCGCGACGCCGCCACCTCTGCGGTGATGTGGCTGCTCCTCGCCCAGCTGGTGATGTTCACCGGCATCGCCGCCGTCTTCCCGGTGGCGCCGCTCTACGTGCGCGCCCACGGCGGCAACGCGGTCGCCGCCGCTCTGTTCATCGCCGGCCCGCTGGTGGCCAACACCGTGGTCCAGGTGCCCGCCGGCTGGCTGGTCGACCGCATCGGACGGCGGCCGCTGCTAATCGGCGCCCGCGTCGGCTACGCGGTGCTGGCCTTCGCCCTCTTCGCCGATGTCGGGCCGCTCTGGTTCCTCGCCCTGCTGCGCACCGGACAGGGCGTCTGCGGCGGCGCCTACATCCCGGCGCTCCTGGCCGCGATCACCGATCTGACGCCGCCCGAGCGGCGCAGCGAGCGCTTCAGCCAGCTCCAGGCCGCCGAGCTCGTCGGTCTGCTCATCGGTCCGCTGTTCGGCGGCGCCATCGCGGTGTGGCGCGACTCCGGCATCTTCCTGGTGGCGGGGTCGGCAGTGATGCTCGGCCTGCTCCCCATGTCGCGCGTCCCCGAGACGCATGGCCGCCGCCAGCGGGCCGCCGCAGACACGCCACCGGGCTGGTGGCGGGTGCGGGGCATCCTCGTCGCCGCCGCCGGGCTGTGTGCGCTGGGCATGGTCTTCTCGATGTACGACGTCGTCTGGCCGCAGTACCTGGCCGCGCGCGGGATCAACACGGTGCTCATCGGGTTGTCGATCAGCCTGTTCGCCCTGCCCATGCTGGCTCTGGCCACCCCTGGTGGGCGCCTCGCCGACCGCTCCAACCGGCGCGTCATCCTGGGGTTGGCCTTCAGCGGCGCCGCGGCTTGCTGCATCACCTATCCCGGGCTGCACACCTTCGCCATCATCCTCGCCGTCGGCATCGCCGAGGCCTGCTGCATCGTGCTGGTCGAGCCGACCCTCTACGCCTCCATCGGCGACGCGGCGCCGGTGTCGGCGCGGGGGCGGGCCATGGGCATCGGCGGCTTCCTGCAGTTCGGCGGCAGCGCCGCGGGCGCGGCTGTGCTCGGCTCGCTCTACGGTCTGCGCGAAGGCATCCCCTTCTGGGCCGGCGGTGGCGCGATGATCGCCGCCGGGATGCTCTGCGCCGCCATACTGCCGGCGCGGCGCCCGCGCGCGCGGCCTTCAGCGACGCAGGACGCGGAAGCCGCTGGTCTTGTGGTCGGCGCTCTCCAGGATGGCGATGACGCTGGAAGGGCGCACGTGGATCGGCCCCTCCTCGCCGGGAAGCTCGACGAACTCGTCGACGCCGCTGGTGATGTGCACCGCGGCGATGGTGTCCTCGACGCTGAGCTTGATGGTGACGTCGCTGCCGTTGGTGAGGCGTAGCACGGACATCGCTGGCGGACAGCCTCCGGGGCTCGATACCTGACCGCGATGGTAACCGCCGCAACCGCCGGCGGCTACGGGGCGGCGCCGCCAGCTGCCTCCAGTGCTGCGGCAAGGTCGTCGTAGAGATCGTCGACGTCCTCGATGCCGACACTCAAGCGCACCAGCCCTGGCGGTGCGATCTCCGCGTCGAGCGCATAGCGTGAGCGCCGTTCCAGCGTCGATTCCACGCCGCCGACGCTGGTGGTGTGCTGCCACAGGCGTGTCGCCGTGCACACGGCGTCGGCCGCCGCCGCCCCACCGCTGATCTCGATGCCGACCACCGCACCATAGCCGCCCCGCAGCTGCGCCGCGGCGAGGGCGTGCTGCGGGTGTGCGGGCAGGCCGGGATAGCGCACCGCGCCAATGCTCGGGTGGTGCTCGAGGCGACGCGCCAGCTCGGCAGCGTTGGCGCACTGGCGGCGAAGACGCACATCGAGGGTGCGCAGGCCACGCAGCGCCAGCCACGCCTCCAGCTGTCCCGGGACCGACCCCGCAGCGGTGCGGTGCCCGATCAGGCGCTCGCCGAGCTCTGCCGTAGCCGCCACCGCGCAGCCGAGCAGCAGGTCGCTGTGGCCGCCGACGTACTTGGTCAGCGAATGCACCACCACGTCGGCGCCGCG
>Ga0070707_100006423_pt1 | contig 10929 bp, 8 predicted proteins | sample KBSK5502metaG_FD_65468 | JGI IMG/M metagenome (GOLD analysis project Ga0070707, IMG submission 65468) | Corn, switchgrass and miscanthus rhizosphere microbial communities from Kellogg Biological Station, Michigan, USA - KBS K5-50-2 metaG | ecosystem: Host-associated > Plants > Roots >... | reverse complement strand
TCGACGATCCGCGACATGGAGCTCCTGATGGAGCGCTGCGCGATGTCGCCCTTCATCAAGGAGAAGAAGGACTACTTCGTGGGCGTCTTCGACACGCGCGGGCGCATCGTCGCCTGCCACATCTCGGGGAGCGGTCCCGGGATGCTCGAGGCCATCGTGCGCGCCTACCCGCTCGAGAGCATGCGCGCGGGCGATGTGTACTGGTTCAACGACCCCTATCTGTCGGACGGCGCCGTCCAGCACCATCAGGACATGGTCTTCGTCGTACCCGTCTTCCACGAGGGACGCCTCGTCGCCTTCACCGCGACCTTCGGGCACTACCAGGACATCGGCGGGCTCCGGGCTGGCAGCATCTGGCCCCACGCCACCGAGATCTACCACGAGGGCGTGCTCGTGCCGCCCGTGCGCATCGTGCGCGAAGGCCGGCTCAACGAGGAGGCCTACTGCATCTTCCTCCGGAACTCGCGCCTGCCCGACCTCGTCGAGGGCGACACCCGCGCCATGATGGCCTCGTGCCATCTCGCGGAGACGCGCCTCGCCGAGCTGTTCACGCGATACGGCGCCGCCACCGTGCTCGCGGCGTTCGACGCGGGCATCGCGCAGACGGCCGCCCGCGCCCGGCAACTGTTCCTCGGGCTGGTGCCCGCCGGCGAGTGGACCTTCCACGACTTCCTCGATAGCGACGGCGGCGCCGACGCCCGGCCCCACCGGATCGAGCTGACGCTGGGCCGCGCCGGCGATCATGTGCGGCTCGACGGGTCGCGCTCCGACGACCAGGCGCGCGGGCCGATCAACTTCATGACCAACCCCGGCCTCCTGCGCATCGCCTTCGGCCGGTATCTCCAATCGCTCGACCCCGAGCTGGACGTGAACGAGGGCCTGCTCCGAAACCTCGATGAGTGGGTGGCGCGCGAGGGCAGCATCTTGAAGCCGCGCTTCCCGGCGCCGCTCGGCATGCGCGCCAACACGCGCTTCCGCGTCATGTCGTGCATCTTCGGCGCCCTCGCTCACGCCAACGGCGGGCGCGTCCCCGCGGGGTCGCCGGTCTACGTGCTCTACTACTTCCGCGCCTGGGACGAGGCCCACCACCGGCCCATCCTGTGCATCGAGGGCCTCGGCGTCGGGCTCGGTGCCCGGCCGTTCGCCGACGGCGTGGACGTCATCTACTACATCGCCCAGGAGAACTATCCCGTCGAGTACGTCGAGCGCGACTTCCCGCTGCGCGTGGAGCGCTACGCCGCGCGCCCGGACTCGGGCGGCCCCGGCGTTCATCGGGGCGGCACCGGCGTGATCCGCGACGTCCGCGTCCTCTGCGAGCGCGCGGAGCTGGCCACGCGCATGGAGAACACCCTCGTCGCGCCCTACGGCGTGGCGGGCGGCCGCGCCGGGCGTACCGGGCGCGTCCTTCTCAACCCCGGCACGCAGAGCGAGCGCACGCTGCCCGCCCTCGGCGACGGCTTCCTGCTCGAGCGCGGCGACCTGCTCCGCTTCGAGACCTGCGGCGGCGGGGGCTGGGGCGATCCCTGCACCCGCGATCCCGAGCGGGTGCGCGAGGACGTGGCGCGGGGCTTCGTCACCCGGTCGGGCGCCCTCGACGACTACGGCGTCGTCATCGATCCCGCCACCCTCGAGGTCGACAAGACCGCCACCGACGAGGAGCGACGAGGGCGCCCGCGCGATCTGCCCCTGATCGACCGCGGCCCCGGCTTCGCCGAGGCCGAGGCGCGCTGGCGTTCCGCCCGCGCGGAGCCGGCCTCGTGAGCGACGCCGCCGGGTCGCCCGGCAAGGAGAGACATACCATGGCCTTCGACCTCGCCCCCTTCGCCGAGCGCCGGCGCCGCTTCGCCGAGGCCATCGGCGATGCCCTCGCCATCATCCCGGCCGCGCGCGAGACCCCGCGCAACGCCGACACGAACTTCGAGTTCCGCCAGGACTCGGACTTCTACTTCCTGACCGGCTTCGACGAGCCCGACGCGGTCGCCGTGATCAATCCCAGCCACGCGAAGGAGCGCTTTGTCCTCTTCGTGCGCCCCCGTGACCGCGAGATGGAGATCTGGAACGGCCGGCGCGCCGGCGTCGAGGGCGCGATCGCGACCTACGGCGCCGACGCCGCCTACACGGTGGACGAGCTCGACGCCAAGCTCCGGACGTACGCGGTGGACCGGCCCGCCGTCGTCTACCGGTTCGGCAACCCGCACCACGACGGCCGCATCACCCGCCTCCTCGCCGAGATGCGCGGCGCGCGCGCCCGCGGGTTCGTGACGCCCACGCGCGTCGAGGAGCCCGCGCCCATCCTCCACGACCTGCGCCTCCGGCGCTCGCCCGACGAGCTCGGGCGGCAGCGCCGCGCCTGCGAGATCAGCCGCGACGCCCACATCGAGGCGATGCGCTTCGCCCGCCCCGGGCAGTACGAGTACGAGGTGCAAGCGGCGCTCGAATTCGTGTTCCGCACGGGGGGCTCACCACGCAACGCCTATCCCTCGATCGTGGCCTCGGGCCCCAACGCGACGATCCTGCACTACAGCGAAAACGCCCGGCGCATGGAAGATGGCGACCTCCTCCTCATCGACGCCGGGTGCGAATGGGGCTATCACGCCGCCGACATCACGCGCACGTTTCCCGTGAACGGACGGTTTACCCCGCCCCAGCGCCGGATCTACGAGGTCGTCCTGCGTGCCCAGCTCGCCGGCATCGCCGCCGCCCGCCCCGGCCACCCGTACGAGGCCGTGCACGAGGCGGCCCGGCGGGCGTTGACCGAAGGCCTCGTCGAGCTCGGCCTCCTGCCTCAGAGCGTGGAGGACTCGCTCGCCATGCACCTCTACCGCGAGTTCTACATGCACGGCACCGGCCACTGGCTCGGCATGGACGTGCACGACGTCGGCGACTACCGCGTCCGCCGCCAGTCCCGCGAGCTCGAGCCCGGCATGGTCCTCACCGTCGAGCCCGGGCTCTACTTCGACCCCGAGCGCCCCACCGTGACGTTTCACCTCCGCGAGTATAGCGAGGAGGAGGTCTGGGAGCGCCGGGTCCGGCTCGGCACGGTCGCCGCCAAGACGATCGAGGACGAGGAGAAGGCGCGGGCGGGCACGGTCGTGCACCCGCTGCCGGCCGAATACCTCGGCATCGGCATCCGCATCGAGGACGACATCCTCATCACCGCCGACGGCGCCGCGGTCCTCACCGCCGGCACGCCGAAGACGGTCGACGAGATCGAGCGGACCTGCGCGGAGACGCCTCGCTTGCCGCGCTGAGCACCGACGAGCGGATCGAGACTCAGCGGAGCCGCCGGTCCTCGCCCGGCGCCCCGTATGCCGACACGCTCGCCGCGACCGCGAGGGAGCGGGCGGGCCCCGTTTAGCGGCGAGACCTCGTCGGGGATCCTCGCCGGGAGCGCGGGGAGGGGCGAGGATCGTCGCCACTCGCTCCCGTCGATGGAAGAGATGGCACGGCCGTCTCCCGCGTACCCCTCTCGTATAGCCGAAGCAGGATACCTACCCAGAGCGGGAGCCAGCTCAGAGCCGCGGCAACGACGGCGGCGTCCGTCAAGCCGAACGGGAGGAAGAGCACGTTCAGGATCCCCGCACTCAGACCGAGCGCGGCGAGACCGCACAGCGATCCCGACGAGGTGTTCAGCAGCCAGAGGCCGGGAATGATGACCAGGAGATAGTAGTGATACCAGAAGAGCGGCGAAAGGGCGATTGTCAGGGTGATGCCGATCGCCATCGCGAGCCGGGGCTCGTCGAAGACCCGTCGGAGCGCGCCCCCGAGCGCGGCGAGCGTGCGCGCCTCCCTCGTCGCCGACGCCGCGATCACCGCGATCACGGACGCGGCGAGGCCGGCGGCGACGACGGCGGCGACCCTCCACACGTCGGCGTGGATCCAGGACGAGAGCAGCAGCGGCGTGGAGTAGTTTCCCTGGGCGACCGGCCGCACCAGCATGTAGGGATTGGCGCCGTGGACGAAGCGATACCATTCCGGCCAGGTCGTCCACGAGTGAAAGTACACGCACGCGACGGCGACGGCGGCGGCGCCGCCGAGGACCGCCGGGACCGCGGCGATGGCGAAGGATCGGCTTCCGCGGGCCGACCAGACATGGGCGGCCATGATGCCGCCGACGAGCGCCACGTTGGGTTTGGCGATGACGAGCAGGATCAGGCCCGTGAGAAGGAGGGCGCTGACGACGGCCGGCCGCGGGGCGTGGGGGAGACGGTCGGCGAGGGCGAGGAGGGCGGTGAGCGCGAAGAGCTGGAAGCATCCGAGATTCCCGACCCTCTGGTCGGAGGACAAAGGGCCGGAGGCGAGGACGAACAGCAAGGCGAGGCAGAGCAGAGGGAGCGTTTGGTAGCGGTACAGGCGCCCGAGCAGCACGACGGCGGCGAGGAAGAGGAGGATCTGGAGGAGGTGAAACAGGAGGAGGGCGTGCGTGTAGTCCCCGGGGAGCGCGGCGAAGAGCACGTAGAGGAACGGGGTCGCGGCGAAGTCCGGTGTCTTCCAGAAACGGCTGGCTGCCGCGAGCCGGGGCTGATCCGAGCGCGCTGCCGCGTAGTCCTGGAGCGTCGCGGTGTACTTCGCGCCATCCGCGTAGGGGTTGCCCAGCGTTCCCCCACTCAGCCGGTGCGCGACGCCGACGCCCCAATACTGGTAGAAGTCGATCGCGATCAGGCGCGGGAACAGGCCGATGGACTGGGCGACGACGAGCTGGACGAGGATCAGAGCGACGAGGGCGACGAGCGCATGCGGGGCCAGCGGCTCCGCATCCAGGAGTCGTGCTGGGCGTATCGCCTATCTCCCCCGCCGGACCTCTCGGGCTATTTGTCCGACCAGGCTACCTGATCCGTGACGACCACTTGCCGTCCCCCTTCCGCCCCAGAAAGCTCAGGACGAGCCGAAACACTATACGTGTGGCTCCGACATTTGCATAGTGCGGTTGCGTCGAGAGCTACGGCTCGCCCCTTCTGGACTCGACGCCACGCCGCCTATGGTAGCTCACGCACTTGACGCCGGATTGACCTGGCGAGACTCCGACCTGATCAAGTTGCTGGTTTCCTGACCGGTCAACCATCAGCGATCTGACCACCTGCCTGTTCCGGATGTCCCTGATGTATCTGACGATCTGCCTCGGCACGCATGTTGCTTCCTACTATAGCCAGAACGACGGCGGAAGTGGTGAGCAGCAAGACGCAGGGGCGGTCGAAGACCGGAAGCGACCGACCCATCAACCACGGAGCTGACACGAGGAGACTGAGACATGACCAAGCACAGCGATCCGTACCGAGTCCTGTTTGGGGCCACGGTCGTGGGCCTCACCCTCGCCCTGGCGTCGATGTCGGGCGCGCTCGGGGCGTTCGCAGGCGAGAGGGACGACTTGCAGGCGCCACGGGTCAGCCGTGCTGACTCGACCGCTCGCCTCGGCACTCTACGGCAGGCGCTGGGGGGGCCGGACGTGCCGGCGCCCCAAGGTCAGGATGTGCGAGCGTCACGGGCCGACGTGGGCCGAGGCGAGTGGCGCGGTCGAACGGTGATCCGAGGACATGCCGAATGACCGCGATGACTACCGGTGGGGAACCCGTGGCGCTTCGGCGACATCGACTCCTTGTTACGTTGCCCGCTCGCGGCACCTCACCTCGGAAGGAGGAGACACCCATCGTGAGTGTATTCCGGGCGCTCGGTGCGAGGCGACCGGCCGCGGCGCCGGCGCCCGCCCGCGGGCACGTCACCGACCACGCTACCCCTCGCACCGCCTCCGATCAGCGGGTGCCGCGGTGGCTCGTCCTCGTTCCGCTGGGCTTGATGGTGATGCTCGGTCTCCTCGTCATCGCGCTCTCGTGGATGGTCGGTGGGCTCGAGCCGGCGCCGACGCCGCCGCCGGCTCGCGCGGACGTCGACGTAGAACTCACCGTGCCGGTGATCGATGAGACCGAGGTCGGCGAGACGATGGTGCGTCTCGGACCCGCCTTCATGCGCTGAGCGGCTACGCAAGCGCCGCCAGGATCTGACCGGTACCGGATCGCGCCCGCCCCGACGCGGCGAAGAATTTCTCGCCGCGCCTGGATCCCACGGTCCTGCGCCCTTGACAGCACCCGGAAGTCCGAAGACCATCGGGCAGGACCTGCCGGCCCAGACCCCCATGCCCATCCTCTCGCTCGCCCTCCTCCGCCTCGGGAATTTCCGCTCTCTCGCGACGGCGACGGTCTTGAATGCCGTCGGCATGATGGGCGAGACCGTCGTGCTGGGCTGGCTCACGCTCGAGCTGACCGACTCACCCTTCCTGGTCGGCCTGGCGATGGGGGCGCGCGCGCTCCCGTTCTTCTTCGTAGGGGTGCCGGCTGGCGTGCTCGCCGACCGATTCCCGCGTCATCGGCTGTTGATGGCCACCGGCGCCGGCCAGGCGCTCATGGCGGCCGTGCTCGGCGTCCTCACGCTCGTCGGACTCGTGAGCCTGCCGGCCGTCCTCTTGCTGACCTTTGCCGCCGGGATGGTTCGCGGCGTCGAGCAGGCGGCCCGCCAAAGCTATGCGCACGATGTGGTCGGCGCCCTGGAGCTGGTCAATGGCCTCGCCATCCTGGGCGTCGCGCTGCGCGTCGGGTGGCTCGCCGGCTCGCTCGGCACCGGCGCCGCCATCGCGCACTTCGGATCCGGCATCGCGTACCTCGTGGTCGCCGCCGGCTATCTCGCGGGGACGGCCGCGCTGTGGCCGGCAGTGGCGCCGCCGGGGGCCACGGCATCGGCGCCCGGCTCCCTGTGGCAGAGCATCGCCGACTTCGCCACCGCCGTGCGCCGAGACCGCGTGCTCCTCGTGCTCATGCTGCTCACCGCCGGCGCCGAGATCCTCGGCTTCTCGCACCAGGCGCTTCTCCCGAGCCTGGCGCGCGATGTCCTCGGCGTCGGTCCCGAGGGACTCGGCGCCATGAACGCCGCGCGCGCCATCGGCGGCATCCTCGGCCTCTTCGCGGTCTCGACTCGCCGTCCCGTGGCGGGCGGGGGCGCGCTCTTTCTCGCGGTGCTCGTCTCCTTCGGCGCGAGCCTGGTCGCCCTTGGCCTGACCCCGCAGGTCGTGGGCTTCGTGGGCGTCCTCGCCGTCCTGATCGTCGTGAACTCGGCCGCCGCCCTCGCCGACCTCCTGGCGCAGAGCCTGATGCAGCTCAGTGTGCCGGCCCGACTCCGGGGCCGGGCGGGTGGCGCCTGGGTGGTCGCGATCGGGCTGGCGCCGGTCGGCCAGCTCCAGATCGGCGCGCTCGCGTCCCTGTTCGGCGTGAGCGTCGCCCTCGGGCTGAGCGGCCTCGGCCTCGTGACGCTGGCGAGCGCCACCGCGCTGCTCTCCCCGCGGATCCGGAGGCTGTGAAGACTCAGGTATACTCCAGGCAAGGTTCGCGGGCGGCGGCAGAGCAGGAGGAGAATCCATGAAACTCCGGCAAGAGCAGATCGATCGGTTCGAACGCGACGGCTACCTCTTCTTCCCCAGCCTGTTCACCCCGGAGGAGATCCGGGTCCTGACCGAGGAGGTGCCGCGGCTCTATGCGCAGCAGCGGCCGGAGAACGTCCGCGAGAAGACCGGCGACGTGGTGCGGACCAATTTCGCCGCGCACCTGTACAGCTACCCGTTCGGCAAGCTCGCGCGGCATCCGCGGATGGTCGAGCCGGTGACGCAGATCCTCGGCGAGCCCGTGTACATGCACCAGTTCAAGATCAACGGCAAGATGGCCTTCGACGGCGACCTCTGGCAGTGGCACCAGGACTATGGCACCTGGAAGAACGACGACCTCATGCCGGCGGCGCGCGCCATGAACGTGGCGATCTTCCTCGACGAGGTCACGGAGTTCAACGGCCCGCTGATGTTCATCCCCGGCAGCCACACAATCGGCGTGATCGACGCCGCGCACGACGTGACGACGACCAGCTACCCCCTGTGGACCATCGACCACGACACGATCACGGCGCTGGTCGAGCGCGGCGGGCTCGTGGCGCCCAAGGGCCCGGCGGGCTCGATGATCCTGTTCCACTCGTGCCTCGTGCACGCCTCGACGGCCAACCTCTCGCCCTGGAACCGGGTGAGCGTCTATCTGAGCCTCTGCGCGGTGTCGAACCACATCCAGCGCTTCAAACGGCCCGAGTACATTGCCCACCGCGACTTCACCCCGATCCGGTGCCTGCCCGACGACTGCCTGCTGAAGGACTACGACGTGCCGCTGCCCTGGAAGGACGGCACGCCCGAAGCAGCGCTCCGCCCCCTGCTCGCCAGCTAACCAACTGGCTGTTGACGCGGGAGGCCCAGGCGGCGTGGGCCAAGGAGCTTCAGACCAACAGCCGGTTCGTCGGCGTTGAGCCCGGCAACCCGGAGAGGATCGTGCCGGCGGGACCGACGTTGACGCAGATCGACTCCGAAGAGCTGCTCCCGGAGATCGTCAAGACCGCGGCCGCTGATCCGGTAAGGCGGCAGAACTGACGGCACGCCAGCCCGCGTCCCTGCGCCGCGTCGTGCCCGATGTGTGCCCCGGCGTTTTCCGGCGCGCCCGTGCCGCGGGCGGCTACAATTGCCCCATGGCCAGCCGGGACAGCGACCCGGGAACGGTCCGACGGATCAGTGTCGTCGGCAACCTGATCGGCGCGGTCCTGGCCTTCTGCTACTTCCGGTTCATCGACTACGCCGCCGCCGACGTGCCGCGGGTGGGGATCGCCGAGATCGTCTACTCGGTCGTCGTCTTCGGCCTGATGGTCGTCCTCCTGCAGTCATGGGGGAATCGATGGGCCCGGCCGCTGACGAGATGGAGCGGTCCGGAGGGCGTGCCGGCCTCCACGGTGGCCCTCGTGCGACGCCGGGCGCTCCTGTTCCCCTACGCCGTGGCGATGCTGACGTGCGTCGGCTGGGTCCTGGCGGGCGTCCTCTGGGGCGTCGTCTGGCCGCTGCTCGACGGACGGTTCTCGGCGTACCGGGCGGTCCGCCAGGTCTTCGGCATCACCGTGATCGCGGGCAGCGTGACCACCGCCTTCGTCTTCTTCGCCTTCGAGTCCCGGTGGCGGCGCCGGTTGCCCGTCTTCTTCCCCGATGGGCACCTCAGCGCCGTTCCGGGGACGCTGCGGCTCCCGGTGCGGGTCCGCCTCCTCGCCATCTTCCTGATGATCAGCATCGTTCCCCTCACGCTGCTGGGGGTGGTGTCCTACACCCGCGCGCTGGCCTTGCTCGGCGCGGACTCCTCCACCGCCACCCAGATCGTCGACGGCATGCGGTTGATCACGCTCTTCATCCTCGCCGTCGGCGTCGCCGCCGCCGTCGGCCTATCGGTCTTCGCCGCCGATAGCGTCGCCGCCCCGCTGCTCCGGCTCGAGACGGCCATGGGCGCGGTGGGCCGGGGCAACCTCGACAGCCGATGCCCCGTGGTCGCCAACGACGAGATCGGCGCGGTCGCCGAAGGCTTCAACCGCATGCTCCAGGGGCTCAAGGACCGCGAGCTGGTGAAGGAGACCTTCGGGAAATACGTCACCCCGGAAGTGCGAGACGAGATCCTCGCGGGCCGGGTCAGCGGCGAGGGAGAGCTGAAGGAGGTCACCATCCTGTTCGCTGACCTGCGCGACTTCACGCCCTGGGTGGAGGCCACCGAGCCGCGCCAGGTCGTCCGCGACCTGAACCAGTACTTCACCGAGATGGAGCGCGCCATTCGCGCTCACCGTGGCCTCGTCCTCCAGTTCATCGGCGACGAGATCGAGGCGGTGTTCGGCGCGCCTCTGCCTCACCGCGATCATGCCGACATGGCGGTGCGGGCGGCGGTGGAGATGCGGCAGCGGCTCCGGCAGTGGAATGCGCGGCCCGAGCAGGCCGGCAAGCCCCCCCTCCGCCACGGAATCGGCATCCACACGGGGACGGTGTTGGCCGGCAATATCGGCAGCGCCGAACGTCTCTCCTATGCGCTGGTCGGTGATCCTGTCAACCTCGCCTCGCGGATTCAGGGCCTCACCAAGGACTTGCACGCCGACATCCTGATCAGTGACGCCACACGCCGGCGGCTGGACGCGGCCGTCGAGGTGGAAGAGCTGCCCGCGGTCACGGTCAAGGGGCGGTCGGTGGAGGTGAACCTCTACCGGGTGGTCTGAAAGCCCCGCTCGGTCTCGTCCGCGGGGGAGACAGAGCGGGGACGGATCCGCTCCTCGGACGCCCGACCGGATCAGCGGACGCACGCGCGTGGACTCACGGCCACGGCCGGCTCAGGCGACGATGACGTGCTCCCGCGTGACGAGCAAGGGCGGCTCGCCCGGCGCGAGGAAGCGCCCGCGGTCGGCGACGGCCGCCGCGTACTCGGGCGAGGCCGCCGCCGCGCGGAGCGCCTCGAGCGAGTCGAACCACATGAGCGCCGCCCCGTCGTAGGCGGGCACACGCCCCGCCTCGTAGGCCGAGCGGCGAGTCGCGCTCAGCACGCCACGACGCAGCCCGGGGATCCGCGCCAGGAGCGGCCCGTGCGCGTCGCGCCAGTGACGCTGGAACTCGTCCACCGGCGCGCCCGGTCGGCGCGAGAGGAATTCCACGGCCTTCACCGCGGCGGGCGGGACCGGACCGCCCGCGAGCATGTAGTCCTCGGTGACGATGAAGCCCATCCGGTCACGATCGATGAAGTTCGCCTCGTCCGCCTGCACCGCTCGGTGATCGGGGCTCCGCGCCATCGCCCTCAGCGCGTCGGTGCCGTCCGCCCATACCTCGGCGATGCCGTCGTAGAGCGGCTCGCCCTTCTGATACGCGGACGGCAGCGCGTGGGACTGGACGTACCGGCGCACGCCGGACAGCCGCACCACGACCTCGGGGTGCCGGGTCAACCAGTAGCGCTGGAAGTCCTCCACCGACATCCCGGGCTTTCGCTTCAGGAACGTGAGCACCTTGACCACGGATCAGATCACCCGCGATCGAGGCTCAGATCTGCCCCGCGAGCGCCTCGGCCACCGCCT
>Ga0070707_100006420_pt1 | contig 10931 bp, 10 predicted proteins | sample KBSK5502metaG_FD_65468 | JGI IMG/M metagenome (GOLD analysis project Ga0070707, IMG submission 65468) | Corn, switchgrass and miscanthus rhizosphere microbial communities from Kellogg Biological Station, Michigan, USA - KBS K5-50-2 metaG | ecosystem: Host-associated > Plants > Roots >... | reverse complement strand
GGCCGCGGTAGCTGAACTTGGAGACGCCGAAGACCCCGACGACGACCGCGAACAACACGCCGACGAGGAAGACGGCGCGCCGGCCCCGGCCCTCGAGAGCCTCGCGCCGTCGGGCCCACAGCATCACGACCACCAGCAGCGGCAAGGCGAGACCGAGCGCGATAGCCAGGGCGGAGGAAACGCCGGCGTCGGTCAGGCCGAACATCTTCGGGAAGCTCACCGCGATCGTCTGCGCCAGCCGCTCGGGAAAGCCGGCGAGCCGCTCCGCCGGCTCCTTGCCTCCGCGGCGAAAGAAGTCGAGCGTCGCCCAGCCGTGCGCGGCATTCCAGGCCCAGACCGGATAGCTTCCCGCCACGAAGCCCGCGACGCCTCCGGCCACTCGGCTCGCCCGCCGCCACTCGGGGGTGAGCGCGACCGCGAGCGCGGCTACGATCACGAAATAGACACCGAGGAGCTGCTGCCACAGGGCGAGCCCGATCAGGAAGCCAGGCAACAGCAGACGCTGGCTGCCCATCAGCAGCGCGAGGCCGAGGGTTCCGAGCGCATTCACTTCCGGATACTGGCCGACGTTGTTGAGCGAGAAGGCCATGAGGAAGCGAGGGGGGACGGCCATGAACAGCCCGGCGGCGACGGCGGCGCGGATGCCGCCGACGTCCCGCGCCAGCAGCATCACCGCCACCGTCCAGATCAGGTAGAAGAGGTGAGAGCTGACGGCATACAGCAGCGGCGTGCCCACGCCCGGCATCGAGCGGCCGAGGAGCGCGGTGAGCTGGGCCTTCAACGTTCCTTCGTACGGAAAGCCGGGAGCGTAGATCGGCGGCGGTACCTGCCCCGCCCGCAGCTCCTGTGCGATGATGCCGGCCACCGCGCTGTCGGAGGAGATGAGGCTGCCGGGCGCGGCCAGGGCCGGCAGGCGCACCACCGTCGCGAGGAGGCACACGCCGGCGGAGGCGACCGCGAAGCCGCGCGTGAGGCGCGGTCCTCCCCCGGCACGGAGAGCCATCAGGGCCGCCACCACGCCGGCGAGCAGTAGCAGGACGGCGGCGGGGGCGCTCAGGCGGTCGTGGAGGATCGGGCCGTGGAACCAGGCGTCGAGGCCGAGGACCCACAGCGCGAGGGCACATGCCGCCGCGGCCCGGCGTCCGGCCGTCCCGGCAGCGTCCGCGGCGCTCTCCCCCACCGCGCGGGATCGTAGCACGGCGATGACGGAGCGCCCGGGAACGCTCTATGTGGTCGCGACGCCCCTGGGCAACCTCGAGGACGTGACGCTGCGCGCGCTGCGCGTCCTGCGGGAGGCGAGGCTCGTGGCCTGCGAGGACACGCGCCGGACGGCCGGGCTGCTGAAGGCCCACGGCATCTCCACCCCCACGACCTCCTACTTCGAGCACAACGAGCGATGGAAGGGCGGGCAGGTCCTCGACGTGATCCGAAGGGGCGGCGACGTGGCGCTCGTGTCCGACGCGGGAACGCCGGGGATCTCCGACCCCGGCTACCGGCTCGTGCGTGACGCGCGCGCGGAGGGCCTGCCGGTCGTGCCCGTCCCGGGCCCCAGCGCCGCGGTGGCCGCGCTGTCGGTCTCGGGCCTGCCGACCGACCGCTTCCTCTTCGTGGGCTTCCTGCCCCCGCGCTCGGGCGCACGGCGGGCCGCGCTCGCCGAGCTGGCCGCGACGCGGGAGACGCTCGTCTTCTACGAGTCGCCCGTCCGTGTGGTCGCCAGCCTGGAGGACATGCGGCAGGCGCTCGGCGACCGGCCGGCCTTCCTCTGTCGCGAGGCAACCAAGCTCCACGAGGAGTACCGGCGCGGAACGCTGGCCGAGCTGCACGCGCTCCTCGCCGAACGAAAAGAGATCCGCGGCGAGATCGTGCTCGTGGTCGGGGGGGCCACGGAAGCGCCTCCGGCGAGCATGGAGACGGCCGAGGCCCTCTTCGCGCGGCTCACGGCCGAGGGCCGCACGCGCCGCGAGGCGGTCAAGGAGGTGGCGCGGGCGCTGGGGCTGCCCGCGCGCGAGGTCTATCGGCGGGTTCTGCAGGACGAGGAGTGAACGGCGAGCCCTCGTCGCCCGAGCTGGTCATCCTCGTCGGCCTTCCCGGGTCGGGCAAGACGAGCTTCGTCCGCGCGCGCCTGGCCGGCCACGAGCACGTGAGCAAGGACCTGATGCGCAGCACGCGGGACCGCAACGCCCGCCAGCTCGCGCTCGTGGCTCAGGCGCTCGCCGCGCGACGGTCCGTCGTCGTGGACAACACGAACCTCCGCGTGGTCGATCGCGCTCCGTTGATCGCCGCGGCGCACACCGCCCGCGCGAGGGTTGCGGGCTATTTCTTTGACGCCACGGCGAAGGAGTGCCTGGCCCGGAACCGGACCCGGGAGGGAAAGGCCCGGATCCCCGACGTCGCCATCCACGTCGCCCGCGCCCGCCTCGAGCCGCCCACGCGCGAGGAAGGCTTCGACGCGCTGTTCATCGTCCACGCCGAAGGAGGCGAGTTCCGGCTCCGCGAGGCCTAGACTCCTGGGAGTCTCAGTAGATCTTCAAGCCGGCAAGCGCAGCAAGTCTATCGCCGTCCGTCGTGAACAGGTTCGCCCTGCGATTGAAGGCCTGGGCCGCAATCAGGGCGTCGGGCGTGGAGAGCGCCACTCCCTTGCGGGCAGCCAGCTTGCTCAGGTCGGCAGCCTTGAGATGGTCGCCCTCGGTCGCCAACATGACCGGAAAGCTCTCGCGCACGGCCACCAGCACCCGCTCGCCCTGCTTCTGGTCGGCAACGCCGCTCAGCACTTCCTGGAGAACGATGCCGGGCACGGCCACCTGCTCTTCGCTCTTGAGCAGAGACGAAAGACGAGCGGCGAGGGCTTCCTCGACGTCGCCCCTCTTGCGCCGCCTCAGAACGGCCGACAGGACGCTCGTATCCAGGAGGATCACGAGCGCCGGCGCGCCTTCTTGTAGTCCCAGTCGGGCCGGAAATCGACCGTGCCGAACAGCTTCGCGAAATGCCGGCGCTTGCGCCGCTGGACGTACTCGGCCAAAGCCTCGTTCACGGTCTCCCGCTTGGTACGACGACCGCCCATCCGAAGCGCCTCCGCCAGCAGGTCGTCATCGATGGCCAAATTGGTGGGCATGGCCACCTCCTACACATCAGTCTACACATCGCTGGACCGCCGCGCAACGGTTGAGTGCGCACCGATACTTCTCGGCATCGAGCAGCGCCGCACCAGCGAAGAGCGGCGCGCAGACGGCGGCTGTGGGACCGGGGGCGAAGTCGTTGGGCATCGAGAACCTCCTTTTCGCGGGGCCGGAGTGTGAACGTGGCCGTGCCCGTTCCCGTCCGTGAGCCGAACGCCTCTTGCCGACCCTCACCCCTGCCCCTCTCCTTTTCAGGGAGAGGGGATGCTCATCTTAGCGGGAATTCGCGGCCGGGGAAGAGCTCCTCCGGATCCACCTTGCGTGACAGCCTCAGCAGCACCGGCTTCATGAAGTCGCGCCGCTCGTAGGTCACGCCCAGACGCTCGAGCCGGCGCTCGAGCTTGTCGGCGGCGGTGGCGTTGACCGCGACGAAGGCCACCTCGGGGGCCGCCTCGACCCGCCGGCGATACTCGAAGAAATACTCCGTCGTCGTCGGGCCGAGCTTGGACGAGCAGACGACGCGCTCCTGCGACAGGAAGTTGAGCTTGGTCGCGAGGTGGAAGTCCGTGTCGCACCAGCGCACGCCCTCCGCTTCGAGGTCGGCGACGAAGCGGCGCCACTGCGCGTCCGCCCGGAACGCGCCCGGCCCCTGGGCGAGCGAGCCCGTGGCCCCGAAGGCCACGAGGAGGGCCATGAGCCACCGCCGGCGCGGCGCATCCAGCAAGCGGGCGATGAAGATCGGCAGCGGCGCCATGAGGAACTGGAGATAGCGGGGGTTGCCCTCGATCTGCGGCAGCGCCACCAGCGCCACGAGCACGTTCACGGCGGTGAAGACGAGAAGCAGGCCCAGCCCTGCCGATCGCCGCCGCCACGCCTCGCGCAGCGCCGCGATGGTGGCGACCGCGGCGACCGCTACCGCGAGCGCGGCCAGCGCCTTCACGGCGAGGTCGATCGGCCGCGGATAACCCGGGTCGTAGCCGAGAAGCACCGGCGCCTGATCGGCGATCAAACCCCAGAGACGGGACGCGAGCCCGGGGCCGCCGCCCGCGGCTCCGCCGCCCGCGCGTCCCGGCAGCAGGTACTGGAACGATTCCCAGCCGTTGGCGGCGTTCCACAGCAGGCCGGGCCAGTCGCCGAGCACGAAGCCGAGCGCGGCCGCCGGCACCGCGCGCAGGGCCCGGCGCGGCGCGACGACGAGAGCCCAGAGCGCGACGGCGGCCGCGTGCATCACGGCGAGGATGTGGCACCAGAAAGCCAGACCGAGCAGCAGCCCGATGGCGAGGCTGAGCAGGTCCGAGCCGCGGTCCTCCCTGCGCCAACGCGTGGCCAGCACGAGCGCCCACGTGCCCAGCGCCAGCACCTCCACGTAGTTGCCGTCGTTGCTCAAGCTGTAGCGCGTGACGAAGGCGGGCGCGAAGGCGGCATACAGACCCGCCGCCACCGCCGCCCAGCCCGACGTGCCGCCGAGCAGCGCCAACCGATAGAGGGCCGCGACGAACGCCGCATAGAAGCCCACCGACACCAGCGCGAAGGCGCGCGCGGGGTCGATGGCCGCCGCGAGCGGCGCCGTCAGATGCGACTTGAGGCTCCCGCTGTACGGGACGTGGGGAACGAAGACGAGGCGCTCCGTCCCGTCCCGGAGGTGGAGAGCCACGATCCCCGACAGCGCGCCGTCGGGGGTCACGTACCCCGCGGCGCCTTGCCATGCGAGAGGGAGCCGGAAGAGCACCGCCAGACCGACGATGAGCAGCAGGGCTCGGCCAGGGCCGCCCCGCGGCGGCCCCCCCCGCTCGCGCCACCGCCCGGCCAGCGAGAGTCCCCCCAGCGCGAGCACGCCGGCGGCGAGCACGAGCGTCGGCACGCGCTCCAGCCATGCCGGCCGCCATCCCGCGGCGGCGTCGAACCACCGCAGGCCGAGCAGCAGCCAGAGCGCCGCGGCCGCGGCTCCCGCGGCCCGGGCGCGCGCAGAAGCGCTCGGGCCGCTCAGAGACTGCTTCTGCCCACGTTCATGCCCAGGTGTCCCGGGCTCTTCTTGCGGGCGACGAAGATCAGGTCGAGGCTGTAGCGCGGGGCGACAGCGCCCGCCGCGATGAGGGCGCGCATGAGCGGCACCGCCCACCGGCGGTTCCACCGGCGCTGCAGGCGGTCGAGCTTGGGCTGGGAGGAGAGCCAGTTCAGCATCAGCTCGAGGTGGAGGCCGGTCGCGTGCTCCACTTCGAAGCCCGCCTCGCCCAGCAGCGTGTGGGCCTCGTCGTAGCTCACCTCGCTCAGGTGGTCGGGGCTGTAGGGGCGCTCGGAGCGGTCGACGACGTTGGCGAGCCGGAGCCGATTCGGCGTCGTCAGGATGAGCACTCCCCCGCTGTGGAGCACGCGGTTGAACTCGGCCAGCCCGTGCCGCGGATCGACGAGGTGCTCGATCAGCTCGCCGGCGAACACGGCGTCGAAGGCCTCGTCCCGGAACGGCAGCGGGTGCGCCCCCGCCACCACCCATTGCACGCTGGGAAACTCGCGCTTGCGCTCGAGCAGCAGGGCGTGCTCCACGTCCGCGGCCACGATCATGAACGGCCAGCCGGGACGGATCTCGGTGAACAGGCTACGCCCGCAGCCGGCGTCCAGGACGCGCGACCCCTGGGGGATCCCGTCGAGGAAGATCCGCTCCAGCTTGCGCAGCATCGCGGCGTGGAGCTCGAAGAGGAACGGCTCGGCCGGAGTGTAGCCGTGACCGGCGTGCACGCGGTGGTAGTAGGAGCGGAGGGTCTCGGGATCGGTCACCTTCGCGCCCACGAACCGGTTCTCCACCACGCGCCCCTCCCGGTTGCGCAGCACGAGCTGGATGCCGACCACGGGATCGAAGACGTAGCGGGGGTTGTGCCACGAGTCGACCGCGGGCTGCCGCCCCACCGCCGTCTCCTTCCACACCGACGCGGGGCCGATGGTCGTGAAGTCGAGGCCGATCGTGGTCAGCGATTCCCCTTCGGGCAGCGGAAAGACCCAATAGCCGAGGTGGGTCTCGGGATGGCTCTCGCGGAGGTGCGAGTAGAGGTCGACGGCGAGGAGATATCGGTCGGCGCCGCGCAGCCGGCTCTCGAACCGCAGTGTCCCGCGCCGAGTGGTGAGGTCCACCGTGGGAGTGAGAGGAAGGATGCGGGCCATCAGGTGGCGGCTAGGATAGCAGACGCGCGCCGAGGTGACCGCCGTCACGCCGTCGTTGACAGTCAAAGCGGGCGCATGACAGACTTCGCCGACTCCACAGAGTTCATGAGCGCGAGCAAGCCCCGATGAAGGTCCTGGTGGTCGGAAACGGGGGGCGAGAGCACGCCCTCGTGTGGAAGATCCGCCAGAGCCCGCTCGTCAAGGAGGTCTACTGCGCTCCGGGCAACGCAGGAATGGCCACCCTCGCCGACTGCGTCCCCATCGAGACGTCGAACATCGTGGAGCTGGCCGACTTCGCGCAGACGATCAAGGCCGACCTCACGGTGGTCGGGCCGGAGCTGCCGATGGTCCTCGGCATCGCGGACGAGTTCCACCGGCGCGAGATCCCCATCTTCTGCCCGAGCCGGGCCGCCGCCGAGATCGAGGGCTCCAAGGCGTTCGCCCGCGAGTTCATGCACCGCCACAACGTCCCTTCCCCGCGCTACGAGATCTGCGCCTCGCCCGAGGAGGCCCAGGCCTTCGTGAAGAAGAGGCCGTTCGGCTTCCCCTTCGTCATCAAGGCGGACGGGCTGGCGTCGGGCAAGGGCACGCTCGTCGTCAAGGACGCCGTCGACGCGAAGGCCGTGGTCGAAGAGATCATGACCGACAAGAGGTTCGGCGTGGCGGGGGCCAAGGTCGTGATGGAGGAGTTCCTCGACGGCGAGGAGGTCTCGTTCCTCGTCTTCTCCGACGGCGCGCGCGTCGTGCCGATGGTCTCGGTCCAGGACCACAAGCGGGCCCTCGACGGCGACCAGGGGCCGAACACGGGCGGCATGGGCACCGTCTCCCCGTCGACGATCCTCAACGTGGACGTCCACAAGCAGATCATGCAGGAGATCGTGCTGCCCACCGTGGGTGGCCTCGCGACGGAGGGACGGCGCTACCAGGGCGTGCTCTACGCCGGCCTCATGATCACGGACGCCGGCCCGAAGGTCCTGGAGTTCAACGCCCGCTTCGGCGATCCCGAGACGCAGGTGATCATGGCCCGCATGCGCTCCGACCTGGTGCCGATCCTGCAGGGCGTGGCCGAAGGCCATCTGAAGGAGTCGAAGATCGACTGGGTCAAGGAGCCCGCCGCCTGCGTCGTCGTCGCCGCCAAGGGCTATCCCGACGCGCCGGAGACGGGCCAGGAGATCCACGGCCTCGACGCGCTGAAGAACGAGCCGGACGTGATCGTCTACCACGCGGCCACCGGCGTGCGCGACGGGAAGCTCGTCACCGTCGGCGGGCGCGTGCTCGGGGTCACCGCGCTCGGGAGCAACCTCGACGCCGCCGTGCAACGGGCCTACCAGGCCATCGGGAAGATCAGGTTCGACGGCATGCACTACCGCAAGGACATCGGCCAGCGCGCGCTGGCCAAGCTGCACGCACCGCGGTGAAGCCGCTCGTGGCCGTCCTCATGGGGAGCGACAGCGACGCCCCCGTCATGGCCGGCTGTACGCGTGTCCTCGAGGAGTACGGCATCCGCTACGAGGCGCGCGTGCTCTCCGCCCACCGCACCCCCGACGCCACCGCGCGCTACGTGCGGGCCGCCGAGGGCCGCGGACTGCGCGTGATCGTGGCGGGGGCGGGCGGCGCCGCCCACCTTGCGGGCGCGGTGGCCGCGCACACCACGCTCCCCGTCATCGGCGTGCCCCTGGCCGGCTCACCTCTGTCCGGCTTCGACGCTCTTCTCGCCACTGTCCAGATGCCGGCCGGGGTGCCGGTGGCCACGGTGGGAGTCGGCCCCATGGGCGCGGCCAACGCGGGCCACCTGGCGGCCGAGATGCTGGCGCTGGCCGACGCCGCGCTGCGCCGCAAGCTGCACGAGCGCCGCCGGCGCGTGGCCGCGGAGGTCCTGGCCAAGTCGAAGGACCTGCCCCGGCGCCTCCGAGAGAACCCGAAGAGCAGGTAGCCTCTGCGGGTGAGCGCGCGGGCGGGCGTGATGGTGGCCGCCGGCCTCGCCCTTGGCCTCGACCTCGCGGGCATCACATGGGGGCTTCCGGCCCGCTGGCACCCCGACGAGAAGGCCGACATCGCCGCGCAGATGGCGCTCGCGCCGCGCCTGCGGCCCGACTCGTTCATCAACCCCTCGCTGCCTCTCTACCTGATGGCGCCCGCGCTGTGGCTGCAGGCGCACCTCGCCCAGGCCGGCATGCTGCGCGGCCGCGCCGCCGACGCGCTCCTCCTGGGCCGCGCGCTCTCGGCCCTGGCCGGTGCCGCGGCGGTCTACGTGCTCGGCCGCGCCGCCCTTCGCGCGCATACCCGACTCGGCGCGTTGCCCGCCTTCCTCTTCGCCCTGATGCCGGGGGCGGTGAACCTGTGCCACTTCGCCACGCCCGAGGCGTGGCTGCTGCTCGGCACCGCGGCGACCGTCGCCCTCGCGCTCGGGCATCTCCGTGGCGAGGTACCGGCCTGGGCGCTCGGGCTGGCCCTCGGCCTCACGTCGTCGACGAAGTACACCGCGGCCGCCCTCCTCGTCCCCGCCCTCGCCGCGGTCTGGCTGCGCGACCCTCCTCCGGCTCCCGGCCCGCCGCGCCGCCGTCTCCTCATCGCGGTCGCCGGCGCGCTGCTCGTCGCGGGGCTCGTGCTCGCTCTCGGCGGCGCCGAGCCGCTGGCCGCGAGCCTCCACTTGAAGGACGCGCGGCTGCTGCACCCCGAGCACGCGCTCGGCTTCGTGCGCGGCGTCGAGCGCGCGCTGCTCGTCGCGGCCTTCGGCCTGGCGCTGCTCGCCGTCCTCGCTTCGCGGGTGCCATGGGCCTCGCGGCTGGCGCGGGACGACGTGGCGGTGGTGATCGTCGCCGCCGCCGCCGGCTTCTTGATCGGCACCCCCTACGCCCTGGTCGACCCCCAGGGCTTCCTGAGCGATCTCGCGTTCAACCACCAGACGCGCTTCGAGTACAAGGGGCTCGTCGGCGCCTCGACGTCCTACCTCGCCTACATACGCCTGCTGCGCGACGCTCTCACGGGCCCGTTCCTCGTGGCGACGGCGGCGGGAGCGGTCGTGGCCGCCGCCCGGTCCCCGGCCGGCGATCGCGTGGCGGCCGTGGTGCTCGCGGCCCTGCTGGCTCCCTATCTGCTCGTGGCCTCGTCCGGCCATCAGGCGCTGCGCTTCCTCGCGCCCGCGCTCCCCGCCGCCGCCTGGCTCGCCGCGATGGGACTGGCGGCGCTTCCGTCGGCCGCCGCCCGCCGCGCGGGGGCGGTCCTCGTCCTGGCCCGCGCCGCGCTGGGCTCGGTGCTCGTGGTCCGGCTCTTCTTCGTCGATTCCCGCCTCGCGGCGCAGCGATGGATCGAGGAGCACGTGCCGGCCGGCGCCTCCGTCGACCTCATCGCGAACAATCCGGGCTACGCGCCGGCCCTCCCTCCCGGACGGACCCTGCGCGTCGTGCCGACGCTCTCGCGCGAGATGGCGCCGGGCGATCGCTTCGCCGAGGCCGCCGCTCGCTATCCGGCGGAGGCGTCGCCGTGGCTCGTCCTCACGGCGTCGTACTACGAGCGCTTCCTCGAGCATCCCGAGCAGCGGCCGGACCGGGCGGCCTTCTTCAACGACCTGCTCGAGGGCCGGAACGGCTTCGAGGTGGCGGCTCGCTTCCGCCAGCAGGGCTGGCTCCGCCCGCCGGTGGAGTTCGTCGACCCCGAAATTGTGATCCTAAGGAAGAAACAGGGAAGCAATTAGGAGAGAGAGTGCTCTTCCACGCAGAGGCCGCGGAGAACACGCAGAGACTCAGGGCTTTTCTTCCCTGGGGGCGGCGGGGCGGGCGACGAGCTGCACCCGCGACGCCTTCAGGTAGGCGACGTTGCCCGCGGCCTCGAGCTTCCCTTCGACCTCCAGCCACCGGACCGTGTCCATCTTGTTGGCGGGGTCGAGGTCGAAGCCCTTGCCCTTCGGCGGCCGGCCGGTCACCCAGACGAAATGCTCGCCGTCCTGCAGAACCCAGTCGCCGGGTTGCCGGCGCGTGTCGGCCGGTAGATCGCCGTAGAGGTTGGCGCCGCGGAAGCGGCCGACGATCCGGACGCTCTTGCCCGCGCTTTCGGGCGGGCGGGCGAGCGCGTCGCTGATCGTCGAAGTCGGCCGGCGTCGTGACTCACCCGCGCGGTAGTTCTCGATGTCGACGACGCCGGTGGCGGTGATCGAGCCGGGCGGCCACTCCGGGCGGCGATCGGGAAGGGCAGGCAGGGCGGGATCCTCGCACACGCTCATCGGCATTGGCGGCTGGCACCCAGGACAACAGGTTCCCTGGTGATCGGGGAGAACCCGGACGATGCCGGTCACCTCGACCCGGTGGCCGAGCTGCTCCCGCAGGCCAGCCGAGCTCAGCTCGACGACGGGAATGAGCAGCAGGTGAGTGCCGCCGTCGCTCAGCAGCCACCGGTCGTCGGGCAACATGTCGAGGTGGCCGCGGGTCACGACGTTGCGGCGATGGTAGTTCTCCGGGTTCATCGCGAGCGCCATCAGCTCTTCGGGTTGCGCGGGCCCGTACTGCTCGCGCGGCGTCGGATACTTGAAAGGAGACGGCGGGGCCTGGGTGGGCGGCGCCTGGGCGTGGCCGGCGGCCGCGAGAAGGGCAACGGCGGGCACGAGAGCGGCGCACCGGCGGCGCAACGCCGGTCCCTCAGGTCCCGGTGCGGAAGCGCAGCACGTCC
>Ga0070707_100006418_pt1 | contig 10932 bp, 10 predicted proteins | sample KBSK5502metaG_FD_65468 | JGI IMG/M metagenome (GOLD analysis project Ga0070707, IMG submission 65468) | Corn, switchgrass and miscanthus rhizosphere microbial communities from Kellogg Biological Station, Michigan, USA - KBS K5-50-2 metaG | ecosystem: Host-associated > Plants > Roots >... | reverse complement strand
CGCGAAGTCGCTGGTTCGCCGTGCCCATCCCGTGAGCGCTTTTTCCCGAAATTAGGAGTTCGCATGATCCATTTTGTTTTACACGATCCGAAAGACACCGTTGCGGTGGTCGTGGTTGAAGGCGTGAAGGCCGGCCAGGAACTCACCGGATGGATCATGGATGAAGACCGAACCATATCGCTCAAAGCGCAGCAGGACATCCCGATCGGCCACAAGCTCGCGCTGAAGGATGTCAAGAGCGGCGAGACGATCATCAAGTATGGACACGACATCGGCAAGGCGATCGCCGACATCAAGGCGGGCGCGCACGCTCACGTGCACAACATTAAAACGAAGCGCTGGTAATGGAGACATCATGATTTCAAACAAAACCACTTTCTGGGGCTACCGCCGCGAAAACGGCCGCGCCGGCGTGCGCAACCACGTCATCATCCTGCCGGTCGACGATTTGGCGAACGCCGCGTGCGAATCGGTCGCAAACAACATCAAGGGCGCAATGGCGATTCCGCATCCGTACGGGCGGCTGCAATTCGGCGCCGATCTCGAGCTGCATTTCCGCACGCTGATCGGCACCGGATCGAATCCCAACGTAGCCGCGGTGGTGGTCATCGGCATCGAGGAAGGCTGGACCCAGCGCGTTGTCGATGGCATCGCCAAAACCGGCAAGCCGGTGACCGGCTTCGGCATCGAGCTGCACGGCGATCACGACACGATTCTACGCGCGTCCAAAGTCGCCAAGGAATACGTGCAGTGGTCCTCCGAGTTGCAACGAGTCGAATGCCCGATCAACGATCTGTGGGTATCGACCAAGTGCGGCGAATCGGACACGACTTCCGGGTGCGGCTCCAATCCGACCGTCGGCAATGCGTTCGACAAGCTTGAGCCGCTCGGCGTTACGCTGTGTTTCGGTGAGACCACCGAAATCACAGGCGGCGAGCAGATCGTGGCCGACCGTTGCGCGAATGGCGAAGTGCGCGAGAGATTCATGTTCATGTTCGACCGCTACCAGGAAGTGATCGAACGCCACAAAACCAGCGACCTGACCGACTCGCAGCCGACCAAAGGCAACATCGCCGGCGGGCTTACGACGATCGAAGAAAAAGCGCTGGGAAACATCCAGAAGATCGGGAAGAAATGCAAAGTGATCGGCGTCATCGACAAAGCCGAGGCGCCGACCGGACCGGGCCTGTGGTTCATGGATTCTTCGTCGGCGGCGGCCGAAATGGTCACGCTGCTTGCAGCGGCCGGCTATGTCGTCCATCTGTTCCCGACCGGGCAGGGCAACGTCATCGGCAACCCGATTCTTCCCGTGGTTAAGCTCTCGGCCAATCCGCGCACGGTGCGCACCATGTCCGAACACATCGACCACGACTGTTCGGGACTGCTGCAGCGCGAGAAGAATCTAGATCAGACGGGCGACGAGCTGCTCGACGTCATGCTGCGCACCTGCAACGGCCGGCTCACGGCAGCCGAAGCACTCGGCCATCGCGAGTTCGTTCTGACCCGCCTCTACGAAAGCGCTTAGCACAACAGCGTCGCCGCCGACAACGCAAAGGACGCCAAGGACAAACCAGGACGTGAAGACTTTGCTGCAAACTTTTGCGTCCGTGGCGTCCTCTGCGCCAAGGCTGTACTGAGGTATCCGTGGACGCGTTGAGAGTTTCGGTCTGGCGCGGCAAAGAGTCGGGCGAGTTCCGGACCTACGAAGTGCCGCAGTTCGCGAGCCAGACCGTGCTCGACGTCGTCACCTACATTCAGCGCAATCTCGAACCGACGCTGTCGTACCGCTTCGCATGCCGGGTCGGCATGTGCGGCTCGTGCGCGATGACCGTCAATGGCAAGGCGCGCTGGACCTGCCGCACGCATGCCGCGAAGGTCGCGGCAGGAAATGCCCTCGAGATCGCGCCGCTCAACCACTTGCCTGTGATCAAGGATCTGGTCACGGACATGACTCGATTCTTCGATAAATGGGCGCAGGCTCAAGGGCGGTTTCGGGGAGAGCGCACACGCAAGGACGATTTCGCGCGCGTTAAGCCGGATTCCGCACAGCGCCAGCAAGCTGATGCCGGGATCGAGTGCATTGGCTGCGGCGTATGCTACAGCGCATGCGATGTTGTGGCGTGGAATCCGGATTACCTCGGACCGGCTGCATTGAATCGCGCGTGGACGCTGCTTACCGACGTGCGCGACATCGCGCGCGTCGAGCGGCTGGCCGCGGTTGCGGGCGATGCAGGCTGCCATGCATGCCACACGCACATGAGCTGCACCGAGCTTTGCCCCAAGCATATCGCGCCGACCGCAAGCATTGCCGGGCTCAAACGGGCAGTGACCGGCGCGGTACTCAAAGGAGAATTGTGAACGTCCGCAGCCAGGCGATGTTGTGGATCGCACAGCGCGCGAGTGCCGCGGTACTTGCCCTGTGCGTGATTGTGCATCTGATCACGATCATCTACGCAGTGCGCAACGGATTGTCGGCGGCCGGAATTCTCGAGCGCACGCGCGGCAATTACGGCTGGTTCGTGTTCTACGCGGTGTTTGTCGCAGCGATTGCAGTGCATGCGCCGATCGGGCTGCGCAACATCCTGTCGGAAATGCTGGGATGGCGCGGCGCCGCGCTCAATCTTCTGGTGCTGGTGCTGGCAATCGCGCTCGCGCTGTCGGGATGGCGCGCTGCGTTTGCGGTATTCACCTGACAGCGTCCCGATGAACAACGATTTCCGTGCCCGCAGCCATCCCGCTTATTGGGCATTCATCGTGCATCGCGTGTCGGGGCTGTTGCTCGCGGTTTTTCTGCCATTTCACTTCTGGGTCCTCGGCCAGGCGCTGCGCAACACCGAGGCGCTCGAGGGATTTCTGCGCTGGAGCGAGCAGCCGCTGGTCAAGTTTGCCGAGACCGGTCTCATACTGCTGCTCGCCGCGCATTTGGCGGGCGGCGTGCGGCTCTTGATGCTCGAGTTTCTGGCGTGGCGCGACTGGCACAAGACCCTGCTCGCGGTAGCAGCCGGAGTGAGTCTCGCGATCGGGCTCGCATTCGCATTGAATGTGGTTTGATTTTCGCGCCGAACCAATCTTTTTAACCATCAGGGCACGCGCGAACGCAAACGAAACCCGATGCCGCACTCGACATATTTCAGCGAGCGCATGGGTCGCGCCGAGGTTCATCCGGCGGGCGAATTCGAAGCTGGCAGCCTGCAATCGTTCACGCTCACTTATACCGCCGGCTATTTCGGCATCGACGACACGGGCTCGATCAAGGTCGTGCACCGTTTCGCATCCGACATGGGGCGTCCGCAGTTTACCGACCCCACGGGCTGGAATTACACCACGGTCGAAGCTTCCAACGGCGCGGTGCTCGAAATCAAATACGACGGCAAGCTCAACATCCGGCCGTGGGACAAGACGCTATTCATCCGTGTGGTGCGCGGCTTTTTGCGCGAAGGCGACCGGATCATCGTGCGTTTTGGCGACCGCCGCCAGGGCTCGCCTGGAATGCGCGTGCAGACTTTCAACGAGCCGACATTCGAATTTCGCGTGCTCGTCGATGCGTGGGCGACGTATAACTACGTCGAGCTCGCGCAGCAGCCGTGCATCTCGGTGATCGCAGGTCCGCCGGTGCGGTACAAACTCATACTGCCGACGCTGCGCCGCTGCGGCCAGCCGTTCAAGCTCGGTTTCAAGGGTGAGGACAAATGGGGCAACCCCAGTCACCAAGTGGATTTGACAATCCATCTTGTGACTGACGTAAAAATCGAAGGATTGCCCGAGCGATTGATGATCAAGCGCGGCGAGTACGCGAAGGTCATCGAGGGACTGCGTATTCATGAGGCGGGCGATGTGTGGGTCCGCGCGCTCGATGACTCGGGAAATCTGTTGTGCAGCAGCAATCCTTTACGCATCGTGGACAAAGCGCAACTGCTTCCTTTCTGGGCCGATCTGCACGGTCAGTCGGAGGAGACGATCGGCACTAATTCAGCGCGCGAGCTGATCGAATTTGCGCGCGATCGCGCGTTTCTCGATGCGATGAGCCATCAGGGCAACGACTTTCAGATCACTACGCCGTTCTGGCACGAACTGAACCGGTTGAGCCGCGAATTCAACGCCGACGGCAAATTCATCATGTTCCCGGGCTACGAATGGTCCGGCAACACCGGGCTCGGCGGCGACCGCAACGTTTTGTTCATGCACGAGGGCCGCCAGATCCATCGCTCGCACCACGCGCTTATTGACGATGTGTCAGACGTCGCGACGGACGCCAACTCCGCCGAAGATTTATTCAGAGCGCTCGAGCACGAAGACTGCGTCGTGTTCGCGCACATCGGCGGGCGTTACGCCGATATCAAGATGGCGCACGATGCGCGCCTCGAGCGCTCGGTCGAGGTTCATTCCGACTGGGGTACTTTTGAATGGCTGATTGAGGACGCTTTAGAGCAGGGTTATCGCGTCGGTATTGTCGCCAACAGCGACGGCCACAAAGGACGTCACGGCGCGAGCCATCCCGGTGCATCGCTGTTCGGTGCATACGGCGGGTTGTCGTGCCTGCTCGCAACCGGACTCACGCGCCAGGCGTTGTTCGAGGCACTGAGAAAACGCCATCATTACGCGACGACCGGCTGCCGCATGATCCTCGATACGCGCGTTGACTTCGATGCCGACGCCGAGCTCTACGCCGACGACCCGAATCTCGGGCCGTGCGCGAGCGGCAATGCGCGCACCGCGATGATGGGCGACATCGTGCGCTCGAGCGCAAAGCATGTGACGTTCACGCTCGAGGCGGTTGCATCGGCGCCGCTCGAGCGTATCGAGATACGTAACCGGCTCAAGACGCTCGAAACATTCCGGCCGTTCGATGACGCGGCGCTCGGCCGCCGTATCCGCGTGATCTGGGAAGGCTCCGAATACCGCGGCCGCGGCCGGCAGACTGTGTGGGACGGCGGCTGTACATTGACCGGCAACAGCTTCGAGAAAGTCGCGCCGATCAACTTCTGGAACCTCGATAAAGAGCTCGCGCAGACAGCGCCGGGCGAGCTCAAGTGGGCGGCGCTCACGACCGGCGGCTTCGGCGGGTTCGATGCATGGCTTGCCGATCGCGACGCCGGCACGCTTAAAATCGACACCGCACTCGTCAAGACCGAAATCAAAGTCGCCGACATCGGGCTGAACGATCTGGTTTTCGCGAACGGCGGCATTAAGCGCCGGATTCGCGTGTTTCGCATGCCCGACGAGAACACGCACTGCGGTGCGCGGTTCGAGCGCCGGATCGCACTCTCGGATGATGGCGACAATGCGCTGTATGTCTGCATCACGCAGGAAGACGGGCACTTGATCTGGTCGAGCCCGATCTATATTTTCAAGTAACGCAGTTTGTGACTGCGGTGTAATTGCACTACACTGGCAGGCTGCCGGCCACTCTTGAAACACGACGAGGTAACGATGCGAATTGCGAAAGTCGCAGCACTATTGACCGCGATGATGACGTCCATGACATGGGCGCAGAATTACCCGGTGAAATCGGTGCGGGTGATCGTGCCTTTTTCCGCCGGCGGCGCGACCGATATCGTCACGCGTCTGGTCAGCCAGAAACTCGGCGAGATGTGGGGCCAGCAGGTGGTGGTCGATAACCGTGCGGGCGCGGGCGGCAACATTGGAGGCGAGCTTACCGCGAAGTCCGCGCCCGATGGCTATACGCTATTCATGACTTCGGGCTCTATCGTCACCGCCAATCAGCACATATACAAGAAAATGCCGTTCGATCCCGCGAAGGATCTGGTGGCTATCACCAACGTCGCGAGCGGTCCGCAAGTCCTGGTGGTGACTCCGACGTTTCCGCCGCGGTCGATCAAGGAACTCATTTCACTTGCCAAGGCGAGACCCAGGGAAATTACTTTTGCTTCGGCCGGCTTTGGCACTCAGACGCATCTTGCGGCGGAAAATTTTATTTATACCGCGCACATCGACGCAGTGCATATCCCGTACAAGGGCGAAGCGCCCGCGATCACCGATGTCATGGCGGGACAGGTCCAGTTCGCCACGCCCAACCTGGCAGCGGCGATCAACTTCGTGAAACAGGGAAAACTGCGCGCGCTCGGCGTCACCAGCAAGGAGCGCTCGCCGCAGCTTCCTGGGGTACCTGCGATCGCCGAGACCTTGCCGGGCTTTGAAAATCTGGGTTGGTTTGGATTCATGGCGCCCGCCGGCACGCCCCGGGAAATCATCGACAAAATCTATCGTGATACAGTGAAAGCGCTCGATTCACCTGAGCTCAAAAGCCGCTTCGCAGGTCTGGGCATGGCACCGGTTGGCAATAGCCCCGGTGACTTCGCAAAAGCCATACGCGAAGAATCGGCGCAGTGGAGCAAAATCGTACGCGAGCGCAAACTGATGGTGGAATGAATTTTTCGTGTGAAGTATGTATGCATGAAGCTCTGAGGATAAAACCGTGAAAGTGGATCTGAAAGAAGTCGAGGAAGCATGTAAGGAGCTCTACATCCGCGCCTTGAAACTGCTGCCGCCCGACATCAAACAGGGCTTCGCGCGCCTCGACGAGAGCGAAACGGATGCCACCGGCAAATCGATACTCGGAACCATGATCCGGAACATCAAAGTCGCCGAGGACACCAACAATCTGCTGTGTCAGGACACCGGTATTCCAATTTATAACGTCACGATCGGCAGCGGCATCGAGGTCGACGGCTCCAGGCTCAAGCAGGCAATCGTAACGGGTTGCGAGCGCGCGACGCGCGAGCACCCGCTGCGTTCATCGGTGGTGCATCCGATGACGCGCAAAAACGAGCATACTTCGTGCGGCCGGCTGGTGCCTGTGATCAACTTCGATTTCACCGACCGACCCGAGGTGCTGTCGATCGAGATGATCCCGAAGGGCAGCGGCTCGGAAAATAATTCGTGGCTCAAGATGGCGATCCCGGCTGACGGCATCGACGCGATCAAGACTTTCGTCGTTGATTGCATTCTCGAAGCCGGCGGCAAAACCTGTCCGCCGACCATCGTCGGCGTCGGCGTCGGAGGCACCGCGGATCTATGCGTGCACCTGTCGAAAGTCGCGGCAACGCGCGCGCTCGGATCGAAGTGCGACGACCCTGAGGGCGCCGCGCTCGAAGCCGAGCTCTCCGCGGTGGTCAACCAGCTCGGCGTCGGTGCGCAGGGTCTCGGCGGTGACTCGACTTCGTTCGCGGTTCACGTCGAAACCGCAGCGACGCATATCACGATGAATCCGGTCGCGGTCAACATGCAATGCCACTCGGCGCGCCGTGCACGCGCCACTTTTACGCCAAATGGGATTACTTATGGCTTTTGACGAAAATATCTAAAACTCATATGGCTCACTACGAACTCAACACGCCGGTAACCGAAGAGCAGGTGCGCAAGCTCAGGATCGACGACACCGTTACGCTTAACCAAACGCTCTACGGCATCCGCGATGCGACGCTGATCCATATGTTCGACCGCGGCCGCACGACGCGGTTTGACTTAAACGGCCATGCGGTCATCCACACCGCGCCGAACGTGAGGATCGTTGATAAGTCTGCCGCTTTTCCAACGGGTTATGCGCCGCTATGCGTCGGCACGACTACCAGCGCGCGCATGGAGCGTTTCACGCAGCCGCTGATGAAGCAGTACGGCGTGCGCATCGTGATCGGAAAAGGCGGATTGTTCGCCGCATCGCAAGCCGCGTTCAAGGACTTGGGCGGTGTCTATCTTGCGATCATCGGCGGCGCGGCAGCGCTCGAGACGACCTGGATCGAGCAAATAGAAGACGTCGACTTCGACGACCTCAACCCGGAGTCGCTGTGGAAGTTCCGCGTCAGGGATTTCGGTCCGCTACTGGTGGCGATGGACAGCCACGGCGGCAACCTCTATACGCAAGTGAACGATGCCGCTCTCGACAAGCGCGCCGCCGCGCTCGCGGCGTTGGGAGTAAAGCGTGAGGCGTAAGGCGTGAGGCGTAAGGCGTTAAGCGTGGCGCGAACGCCGGCGCCGGCCTTTGATCTACCTCCTCACTCTTCACGCCTCACCCCTCACGCATTTCTGGGTTCGTCGTGAAACGCCTCAAAACTGACATATTGATACTCGGATCGGGTGGCGCGGGGTTGTTTGCTGCGCTGCACGCGCAGCAGGCCAATCCCGGGCTTGCGATTACCGTTGCAGTCAAAGGCCTGCTCGGCAAATGCGGCTGCACGCGCATGGTGCAGGGCGGCTATAACGTCGCGCTCGCACCTGGCGATTCGCTCGAGCGCCATTTTATGGACACCATCGAAGGCGGCAAGTGGCTGCCCGACCAGGACCTCGCGTGGACCCTGGTGGAAACCGCGGTCGAGCGTGTGCACGAGCTCGAAAACGAGCTCGGCTGCTTTTTCGACCGCAATCCTGACGGCACCATTCACCAGAAAGCATTCGCCGGCCAGACTTTCGACCGCACCGTGCACAAAGGCGATCTGACCGGGATCGAAATCATCAACCGGTTGGCGGAGCAGGTTTGGGCACGCGGTATTCATCGGCTCGAAGAACATCGCGCGATCGATTTGGTCGCGAACACTGCGGGTGACGCGCTCGCTGGTGTGCTGATGATGGATATTCGCAGCGGCGATTTCGTGTTCGTCCAGGCACAGGCAGTGCTGCTCGCCACCGGCGGCGGCCCGACCATGTACAAATACCATACGCCGTCCGGAGACAAGACGTGCGACGGCATGGCGATGGCGTTGCGCGCCGGTCTTACGCTGCGCGACATGGAAATGGTGCAATTTCATCCCACCGGTCTGATCGCAGGGCCTGATACACGCATCACCGGTACCATCATCGAAGAGGGCCTGCGCGGTGCCGGCGGCCGTCTCCTGAACGGCGCCGGCGAGCGCTTCATGGATAGTTATGACACGCGCGGCGAACGTGCCACGCGCGACATCGTTAGCCGCGCCATGTTCGATCAAATGCGTGCAGGCAAAGCAGGACCGCGCGGCGGGCTCTACATTACGATGCGCGATCTCGATCCCGCGATGGTGCGCCGCATGTTCAAAGGCATGGTAGAGCGTTGTGCCGACTGCGGCTTCGATCTGGTTTCCGGGCTCGTCGACGTCGTGCCCACCGCGCATTACATGATGGGCGGAGTCGCATTCAAAACTGACTGCTCGACCGATTTGCCGGGCCTGTTCGTCGCGGGCGAGGATTCGGGCGGAGTGCACGGCGCCAATCGTCTGGGCGGCAATGGCGTTGCGAACTCGACGGTTTTTGGCGGCATCGCCGGCGACGTCATGCCCGGATGGGTCAAAGCGAATGGCGCTTTCCACGCCCCCGATCAAAACGCGCTCGACGCCGCAGTCGCGCGCTGCCGCGCGCCACTCGCCAGGCCCGCGGGTAACATCAATGAAATCCGCGAGGCGCTCTACACGCTGATGTGGGAAGACGTCGGCATCATCCGCGACGCGGTAAGCTTGAAGCGCGCTCAAGGCGAGCTCGACGCGCTCGACGCGCGGCTGGACGAGGTCGGCGTCGAGTCCGGCGATCTTGCCTACAATCTAACCTGGCACGACTGGCTGAATTTGAAAAATTTAATACTGGTCAGCAAGTCGATCCGCTGCGCGGCGATGGCGCGTGAAGATTCGCGTGGCGCGCACTTCCGCACCGATTTTCCGCACGTGCGCGACCTCGAGAATTCGCGCTACGTGTGCGTGACATGGAGCGACGGGCGCTTCGATGCGACAATGCGCCCGGTTCAATTTACGCGCGTCAAGCCCGGCGAATCGCTGCTGAAGGACGCGGCATAACACAAGGCCCGCAGTAACGATCCACACATGGGCCGAGGTTGCGAAACGCTCCGGCACGAAGCTCGCCTAAAACAGAACTAATGGCGTCGCCATAGAGACCACGGATGACACGGAGAAATGCAAAAAGCAGAATCGACCCTCGGGTTTTGCTTTTCCAGGGCGAGCTCCGTGTCCTCTGTGGCTACAGTGCTTTTCTGAAATGGGTTTGAGACTTTCGATTGACGAACTGACGCAGCTCGCGACGCGCGTGCTCGAAAACGCCGGCGCCGCGCGCGCGATGGCGCAAGCCGCCGCCAAAGCGCTGGTCGCAGCCGAAATGGAAGGGCTCGCCGGCCACGGCCTCGCGCGCGCGCCGTTGTACGCGCAGCATCTGCGCGAAGGCCGCGCCAACGGTCAGGCCAAGGTCAGCATCAAAACCGATAAAGGCGCGGCGTGCCTGATCGACGCCGGCGGCGGTCTCGCTTTTGAAGCGAGCGCGCTTGCGGTCAACGAGGCGATCAAACGCGCGCGGCAGTTCGGCGTCGCTTTCTGCGGCGTAACCCATAGCCATCATTTTGGAGCTGCCGCGTATCATCTGGCCCCTATCGCGCAGGCGGACATGGTGGGGCTTGCGTTCACCAATTCGCCGGCGGCGATTAACGCGTGGGGCGGCAAGAAACCTTTGTTTGGAACCAATCCGATTGCCGCGATTTTTCCGCGCCGTGCGGCGCGCGCCGACGTGTCATCGGCGCAGGCGCCTGAGCGAAGACGGCCGCTCATCATCGATCTGTCGCTGACTGAGGTCGTGCGCGGCAAGATCATGCTCTACGCCAAGGAAGGCAAGCCGATTCCGCTAGGTTGGGCGGTCGACGGGGATGGCAAGCCGACCACCGACGCGCAAGCGGCGCTGACCGGAAGCCTGTTCGCGATCGGCGGCGCGAAAGGCGCGATGCTCGCGCTCGCGGTTGAGCTCTTGTGCGTCGCGCTGACCGGCGCTGCGTTCGGTTACGAAAATGATTCTTACTTTGAGCCGGGCAACAAGCCGTGCATCGGGCACGCGATCGTTGCGATCGACCCGGTGGCGCTCGCTGGAAGCGACACTTATTTCGAGCGCGTCGAGACGCTCGTCGCGGCGATGCTGCTGGATGAAGGCGTCCGGCTTCCCGGTGAGCGCCGCCAC
>Ga0070707_100006416_pt1 | contig 10932 bp, 9 predicted proteins | sample KBSK5502metaG_FD_65468 | JGI IMG/M metagenome (GOLD analysis project Ga0070707, IMG submission 65468) | Corn, switchgrass and miscanthus rhizosphere microbial communities from Kellogg Biological Station, Michigan, USA - KBS K5-50-2 metaG | ecosystem: Host-associated > Plants > Roots >... | reverse complement strand
TCTGAAAGTTCTTCGATCGGAAACGGCGAGTAGCCATTGATCTTTCGATAGCCCGCGGCATAGGTCTCGCGCGCGGCCGCGACCAGCGTGCTCGGGCTGTCGAACTGGGCCATTACGCCGTAGAGTCTGTGTGGCTTCGTCTTCATAACGGTTCAGAGTTCAAGCTTTAGCTTGCTCCTGGAATCGGCAACCTAAAGGTTGAACTCTAAACATCATCCTTCTTCCACTTCCGCCTCCGGCAGAATTGTTCGCATCTCGAAAATCGAAATCATCGGCAGAAAGCGAATGAACAGAAACAGCAGCGCCAGGAAAAATCCGATCGTGCCGACGAACATCGCCCAATCCCACTGCGTCGGCTTGTAAAAACCCCAGGACGACGGCAAAAAGTCTCGATGCAAACTGGTCACGACGATCACAAAACGCTCGAGCCACATGCCGATGCTCACCACCAGAGAGATCAGCCACAGCCACAAAAGATTCGCGCGAATCTTCTTGAACCAAAGCAATTGCGGGGTCAGCCCGTTGCACAAGATCAGCGCCCAATAATAAGGGGCATACGGGCCGTGCATGCGGTTCCAGATCATGAACTTTTCGTACGGGTTTCCGCTGTACCAGCCAAAGAACGCCTCCATCAAATAGCCGTATGCAACAATCAACCCTGTCGCCAGCATCACCTTTGCCATGTTGTGCATGTGACGCATAGTGATGAAGCTTTGCAGGCCATAGACCTTGCGCAAGGGAATCGTCAGCAGCAAAACCATCGCAAAGCCGGCGTAGATCGCGCCGGCCACGAAGTACGGCGGAAAGATCGTCGCGTGCCAGCCGGGAATGATGCCGACCGCAAAATCGAAACTGACGATCGTGTGCACTGAGAGCACCAGCGGGGTTGCCAGTCCGGCGAGCAGAAGGTACGCCATTTCGTAGCGATGCCAGTGCCGCGCCGAGCCGCGCCACCCCATTGCCAGCATGCCGTAAATCATCCGGAACGGTTTGCTGTTCGCGCGATCACGCAGCGTGGCAAAGTCCGGAATCAATCCCACGAACCAAAACATCGCCGAGACGGTGGCGTACGTCGAGACGGCGAACACGTCCCACATCAGAGGGCTGCGAAACTGTGGCCAGATCCCCATCGTGTTCGGATACGGAAACAACCAGTAACCCAGCCACGGCCGCCCCAGGTGCATTAACGGAAAAACTCCGGCCTGGGCCACGGCGAACAGGGTCATCGCTTCGGCAAAGCGATTGATCGAAGTACGCCACTTCTGTCTCAATAAAAGGAGGATCGCCGAAATCAGAGTGCCCGCGTGGCCGATGCCGATCCACCAGACGAAGTTCAGAATGTCCAGGCCCCAGCCGACCGGGATGTTGACACCCCACAAGCCGATCCCCTTGAAGAGCAGGTTCGCGATCGCGAGGAGCATCAGTTGGAATAAGGCGAACGAGATCGCAAAACCGATGAACCAACCAATCGGCGTTTTGCGCTTCAGAACAATCGCGCTGATCTTGTCGGTGACCGAGCCAAAGGTCAGCTCTGATCCCACGACCGCATGCGTCGCGTGAATTGAAGTGTGGCGATCGTCCTCGTGATCCATATGACTTATAGGACGTATGGGACTAATAGGTCCTATGCTTTTATTTCCGGATTCGGGTTCCTCAGCGCCGACAGATAGGTCGTGCGCGGCCGCGTGTTCAGCTCACCTAACAATGAATAATCGCGCTCTAAAGCTTTCAATTTCGAAACCTTGCTGTTCGGGTCGTTGATATTTCCAAACACGATCGCTTCGGTCGGGCACACCGACTGGCACGCGGTCACAATCTCGCCGTCGTGCACCGTCCGGCCTTCGAGTTCAGACTGAATTTTCGCCGCCTGAATTCGCTGTACACAGTAAGTGCACTTTTCCATCACCCCGCGGCTGCGCACAGACACGTCCGGGTTCCGCATCAACTGATAAGTCGGCGTGTCCCAATCCTGATAAAGGAAAAAATTAAAACGCCGCACCTTGTAAGGGCAGTTGTTCGAACAATACTTTGTGCCGACGCAACGGTTGTAAACCATGTCATTCAGGCCTTCGGAGCTGTGCACGGTCGCATGCACGGGACACACGGGTTCACACGGCGCGTTCTCGCAGTGCATGCAAGGCACCGGCTGAAAGAAAGGCCCTTCAGGTTTGTTAGCATCGCCTTTGAAGTAGGCATCGATGCGAATCCAATGCATCTCGCGACTGCGCACCACCTGTTCCTTGCCAACAATCGGAATATTGTTTTCCGATTGGCAGGCAATCATGCAGGCGTTGCAGCCGACGCAACTGTTCAAGTCGATCGACATGCCCCAGGCGTAACCATTGCCCTGGTTTTGGTAATCGAAATCCGGATAGAGCGAAAGTTCGTGCAGCTCCTTCTTAAGGTGATCTTTTTCTTGCTGCAGATGTTTTCTGTCCTTCTCAAACTCTTCCAAAGAACTCTCACGCAAAAGATCGCGGCCTTCCATCGAGAAGTGCGCCTGGGTGGCGGCAATCTGGAATTGGTCGTTCGCTTTGCTTACCTGGACACTGGACGCCATCCACTGCGTGTCAGAGAAGCGAACCTCGTAAGCATTAAAACCGCCCTGCGGAAGACGTGGATCAGGATCCGCGATGGTGTTGCTACCGACGCGCCCGGCGCGCGTGCGGCCATAGCCAAGATGAATGGTGATCACATCGTCGGGTTGGCCGGGCATCACCCAAGCCGGAACGGTCTTGCTTATAGATTGGCCGCGATGCGTTAGTTTGATTGTATCGACGTAAGCTTGGCGGCCCTTCTTGTCTTTCTCGTAGTCCTGCGAAGAGATGCCGAGCCTTCTGGCCGTGTTCGCGCTGATGAGCGCGACATTGTCCCAGGTGATCTTCGTCAGAGGCTTCGGCAGCTCCTGCAACCAGCCGTTGTTGGCAAAGCGGCCGTCGTAGATGGTTGGGTCGGTACGGAAGACTAACTCAAGGGTGTTGGGGGTAGGGGGTTGGGTGTTGGCTGAATTCAGGCCCGAAGCCCAGTCGGACTTGAGCGCGACCGTTTTTGTGGGCAGCGCAGTGTTAGGGATGAAGCCGTCGTGTAGACACTTCCGCCACCAGGACTCAAAATCTGGAGCGCCTGCATCCAGCGGGCGGACCGCAGGCGTCCTGCCTGCGTCCTGAACCCGGTCGCTACCGCTCCCGGTACTGACTCCCTGACCTGTAGTTGCGGGTTGCCCGCGCCAATAATCTTTCACGATGTCGTAAGGCTTGCGATCGTAGTTGTCGCTAAACAGCGCCAGCAGCTCGTGCGCGGTCTTGCCTTCATAAAGCGGAGCGATTAACGGTTGCACAATCGTGACCGTGCCGTCGTACGAGCGCGCATCGCCCCACGATTCCAGATAATGCGCAGCCGGAATGTGCCAGTGACAAATCTCAGAAGTTTCGTTGTTGTAGAGATTCAGGTGGGCGCGCAGCTTAACTCTCTCTAAGCGATTGAAATCAAGTCTGAGATCGACTGGAGTGTTATAGGCAGGATTGCCGCCGATGATGACGAGCAGGTCGACTTTGTTGGCATCGATGTCGTTGACCAGTTCGCGCAGCGACTGAGTTTGATCGACTGAGTTGGCTTCGATTGGATCGGTGTAGAAAACTGTCTTGCCGACGTTACCGAGCGCGGCGTTCATTAAATGCGCCAACGCATGAACTTCAGGAGGTTGTTCATCTCCGACCAAAATCAAACTCGATCCGAGATCCTTTTGGACCGCACGAATGATCTCTAAAGGCACAACATTATCGGGTGAGATCCCAAAGTAAGTTGCCCCTGAGCCTTTCCCGACCGTCAGTAAATCCGATGCTAGCGTCTGAGCAAAAGCTTTCATTTGGTTTGGCTTAATTCGCCAAACATGATCCGCGTTCGCCCCGGTAGTCGTTGGCGTGCTTTCAATCACGTACAACCGATTCATCTCGGGCTTCTCACCACTGATGCGCCGCTTCGCAGCATAGTCGCGCGCGTAGCGCAGCGTCCCCGGCATTGCCGACAGAAAATCCGAACCCAGCGAAAGAATTCGATCGGCTTTGCTGAAGTCGTAAACTGTATTTACCGGTTGGCCGAACGCCATCATCGCACCGGCACGCGCGTTGTCGCGGTTCGCAGGTTCGTACTGATGCCACTTCGCTTCGGGAAATTCCGTTAGGATTGACTTGATCTGCGCGGCGAGCGTTGGCGACGTGATCGTTTCAGTTAAGAAGCGCAGGCCTGCACCTTTCCTGGCCCGCAACCCTTCGCCTTCCTTCTCTATTGCACCGCGAATCTCAGCCACGAACTGTGACCACGGGCGAGTATCTCCGCGATAGAGCGGCGTCTGTGAACGATCGGGATCGTAAAGCGTCAGGATCGAAGCCTGCGAAAAGATGTCCGTAGCACTCGACCCTTTATCGTTTGGATCGCTGTTGCGATTGTTCGGATGATCGGGATTGCCCTCGAGCTTTGTGGGCCGGCCTTCGTTGCTGCGCGCCAGCAAAGGTGTTGCTATCCCGCCTAACGAAAATGCTGTCGCGAAATAAAGACCACGGCCGGGGACTTCTTCTTCCGGCTGGCGCGCGTAGGGAACGATTTTTTCCGGCGGTTGAATCACGCAACCGCTCAAGCCGGCGAGCGCCAGCGACGCGCCCATCAATTTCAGAAACGTGCGCCGCTCGACCGGATCGTTCCACTCTTCGGCGGCTTGCGGGAATTCGCGCTGCACGAACTCTTCGAAGACGGGCGAGTTGGCGAGCTCTTCAAGGCTGCGCCAATATTGTTTGCCGGATGATGCGGACGGGACGTCCGCGCTCCCAGCATTCACTATCCGGTCGCGCAGCAACTTGAAATTTATGTGACGGTCGTTATCCATGCTTCAGCGGCTTTGCCGCTTGATGTGCGGAAAGGCTCTGCCTTTCCGGAAAATGCTTACCTGGTCGAGCGAGGCTGCGCCTCGCTGTGCGGGCGAGGGCGCCCGCGCTCCCAGTCACCGATGACAAGTCGAACAGCTGGTCAAAACATTCGGTTCCTGAATGTGATACGTCTTCTTCAAATCCACTCCCGCGGCGATGTCGGCCTTTGTGCTATTTCGTGGTCGCCATTCCATGTCGAAAACTTTCTCTTTCGGTCGCACGAAAACTTCCGGACGTCGATGACACTCCAGGCACCATTCCATCTGTAGCGATGAAGCTTGCGACACCACCGGCATTTGATCGATGCGCCCGTGACAGGTCGTACAGCCCACGCCTTTGTTCACATGTATCGAGTGATTGAAGTACGCAAAGTCGGGGAGGTCGTGCACTCGAATCCATTCCAAAGGCTTGCCACTTTTGAAACTGGCGCGCACCGGCGCGAGATAAGGGCTGTCGGCCCAAATCTGCTTATGGCAATTCATGCAGACAGCAGTCGAAGGCATTCCAGCCGACGCTGCCGTCTCAACCGAGGTGTGACAATAACGGCAATCGATACCGTCATCGCCTACGTGATGCTTATGACTGAATTGGATTGGTTGCTGAGTCTCGATCCACTGGCCGGTGTTCCACCCTGAGCGCGTTATTTCAGCGGTTACCCAGAGCGCGGCGAACAGAATAAAAACCGCGCCGTAAATCGTGGCCCGTGCCAGATAGTTCGTGCTATGACGGAAGATCTGTGGCATCGCCCCAAGATTCGGTTACCAGCCACGAGGGCACACTAACTCGCGAATCTCTCGCCTAAACCTCTGTACGGTAGTTCTGGTGCGATTACTTTAGCCGAGATGAGCAGATTTTTTCAAACTAACATCGGATCGGTGATAGCATGACGCGCGACAAATAATGTTTCTTGGACACTATGCGGTTGGTCTTACGGCTAAGAAGTTTGCTCCGCGCGCTTCCCTCGGTGCGTTGATCGCCGCGCCCATCCTGCTCGATCTTCTCTGGCCAATTCTGCTTCTGCTTAAACAGGAGCACGTCTCGATCGAACGGAATAGTAATCCATTCCTGAGATTGTTTTTCGACTCCTATCCAATCTCGCACGGGCTGATCGCGGTGATAGGTTGGGCGACGTTGTTTGCGGCGCTCTATTTCGGCTTCACGCGCTACGCCCTGGGCGCCGGCGTGATTTGGCTGAGTGTCATCAGTCACTGGTTGATGGATTTCATTGTGCACCGGCCGGATCTGCCACTCTATTCGGGTGGCCGTCTGGTGGGCCTTGGCCTTTGGAACTATAAGGCATTAGCAATCGCGATCGAGTTAACGCTGTTCGCGTTGGGAATCTTCATCTATCTGCGACAGACGACAGCGAAGGATTGGATCGGCAGGTATTTATTCTGGGCCTTTGTGTTGTTCCTGCTGGCTGCTTATGGCGCCGTCGTCTTTGGCCCGCCACCTCGCAGCCCGAGAATGCTCGCCATCGGCACGCTCTTCACCTGGCTGTTCATTCCCTGGGCGTGGTGGTTCGACAGTCACCGGCAAAACCGAGAAGCCAGTCCCAAACCAGTCCCGAAGAAAAACATCACACACGCCGGCGGGTGATCAAGCCGATCAACGCCACGAATAGCGCCGCGCCGATAATCGACCAAATCACGGGAAACTTCGCTCCGCCTACGGGAATCGACAGAAGTTCGGGGAGGTGAAGCAGGCCGGCCAGCCATGAACCGAGCAGCGCACCGATGAAGCCGAGCGCAATCGAGACCAGGCAGCCCCCGCGCGAATAGCCGCCAATCGCCTGGCCCAGCGCGCCACAGACGCCGGCGATTAAGAGCAGCACCAAGAGTTGAATCAGCATAGAATTTCCTCCAAGCGACTAACTTGATTTGTGGCGCAAGTTGCTAACTTGCGTTCCTCAAAAACCTCGATCCAGCCCGCAAGGTTAACAACTTGCGTCACAAAAGCCTTTCAAACATGCGAGCGAATATCGTATAATTTGAACCGTTAATCGGCAGTGGCCCGCTCCCCTGCATCCCTTTGATTTTAGTCAACGGTCTTGCCCTTCGATTAAGCCAGGCTGAATCCGCAACCTCGAAATTGCAAAAACTGGTTCAGCGTTTATTATTCAAACCAAGGAGTTCAAAAGTATGTCGAAAGTTTTTTCAGCGCTTCTAATTATCACTGTCATATGTTCTATCGCGCTCGCTCAGGAGCCATCACGAACCGGTAACGAACCGGCCAGCCAGGGCATTGCGCCCAAAGTCGAAAATGGCATTGGGCGCGCCGATGTCCGAGTGTTTGACGAGAGCGGCAATCCTATCAGAAACGCTTACGTCAAACTAGAGTCCACGCGGACGGACGGATTCTTCTGTGAGAGCTGGAACAACACAGACGAGCGTGGTATGGCGGGGCTGCCGCCTCTTCATATGGGCACACTGAAGCTGAAGGTCAAGGCCAAAGGATTTAAGACTCAGGAGTTGGAAATACCGGCGAGCAATCTTGGCGATCCGGTGCGTGTCACGTTAAAGAAGAAGTAAGAGCTCCGTTAGGAGCCGAAATGTTTATAGTTCTCGGTTGATATCGAGACAATTATCCGCGAGCAGTGAGACACATTTCGTCTCGCTGCTCGCGGATTTTTTCAAACGTCTGTCGCTATAAACATTGCGCCCCGCTTGGGGGCGACAAGGCTCGAAAGTTTCTACTACGACGCGCCAACTGGTTGAGCGGCGTTTTCCGGAGCGTAATAGAGAATGCGATTACAGTTGTCGCAGGTGATTACTTCCTGCCCGCGCCGCACGTCAGCCATTATCTGCGGACGCAGGGCCATGTAACATGCGGTGCAGGCGCCGTTGCGCGCTTCAGCCATGGCCACGCCGTCGCGAATACGGGCCGCGATTCGCTTATACATCGCGCTGGTAGCCTTGGGCAGCTCATTCATCAAACGTTCGCGTTCAGCGAGAGCGACCTCAACCTGCTGCTGTTGTGTCTTCACTTGTTCGTCGAAGGCTTTGAAGCGCGCTTCCATGTCGGCTCCCAGTTTCTCGACCTCGGGCGCGCGCTCTTGAAGTTCTTTTTCGGCCTGGTCGGCAACTTCCATCTGTTCGAGAATCTGCGTCTCAAACGCCGACATCTGTTTACGCGCCGCATCCGCTTCGCGAATCGCCGCCGTGTATTCGTCCGTTTTCCTGGCCGACATCAAATTCCGATCGGCGCGTTCGGCGCGTTGTTTCTGTTCGAAGGTTTCGGCTTCCAGGCGAGTGCGTTCGTGGCGGGCGTTATCGCGGCGCTCTTCCAGCCCGCGAATTTCAAAGGCGCGCTGATCGAATTCTTTTTCGATCTCGGCGCGCCTCTCAGGGATGCTTTCTATCTCGGCCTGTAGTCTTCTTATATTAGTATCAGCGTTCTGCAAAGCGATTAACTGCGCTAACTCCGCTTTCACTCTTTACTTACTCCTCGCAATATTGGGTTTGTGAACGATGGCATTCATGAACCAATAATCACACAGGGTGAGGCGCGCGCGCAAGCTACGGTGAAAACATATCCTTGATGACCCAGAATAGAAATGCTATATGACCCAATCCTGAACGCGCCAGGAGTTGCGATGAAAATCTACAATGTCACCGGGTACTCTCTTATCGCCGCCCACCTGCTGGCCTCTGGCGAGGCCGCGCCTCCTCAATGGGGGTTCATTTATGGAATGTTAGGCGGCTTGGCCTATCTGATCTTCATTTGGTTTTTCGGCGGACTCTATCTTTCCGATGTCCTCCACATGGGAATTGCCCATAAGACGCTTTATTACCAGCCGTGGTTTATTAAGTCCGTGACCGTCTTTTTTAACGTGCTCGGTATCTATATTAATCCGAGGAGCTGGGTCAATCGGCACCGTCACCACCACGCCTTCTCAGACCATGACGGCGATCCAAACAAGCTGGAGCACGATGGTTTTTGGCGGACGCTGTATCTGTGCATTTTCCCCTATTCCTGTAAGTCTGATCTGGCGAAGGATCCAATTTTCAAGTCGTGGCCCTTTCGTCTGACTGCGGCCGGCTCTTTCGGGGTCTTTTGTCAGGCAAGCAGTTTTCTGGTCCTTTGGCTCGTGACCAGGGATTGGACGTACTCGCTTTTCCTTTGGGTGAGTGTGCGAGTGTTTGCGCTCTGGGTAAATATGATTCAGAACTACTGGACCCACGATCGTCGATTCGGCACGCGGCGGTATCAGGATGAACGCGACAACGCTATGAACCTCGGCGAGTGGCTACCGGTGACTGCTTCGTTCAGCGCCAGCCTGCAAAACAATCATCACCACTTTCCGCACTTCCTGAGGACAAGTCACGCCCGAGACGAATACGATTTCGGTTTCCTAACGGTGCGCGTTATGAAAGCGTTGCGATTGGTTAGGGCGTCGCCTTCCGGCGCGCAGAAGCCGGAGGGAATTCCGCTTGAGGAGATCGGGTTTTGATTCGTCAATCGTTGAGGGCGGCAGCTTGAGAACGCTGAGTTCGTTTAGGTCGCGCTGGGTATCTGGGCAATTCAATCCGCACCAACGGCCTTCGCCGCATTGATTCGCCCGCCGCTCGAGACTTTTCCTCTCAATGACGGAACCGGATCGACTGACTTCAGGAGTTTTGCGCGCAGATCATCGACAGACATGGTCGGGTTTTCGGCGAGAATCAATGCGGCCACTCCGGCAACGAAAGGCGTGGCCATTGAGGTGCCTTTCTTTTCTTCGAAGCTGTGGTTCAGCCAGGTGCTGAGAATCTCTACGCCGGGAGCGCCGATGTGAACTGATTTGGCGCCATAGTTCGAAAACGAAGCCAACTCGTCCTGGCGATTAAGTGCGGCGACGGCGATTACGTTTCCGACGTTGTAGCCGGATGGGTAATGCGGCGTTTTATCATTGTCTGAACTGGAATTGCCCGCGGCCGCGACAAACAGGATTCCTTCTTCGTAGGCTTTCCGGATTACGTCTTCGAGGGCGCGCGACCTTTCGGTCGAACCCCAACTGGCGGAAATGATCCGCACGTTCACGCCCGCGCGTTTGCGATTGATTACGTAATTGATCGCTTCGATTGCGTCTTTGGTAGTACCAGTGCCCTCGGAATCAGTGAACTTGAGCGGCATGATCTTCACATTCCAGTTGACGCCCGCGATTCCAATTCCGTTGTTACCCTCGGCGCCAATGATGCCGGCGCAATGAGTGCCGTGACCGTTGTCGTCCATCGGATCACCGGTGTCTTCGAGGACGTTGAAGCCATGCACATCGTCGACTGGGCTGTTCGCGGTCAAATCGCTGTCCTCATAAGGCAGGATGATTGGCGGACGCGACCAGATGTTGTTTGCCAGATCCGGATGTGAATAGTCGACCCCGCTGTCGAGCACCGCGACCACGACTCGATCGCTACCGTTGGTCACCGTCCAGGCGCGCATCGCACTGATATCGGCGCCAAACTTGCCACCATCCCGGCCGTTGTTAAAGAGTCCCCATTGACGCCAGAACATTTCGTCGTTGGTATGTACGTGCGGTCCTCCGGCGACTTCGTGGTCGAGTTTGATTTCAATGTTGCCTTCGGCGTACTCAACCTCAGGCATAGCACGATACTGCGCTATGACCGACGCGACATCTTGTCCGTCCTCGTCTTCAATTACGTCCAGGCCGGGAATTGACTCAATGCGATCTTCAACCTGGTCATTCAGCCTCTGAACAACTCTTCGGATCGCTTCGTCGGTTACACCTGAGCGGAAACGAACCAGGACCTCGGCATGCTTGATGAGCTTTTGGCTTTCGGAAGTCGTATTCGTGGTTCTGTTCGAATCCGTCGTCCTCATCCTCACTGCAACCGGCTGCCTGCGCTTGGTAATCCATTTTCGCAGCGCGCCGGCAAAGGCAGCCATCATCACCAGCGCCAAAGCAATCGACAGTTGCACCCAGATGTTTTTGCGATTCATAATTCCGAGACTTCAGACGCGATAATTCTCACCGTTGAAGTTAAGTAGCCTCAACTGACGAGCATTCGCGCGG
>Ga0070707_100006415_pt1 | contig 10934 bp, 10 predicted proteins | sample KBSK5502metaG_FD_65468 | JGI IMG/M metagenome (GOLD analysis project Ga0070707, IMG submission 65468) | Corn, switchgrass and miscanthus rhizosphere microbial communities from Kellogg Biological Station, Michigan, USA - KBS K5-50-2 metaG | ecosystem: Host-associated > Plants > Roots >... | reverse complement strand
CTCGGCATTGGTCGCGGCACTGCCGAACGCGCTTTTAAGTCGCTTTCCCAAAAACCCCTCAGAACGCTCGCCAACGTCGGAGACATTCAATAGGAGTTATCGGGGCCTGCGAGATGTGCAGGCCCTTTCCCGCAACCATCTGTTTCTGGGAACGCCAACGCTGAACTTTCCCAGTGCATCCACCGGAATTACTCTTCGGAAGTCTGACATGAGAGATCCCAGGGCCTACTTCTTACCTCCTATCCTCCTTTCCTACAGGATATTTCGTGACAGCGGTTCAGTGCCTTGATACAGTGCGCGGCGATAGCTGAATCTGACTGCGCGGGAGAAGGGGGGAGGTATTCGAATCCGACGTATTTATTGCGGGATTCTCCTCGTACTGGGCTTGCTGTTGACTGAACCTGTTCTGCAGGCGCAAATTTTCATCTTTGGCATTGCAGCAGATCCCCCGCCCTTTAACGACATTCTAATCGTCGCTGCGCTCCTCGCTAGTTCGCCCCTGGGCCCAACCACGCTGACAGTGAACTTCCCTGGTCCAATCTCTGCAACGACGGATGGCATCCAGATCATCGCAGCATCAGGACTATTTGCAAACTTGAATTTAGGCAATGTTGATTTGCAGGGAGGTGTAATTCAAATTGCGCTACCGGGAACTACCTATAACGCGCAAAGTGGGTCTTTCCGGATCGCTGGATTCCAGTCTCAGCTTTGCGGACCAATAACACTACACTTGAGTTCCCTCGTACAAAACTACTTCCCTGACGCAATTTTTCCGGACGACTTTGATTCGACGACCGGAAATTGGCCCGTTTACACTTCCTGTGCCCTTACGCCAACAGGTAGTCCAACGCTCCATCTGATTGCTCTGCCAGGTGTAATAAGTCTGAATTTTAGTAACGTATCCGCCGCAGGGAACACCAGCGTCACTTCCAGTTCATCGGGGCCGTCATTGCCTGCAAAGTTCACGCTGGATAACAATACTTATTACAACCTGACCACGACTGCTAAGTTTTCCGGCTCAATTACCGTCTGCATCGCGGGTAACGGGGAACTGCTGCACAATGAAAACGGAACTTGGGTTGATGTCACTTTACCGGGATATCCGACAGCAAGCATGACGTGCGGCTCGGTCACATCGCTGTCGCCGTTCGCAGTAGTCCATTCGAGTTACAGCGCCACGATTCAGCCGCCGATCAACGCAGGCGGAACTTCCGTGTTCGCCTCCAGGGGTGTTGTGCCGGTGAAGTTCAAGTTATCGCTCAATGGCGCGGCGACGTGCCAACTACCTCCAGCCACCATTTCTTTGTCCCGTACCAGCAGAACGACAGTTGTACCTGTCAATGAAAGTGAGTATCACCCACCTTCGGACAGAGGCTCCAACTTCAGCATCGACAGCACGAATTGCCAGTATATTTACAACCTCACCACCAAGTCGCTCGGCGTCGGGACGTATAGAGCGCAGATCAAGATTAATGGCATTGCGGTCGGACAGGCTGTGTTCGGTGTCGGTCGGCGTCGGAACGAAGACAACGCAGATCAAGATCAGAACGAAGACAGCGCAGATCAAGATTAGTGGGCATTGCGGTAGGGCCTGGCGGTATTTCGGTTTGAAGTAGCGCTATAACAACTTCCATGCTGCCTCGACTTGTGAGGCACCTGCATATCTTGACGAGCGTCAACCAGCTAGGCATGGGGGGAGCGGCACCAAAGCCTCCAGTTCGTCAACATAATGATCAGACGAAAGGGGACCTACGGGTGCCTTTTCTGTTTTGCTCTGGTCCAAAATCGGGTGATTTCGTGCCGTTGATTGGCTGCTCTATGCCGGTTTAGTTTTCAGTGTCAAATCACGACGTGGGGAAGAGGGTTTTTGTGCCACCTTGCGATACCCGGATGAGTTTCTGGGGATACCAGTTACATTCAAGGTGCACAAAGAGCAAGACGCCAATTCTAGACTGGATTACGGCACGTCAAAGACTGTGATCTCCCCATCCCGATCGCGGACGAACCCGGACCAGTGACCATGCCATAAGGACCCGGTAACGGCACCTTCATTGTTGATGCTGTTAGGGCTTGGCACTTCTCCACTCGCGAATGTCGTCATATTCCCTTGGGGTCACGGATGAAGCCCGATACGACGCCGTTCACGTCGAGGAACCCAGTAATAGCACCTTGAGCGTTGATGCTGAATGGAAGCGTTTCCACTGGGCCGGGGTTGAACGTATCTCAGGATCAAGCCAAGCGTCTTCGTCGGAGCGGCCAAGGATCACCGGCATTCGGTCGTGGATCTCGCTCATGAACGAATTGGCTGCCGTTGTCAGGATCGAAAACGAGCATCGCTCATCCGGGGTTCCACGCCGCCAAATGTCCCAAATCCCGGCGACACTCATGATCGGTTCGTCCTGGAGATGGATTTTGAAAGGGCGCTTTCGTCCGGCGTCCTTCTTCCACTCGAAGAATCCGCTTATTATGCCGGGCGCGGGGCTATGCCGAATCGGCGAGCCACCATTCCAAAACCCCGGTAATCCCACACATTCTCTTTTGACTCTTCGGCATAATCCGGATACTCCTCCTCCTGCTCAATTCAGAGCAAGAAGGAGTAACTATGTTGGAAAAAATCTATTCTCGATCAGCAACCGTCTCGGAGCTGAGGAGTGGACCCTTGGGTCTGTTTGTAGACGACTTCGCGAGCCTCCTCGCGAGCGACGGATACACCTATGAAGTAATTGAAACCAAACTCGCGGTCATCCGTTCCCTTCACTTCTGGCTCGTCCAACGCGACATTCCCCTCGGCCGTCTGACTTCTAGCCGTATTGATGAGTTTGTCACCTTTAGGAAGCGGCAATATCAGGGCTTCACACATAAGGGCCACGCCTCGACGCTGCGCGCCTTTGTTGCGTTGCTGAGATCCCGTGGTTTGATTCCGCCCGAAGAACCTGCTGTCTCGGGGCTTTCCGCTCTTGACGAGAGGTTGAAGGACTTCGGCGAGCACCTGGAAAGAGAGCGCGGTGTCACAGCGAAGTGCCGTGAGGCGTACTGCGATTCCGTTCGAAAGTTCCTAACGAGCACCTGCGGAATAAAAGCAAGCGATGGCGCCACGCTGTCTCCTGATGGCATCTCGGCGTTTATCATCGAATTTAGAAAATCGTGCAGCTTGTCTCATGCGCAGAGAATGGTTACAGCAATTCGATCTTATCTACGTTTTCTCAAGTTCAGGGGAGACATTCGGATCGACGTGACCGGCGGTGCCCTGGCCTTCCCAAACTGGAGAGGAACAAAACTTCCAGAAACACTGACAACAGATCAGGTCAAGTCACTGTTTCGGACGTGCAATCGTAAAACGGCCGTCGGAAGGAGGGATTACGCGCTTCTGTTGCTCCTCGCTCGCACTGGCCTGCGGGCCGGGGAGGTTTTCAAGCTAAGACTTCAGGATATCGACTGGGAGTGCGGCGAAATGGTGATCCATGGCAAAGGCCGGCGCCAGGCGACAATTCCGTTGATGCAGGACGTAGGCAGCGCGCTGGCGGATTATCTAAAAAACGGCAGGCCGAAGTGCCAAGCTCCTCAACTCTTTGTTCGCGCCGTCGCGCCTTACAGAGCTTTCAATCGACCTGGGACGATCAGCACGATCGTTCGAGTTGCAACTCTCAGAGCTGGCCTAAAGACAAAATGCAAGGGCGCACACCTTCTCAGGAGGACGATCGCCACCCATGCACTCCAGGCCGGTGCAACTCTACCGGAGGTCGGCGAATTATTGAGGCATCGAAGCATCGAATCTACAAAGCTTTACGCAAAGGTCGATCACAAACGCCTGCGGGAGTTGATCGTCCCATGGCCTACCTCCAAGCGCACGATTCGAGGTGACCGATGAAGACCTTAGAAAACGGCTTGGAAAGCTATTTTGGCACGCGACGCGCGTTGGGTTTTAAGTTGGACCAGAGTGAACGGTTACTGAAGCAATTTGTGGCCTTCCTGAAAACAAAACAATCGGATTACATAACGACTGAACTTGCGTTGGAGTTTTCGAAGAATTGTCGAGCAACGCCCACCCGCTGGGCGAGGCGATTAGGAACCATCCGCCTCTTTTGCAGATATGTCCATGCTATCGATCCACGGACGGAGCTTCCGCCGGATCGAATATTCCACCGAGGAGATAGCCGAGCGAGGCCGTATATTTTTTCTGAAAAAGACATCTACCGGCTTGTGGAAGCTTGCAAAGCTATCACCTTGGGAGAATTGCGAAACGCCACATACTCAACCCTGTTGGGGCTCATTGCGGTAACTGGTATGAGGGTTGGCGAAGCGATCAAGCTGGAAGACCGAGATCTCGATTTAGCGGCTGGCGTCCTTACAATTCGAGAAGCCAAATTCAATAAGTGGCGGCAAGTGATGCTCCACCGATCGACTGTCGACGAGCTAAAGCGATATCAACGTCTTCGGAATCAGCTCCGTCCGGTCAGAAAGATACCAAACTTCTTTTTCGGACACCGCGGAGGACAGCTCCGTCACGTCACGATCCATGGAATTTTTGTTCTCGCCCTGAGGCGAATCGGATTGGACAAACAGAAGGGTGGGCAAAACCCCAGAATCCATTGTCTCAGGCACAGCTTCGCCGTGAATACTCTCATCAGGTGGTACAGAGAGGGAGACGATGTCGAGCAGCGGCTACCGCTGCTTTCGACATACATGGGCCACATCAGTCCCAGTAGTACTTACTGGTATCTTTCCGCAGTCCCGGAGCTGATGCAATTGGCGGCAAGTCGCCTTGAAAAGCAGATGGGAGGTGTCGCGTGAAACAACGATTTGAATTCCCTGGACTATTGCAGGCCTTCTTTACTGATCGACTCATGAGCGAGAAGCAAGCAAGTTCGCACACAGTCGCGTCCTATCGGGATACTTTTCGACTTCTGATCGAGTATGTCCACGAAAGACTGAAGAAGGAGCCAACCACAATTCGGATTGCCGACTTGAACACCGACTTCCTGATGAGCTTTTTGAACTATCTCGAAAAGAAGCGCGGCGTGTCGGCGCGAAGCCGGAACCAGAGGTTGGGCGCAATTCGGTCGTTTTTCCGATATGTCGCGTTCAAAGCACCCGAGCACAGCGGATTGGTCCAGCAGATTCTCGCGATCCCGAGTAAGCGCTACGACCTGAAGCTCGTGGATTTTCTGACTCGGGAGGAAATTGAAGCGATTTTGCAGAAACCTGATCGAAATACTTGGATTGGTCGCCGCGACCATGCCTTGATCCTCGTCGCGGTCCAGACCGGAATGCGCGTATCGGAATTGATGGGGCTGTGCCGACGAGATTTGGCCGTTGAGAACGCGGCTCATGTGCGATGCTTGGGCAAGGGCCGCAGGGATCGCTGCATTCCGCTGACGAAACAAACAACCGCGGTTCTGCGCTCTTGGTCGAAAGAACTGCCCACTTCTCCGGAAACGCCACTGTTCCCAAATTCTCAAGGCGCACGCATGAGTTCGGATTGCTTTCAATACTTGCTCCGCAAATATGCGTTGGCAGCAGGGGAAACCGTTCCTTCGTTAAACGGAAAAAGGGTATCTCCTCACGTTCTCAGGCATAGCGCCGCAATTCAACTACTGCTATCCGGTGTCGATCGTTCGCTGATTGCGCTCTGGCTCGGCCATCAGTCCGTCGAGACCACTCAGATCTACTTGGATGCAAATCTCGCGATGAAAGAAGCAATTCTCAAGATGATGACACCTGTGGAAGCGCACCGTAGACGATATCGGCCCGATGATGCTCTGTTGTCGTTTCTGAAAGCGTTGTGATTATGCCGAAACGCTCCGGATCGGTGGTTTACCGGTGGACGCCTGCCTGACGCACTCTTGCGACCGGTCGTGGCGACTAATGCTGTGGCCGAACGCGTGCCGCGGGCGTTCGATATTAGATTAGATGTTGAACGCCCGCGGGGACAGTTCAAGTTTCCGGTATCGCGGTTTTACGGCAAGTCGGACCCACCGACAGCGTGCAGCCTAATTCCGGGGATTAGCCCGCTGCCTTCGCAGCCTTAATTCCGTATCGACGAACGCTGCATGCAGGTATCATGTGGTGCAAGTTGCATTCATCCGGCACCTGGGTCTACGCGCTTGGTTTTTAGATTGCGCTGCCTATTTTCAGGTTCCGGAACCGGCGCGGCAGGAATTTTTAAATCGTTAGGCGCTTATCGCGGAAATCGGAGGTTGTGTGCGCCGTGGGTTCGTTTGTTTGTTGATTGTGGTCGGCCTGACCCACACGGTTATTTCTACTATAAGTGGTGGCAGGCCTCAAACAGTTACAGCAGGTACGTTGCCGGACGTGCAGGAATACGCCGCGATCCTGAGGAGAAACATTCGAGAAGCTGATCGGAGCGAGTACTTTCCTGTGGGAGATCCGTGGAAGAATCCAACTATCAAGATCGATTTCGAAAGGACATCGATCATTTTCGGAAACGGATCTTCACGAAAAGAGACTAATCTTTCTGATCTCGCCAAGGATTTGGCCTCGCTACCGAGATCAGTGTGGCCGTTGGGAAGAGTGGTTGTTTTTGCACGAGACGGAAGAACATTTCCACTCATAGGTCTTACGGGTGCGCCCGCACCGAGGGCGGCTTCAGATCCGCGCCTGACAGAAACAGACATACGAGCGGCTGCAGTGTTGAAGATCTTAGAGCTGCTTGGTCTTCAAATAGTTGGAGCTCCAGTAAACTAGAACGCGCCTAACACCGCTGCAGCCGTCCGCGGGAAGACGCGGCGGCTGAACGGCAGCGTCGTTAGCCTCGTACCGCTAGCGTCGGTAATCAGTGGACGAATAGTCGGCAAACCGGACTAGTGAATTTGTCTGCGGGACCGCTTTTACAATCTACGACAACGCGGTTTTATATCCACTAACCTTCCGTGTTCTATAATCCCATACGAAATCATGGTCTTGTCCATCGGCACACAGCTCGGCTCCCATGAGATCACGAGTCTGCTCGGCAAGGGCGGCATGGGCGTGGTTTACAAAACCCAAACAGCATGAGGTGGATGGTCCAGACGATGTACAAACCGATGCACATTGATGGGCATTCATGTTGACGGGAGATCCCAAATGATTCGCAGGTTTCCATCGCGATTCCCAATCGTGGCCGTATGGATGGTTTTGCTCGCTGGCTGGAGTATCCCGACGGCAGGCCAACAGTCACCGGTCAACGCTCTATTCAGGGCCACCGCCACCATAAGCGGCAAGATCAGCTTTGAAGGTGCGCCCCCACCCAATAGTCCGGTTCAGATGTCGACAGATCCGTACTGTCTGCTGCATTCGGCAGACTATGCGACGTTGGAAACAGTGAAAGTTAGCGATGGTGGCCTTGAAAACGTGATCATATACGTCAGCTCAGGTTTACTGCCGGGCGTGACCTACACGGCGCCCACGACACCGATTGAACTTGACCAGCTAAATTGCCACTACATTCCTCACGTCCTAACAATGATGACGCAACAGCGTTTGACGATAAGAAACAGCGACATGACCCTGCACAACGTTCACGCTTGGTCCGAAAAGAATCCTCAGTTCAATGTCGGACAACCCGTAAAGGATATGGTCCATGTAACCACGTTCGCCTACCCGGAGATGCCGCTGGTGATCCGTGATGACGTTCATAGGTGGGAGAGCGCATTCGTCGGCGTCTTCGACCATCCGTTCCACACGGTTTCGAAATCAGGTGGGTTATTCGAGCTGAAGCTGCCTCCCGGTTACTACGAAATTACAGCCTGGCATGAGAAGTACGGCCAAAAGACGATGATGGTTGGAGTGGTGGACAACGAGAGGAGAGTAATTGACATCACCTTCGCCCCTAACGACAAGTGAGAATCCGCAAACGCGGGATGTGTAGCGGTCTAGCATTCTTCCGGCGCCGGCGCCTTTTGTCCCTCTCTATAAAAAAAGGAATCCATGGCTGGCAAGTGGTAAGTGACGTATTGTCGGCATGTCGGTAACTGAACGGGGCCGGATACGATCCCGCCGCCGTTCGATTCACCTCTGTTCGGGTCGATCACGGAGACGCGCTTGACCTCATTCGGCATAATCCGCGGCCCGGCATAATCAGCGTTGGACTAACCCGCTATCGCGGGAGGGCCTGACCACCGATTGATCCCATCCTGAAGAGTTCTCCGATTCCCGCCATCGTGTCTTCCGTTTCCTGAATAGCCCCTTTACGACAAAAAATTGGGACCGCTGGTTACAGCAAATTCCAACTCGCAAAGGAGCTTCTTATGGCATCACTTCGAACCCGGATGACAGAGGACATGCAAGTGCGAAATTTTTCCCCGCACACGCAGACCTCATATGTGCAGCAGGTGTCGCTTTTCGCTCGTCACTTCAGCAAGTCACCCGAAGAACTCGGCCCAGAGGAGATTCGCTCGTACCAGGTCTACCTGACGAATGAAAAGAAACTGGCGCCAAGTTCGATATTGATCGCTGTCTCTGCTCTGCGCTTCCTGTACAAAGTCACACTCCATAAAGACTGGACCTTGGAAGACATCATTCCAGCGCCCAAGAAGCCGCAGACATTGCCGGTCGTTCTCAGTCCCGAAGAAGTCTTGCACTTTCTGGACTGCATCCCACACATCAAGCACCGGACGATCTTGACCACCTGTTACGCGGCGGGACTACGCATCTCGGAGGCGATTTGTCTAAAACCGAATCATATTGATAGCCAACGGATGGTCATTCGCGTCGAGCAAGGTAAAGGGCAGAAAGATCGTTACGTCATGCTCTCACCGAAACTGTTGGAAACCCTGCGAACTTGGTGGCGCACCGAACGGCCGATATCGTGGCTGTTTCCAGGCGACATTCCGGGCAAGCACATCAGTAAGGATGCCGTCGAGCAAGCCTGCCAGAAAGCGCATCATCTCTGCGGCATTGCGAAACCGATCACGCCTCATTCTCTTCGCCATGCCTTTGCCGTTCACCTGCTCGAACGAGGAACCGACGTCCGGATTATCCAACTTCTGCTCGGTCATCGCAGCCTAGCAACTACGGCCCGATACTTGAGAATCGCAACGAGCAAAGTCTGTTCCACCACCAGCCCACTCGATCTGCTTCCGCACCCTGTAGTGCCTGAGCAGAAACCCACGCCACCCCAATACTTCTAAGCGCCGGGCCGATGCAATGCCCGAAGCTGGAGTTGGCCGACATTTTCCGCCGCTACGGTGAAGCCTATCGTCAAAAGTTCGGTGGATTACTGTCCACAGCACAGCGACGAGTGATGACAGCAATCGAACGGTGCCGCACCGCCGCCCTTGGCGGTCATATCGAAGTGTGTGACCGGTGCGGCCACCAACGTATCTGGTTCAACTCGTGTTCGGACCGTCACTGTCCAAAATGCCAGTCGTTGGCTCGTGCCGAATGGATACAGGATCGACAATCCGAACTTCTTCAGTGCCCGTATTTTCACGTCGTGTTTACTGTGCCGGCAGAGATTGCTGACATTGCGTTGCAGAACAAGAGAACCGTCTACGGCATTCTCTTCCACGCTACCGCCGAAACGCTCTCGACCATCGCGGCCGATCCCCAACATCTCGGGGCGAAGATCGGCTTCTTTGCCGTACTCCACACCTGGGGCCAGAATCTGCTTCCCCATCCTCACCTGCATTGCGTCGTTCCCGGCGGCGGACTCTCCCCCGATGGTACCCGCTGGATCTCCTGCCGGCCGGATTTCTTTCTGCCCGTACGCGTCTTGTCGCGTCTGTTCCGCCGCTTGTTTCTGAAGTATCTTGAAAAGGCATTCGACTCCGGCAAGCTGCGGTTCTCTGGTTCACTCGAAAAACTCGAAAATCCGCGAGAATTCCGCTCCTACCTTGCTCCCTTGAAAGAGACCGAATGGGTGGTCTACGCCAAGGCGCCCTTTGCCGGGCCGCGACAAGTTCTCGACTACGTCGGCCGCTACACTCATCGTGTTGCCATTTCCAACAACCGGTTGCTCGACATTGAAGATGATCGGATCCGTTTTCATTGGAAGGATTACCGCGACAACGATCAACAGAAAACGATGACGTTGACAGCCGAGGAGTTCATTCGACGATTTCTCACCCACGTCCTGCCGGACGGATTCCAACGTATCCGTTACTACGGTTTCCTCAGCAATCGCGACCGAGAAGAAAACCTCTCACTTTGCCGTCAACTGTTGGGAATGCCTCCTTTAAATCCAGAGCCGGTGCCAGGAGACCAGCCGATCGACTACGACTACAATAATGATGTGCTCGAACAACTCAGGTCCTCTTTAGGGAAATGCCCGGTCTGTCAGCAAGGCCGAATGATCGTCGTTGAAATGGTGCCGGCGGGCAGTGCACCGTTGATCGATACATCCTGAAAACTTCTTGTGACTCTAAACTGCGACAAACCGAAAGCCACTCTTCGATCCTGTGGCCGAAGTGTCCCTGGATCATCTATTGCGGCGTGCAGAAAAACGTCCACGCGGACAGGCGTCAAGCAAAGTGCCCGCTTCCGTCCTCCCTCTTGCCCCTTTTATGGAAATTCCGGTCACGCTACCCACTCCTACAGCCTGATGTCCTTAGCTTCAGAAAGTTCCAGCCGCGATTCAATACACGTTTGCAATTCAACAACCACGACTGGCACTTCACGCACGCGGCTTAGTCCAATCCGTTTTTAGCCCACCGCCGCGGCTGGCCACATTCCGGCTTGACCTGAACATGTTTCGCCGCGTCGCTGGCCTAAAAACGCTCTGCAGTGGACTAACCCGCTATCGCGGGAGGATCTGACCAACGTTTGATCGCACCCTGAAGAGTTCTCCAATCCCCGCCATCGTGTCTTCCGCTTCCTGATAGCCCCTTTACGACAAAAAATTGGGACCGCTGGTTACAGCAAATTCCAACTCGCAAAGGAGCTTCTTATGGCATCACTTCGAACCCGGATGACAGAGGACATGCAAGTGCGAAATT
>Ga0070707_100006414_pt1 | contig 10936 bp, 13 predicted proteins | sample KBSK5502metaG_FD_65468 | JGI IMG/M metagenome (GOLD analysis project Ga0070707, IMG submission 65468) | Corn, switchgrass and miscanthus rhizosphere microbial communities from Kellogg Biological Station, Michigan, USA - KBS K5-50-2 metaG | ecosystem: Host-associated > Plants > Roots >... | reverse complement strand
TATCAAAGCCCTTTTTGTCGTCGACCGTCTCAAACGAGGCTACGTGCCCGATGGCGCATTGATCACCGCCCAGGCAGACGAGCTTGCCATGCAGAAGGTATTCGCAGATTTTGTGCAGAGTCTCCATCAACAAAAATAGTCCGATGATCAGACTCACCACTGAGAATCCGGCGGCAATGAAAGTGACCGCGGCGGCGATGAGCTCCGGAGTCAGATCGAGACCAGGGTAATCCGCCGGTGCGACGCAGGTCGTGTATTGGGGGGCATCCATCGTCAAAGCCTCTCAGCGGTGCACGTAAAGGGTGACGCCTCCGACCAGCAAACCCCCTTCGAAGGCATTTACATTGATCGTTTGTTGGCCGGAAAACGACTCTGGCGCCGTGATGTCGATCCCGATGTGGCGTTGCTCGCCCGGTGCAAGCCGCAATTCGCGAGGATCGATGGCCACACCCCAATCGTTCGCAATAGCGTGGGAATGGCGGCCGTGTTTCAGTAGCGCCTTCTGCTGCAGCCTGGCGATTTCCGCCCTCGTGAGATCAGACTGTGTTCCCCGCGCGCCCTCCTGGCAAGGGTCCAGTGGTGGAATCTCGTACGAGTCCAGTTCCAAGGTGAGCACTCGGGGCCGAAGCGAGTCATTGCGCACCGGAAAACTGAATGCAGCATGTGGAGAATTCAGTGGTTTCACATCTACGTTGGTCTGGCCCAGATTGTTGTTGGGATTAGCGTCGTCGCTCCAGACCAGTTGCACTTGAATGCAGTAGTGCCCGGGTGTTGCCGGTGTTGTCCACGCGATGCTGGTGAACGCCGGGCAACCTACAGCCCCCTTCACCGGCAAGTCCACTCTGGTTTCGCCAATAGGGACGCTTATCCCGCCAATCCCGAAATCCAGATACGAGAATCGAACTGACATATTGATGGCTGGAGCGCTTGTGGATCCATTCCATATTCTGGCGATGATGGCGTAGGTCGTAGCAGGCAACAAGGAGTGGGGTGCCACAGGAACGCCCCCTTTCTCCAGGTGAATGTCGGGATTATCCCAGGTCACAGCTAGGCCCAGACTCATGAGGTATTTCTGCGAATAAATCAGGGGATCAGGTCGGCGATAGACGCGGCCGGAAAGCACCGCACAAGGCCGTTGGGACTGCTTGGGATTACGTCTTGCCGGGCTGCCACGACGATACCGGCGGCAGCGCAGCAAAGCGCGGACGAGGAGAAGCAACAGGATGACAAGCACTGTCGCTAAGGCCCGAATCAGCAATCCGCGCCAATCCATCTAAGTCTCTTCTTCTTACGGCCAAAGTTGCCTGTAATGCCGCCACTCGTTCTTGTTCGCCAGCTTGCGGGTTCGTTTAGATTCAACGATAGCTATCTGAGCCTGTATGTTCAGGTCAGTCGTGCATACTGGCCAACAGGTTCAATGATTACCACAAGGTTCTGGCGCCTGGCGATTACTCGCGCGCTTGCGCAATGGGCAGAAAATCCCCGCGGCCAAAATCGGCGTAAACAAGAACGCAGTTCCAGAGCACCATTAACCCCGTCCGGTGAGATGCCAAAGAGCTGCTCGATGAACTCCATACCGTGGCCTCTTCTCCTTACGGATCAAGGACAGCCAAATACCAACGGGTTCTATTTCACCTGATTTGTTTGCTGGTTTGCGCGTGTTTCTTAGTTCTGTTTGCAATGCCAAGCAGAAGAGCACCTAATTCAAATCTGTTTCTATCCAGTGTACAAGCGCGACAAGGTAGATTGCGTATAAGTTCGACCGCGTGGCAACGAGAATTCGGTTTCAGGACGCATCTCAATCACCCGTTTACATCGATGGTCCATATGTCCGCTGGGACTTCCCGCCGGCCATCATGCCGCAGACAATCGTTTAGGTGAGGGGTGACAGTCTGACTTGCGTCGACGGGTGCGCGATTGGCTGTATTCCCTCTCGGCAACAATTAGAGACGCTATCTCTGAGGCGTCAATCCGAACGAAGCGTTCATTGTGCTGACTGGGTCTACACCATGTACTTCCCTCCCGATGTAAGACTGGCGCATCGCGTCGGGTCTAGTATAAATTGCGTACGGACGGGAGGATTCATGGACATTCTAGCGGCAATCAAGCGTGAGGAACGAAAGCTCGAAATGCAGTTGGGCAGGTTACAGACACAATTGAATCGTATTCGAGGGGCAGCAGAGGCATTGGGCAGTTCGACGAGGCGGCAAGTCACACAAGTCAAGAAGCGAGTATTATCCGCTGCCGCGAGAGCGAAAATTTCAAAAGCGACAAAGGCGCGGTGGGCAAAGTTCAGGGCGGAAAATAGCAGGAAAGGAAAGACATAAAAGCGGAGAGCATCCCAAAGGGAGTCTCAGTGACTGTTCGTGCGCCGAATCCGCGTCTTGCGCCCGGCGCTCATTCCGATCCGGAAGCCGCGACCGCAAACAAGAGGTCCTCGCGACTTTGCTCTTTTCGTCGTGACGCGCTCGTCGCGCATGATCCGGAACGGAATCCGGACCTACGTTCTGGTGCAGAAGAGCTACTTAAGGTCTTCGCAGATGGGCAATTCATCTGGAGCGGGAAGTTCTCGCTGGCCAGGAGCGAGTTCTAGGGCTCTTTTGCTCGGAACGTTGGCCAGGCCGGGAGGGCCAGCGTAGCAGACTAGGATCTTCTGGTTGTCGAACCGGAGCATTGGTTCACCCGCGACGGGCGTAAAACGCGGTTCCCTGCCATTCCGCAAATGAATAACGGCGGCCGTCTCCAGGATGCAGACGATTGCCAACAATATGGTGCTGATTTTCCATTTCATGTGCGTGTCCATGCACCTCTCATTCTCGGCGCTTCAGCTCTGCAACAACCTTCGAAAGCTACACCACTCAGGAGAGTTGTGGGTGAACTCCTGTGTGGTGTCCACAATTACGGACACTTGTGACTCTGCATAATCGGACGCATTCCGGGGAACGCTGGTCTGGTCCCGAGCACCCGCTGCGCTTCGATCCCAGCCAGGCAAATAAAAACATAGTAGCGATCCTCTTTACCGGCAACCGGGCCTCCGTGCTGTCGCAACCGCGCACCAGGGCAATCTGCATTTCAGTGGGAAGCGGCCCCTGTATCCGCCGACCCATGACGCGCTGGGCTCCTCAAGAAAAATCATAGCTTGCGCGTGTCAGTACTTCCGACCGCTGTCGGAGTTTTCCCTCCTGAGCGTTTCCTGCAACGTTCGGTGGGCCGAACAAGGAGCAGAACTTCCGTGCGTTCTGAAGCAGAGGCGCTACTTTTCCGACACCAGCCCATCCACTTGCAGAAAGAGGACCTATTATGAAAGCTCACAAACTCTTGATGTTGATCTCGCTCATCGTGTTGGCAGGCGTGGCTTTGTTAGGAACACCACAACTCGCTAAACCCTTCGGAACACCAACCATGAAAGCGGATGGCGGAGATCCCGTGCCCCCGCCAATCCCCTTTCCAAAACCCAAGGCTGTCGCGGCATAGGACGCGACGGGAAAGAGGGGGGAAGACGTTTCGGCGCTTCTCCCTCTTTCTTTCTGTGCTAATATCCGTCGAACGGTCCCCGGACGGCGGCGAGCGTGCTCACGCAGACTTTGTGGTGGCTGGCCAACGCTGCAGAAGCTCTTCTACTGGTTCGCTCAATTCAAGGAAAGTTTTTTGCGAAATACCCAACCTTTTACTGGTACGTGAGCACCGTTCTCATGGTTTCGCTGCTACGATTTGGAGTCTTTACTTTCGATAGCGGGTTTTACAGGACCTTCTATTGGTACACGGAGTTTCTTGCCGCGGCGGTCGGTTACGCAGTCATAGTGGAAATCTATTGGCAGACGCTAAGAAGTTACCCAGGTGCAGCAAGAGTCGTACGGATTCTACTCCTCTTAGTTTTTGCCGCAGTCGTATTGAAGGTCGTGACCGCCCAACTCGGGAACTCTACTTGGTCTCCGTCAACGGCCTCGGCGCAGTTCGAACGCAACATGCGCGCGGTTCAGGCTGTGCTACTGCTTGGAATCATCATCCCGCTTGCGTATTACGCCATCCCCGTCGGCCGAAATCTGAGAGGTATCATTCTAGGTTACGGCTTCTATGTGAGTGCCAGCGTATTGTCGCTTGCCTTTGGATCACTGCCGGAATACGGACCGAAACCTGGCTGGCGGCTCGTCCAACCTGTAGCGTATGTATTTGCGCTACTAATCTGGTGTATTGCCCTCTGGTCGTACCATCCAAATCCCGAACCAGAATCCGAATCAACGATTGACCGCGACTATCGTCTCATCGCCGAAAACACAAAAAGAATAGTCTCCAGAGCGATCACATTTTTAAGAATGGGCAGTGGGCAACCATGAGTCAGTTGATACCTTATCTTTGCATCGGCTTGTTGCTCCTCGCTCTTTTGGCGATCTGGGCTCTCAAGAACCCAGGTCGCCGGACCAAAATTGTTGTAGAAGTCTTGGAGCCACGCAAATGTCGCCGGAGTGAGCCATCCACTCCATTATCCAGAGACCTCGGTGAAAGAATATTCCGTTCACACGATTGGGATTTTGTAACTCGCAAGACATCGTCAGACATTCAAAGGATATTTCGACGCGAGCGGGCCGCCCTTGCCATCTCCTGGCTTCGACGTGGGAGGCGACACGTTTCACAGGCTATGCGTGAGCACGCGACAGCTGTGCGGCGTAATGGAGATTTGCAGTTCGCAACGGAGATCAGGCTTGCTCTCCGCTTCGCTCTATTCCTCGCTCTTTGTAATTTCCTGATCGTACTTGTCCGGCTGCACGGCCTGGCGCATACGCGCAGGCTCATCGAACAAAGCGTTCTTCGTTCGGCGCGTATCCGCGCCACGATTGAGCAACTCCTAGCGGTGGTTGATCCCGCAAAGCCTGAACGCTTGGATAAAAGCTATAATGGGGGAGCGATTCGGTCTTAGCCGCCACTAAGTTATGGCCTTCAGCCAGATAACCGCCGACATCCAACCAGTCCTCGAACACGTGAGGAATCGAACGCTCTTGAAACTGCCGTGTGATTTCAGCCGGCTCGTTTATTTGGCCTCCGTACGCGATTTCAACACCGGCCAGTATTTCCATGACGGCTTGGCAATTCATTTCACCGAAAAAATAGTCTCTAGTGCCTTCGCAGTGTGCCACAGAGAAGTTTTCAACCGACTTGTTTTCTGCTCTTTGGAGCAATTGGTCGAAGAGCTGAGCAGGCATATTTCCTCGACCTGTGAGAGACCTGTAGATGCCTTGAAGAGTTGGAGGAACCTGGAGTCTTATCGGATTATGGTTCCTTTGGACTGCGATGAGCTTGCGGCTCAGTTATTTTTGTCGAACGTGAAGGTTGCTTTGGCGATCTTAGAGAGTCAGCAGAAGCTCGCTTCCCAGGACGAACGACTCGCATAGCGATCCCCGTAACACGACCAACAATCTGAGCTTCGCTGGGGTAGGCAAACTGTCGGATGCGGCAACGGGAAAGTGGGTGCGGCAGAAGCGTTAGTTGATTCTTCTTCAGCTCGCACCACGAGCAAACATAGCCCAACCGAAGCTTTATAAAATAGATAGGTCGATCAAATTCCGTCCGCCACGAAGAATCGTGAACTTCACGTACGCGACCGTCGATTTGCACGAACGAGCCCGGTGGTACAAGGGGATCCATCGTAAGATCTTTGAGGCCGATATAGCCGTATTCCTGATGAGTGATGTCCAAGTGGCGTATGACCGAGATTGGCACTTCGTCCCAAAGTTTCACCATGCCTGAAAGCAGCGTTGTGTTGCCAAGTTTAAACCCACGGTCCAACCGCACAGGAAACGTGATCGTCCTGCCCTCGTCGTACACTCTAAGATTTGCAAGGTGAGTCTTTCGTAAGGGCATTTTCTGTTGATGGAGGCTGATCTTGTCTAAATCGATTCCGAAGAGATGTAGGAACTCCACAAAGCTGTGGCGGTAAATTGCGCTCAGGCTGAATAGCTTGTGAACACCCGGAACCGAGCCAGTAGTTTCTATCTCGCTCAGCCAAGCACAAGAGATGCAGAACTTCTGATTGCCTTCCGCACGAGCAATTTGTCGGCTGTATTCTTCGACTTCACGAATTGAGATACCGAGATGGCTGCGTATCTCCTTGATTTTTTGGCCTGCGTGCAAAAGAAGTCGCCATTTACTTCGCTAGTCTTGTACCTAGCAGACCAGGAGACATTGCCTTGGGCAATGGAACTCCGGGACAGTGTGGTTCCCTTCGGGAGTTCGCCGCGACGTCCCGAATGACAGGAAAAGCGCAGGTAAAAACACGTGCTTGGTGACTTTGCTATTGAATTGCCCTGTCGGCTGGGACAGGCAGGGATGCGCGAAATGGCTTACGAGGAAGAGAGATCGCCACACCAACAACTCGCCCCACGACGTCGACATCGTCTTGAAGATTAAAACGCCGAGACTCTACCCGAGAAAGCGGATGAGGGACAATAGTGAGCACCTTGCCTTCAAGCCAGCACCAGCCGCAGGCGTAACCCTCGCGCAATTGCAAGAAGTAAATCGGGCGCTCAAACTCGGTCTCCCATTTTCCAACCTCGATGTTGGTGTCCTGGTCGTCAATCTGGACGAAAGCACCAGGGCGAATCATCGGGTAAAGCGTATAGTCATCCATCCCAATGAACCCGTATAGATGGTTCCGAATTCCAAGATGCTGGAGGAATGAGATGGGCACTTCGCCCCAAGTCTGAACCATACGAGAGATGAGGTTTGTTTCCCCGATCCGTACTCCCGGATCAAACCTCACCGGAAAAGCAGCTGGGCGTTCTGCATCATAGACTTTCGACGGAACAAGATGAGTCTTGGGCAGTTTAACCGCTAGCTCTTCTTTGCTGAGCTGTTCCAAATCGATGCCGAAAAAAAGTAGGAGATCGACGAAGTTTATTCGATAGAGCGCGCTAAGCGTGAACAGCTTGTGGATTCCTGGCGTCCTCGTGGAGTTTTCGATGTCGATCAGAGAGCTGTGAGAAATGTGATACTTCGAGTCTCTTTGTGCGCGCGCGATAACACGGCTATAGGCCTGGACGTCTCGGCCGCTGATACCTAAAGCGATGCGCAGGGCTTTGAGGCGTTGCCCGGTCGGACCTGGAGGATTCTTGCTAGAAAGTGACCTGGCCGGACTCATCGCTATAACCTAGCGCGTTAATTAGAAATGGTCAATATTACCTCGTAAGATATCTACCAATGATAGTCCACCCATCCTTGCCCCCACGGTACATCAAGCCCACTGAGATTCACTCAATCCTTCTCCATTGATCCCAACCACCTCTATCGTTTGGCGGAGAGACAAATCCTCCCTCCCGAAATATTTGGAATTTTTGGATCCGCGGTGCCCGCTGCCTAAAGAAGCAATTAGGAGCATTGCCTGACATCTGGCCCGATTCCAGTTCGCAATTTTGCGTTCTCCTGCTGAATGTAGAAAAAACGCCGACCAGAAATTCCACTTCTGGGCTTTAGCCTGGACATCGTGCAAGTCAGTGGCAAGTTCATGTTTAGAGAGGGCTTACAGCTTCGAACGCGCACTGCAGTTACAGAATTGAAACAAATAGCCACCGGACGATGTTCTGGATTCGGGCCAAATACAATTCTCTTGAACCATTCATCTGAATCTGTGCCACACACTTATACACGCCGCCACACACGCGGCATCATCCGGCCCCTCGCCTCGCGATCATTAGGCTGTTCTATTGGGGGAAACGTGAATCGAGAAAACAACGCGACATGGTCAATTTCTCCACAGGTCCGCTCCACTTATACCGAAGACGGGGCGGTGCTTCTCGACATCGGCAAGGGCCTCTGCTATAGCCTCAACAGAGTCGCCGCTCGCGTATGGGTAACGATCGAACTGAGCCCCGGAGGAATCACTCTTGAAGGCATTGTAGATGCGCTCGAGAGTCATTTTGAAATTCCACGAGAACAGTTGGAGCGGGACGCCGGAAAGCACCTGGAAGACTTACGGCAAGTCGGCCTTGCACGTCAGAACGGTCATCGCAGTACTTCCAAAGCCATTGGCGCGGGGTAGTTGACGTGTTTCAGCTTGGATCCACTTTGGAAGCGACGAACTTGCTCTTCGGTGCAAACTCACAAGGGACCTGCGAACTCGGCGCCGCAATCCCGAAGAGCGCAGGGCCAAACGTCTGCACGGGTATTGGCTGCGAGCAAATTCTTCCCCTCCATCGAGCGTCCAAAGCATCGCCGCGACCGATTTCAGGATTCAGATTCTTGTGTAACTGCCAACAACCGCTCCCACTGAAAGAGGACAGAATGCTCACAGAAAAGGGACAGCGGCAAGAAGTCTGTCTTCACTTACTAGATCTCTCTGAACCATATTGAAGCGGGGATTGCTTATCGGACGTCAGATGCCGCCGTAGGTTGTGAAGTAGCACTGAGGTGGAGAGCAGCGCGGATCGCCCGAGATCCAGCCACGAAGCCGGTTAGCCCAGGACGGGAAAGGACGATGACCATGGGAACAAACGCGCTGTTTCATGAACGACCCATCGTTGAGGTATTGCAGACTATTGATTCACTCTTGGATCGGCTCTTTCCGAAAACATTCCAAAGCGGCACGGATTGGAGGGCCGCAAAACTCAAAGAGCTCATCGATCGAGATCCCGACAGAATTCGCGGCAATCTTGATGCTGCCTGCAAGCAACTCGACCTTCCTCTATCTGGTCGTCACGCCCGACGGATATTTAAGTTCTCCGTGGGAATGGGAATCCGAGAATACGCCAGACACAGATGTCTTGCCCGCGCAGCAAGGCAATTGCAGGCAACAAACGTGGCCGTCAAGGCAATCGCGGCAGACGCCGGTTATCAGCATTCTCGGGATTTCGCGCGAAGTTTTCAGCAGATGTTTCGCGTCAAGCCCACGGAATTCAGGAAACTGTGGAGGCGAAATTAGATGGGAGCATGACGCAGTCGTGCAGCTTCGAAACGACAGCGCCAGGGCGGTGCCGGGAACCCGTAGTGCGGAACCGTCGGTTAGCGGACGGAACACTTGTGGCAAGTGAGGGAACAGCGGCAAGAACTGGAGAGGTTCAGAAACATGCACCGTGTACCCAGTGCCGCGCACATCTGTGCCTCCAGTGGATGGTGTCGACCTGAAAATGCGCGCAGCATTTAGTAGGCAGAGTTTCTCGATAGACTCGCAGAAGGACCCCGAGGCGCGGTCTTGACCGCGCAGTCCAGCACCGGCAGGCAGTATCGATGGTTTGTTAGCCAACTGCGTCCCTTGTTCTGGGCCCATGTGCTCAGCTTGTGCTTGATCGTGCTGAGCAGTCTGATGTTCCTGCTTGATCCTCTGCTCATCAAATGGCTCATTGATCAGATTCTGCCAAAGAAGGATTTCCACCTGCTCTTTCTTGCTTTGGCGGGATTTTTGGGAATCTATATCTCCCGCCTTGCTCTTTCCGCATTCGCGGCACTTATAAGCTTCAGCACGGTGCAGAACCTCGTCTTCCGCATCCGGCTTGGCATCTTGGAGCAGATGAACCGCCTGTCCGCGGATTACCACGAAACAACGCCGGTGGGCGAGAAGCTCTATCGCATGGAGCAGGATGTCGACCAAGTAGCCGAACTGGGATCGGGTCTTGTGCCGTATGCCCTCCAGACCATCTTCAACGCGGTCTTTGTCGTTGCAACCATGTTTGTTCTGGATTTCAAGCTCACCTGCATCGTCCTCCCGCTCGTGCCGCTTTTCTTTGTGTTCAGAAGGTACTTCGATAACCGGCTGCGAGGAGCGTCGGAATCAGTACAGCAACAGTCCAGCAGAGAGAGTAGCTTTCTTCAAGAACATCTAGCGTCCCTCATACAGATCCAGCTCCTGCAGCGGGAGAGAACTCAAACAGAGGCGTTCCTGGAACGTTCCGCGGCGAGAGTGAAAGCACTGAATCATAGGAATCTCGTCGAGATATTGTTACGGACTTCCTATATGGCAATCATTGCGCTGGGCACCATTGCGATTCTCGGCTACGGGAGCTACCAGGTCTTCGTCGGAGTCTTGACAGTCGGCGGACTCGTTGCGTCTTACAGCTATATGGCAAGACTACTTGACCCGCTCAACGCTGCAGTAGAAATCTACTCCCGGTTGAAGCGGCTGTCAGCAAGCCTTCAAAGAATCCTGGAAGTCATCGAAAGGGCCCCGAGCGTGGAGGAAAGACCCGAAGCGGCTCACCTTCCCACCCCAGTTAGAGGGTATGTCGAACTAAAAGACGTCTCTTTCTCCTACCGCAATGGGCAGCCTGTTCTGCAAAATCTCGGCCTCAAACTAGAGGCCGGCGAGAAGGTCGCGCTTGTCGGAATCAGTGGTAGTGGTAAGAGCACGGTCGCAAAGTTGATCGCTAGGTTGTACGACACCGACTGCGGAGCCGTATATATCGACGGCATCGACGTTCGCAGTATACGGCTAGAGAGTCTCCGAACAAGAATCTGCTACCTCATGCAGGATGCCGTCCTCTTCAATCGAACTCTCAAAGAGAATCTGCTGTTGGGGAAGCCTTCCGCAAACCATAGAGAACTGTATCGGGCAATCGAAATTGCCGACCTCGGCGAATTGATTCGGCGGCTTCCGAATGGTTGGGATACGGAATTGGGACCGAGAGGCAATACCCTATCGGGTGGCGAACGACAACGTGTTGCTCTGGCCCGTGTGGTGCTTCAGGGCCCTTCTGTCCTTTTGCTCGATGAATCGACATCGGCGCTGGACGCTCCTTCGGAACAAAGAGTTTTTGAGAGTTTAGCAGGGCACTTCGCCCATCAGACCATTGTGTTCATTTCGCACAGAATCTCTGCCGTCAAATGGGTGGACCATATCGTTGCACTGAATCGGGGCGTAGTCGAAGAACAAGGCAAGCACGATCAATTGATTCGTCGCCGTGGTCTCTACGCTTATCTTTACAACATACCACCGGGCGTATTCATGGGCCAGCAG
>Ga0070707_100006411_pt1 | contig 10938 bp, 8 predicted proteins | sample KBSK5502metaG_FD_65468 | JGI IMG/M metagenome (GOLD analysis project Ga0070707, IMG submission 65468) | Corn, switchgrass and miscanthus rhizosphere microbial communities from Kellogg Biological Station, Michigan, USA - KBS K5-50-2 metaG | ecosystem: Host-associated > Plants > Roots >... | reverse complement strand
GCAGTACAGGTCTGTGCAGCGCATTTCCAGCACCGCGCGCGGTGACTACCTGCTGCGCGGCCATCTCACTTCGCTGAACGAAAGGGATGATCCCGCCGGGATCAAAGCGCGCTTCAATGTTCAACTTGAACTATTCGATCAGAAGGCCGGCACCGTTGTGTGGACGGACAGTTATTCTCACGATGAGCCGGTCGACAAAAAAACGGTCAGCGCAGTCGTGGAGGCGCTGCAAAAAAATGTGAATACGGGAATCGCGCAGCTGACTGGCAGCCTGGCGCAGTATTTCGCTTCGCTCCCCGCAAAATAAAATTGCCGATCGTCTCACGCCGAAAGGTTGAACAATTCCGCGTTCATCATGCCGGTGCAGTTGGTGTTGGCGGCGAGACTGGAGTCGCCGTAATCCCTCGCCTGCCCAGCAGTTCGACTGCGGCCTGGTTCAGTTTCGTTCGCAGCTGAAATCGCTGATTTGCTTGTGTAATGTACCGAACGGAAATTTCGATTCCGCCGAGCACCGGCCTCAGATTGATGGACGGCTCCGCGCTGAACATTCCGATGTCGCGACTTCCCGCGGCGTTCTTCAGTTCTCGTGCCGCTTCTTTCGCGTTTTCGTGCGTCGCTTCCATCACTCGCTTTTGAATTGCCTCAATCACTGGATAAGGATCTTCACCGGTCGGCAGTACCACCTGCAATTCGTCCCACAGCCACTGCCCTGACGTGGAGAAGTTGAAGTAATGCCCCTCAATCGCGTAGTTGTTTGTAAACGTCACGCGCCTTCCCGTCGGATGTCCGGAATCGGCCCAATTTCCCGTCTCCAGCAGCACGGTGTGGAACAATCCGATCTCGATAACTTCGCCCGTCACTCCATTGATTTCAACCCAATCGCCCAGGCGGATCCCGTTCCTCCCCATCAACACAAACCAGCCAAGGAAGCTGACAATGAAATCCTTCAGCGCGACGGTGAGGCCGGCGCCAGCAAGGCCAAGGAAGGTACCAAGTTGGCTTGGCGGACCAAAAATCACCAGCAAGATCAGTAGCACCGCAATGACTTGAACCGAAACTCTCGCCGTCGCGCGCAGTGTCTGCACCTGCCGCCGATCGAGCTTCGTCTTTTCCAGCAACTTTTCCAGCCATGTGTTGAAGAAAACTCCGATCAGCGCGATTCCCAACACAATTGCCATTCCGATCAAAACGCGTTGCACCACCGCTCGCTGACGATCCGCGACCAGATCGATCCATTCGCCGTATGTTTCAGAAAGTTCTTTCTCGTTATCGACGCGCTTGTCCAGGCTCGTCAGATTGCGCTGGTCGGCCGTAACTGCCTTCGTGGTCGCAAGCGCGGCCTTGGCATCTGCCGTGCTCCGCGTCTTGCGCACGCTCTCTGTAACCGACGACGTTGCCGCCTCGGCGGGAGCAGTGCCGCTCACCGCATCCGAAAGTTTCGAGTGTGCCGCCAGGTCTGGTGAGTTGAACTTTTCCGCGTCAATTTGCGCCGATAACGCGTTGTGTTGTTCTGTCAACGACGCTATGAGATTGTCGGCATCGGTCTTCGCACGCAGCAGGAGCTTTTTCTTTGCGTTCAGCGCCATCCACTGTTGAGCCTGGTGCACCACGCCAAGCTTTTCAGGCGCTGCGGCTGGAAACTTTTGGTCGGCCGATGCGCGGGCCTTGTCCGCTTCTTCGTGCTGCTGCTTCATCTTCTCGATGCGGTCGTGGACGTTTCCGCCCGCATCGGTCAAATCGCGCTTCGCATCGTCCACGTCGTTGGTCGCAACGTCGAGGTTTGCCTTCGCCAGATCGAGCTGATCCTGCAGCGTATCCTTTTTGGCCTCACTGGCCTTCGCGATTTCTGCGTTGAGCTGATCGACCTGGGCCTGTAATGCCTGTTGGAATTTCCGCGCTTTCTGAAGCCGCGCTTGAATTTCTTTTGCTTCGGCGGAAAGTTCCGCCGGATGCGCCTCCGCATCCTGCAGCGCAATGTTGAAAGACAAATCCAGTTCGTAATCGCTCAGCCGCAGCGCCTCTTTCGCAAGCTCTTGTTCTTCTGGCGTGTCGCCCATCTGCGCCAGTTGCTGCGCGATCTTGAGCGGCGTCTGATCCACCGGCGCCACTTGCGCCGCAGCCGCCTTTTTCTTGGCTAGAACCGTCGACGGATGGTCCAATTCAAAAATGCCGTACGCCACCGCTCCCAACGCTACAATCAATCCGGTCGCCGCAATTTTCTGTGCAGTCCGCATGTGCCCCTTTCGGCTGTAACACTATTCTAGTACGCTGCCTCCGCTCCTGGGCTCATGAAAGATTGTCACTAGACGCCAGCAGGTGAACCATGCCACAAACAGTCGTTCCGATGATTCACGTCCCGAATGTTAGCGCTACGGTCGATTGGTACACCTCAATCGGATTCAAATTAATTCGACAAAACGAGGAGGATGGCGAAATCAACTGGGCGAAGTTGTCTTTTGGAAACAGCGAACTGATGCTCAATATAGGTGGGAAAGCGAGCACCGAACACCGTCGCGAGGTCGATCTCTACATAACGACGGACAACGTCGATGACTTGTACCGACGCCTTAAAGACCAAGTTCAAATCGTCGAAGGCCTTCACGATACTTTCTACGATATGCGTGAATTCATCATTCGTGATTGCAACGGATTCTGGATTACATTAGGGCAACCAAGGTAGCCTGACGTGAACAAATATTTGATCGTGATTGAACAAACGCAGTATGGATATTCCGCATATTCGCCCGAACTGTCCGGCTGCCTGTCTACGAGCGCCAACCGCGCCGCAGTCGAAAAGAACATGCACGAAGCGATTGCTTTCCATCTCGACGGGCTGCGGGAAGAGGGCCTGCCGGTCTCCGAGACACACACCTACTCCGCCTACGTCGAACTGCCTACCTGAACAGGAAAAATCATGGAATCTACTACGCTATCGTACCGACCGGTCGGCCCAAGGGAACTTCAGCTCATCGCGGAATCCGACTACACAGCGTTTCCGGCACGGCTTCCGGGCCAGTCCATCTTCTACCCGGTGCTGAACAAGGAATATGCAATCCAAATCGCACGAGATTGGAATGCTTCTAGCCCAAAGCAACGCGCCGGATACGTTACGATGTTCGAAGTCAAGACCGATTTCTTAGCGGCATACATAGTCGCCTTCAAGTAACTGGGTGTTTCCCAATTTTTATAGATAGTCCCGCGAAGGGCCTTCAAGAAACGCCCGCAGCTTCCGCGAACGCGAAGGGTGCCGCAGCTTGCGCAGTGCTTTCGCCTCAATCTGGCGAATACGTTCGCGGGTCACGGCAAACGATTGGCCCACTTCTTCCAGCGTGTGCTCGCTGCCATCGTCCAGCCCAAATCGCATTTTGATGACTTTTTCCTCGCGCGGAGTCAGCGTCTTCAACACCGAAGACGTCTGCTCCTTCAGGTTCAGGTTGATGACCGCATCCGACGGCGAAACTACCGCTTTGTCCTCGATGAAATCGCCGAGATGCGAATCCTCTTCCTCGCCAATCGGTGTTTCAAGGGAAATCGGCTCCTGCGCAATTTTCAGGATCTTGCGAACCTTGGACACCGGAATGTCCATGCGCTTTGCGATCTCTTCGCTGGTCGGCTCGCGGCCCAGTTCCTGCACCAGTTGCCGGCTGGTGCGCACCAGCTTGTTGATCGTTTCGATCATGTGCACCGGAATACGAATCGTGCGCGCCTGGTCCGCAATTGCGCGCGTGATGGCCTGCCGAATCCACCACGTCGCATACGTCGAAAACTTATATCCGCGGCGCCACTCGAATTTATCCACGGCCTTCATCAAGCCGATGTTGCCTTCCTGAATCAAATCCAGGAACTGCAATCCGCGATTGGTGTATTTCTTGGCGATCGATACGACCAGTCGGAGGTTAGCCTCAATCAATTCTTTTTTGGCTTGTTCCGCTTCCGCTTCGCCGCGGTGAATGAACGTCAGCGTGCGCTTCAGCTCGGTCAGCCCGACTTCGCTGGCTTCCTCAATGTCCTTCAGCTCCGAACGTCGCGTGCGAAGTTCCTTACGCGCTTCGGCCGCGACATCGCCTTTTGCCACATCGGCGCGACGTTCCAGGCGCCCCGCTTCCCGTTCAAGCGACTGCAACCGCTCGACCGTGCCGCGCATTTTGTCGATCAGGCGCTTTTTCTCAAACGGATTAAAATCAATTCCGCGAATTTCCACCGAAATTTCCACGCGCGTCCGCGCCACATCCCACTTCGCGCGTATGTACGACCGCTTTTTCGCTTTCGGTGTTTTATCAAGCTTCACGGCCTGTTTCAGCGCGGTGTCGTAGAGTTTCGCGATCCTGTCGATGTACTTCAGCGTCTGCTTGGTCTTGTTCGCGATTTTCTCTTCGGTGAGTTCTTCGTCGTCGAATTGAACAATTTCTTTGATCGACCGCGCGCCTTTGCGCAAATCATCGCCGACAGCGATCAGTTCCTTGATGACAATCGGCGAACGCGTGATCGCCTTCATCACCACCAGTTGGCCACGCTCGATGCGCTTGGCGATGGTCACTTCGCCTTCGCGCGTCAACAACGGCACCGTTCCCATTTCGCGCAAATACATGCGCACGGGGTCGTTCGTTTTTTCCAGTGAACCTGGAGTCAGATCGAGGTCGCTGCTCTCTTCCGCATGACCGTCGTCTTTCGCGGTCGAGTCGCGCTCGGTCTGTTCGACCGACAACTCCACGGCGCGCGCTGCTTTTGCCGCGGCTTGATCCTCGTAAATTTCGATTCCGTTCCGCTCGAACGTCGTCAGCAGATCGTCGATCTCTTCCGAGGAATGCACTTCGGCAGGAAGCGAATCGTTCACTTCATCGTAAAGCAGATAGCCGCGCTCTTTGCCGACCGCAATCAGCGCGCGCACTGCTTCGTATTTTTCTTCAAGAACCTGCGCCACAAACTCCTCCCGCAATCAGCAAGCATCGTCCCGAAGGCGCTCTTCCAGAGCCTCCAGGTTCTCCGCCGGGCGTTCGGGGACATTCCAGTCGCGACCGCATTGCAGCCGACTCAATCATGACCGCAAGCGGCTAACAATCTCGTAACAAGACACGTTGGGCGGGACGCGCAACCGCACGTTTGGGGACTTTCCCCTGTTCACAGTTTAGTTTGTTGTGAAGCTCGCTACGCCGCGCCGCCGCTTTTCGCTCGCCCGGATGCTGCCCGTTTCGCATCACGGGGGCCAATCCCCGCCGCTAACTGCATTAGTATAGATGCATTTAGCCCGGAAATCGTTACCCGAAAAACCCTTCTACGCTACATGGGTAAGTCCTACCTCGTCAATGTTTTACTTGTGGGATTCCTGTGGAACATCACTCCGCTCAGCCCGACGCCGCCAGCCTTCTCATCAGCTCCTGTTTTCGAGTCAAAAGCTCCCGCATTGCGGGCCCGGTGGGATTCGCTTCGATCCCCCTTTGGACGTCCGTCAATTCGCGCTCGATTTGCTTGCGCGCCAGCGTGTCCAGGCAGCTCTGCGCTTCTTCCCAGGCCGGTTCCTGCGCCTCCTCGAACAGAATCTCGAAAAACAGACGCCGTTCGCGATCGTCCATCTTCGCTCCAACTTCGGAGGCGTGAAACGGTTCACCAGAAACGCTCGCACCGATCAACGCTGCAAAGATTTTCTCCGTTTCCAGGCCAAGATGAAGCTGCGATGCCTGCAAATGCTGTGCCAGTTCCCGCCGAAAGCCCTCCGCCTCTGCCAGCATTCGAATTAGCCGCCGCTCCGCCGGCTTTGCCGAGTGCCGCACGAGCTCCGGCTGCAGCTTTACTTCGCTGCGGCGCTCGCTTGCCGCCTTACTCAATGCCGCACGGACAACGGGCTCATCCAAATGCAACTGTTGCGCGATTCTCGTCGCCCACTCTGACCGCAGAATGCGGTTCGGAATTTTCTGAACATACGGCAAAAGAAAGTTTACCGCGCGTAGTTTCCCTTCTCCGCTTGTCAAATCCATCTGCCGCGCGCGCGTAATCAGATAATCGACGTAAGGCGGCGCTTCCTTCACCTGCTTCAGATACGCGTCGGCTCCCCTTTCGCGAATGTACAAATCCGGGTCAGCCTTTTTATCGCCGATGGGCGGTAAGGCAAGCACTCTCACCTCGAAATCCTGCTCCAATAACGCGGTCAACGACCGCTCTGTCGCCGCCTGTCCCGCCATGTCCGGGTCGTAGTTCACGATCACGCGCTTTGTAAATCTTCCTAGCAGCTTAATCTGCGGCTCTGCCAATGCGGTTCCGCAGCTTGCCACGACATTGCTGATCCCCGCGCGTGCCACAGCAATCGCATCCATGTAGCCTTCCACTAGCACCGCAAAGTCCGCGCGTCGCAGCGCATCCTTCGCGCGGTCCAGGTGATACAGCACATTGCTTTTCGAATAAATCGGTGTCTCGGGTGAATTCAGATACTTCGGCTGGTCATCGCCCAACGCCCGCGCCCCAAAGGCCACAATTTTTGCCGACTCATTCGCGATTGGAAACGTAATCCGCCGCCGGAACCGATCGAAATGCCGCCCGCTCTGGTCCCGCGATACCAGCCCCGACTCCACCAGCGTCTTCTCTGGATATTTTCCCCGCAAATGCCGAAGCAACAAGTCCCCGCCGCTCGGCGCATAACCAATTCCGAAACGCGCAATCGTATCCCTATCCAGTCCGCGATCTTCCAGATACGCGCGCGCTGCCTTTCCTTCGAGCGTTCCTTCCAGTTGTTTCACAAAGAATGTTTGCGCCTCGCGATGAATCTCCACCAGTACCGTGCGTTGCTGATTTTCTCGCCGCTCCTCCGGTGAACGCTCTTTCGGCCGCGGAATCGCAATCCCGCACTTTTCCGCGACGACGCGAATCGCCTCCGGAAATGCGCATTTCTCCATTTCCATCACAAACTTGAAAACGTCGCCGCCCTGCCCGCACCCAAAACAGTGATAAATCTGCCTCGTCGGATGCACATTGAACGATGGCGTTTTTTCCGCATGAAACGGACACAGCCCGCGAAAATTCTGCCCAGCCCTTTTCAGCTGGACGTATTCCCCGATGACCCGGACAATGTCCGCCTGCTGCTTCACCTTCTCCGCAAATGATCCGGCTTCCGCCATGTCAGCCGCGCAACTCTACAACCGTGATTGCCTTACCGCCGCGTTCTTCCGCCTCGGCAGTATGGTTAGCAACTAGAGGATGTGTTCTCAGAAAATCGCCAAGCCCACGCCGCAACGCTCCAGTTCCATGTCCATGAATAATACGCACGCTCGGCAAATGTGCCATTGCCGCATCATCCAAAAATTTATCCACCTGCTCCGTAGCCTGTTCTACTGTTTGCCCGATCACATTAATTTCGTTCGCCACCCCAAATCGAGATGGCGCGCTGAACGAACCACTCGCTGCTCCAGAACTTAATACTTTTCCCGCTGGCGCGGACTCAACACCGGTAATTTCTTCCGCAGCGATCTTCATCCGCAGCGGCCCGGCTGCAATCTCCGCATTTCTGCCGTCCAATCGCCGTAGAATCACCGGCTTCGTAAACCCGCGCACGCGAATCTTCGCGCCCGGCTGCAGCAAGTCCGGGCTCAGCGGACCCGCGACGCCCGTCGCAACGCCCAAGTCCTCTTGCGATTCGGATATCGTCTGCACCACGGCTGCGTTCAGTTCTTCCCGCGCCCCGCTGCGCACCTCACCCATTTTTCGCCGCGACGTCTTTTCGATTTGCCCGCGCAGCTCGCGTTCCTTCACTGCTTCCACCACGCGCGAAACGTTTTCCTCGAACCGTTTCTGCATTTCCGCAAACTGTGCCTCGAGTTCCTGGATGCGCCTTTGCTGCCGTAGAACCCACTCCGTGCGAAGTTTCGCCCGCTCCGCTTCCAACGCATGCCGCTCTTCCGTCATCTGCCTTTGCAGGCGGTCCAGTTCTTCGCGGCTGCGGTGCAAATAGGCAATTAAATCCGCCGCTTCGCGCGATTCCGGCGAAAGCAGTGTCCGCGCGCGCTCGATAATTGCTCCCGCCAATCCCAGTCGCTGTGCAATGGCAATTCCGCTCGATCCGCCCGGTACTCCGACCATCAACCGGTACGTCGGCCGCAGGTTCACATCATCAAATTCCACCGCGCCATTCAACACGCCCTCCGCAGTGGAAGCGTAGGCTTTCAGCCGGTCGTGGTGCGTCGTCGCCAGCACGAAGCACCCTTTCGCGCGAAATTCCTCCAGCAACGCCACTGCCAGAGCGGCGCCTTCTTCCGGTGCCGTTCCCGTTCCCATTTCATCCACGAGCACGAGAGAATTCTCCGTCGCCGTCGCCAGAATCGATTTCAGATTCAGCATGTGCGCTGAAAACGTCGAAAGGTCAGCCGCGATCGATTGCTCGTCACCAATGTCTACCAGCACGGAATCAAACAGCGGCAGCACCGCGCGTTGCGCGGCAACTGGAATCGCGGACTGTGCCGCAAGCGCAGCCAACCCCGTTGTTTTCAATGCCACGGTTTTTCCGCCGGTATTCGGGCCGCTGATCACCAGCAATCGCTCTTCCCTGTTCAGCGACAAATTCATCGGCACAATCGGGCGGCTTTCGCGCTTCAGCTTGTCTTCCAGCACCGGATGCCGCGCCGCCTCCAGCCGCAACTCGCCGGCATCGGAAAACTCCGGCAGCGCCGCGTCAAAATCTCGCGCGAAACGGCCACGCGCAAACACCCCGTCCAGCAGCGCAATCGTTTCCGCCGCCGCAACCAGCTCTGGCCGTACAGCTTGCAGACGTTGTGTCAATTCTCGCAGCACGCGCAAAATCTCCGCAGCCTCATCCTCCGCCAGCTGCACCAACTGATTATTCGGTTCAACAGTTTCAAATGGCTCCAGGAACACCGTCTGCCCCGTGGCGCTCGCTCCGTGCACCACTCCCGGTGTGCCCCGCCGGTTTTCCGCGCGCACTGGAATCACAAAACGATCATTGCGCAGGGTGACGTAGTCTTCGCCCGCTTCCGCATTTCGTGAACGCAGAATCTGCTTCAACGTTTTCTGAATCGAATCGCGCGTCTGCACCATGCTCGCGCGAATCCGCCGCAACGCCGGCGACGCATCGTCGCTGATTTCTCCGTTGGGAAGAATGCATCGCCGGATGGCCGCGAGCACATCGCGAAAATCCCCCACATTCGCCGCACGCATGTTCAACAGCGGAAATTTCGCAGCTTCTTCGCGAAATTGCACGCGCAGCAACGACGAGATTTCGAGCAAAGACGCCGCATCAAGAAATTCCGCCGCCTCCAGCGCCACTCCCGGTCCTTCAATCCTCGCCAGCCACGTTTCCGGATCAGCCAGTCCGCCGAACCCCAATTCGTTTCCGCTCCGCAGCCATTCCTGCGCTTCGCGTATCACCGCAAATTGTTCCTGCAAAAATCTGGCATCTCGCGAAAATGCCAGCGCCTCGATCGCGCGGCGCCCCGGCGCGCAGGTCGTCCTCTGCCGCAGCAATTCCCGCAGCTTGTCAAACTCCAGTACATCTTGCGCACTTCTGCTCATCTTTCTTACCTTGTTGCGGCCACCTTCTGCTTGCCCCGCGCGGGGCGGGAAGGCGGGCGGGTTTTTCCTTTCTCCTTTTCCGTTTTTCTGTTTTCCGTTTTCGAATTTGGCTTTCGAATTTCGGTTTTGTCCTTCTATCTCATCAATGCTCGCTGCAGAAAATCCGTCGCCTCCGCCGGTGTTGCCGCGGTATGCACCAATTTGCCGTTCGATTCGCCCCACACGGTAGGATGTCCCAGCTCCACTTCCCGCACGCGCTCCAGAATGGGCGTCCAAAAATCGCCCAGCACCACCATTGGTTTTCCCGCGATCACGGATTTGTTCAGCATCTCCCACACCACCGCAAGTTCCACAAGCGTTCCCGTGCCGCCTTTGCACGCCACAAAGCCATGCGCGAGCCGCACCAGTTCAAACAATCGTTCCTGCCAGGTCTTCATGCGAATTTCTTTGTCAATCCATCGATTGACCTGCGGCTCGAAAAATTCCGCGGTAACACCGTACGTTTTTGCGCCGGCGCTTCTCGCGCCGCGCGACACTGCCTCCATCACGCCGCCATAGCCACCGCTGCAAACGGCAAACCCAGCTTCGCCGAGCGCCCGTCCAAGCGCCTTTGCTTCCTCGTAATCGGCTTCGTTTTCGCGAGGACGCGAACTGCCAAAGACTGTGATGATCCGCTCCATTGCCCGCTTTACCAAGAAATCACTGCGCCTTTACGCAGCACGCCGAGCCCGTCGCATCAAACTCTTCGATCATCGCGATGCTCAGCGCATCCAGCGCGTCCGTCGCTTCGTGACTCTTCGAACCCATGTTATTGCTTAGAAACGAAAATACCAGCCGCCTTCCACTCGGCAGGTCAGCGTAACCCGATCGCGTTCGCACGTGTTCGACTGAACCGGTCTTCGCATGCAATCTTCCCACGGCGATGCTGTTCTTCATTCGATCCTCGAGCGTTCCATCTATGCCGGCCACTGGAAGCGATCCAAAATACGCTCCGAACCACGGCTGTTTCTGCACATACAGCAACAAAGCCACCACCGCGCGCGGCGTCACCAGATCGTGCCGCGACAATCCGGAACCATCGGTCTGCACCACATCGCCTGGCGGTATTCCTGCAATTGAATAAAAGGTCGCGGCAAAATTCGCCAAATCTTCCGGCGTGCTCCACGCACCGTTTTGCCTGGCTGCCGTACGCAACAGCATTTCTGTGTGCAGATTCTGGCTGATTTTGTTTACCAGCTTTACGGATTGTCGCAGCGGAATCGAGAGGTGCTCCGCAAGCACAACCCGCTTTTCCCCCTCCGGGGGGCCAGGTGGCAAAGAAAGCTGCCGCACCGTGCCGCTGACTTTGATACCGCGGTCTTCCAGCAGGCGTTTCAGCATGGCGGCGGCGTGCAGCGCAGGTTCCTGAATCGCCAGTGTCAGTTTGCG
>Ga0070707_100006409_pt1 | contig 10939 bp, 12 predicted proteins | sample KBSK5502metaG_FD_65468 | JGI IMG/M metagenome (GOLD analysis project Ga0070707, IMG submission 65468) | Corn, switchgrass and miscanthus rhizosphere microbial communities from Kellogg Biological Station, Michigan, USA - KBS K5-50-2 metaG | ecosystem: Host-associated > Plants > Roots >... | reverse complement strand
CCGACCGCGGCACGGCAGCTCGCGAGCCGCGCGCGCCGCCGGGTGCGCGGAGCGGCGACGGAGAAGGAGGACGCCGATCTCACGCGCCAGCGCGCGGTGGTCGACGCCTTCCTCGCCGCCGCACGCGGCGGTGACTTCGACACGCTGCTCGCGATGCTCGACCCAGACGTCGTGCTCCGCGCCGACCGCGCAGCCGTGTCTGCGGGCGCATCGGGCGAGGTCCACGGTGCGGCAGCCGTGGCGCGGCAGTTCTCGGGGCGGGCCCGCGTCGCACAACCGGCGCTCGTCGACGGCGCTGTGGGCGCGGTGTGGGCTCCAGGCGGGCAGCCGCGCGTCGTCTTCGACTTCACGATCACGCGCGGGAAGTTCGTCGCCATCACCATTCTTGCCGACCCCGAGCGTCTGCGCCAGCTCGATCTGGCGATCCTCGACGACTGAGGCGGAGCTGCCGCGGTATCCATCCGCGCAGTTCGGCGCGTGCTCGCTAGCTGCGATTGCTGGGGCGCACGATGCGGCCGAGCACGATCGCCAGCACGGTGAGCAGCCAGAAGGCCGCGGCGGCCTTCAGATGCGGCGTGGTGTGCGAGATGGTGTCGGCGGTGAAGGGATGGTAGATGCTGGGCACGAGATACAGGAAGCCGAGGAAGGCGAAGACCAGCGCCAGCACGAGCGCCAGGTAGAACGTGCTCCAGCTGCGCATCGCCGCCTCCCCCCGCCTGCTTTACCGATCTACCACCGTGGTGCCCGCTCGTTCTGGTTCGCGTTCCCTTCCTCGTCGCACTAGTTCGGGCCCGACATGCGCCACGTTACCCACTTGGTAGGACGGCCCCGTGGCGCTTCTTCCCCCTCGATCATTGCTCGTGATGTGCTACGAGCACTTGATGTTCGGGTCCAGGTACCTGGCGATATTCGCGTCCTGATCCTGGCTGGTTATGCCAAAGTGCGTCTTGTGCGGCGCGCACTTGGCATTGATGAAGTAGTAGTACTGCTTGCCGTCGGGGGACACGGGGTTCACCGCTGCCTGGAGCACGACCCACAGGGGCGCCGCAATCGGACCGGGCGGCAGGTAGGGCACCACGTATGTGTTATACGGATTGCCCTTGTCAATCGTCTTCAGGTCTTGCGTGTTGAGGTTTGGCCACCACGATTCCCCCTGCTTCGGCGGCGTGTCCGTCGTGTGGGCATATTGCACCGTTGGGTCAGCCTGGATCAGCGTACCCGTATCGCTCGGATATTTGGCGGGATTCAACGCATGCTGCCAGCGGTTGTAGTAGACACTGGCGATGCCCGCGATATCGGCGGTGTCGTTTATGCTGGGGATCTCGCGCATGGTGATCGAGGCGACCGTCAGCGCCTTGTAAATCGCCTTCACATCATCCTTATCGTAGTACTGCTCCAGGGATTGGAAGACAGTTGTGCCCTTGGTATCCACCGTCGCGGCGTGCGCCTTGCACTGTGCCGCATCAGTGATGTAGGCGTCGGGCGGGCCGTTCGAATTGGGGCACAGATGCTCGCCGAACGCCTTGAGCATCGTCTCGACCACGTCCTGTGCGGTGGCGGATTTATCGAAGGCATAGTGGTCGGGGTAGAGATACCCCTCGAGTACATAAAAGACGTGCGGCTGCGGTGGCGAGACATACCAGTACTTCATCCAGGTCTTTGTGCCGTCGGTCAGGACGCCTGTCTTGGCGATCTTGAGGAACTCGTCGGCATTGAAGTTGGGCAGATTGGCGAACCCATCCGCATATTGGGTTACGCGCAAGCCCTCATTGACGCCGGCCAGCAGGAAGTCTGGCGTGGCCTGCTGCAGCCTCTTGATGATGGCGTCCATCGACATGGTGGCCTTGAGCTGGTAGACGCCCGGCTCGATGCCGGTATCCAGATGCTTATAGCGCGCCCACAGACGGAACAGCTGCGCATTGCGGATCAGCCCCTGGTCTTGCAGGCGCTGGGCAACGCTGGCCGTGGAGTCACCAGGCTCCACGGTGAACTGCACCGTCGCCGTCGATCCCGCCACTGAGGGCTGCGTGATGCCGATGAACGCCGCGGCCGAGCCGAAGCCACAGCCGAGCGCGAGCACCGCCACGATGATCGTAATGACGAGTCCGCCTCGTTTCATACGCGCTGTGCCTCCCTTAGTGGTACCGCTCAGTTGCCACACCTGGCGAGCGGGATGTATCACACCATTGCGGTGTCTGTGTCTGTTGAGAGTAGCCAGTAGCCAGCTTGCCGCCCGCTATGGCTCTCCCATGGGCCGCGCCGCCAGCTCTGGAAAACGCGCTGCGGCGTCTGGCCTGGGCGGCGGCTGGTCGAGATAGTCTTGCAGGATCACGGCGGCCGCGGCGGCGTCGATCTGCCTGCGCATCCGCTCCGGGCGCACGCCTCGTGCCCGCAGCCGCTCTTCCGCCTGCACCGTCGAGAGCGTCTCGTCGGCGTAGACGAGCGGCACCGGCAGCACGCGCCGCAGCCGCTCCGCGAAAGCGCGCACCGCGTTGGCCTGCGCATGTAGCTTGCCATCCAAGCTGATCGGTAGCCCCACAACTACCAGCCCGGCGCCGGTCTCGCGCACGACGTGCGCAATGGCCTCGATGGCGGCGGCGTTTGAGGTGCGCCGGATCACAGAGCGTGGCGAGGCCAGCAGCTCCAGCTCGTCGCCGACGGCGACGCCGATGCGCACCGCTCCGACATCCAACCCTACAATAACCATCGCCTTCTGTCCACTTGCCCGGCCCATGCGTGCTAGCTGCTCGGGCCCAGGGCCAATTGTATGGCGGCGGCTCCGCGGGAGACAAGATTCGCACACCGCCTGCCATCGCCTCAAAAGTCCTACTTGTCGTCAGGCTGTGCCTCCAGGAGCGTGGGGTATGGTAGACTGGCGAAGCGAGCCTTCCGCCACCGGCTCGTGTGCACTCCCGTCCAGCACCAGGCCGCGGGGCGGACGACGCAGGCGACTGGGACATGGAGACGCGCGCCGTGCCCGGCGCAAGCGTGCCGCACCTACTGGACCGCGGAGAGGAGCAAGTTGTGACCGCATTCTGGTACTTCATCGTGACGCTGGCCGTCATTGCCGCTACCATCAATTTCGTCATCGCTGCCGGCAAGCGTGATCAGCCGGTGGTCGCGTTGGTGCGGGGCCTTGCCGGCGTGGTCGCGCTCGCGGCGGCGATTGCCGTGGTCGTGGGCAAAGCCTTCGACATTCCGCATCCGTACCTCACCGCGCAAACGGTCTTCCTCGCCACCGGCGTCTTCATTTTCGTCGTGCTGCTCGCGCCCAAGTATGCCGAGCGCACCACACCGAACGAGCCGAGGGTGACGCTGCAACAGCGCGCCGCCCGCCCGGCTAACGCCACGGTGCGGCTGCGCCGCGACGGCACCGACGAGTGGGTCAACTAGTGCCGGAGTAGCTACACGAGGTGGGGCGCGAACCATACAGGACTCGCGCCCCTTTCATTTGCCCCGATGTAAGGAATCCACCGGCCATCAACTGGCCGGCTGTTGCGGCATCGGGGTACCCATTAGAGGCCTGCCCAGGAGGACCATTCGCCATGCCTCGCCTCAGCGACGCCCACATCGCCGACTACCTGCGCCTGCGCCCGCTATCCAGCCTGGGCGCGCCGCTCACCATCCGCCCGTTGGAGGCGGACAGCGGCATGGCGCGCTTTCAGATCAGCGGCGCACAGGGCACATGCGTGCTCACCTGCTACGAGCCGTCTGAGGTCGAGACGGCGCGGCGCGAGGTCGCCGGACTGACGCTGGGTGGGCTGCTAGGCATGGCGCCTGCCCTCCTTCAGCACGATGAGGCTGGCGGCGCGCTTGGTGGGCCGGTGGTGGTGGCGGCGGAGCCGGTGGGCACGGCGCTCGGCCACCAGCGCCTCTCCACCGAGGATGCCCACGACTGGCTGTTCTTGCTGCTCACGCTCCACCATCTGCCGGCCACCAGCGCAACCATCGCCTGGGCGGGCAGTGCGGATGCCGAGAGCTGGTGGCAGCGCGCGCAGGTCGCCTGGAAAGCCTGCCTCGCCGATTATGCCAGATCCCAATATCAGCCGCTGCGGGACGCGCTGTCGCAGCTGCATGCCATCGTCGGCGTACATATCGAAGTGAACCGGGGCCTCTGGCAGGATCTGCCACGCCGCCCATGCCACGGCAATCCTGTGCCGGCGCACGTGGTACGCACGAGCGCGGGGGTGCAGCTCATCGAGTGGAGTGGCTTTGGGCTGGGCGATCCCGCGATGGAGGTCGGTCGTGCGGCTGCGCTGGCGGCGCTCTCTGGAGAGTTGAGCGCGGGCCAGTACGTGCGGTTCATCGCGGACTATTTGGCGGGCATGCGCGACACGGGCGACACGACTCTCGAAGAGCGGGTGCGCGTCTTCGCCTCCATCCTGCCATTGGGGTTCGCCTTCACCGTACTGCACCATCTCGCGCAGTTGAATCCCGGGGGCAGGGACTATGCGCCCACCGTCGAGCAGGTCGCGCGCGCGCTCGTCTGGATTCAGGATACGCTGGGGGTCGAGGTGGGCAAGGCGGAAGACTTGCTGGCGCCGCTGCGTGTGCCAGCATAGCCTCCAGGGCGCGACGCCAGGGTCAGGGCGCATGCAAGACCATGAGTGGTGCGTCAGCGACCGGCGTGGAACGGTGACGTGCGCTAAGCAACCAAACCTCTAGACGCTGCACGTGCAAGCAAACGCTCCTTGCCGGCTGGACACACACGCGCCCTACGTAGGTGGTAACTGAAGGGTTGAAGGGATGTGGTGAGCGCGTTATGACAGCGGGACCCATTCGCGTAGTGCTCGCCAGTGCTCGCGTCCCCATGCGTGAGCGCTTGCCCGCGGCGGTCGAAGCGCTGCCGGGAGCGATCCTTGTGGGTGAAGTTGCCACTGGCGAGCAGGTGATCGCGGCAGCGCAGGAACTGGAACCAGACGTTATCGGACTGGACATGGAGATCCCAGGCGTACACGCCATCATCGTGACGCACTCTATCGTGAAGCTACATTTACAGCTTGGCATCGTCGCCTGGATCGACCTGAGCAGCGGCTCGGACTTGGCCGATGAGCAAGCGCAATGGATGCAGCAGGCAGGCGCATGTTGCTGTATTGACGACCAAGCGGATCAAGCTGAGCTTGAGCGCGCGATCGCCTTCGCTGCCAGCGGCACGGTTTACCTGAGTGCTCACCTTGCACAGCGGGCGATGCTGACGCGGCGCGAGTTCGAGATTCTCCTTTTGATCGCCGCCGGTTGGACCAATGCACAGATCGCCAAAATGCTCAAGATCACGCCGTCGACGGTGCATAGCCATGCCATGCGGATCAGCCGGATGCTGGGAATAGCTGGGCGTGCCGAGGCTGTGGCCCGAGGACGTGAGCTCGGATTGGGACATGGTGTGGATGCGTCGGCCCTAAATGTCTGGGATGCCGGGTACCATACGAAACGCCAGGAGCTCTATCGGGCTCTGGACGCATCTCGGTGGCTGCACTAAGCAAGCGCCCAGGTTACTGCTGAAGTCGTGCTCAAACTCATTAGTTGAAGGTGATCGACAGGCAGGGGCGAAGGAGTCCAACTCGCAGCGAGGTGCCGCTGTAACTTCAAGGCTTCACAGTCCATATGCTTAGGCACTGCCACTCCCTAACAGAGTACCAGTCCGCGCATTAAACACCTCACATCCAAGAGATCGTGGCACGCGCATCACCCCACTTGACATCCTTGTGCCACTCGTCTATAAATAACCAATAGGTTATAGAACGCAACGGTGGTGGACATGGCGGTCGATCAGCTCAGCAGTGTTTTTATGGCGCTCGCCGATCCGACGAGACGGGCAATCCTTACGCGTCTCATGGCGGGGGACGCGAACGTTTCAGAACTGGCTGAGCCGTTCTCCATCAGCCAGCCGGCGATCTCTAAGCATCTCAAGGTGCTTGAGCGCGCGGGCTTGATCTCGCGCACACGCGCGGCCACCGCGCGTCTGAGCCATCTCGAGGCCGCACCGATGAAGGAGGCCAGCATGTGGATGGAGAACTATCGCCAGTACTGGGAGAGTAGCTTCGACCGCCTGGACGCTGCACTCAAAGAATACATGGGAGGCACAGACACAGACGGAGGAACCGCGGAACGTACGAGCCTAAAACGTGCGGGCGAGAAAGGTGGCGCGCCGTGACTGAGGCGAACTCAGCGAACGCGGACGAGTCTGAGGCCGTCATCACGCGAGACTTCAACGCTCCGCGTGTGCTCGTGTTCAAGTTCTGGACCGATCCCGACCAGCTGGCCAAGTGGTGGGGTCCTGCGGGCTACCATACTCCGCGGGAAGACATGGAGATCGATCTGCGCGTCGGTGGTACGTTCCAGTTGCGCATCGTACAGACGGCGACCGGAGCCGACGTCTGGGTGCGTGGTGAGATCGTCGAGCTTGTCGCGCCGGAGGTCCTCACCATCCGCATGCGTGTGCCACAGCCCATCGGCCTGCCGCCGATGGAAACCCTGCTGCACGTGCGGTTTCACGATCTGGGCGCCATGACCCGCGTCACGCTGCGCCAGGGGCCGTTCTCGACGGCCGATCAGCGCGAGCAGACCACCGAGGGCTGGATCTACTCGTTCGCCACGTTGGACGAGCTCCTCTTCTCCGGCAGTAAGTAGCTCTATCCGTTAGGAAGGAAGCGGCATGGAACAGGTAACCTCGAAAGATGGCACGACTATCGCCTTCGATCGGCTAGGTGAGGGACCGGCGGTGATCCTGGTGAGCGGCGGCTCGGTGGATCGCTCGTCGCTCGCGGCGCTGGCGGACCTGCTGGCGCAGCACTTTACGGTGTTCAACTATGACCGCCGCGGGCGCGGGCCGAGCGGCGATACGCCGCCCTATGCGGTCGAGCGCGAGGTCGAAGACATCGACGCCGTGGTCGAGGCAGCTGGTGGCTCGGCGTATCTGTTTGGCTCGTCCTCCGGCGCCGCTCTCGCCCTCGAGGCAGCGCGTCAGCTCCCTAACAGAATCACGAAGCTCGCCCTCTGGGAGCCACCCTACATTCCCGAAGGATTCCCTCGGCCGCCGGCGGACACGGCAAAGACCTTTGGCGATCTCGTCGCGGCGGGGAAGCGTGGCGACGCGGCCGAGTACTTCATGGCGAAGGTGGTCGGCATGCCGCCAGAGTTCGTCGCCCAGGCACGCAGTTCGCCGTGGTGGCCGGCGCAGGAGGCACTCGCGCACACGCTCGCCTACGACGCCACCATCATGGGCGACTATTCCCTGCCGACGGAGCGGGCGTCCCAGGTCACGATTCCCACGCTCGTGCTCGACGGCGGGGCGAGCTTCCCGTTCTTGCATCCCACCGCGCAGGCGCTGGCGGCCGCCCTCCCCAACGGGCGGCAGCGCACGCTGGAAGGTCAGAGTCACGACGTCGCTGCGGAGGTCCTTGCTCCCTCGTTGACGGAGTTCTTCACCGCCTAACGCGCGCGTCGGCTCGCGGTCGGCGGCCCGCACTGGCACCCGCCGACCGCGCGCGTCTCGACGTCGCATTGTGCCAGGCGCGAAGTCTTGTCCTGTCACGGGGAGGACCTATGCAATTTCGCACTACGCTCCTGCTCGGCGGCAAGACCGCCACGGGCATCCGCGTTCCGCCTGAGGTTGTGGCGAACCTCGGCTCGAGCAAACGGCCAGCCGTGCGGGCCACCATCAAGGGGTACACCTACCGCAGCACGGTGGCGCCGATGGGCGGCGAGTTCATGCTGCCGGTCAGCGCTGAGGTCCGCGAGCGCGCCGGGGTGGCGGCGGGCGATGAGGTGGATGTCGATCTCGTGCTCGATACTGAGCCGCGCGAGGTAACCGTGCCGCCCGATTTCGCGGAGGCGCTCGATCGTGATGCGGCCGCTCGCCAATCCTTCGACGGGCTGTCGTACAGCCACAAGCAGCAGCACGTGCTCGCGATCGAGGGAGCCAAGAGCGCCGAGACGCGGCAGCGACGCATCGCCAAAGCGATCAGCATGCTGCGCGAGGGCCGCGTCTAGCGCTGACTGGCGCGCGACGCGCCCCGCCGGAACGTTGGACGCTGCGTGAGGGAGTAGGCCCTGCGGCGCACCGTTCGCGCCTCGCACGCTATGCCGAGACGCGGCCCCTGCCCCCTGCCGGCTCCAGGTGCAGCCACCAGGCGAACACGACCAGGTTAACTCTGGGGCCTACACACGCGCCTTGCGCCAGCGTCCGCTGCGGAACCGCCAGTACGAGAGGCCCGCCTGCGTGCAGAAGTCTATCGCCATAGCCAGGCGGGCTCCGGGCAGCGCCATGAACGGAATCAGCGCCGTCGCCAGTGGCACGCGCAGCCCCCAGGTGCCCGTCGCGCGCACGACGACGGGGAACTTCGTGTCGCCCGAACCGCGTAGCGCGCCATTGAAGATGAAGGCGACCCCCGCCGCTGGCAGGGTGAGGCATGAGAGGCGCATGGCGATGCCGCCTGCGCTGAGCACTGAGGCATCCGCAACGAACAGGCCGAGCAAGAGTTGCGGCAGCAGCAGCGCCACCAGACCGATCGCGCCCATCATCGCGACACACGGGCGCAGAGCCGACCAAACCACGCGTACCGCCAACTCGGGATCAGCCGCACCCAGGGCCTGGCCGACGAGCGCGGTGGTGGCAACGGCGAAGCCGAAGCCGGGCAGGACGCCCAGACTTTCGACTGTGTTGATGCTGACGTTGGCGGCGTAGGCAGTGGCGCCAAGGCCCACCACTACGCGCCCGAAGGCCACGAGGCCAAGCTGGAAGACGCCGATCTCCGCCGCCGATGGGAGGCCGACGTGCAGGATGCGGAAGGCAACGTCGCGGTCCGGCCGCAACGCCGCCCAGCGCAGCCGAGGCGCGCGTGGGTGGGCACGCGAGAGCAGCGAAACTGCCAACACCATGCCAATCGTCCAGCCGGTGGCGGCGCCGATGGCCGAGCCGACGACGCCGATGGGATGGATGCCGAGCGGCGCGAAGCCGTTCATCAGCGTCCATGAGCCGGCGATGTTGGCGCCGTTGACCAGCAGCATCACGAGCAGGGGGCGTCGCGCATCGCCGGCGCCGCGCATCGCGGCGGTACATGCGGAGGCGATGCCCGTGGCGGGAGCCGCCAGGCTGAAGACGCGGATGTACACGGCGGCCAGCGACGCTACCTGGCCACTGACCCCCAGCGCGTGGGCAATGCCCAACGCTAGCGGCATCGACAGCACGAGCATCAGGAGCCCGGCCAGGCAGCCCAGCAGCAGACCCTGCCCGGCGGCACGCGCGGCCAACGGCTTGTCTTGCGCGCCGGTGGCGCGGGCGACCAACGCCGTCACACCGATATTGACGGCGAAGAAGGCGTTGAGCACGACCCAGACGGCCGTGGCCGCCACGCCGACCGCCGCCAGCGCCGTCGCACGGCCATAGCCGATCTCCGCCACGGCACTCTGCGACAGGTGGCCGGCGAGAAACGTGTCGGAAACGCCGACGCCTAGGGTCAAGAGCTGCTCGCCGATCGCGGGGAGGGCGAGACCCATTACTCGTTTGCGCAGCTCGGCCTCAGAGAGCGGCGCTGCCTTCGCCTGTGCGCGCGCTGGCTGGGCAGACGGCGCCGCAGAGCGTCGGGGAGGCTGCTTGGGAGCTGGGAGCACTCGCAGACGCCGAGGAATATCGCGGACGATGGTCGAAAGGTGTGGGTGGGCGCTGGTGGTGACGGCAGCGGCGAGCGCGAGACTGATGCGGGGCAAACGCATGACAAGCACACTCCAATAAAATGACTTCGTGTTAGATAGATATCTCACACCGTGGGAAGAAAGCAACGGTACTATAGGACAGTATCGCGCAAAAGAATCCCGTATTCTTGCGAAGCATGTGCCCTATTTGGGTAACACTGCCTGCTGTTGCATATCACGTTTCGGGGGAACGCAGTTAGACCACCATCATCCAATGGGGCGGGTTGGGCGCATGGAGCCGCCCTGCTGGTTCGCGCTCGCGGCGCTCGCCCACCACAGCGCCGGCTCACGTGCTGTCTGCTGCCGTTGTGATGACAGCGTGCTAATCGTCACCAACCTGTAACATTGCGTAACACATGGGACAGATGTTGGACCTAGACTGGAGGCGAGTGAGTAAGTAAGTTAGGTAACTTACTGACGTGAGAGGGGTCCAGATGACGACAGCCCAGACCATCACGCGCAACAAGCGCGAGCGCCTGATCGAGGCCGCCAAGCTCGCATTTTATCGCCAGGGCTTCTCGACGACCAGCCTGGCCGATGTCGCCGCGCTCGCTGAAGTGCCATTGGGCAATATCTACTACTACTTCCGCACCAAAGATGATCTCGTGAGCGCCGTCATTGCTGCCCACCTCGCGGAGATCCGGGCGCGGTTCGCACAGTGGGAGCAAGATCCCTCGCCGCGCCAGCGCCTGTTGTCGATGCTGCAGGAAGAGCGCAAGGGCCAAGATGAGCTGGCACGCTACGGGTGCCCATATGGCAGCCTCAACATCGAGCTGGGGAAAGACGGCACGTCTCTGGCCCCACTGGCTGCCAATTTGCTTGAGGTCCAGATCGACTGGGCCGCGCAACAGTTCGCTCTGTTGGGCACGGAGGCGTCTGAGGCGCGAGACCTCGCCGTTGACCTCATTGCCTGGCTGACGGGCGCGTTCGTGCTCGGTTGCAGCTCGCGCTCCCCAGCACTCCTGGATCGCCAGCTCCAGCGCCTGCAAACGTGGGTTGAGTCGCTGTAGGACACGTCCCTGTACGACACATCCGACTATTGCTTCGGAAACTACGCACACGTCATCCATCGAGCTGCCGGCCCTGGGCATCCTCGAACGGCGCCCAGTATCGCAATGCCGCAGCGTCACTTCAGAGTGGTCCACTTAGTCGGTGGTTGGTTAGGTTGGGGAGGCAGGCGTCGTCAGCGGGAGCGAGCGAGCGACGTGGGCGAGGAGCGCGGCCAGCTCAGGCGGTGGGCTGGCGCGCG
>Ga0070707_100006407_pt1 | contig 10945 bp, 8 predicted proteins | sample KBSK5502metaG_FD_65468 | JGI IMG/M metagenome (GOLD analysis project Ga0070707, IMG submission 65468) | Corn, switchgrass and miscanthus rhizosphere microbial communities from Kellogg Biological Station, Michigan, USA - KBS K5-50-2 metaG | ecosystem: Host-associated > Plants > Roots >... | reverse complement strand
TGTTAGCGGCCTATTTATCTGCACATAGGACCATGATCAACGGCAGCGCTCTTTGCGCGGCTCTGGCTGTCACGGAGCGTGACTGACCCGGTGGGCCTGGCTGTCGCCAAACTGTTCAGACCTGCCGACTCGGGGTGGTCTGTCGCTGTGTCGATCAGACGAGCGGCTGCGCGCAGAACTCCCCGTTAGGCGCTGCGATCAGAGGGGAGGCGTCTAGCGTCGTGGACGCGCATATCCGGTTATCTTGCCGGTTGGCGACGTGGCGGAGGCGGCGATGACGGCGGTCGTCCGGCTGGTGATCAAGCACGAGCGCCAAGGAGAGGGCGGCAGGTCAGGCCCGCACGCGGGATTGTGGCACGGCGCACGTCTAGAGATTGACAGCTGGCAGCGGGCCGCGTGGGCTGGCGTGGTGCGATGATCGGAACTATGGGGTCTGTTGCCGGAGCAGCCGCCGTTACCGACGGCGCCGCTGCTCCTGGTGCGGCCGGTGTCGTGTCCCGTCCCCGGCTGTTCGGGCGGCTCGCAGCGCAGGCCCGGGTGAGCGTGGTGTCGGCGCCGCCGGGCAGCGGCAAGACGGTGCTGCTGCGGTCCTGGATCAGCTGGGCGGGTGTGGCAGGCAGCGCCGCGTGGGTGCCGGCCGGGCGCGGCGAGCGGGATCCGCAGCGGTTCTGGCTGTCGGTCCTGGCCGCGCTGCGGCAGACCGCGGCGGGATCGGCGCTGATCCGGGAACTGACGGCGGCGCCGGGCCTGGACGGGTGGGCGATCACCGAGCGGCTGCTGGCGGATCTGGCGCCGCTGGGTGACCAGTTGTGGTTGGTGGTCGACGACGTGCACGAGCTGGGCCCGGAGGCGCTGCGGCAGCTGGAGCTGCTGATCCTGCGGGCCCCCCCGGAGCTGCGGTTCGTGCTGGCCACCCGGCATGACGTGCGGCTGGGCCTGCACCGGCTGCGGCTGGAGAGCGAGCTGGCCGAGATCCGTGAGCCGGATCTGCGGTTCACCGTGGCCGAGGCGCGGGAGCTGTTCGCCGCGGCCGGGGTGAACCTGCCCGAGCTGGCGCTGCTGGTGGAGCGGACCGAGGGCTGGGCGGCGGGGCTGCGGCTGGCGGCGCTGTCGCTGGCCGGGCACCCCGATCCGGAGCGGCTGGCGGCGGAGTTCTCCGGGACCGAGCGGACGGTGGCGGAGTACCTGCTGGCCGAGGTGCTGGACCGGCAGGGCGAGCCGGTGCGGCGGCTGCTGCTGCGCACCTCGATCCTGGAGCGGGTCAACGGCGAGCTGGCCGGCCTGCTGACCGGCGATACCGGCGGGGAGCGGGTGCTGCAGGACCTGGAGGCCGCGAACGCGTTCGTGGTGGCGCTGGACGCGGCGCGGTCGTGGTTCCGCTACCACCACCTGTTCGCCGACCTGCTGCAGCTGGAGCTGCGCCGCGCCGAGCCAGGCGAGATCGCCGGACTGCACCGGGCCGCCGCCGGGTGGTTCGCCGGGCACGGGTACCCGGTGGAGGCGGTCCGGCACGCCCAGGCGGCGCAGGACTGGGGGCTTGCCGCCCGGGTGCTAGCCGGCCATTGGCCTGGGCTGTCTCTGGACGGGCAGGCCGCTGTCATCCACGAGCTGCTCGCCGGGTTCCCCGCCGAGCGGCTCGTGGCGGATGCGGAGCTGGCGGCGGTGGCCGCGGGAGATGAGCTGGCCAGTGGGTCGCTGGAAGCGGCTGAGCGGTACCTGGGCCTGGCGGAGCGCGGATTGGCGTCGGTGCCGGAGAGCCGGCAGGGGCAGGCGCGGCTGCTGGCCGGGATGGTCCGGCTGCTGCTGGCCCGCCAGCGCGGGAACCGGCCGGCCGTGGCCGAGGAGGCGCAGCGGCTGCAGGCAGCGGCCGAGGCGCCGGAGGCGGCGCAGCCCGCCCTGGGTGAGGAGCTGCGCGCGCTGGCGCTGATCAGCCTCGGCAGCACCGAGCTCTGGGTCGCCCGGTTCGAGGAGGCCGAGCGGCACCTGGCGGACGGCGTGGCGCTGGCCCGCCGGATCGGGCGGCCGTATCTGGAGTTCACCGGCCTGGTCTATGCGGCGTCGCTGGAGTTTTTCCGGTCGTTTGCCCTGACGGTGGAGCACAGCATGCAGGCGGCCGAGCTGGCCGAACGGCACGGCTGGACTGACGAGCCGGCCGCCGGCTTGGCGAGCATGAACGTCGGAGGCGTGCTGGTCTGGCAGGGGCGGCTGGAGGAGGCAGAACCCTGGATGCAAGGTGCCGAACGGACCCTCAGGGCCGAAGCCGAGCCCGCAGTGGAACTGATTATCCGCTCGATCCGCGGGCTGCTGGAGCTGGCGCGCGGCCGGGACGCTGATGCGCTGGCCGCCTTCCAGGCCGCCGACCGGGTGGCCGCTCGCCTTACCGAACCGAACCTGATGGTCCATGGGAACCGGTCATTTCTGGTGCAAGCCCTGGTCCGCCTCGGTGAGACCGAGCGCGCCGAGCAGGTACTGGCCGGACTCGGCGACCAGGACCGCGACGGCGGGGCCATGCGCATCAGCCTGGCCACGCTGCGACTGGCCCAGCGCAACCCGCGTGCGGCGATCACCGCACTCGCGCCGGTTGTCGACGGCTCCGCACCACTACCCTGGCCGGCCTGGCTGGCTCAGGCTTTCTTGCTGGAGGCGATCGCCCGGGACGCGCTCGGCGACCCGGCCGCCGCCGCAAGTGCCCTGGAGCGCGCGCTCGACCTGGCCGAACCCGACGGCGTGCTGACTGTGTTCGTGCTGCACCCGGTGCCGGGCCTGCTGCAGCGCCAGGCCCGGCAGCGCACCGCCCACCCCGCCCTGATCGCCGACATCCTCAGCCTGCTCGCCGGACGCACGCTCGCCCCGCCGCCGGCCGGGCCGCCGCCGCCGCTGGAGCCGCTGAGCGGCAGCGAGATCCGGGTGCTGCGCTACCTGCCGACCAACCTGTCGATGCGGCAGATCGCCGGCGAGCTGTACGTCTCGCACAACACGGTCCGGACCCATATCAGCCACCTGTATGCCAAGCTCGGCACGCACACCCGTGCCGAGACGGTAGACCGCGCCCGGGCGCTCGGCCTGCTGGCCCCCTCCCCGCTGCGGGGCAAGGCCACGCGTCCTGGCTGACGGCCGGGGCAGGCAGGTCTGGCCGGCGGGGTTTCCGGGCCTCACGCCGGGTTCGGTGAGGTGGCGTCGCTGGGCGGCACCGGGGCCGGGTCTGTTCCGGCCAGGTCCGCGCGGCTGACCCGCATCATGAACAGTGCGATGATCACGATCAGGGCCAGGACGCCCGCCGAGACCAGGTAGCCCCGGGAGAACCCGGTGGCCAGCGCGTGGTGGTAGATCCGGGCCTGCAGCGCGGCCGCCTGGGCGGGGGACGGGCGCGCGCCGGCCTTGGCCGCCGCGGCGGCCGCGGCGGCCTGGGATCGCAGGCTGCTGGCCACTGCGCTCCAGGCCACGGTGCCGACGATCGCCAGCCCGATCGCGCCGCCGACTTGCTGCCCGACGTTGACCAGGCTGGAGGCCACGCCGGTGTCGCCGGTGTTCACTTTGGTCAGCCCGACCAGGGGTATGGGCACGAACAGCAGGCCCAGGCCGGCCCCGAGGAGCAGTTCCCCGCCCAGCATCCCGCCGGCGAAGGTGCTGTGCTCGGTGAGCCGGGACAGCCAGAACATCCCGCCGGCCGAGATCACGCTGCCGGCGATCAGCAGCGGCCGGGCGCCGATCCGGCTCACTGCCTGCTGCGCGATCGCGGTCGTGGCCAGGACCGCCGGGACGAACGGCAGGTAGGCGGCGGCGGTCCTCAGCGCGCTGTACGCCCACACGTCCTGCACGAATAGGGTGAGGAAGAAGAACATGCCGACCAGCGCGGTGCCGACGCACAAGCTGATCAGGTACGCCCCGGACCGGTCCCGGCTGCGCAGCACCCGGAACGGCAGCAGCGGGTAGCTGCTGCGCGCCTGGATCACCCCAAACGCGACGAGCAGCACCGCGGCGGCGGCCAGTGCCGCGACCACCTTGGCATCGCCCCAGTGCGACACCCCGTCAGGGGTGGTCGCCGCGTTGGACAGCCCGTACACCAAGGCGGCGACCCCGGCGGTCGCGGTGAGGGCGCCGGGCAGGTCGAACCGCCCGCCGCGCCGTCCGGTCTCGGGCAGCACGCGGGCGGCCAGTGCCGCGACCACCAGCCCGATCGGCACGTTGACGAACAGCACCCAGCGCCAGCTGGCGTAGGTGACCAGCAGGCCGCCGGCGATCAGCCCGGCCACGATGCCCACGATGGCCATCGCCGAGTACACCGCGACCGCGCGGTTGCGCGGCCGGCCCTCCGGGAAGGTGACGGCGACCAGCGACAGCGCGGTGGGCGCGGCCATTGCCGCGCCGGCGCCCTGCACCGCGCGGGCGGCGATCAGCCAGGCCTGGCCGGTGGCCAGCCCGCCGAGCAGCGACGCGAGCGAGAAGATCAGCAGCCCGGCGATGAGGATCCGGCGGCGCCCCAGTAGGTCGCCGGACCTTCCGCCGAGCAGCAGCAGCCCGCCGAACGCCACCGCGTAGGCGTTCACGACCCACTCCAGGTTCGACCCGGAAAAGCCGAGCGCGGCCTGGATGTGCGGCAGCGCGACGACCACGATGGTCAGGTCGAGCACGACCATCAGCTGGGCCGTGGCGATGACGGCCAGCACCAGGCCCGGCCGCCTCGGCGGCTGGGCGGTGGTCGCGGCCCGGGCTTGCCGGGCAGCAGGCCCGGCTTGTGGTGTTCTGGCGGTCACGATGATCTCCTCCTCCGGTGCTGGCTGGCTGGCTGGCCGGCCTGGGGCCAGGCTGCCGCCAGGCTGCGTGAGCGGGCATCACGCAACCGGTGTGATTGAGGCCGCTTGCGGGGTGGGCGGCGACACGGTGTTGCGCGGCAGGCCGGCGCGCGCCTGGGCTGCTGGCCCGAGGGGCGGCTACCCGGTACCGGCGAGGCCGGCATCCGGCCCGGCGAACCAGCCCACCGGCATCGTTGCTGCGGTGGAGCTCACTAACTGCAAGGTGCCGGCAGGCGTGAGTGCGGTGCCGGGATCCGCGGCCGGCACCAGGACTGCCGGCGCTCGCTGAGGACCGGACGGCCCGGCGGCCCGGGGCGGGGGCGTCAGACCGGTGGCAGGCGGCGGACTTCGAGCAGCTCGAGCCCGAGCGCCTCGAGCTGCGCGAGCACGCCGTACAGCGCGGCGCGGTCGGGGAGCGGTCCGGTCAGCACGGTGTCGCCGCCGCTGGCCTGAGCCTGCAGGGCAGGGAACGCGGAGCGTATCGTCTGGCCCAGGCGGCCGCGGACACGGACGCGGTACCGGTACGACGGCCGATCAGCGCGGCCGGCCCGTCGGCGGTCGCACGGTAATAGGGACCTGCACGGGTGACCCCTCCTGCTTAAGCGGATCCTCACCGTGAGCCGCGGCGCCGGCCGGTGAGCGGCTGGCGCACGATCGAGGTGATCTCCGGCACGATCAGCGTCTCTGGCTGGAAGACATGACCGGCCCAGAGCGCGGCGGGTAGCGTCGCATGGATGCGCTCCAACGCAGTCGCGTCGTACCGGGCCGTTGCCATGCCGTAGCCGGTCAGCCAGCCGTCCTCGCGCATCGGACTGCTTCTCCAGCTTGCGTTGAACTCGCTGCCCCTCCTCGTGGCTGCTGGCTGCGAGCCTCGCGCTGGTCTGCGTGAAATGCCATGACGCAAGTTGCGTGATCCCGCTGCCGCCGGCGGCGGCAGCGACGGGGATGGGGACATGGGCAGGCATGCGGCGGGAGCGGGCAGCCCGAAGCCGGGCGCCGACCCACGGTGCGCGCGTTCGTTCCCGACCTCGGCAACATCTACAAGACGACCTCCGAGAAGGCACGCCGCGTCCTCGGCTGGCAGCCCAGGACCAGCGAGGATTCGATCATCGCCAGCGCCAACAGCCTGATCGAGCTAGGCGTCGCCGGGAAACGAAGTCCGCAGCCTAACGCCCGGCGCGGCGCAACAGCTGTTATGACCCGGTGTCACCGATCTCGCCGCCGGCCAGTCGGCAGCGATTTCAACGCACGACCGGAATGCAGTCCGGTTCCCGCAAGAGCATCTGGCGCCCTGCTGCATCCCGGCCGAGTCTGGCGCCGACGGATGCCGTCTGCCGGGAGCGGCAGCCGGGCCGGTGCAGGGGCCTTCATGACCGTAGCGGCCTGAAGGCGTCGCGCAATGTCTCGGCGAGTAGTTGCGGTTCGGCGACGGCGGGGAAATGACCGCCGCGGTCGTGCTCGGCCCAGGTGGTGACGGTGAAGTAGCGTTCGGCCAGCTCGCGTGGCGGCTTGGGGAAGGGGACCTTTTCCCCGCCGAAGATGGTGATGGCGGTGGGGACCGGTGCCTGCCCGCCCGGCGGCAGCGCGGTGCCGGGCGCGTGCCGGTAGGCCCAGTAGGGCAGCAGGGAGGAGGTGATCGTCGCGGTGACCCAGTACAGGGTCAAAGTCCCCAGCAGCAGGTCCCGGGGGAACGCGGGCTGGCCGCCGGCGGTCGTGCTGCTCCAGGCGGTGATCTTCTCCCCGATCCAGGCGGCCAGCCCGGCGGGTGAGTCGTGCAGGGCCGCGCCCAGCGTGGCGGGCTTGGTGGAGTGCAGGTGGGCGTAGCCGCCCTCCTCGCCGGTCCAGGCGTCCACCTGGGCGAAGTGGGCCTGCTCGGCGGGACTCCAGGGCCTGGGCGGAGCGGCCAGCCCGGGGGTGGCCAGGTGAATGCCGGCCACCGCATCGGGGCGGGCGCGGGCCAGCCGGGCGGTGACACCCGCGCCCAGGTCACTGCCGTGCGCGGCGTAGCGCGAGTAGCCCAGGCCCTCGGTCATGAGCCGGTGCCACAGCCCGGCGACCGCCTCCGCGGTCAGGCCACCCGCCGGGGGCGGGCCGGAAAAGCCGAACCCGGGCAGCGACGGAGCCACCACCGTGAACGCGTCACCCGGATCACCGCCGTGCGCGCCGGGGTCGGTCAGCAGGGGCAGCAGGTCGAGGTACTCGCAGAACGAGCCGGGCCACCCGTGGGTCAGCAGCAGCGGCAGCGGCGCCAGCCCCCGGCCGGGCTGGTGCACCAGGTGGATCACCAGACCGTCGACCCTCGCCCGCACGTGCGCGAGCTGGTCCAGCCGCGCCTGGAACGCGCCCGTGTCGAACTGCTGCCAGTCGGCCAGCAGGCTGGCCAGCCAGGGCCGCGGGACACCCTGCTCCCATCCGGTGCCGCCGCCGGGGGCCAGGCGCACCGCCGACAGCCGCCTGCCCAGGTCGTCACGCACGGTGGCATCCAGCCCCGGATGCACCGGTTCCACGGTCACCGGCGACTGAGCCACACCCACTCCCTTCCGGGCGCCGCGAATCCATTCCAGCTGCGACGCGACGCACAGCGATGCCACTCATATCATCCAACTGGAGAGGATGACGCCGTTGGGGTCGTAGCGGTCTCTGAGACGGCGTAGCTGGTCCCTGGTGGCGGGCGGGTAGACGCGTTCGGCGGTGTCTTGCGGCGGTTCGGCAAAGCCGGGAAGGGTCATCCCGGTGGTCCACGGCTCGAGGGCGGCGGAGAGGGCCTGTTGGGCGTGTCGGACTGCTTCGTCGGTCCCCGGGGTCACGGCCAGGCCGAGCGACTCGAGCAGGTAGGGTTCCGCGCAGCAGCCGATCGCGCCGGCGTCCGGTGGGTCTTGCGCGAGCATGCCGCCGAGGTGGCGGACCTCGGCCATCATGATCGGTGATTCCGGGTCCTGCCCCGCGAGCCGGGTTAGCTCGCCGAGCGCCTGGTCGGGTAGGCCGCTGAGCAGTTCGCCCCGGATCCGGCTCGGCATCGGTGTGCTCGGGACGTTCCACAGGTTGCCGAGATCGGCGGCGGTCAGGGGACGGCCGGCGTTGACCATGGGGGTGGAGGTCTGGGCGGTGAGCTGGCCGAGTGTGGCCGCGCCGCGGTCGGCGGGGCCGGCGTAGCAGGCGGTCACCGTGGTGACCCGGGTTCCGCGCAGCGGCTCGGGGACTTCCGGCAGTGGAGGCAGCGAGATCACGCCGACGCTGGAGGACATCTCGGGCGGCAGCTCTGCCGTCCAGTCCCGCCACGCGCCGAGCACCTCGGGTGCCGCGGCCGCCGGCCATACGATCTGGCCACCGAACAGGTCTGGTGCCCGGTCCAGTTGCAGTTCCAGGTGGGTGACCAGGGCGTAGCCGCCGCCCCCGCCGCGCAGCGCCCACAGCAGGTCCGGGTGGGCGTCGGCGTGGCAGCGCAGCCGGGTGCCGTCCGCGGTGACCACGTCGGCGGCGACCATCTTGTGCGCCATGAATCCGACCGCGCGGCCTAGGACCCCGAGGCCGCCGAACATTGTGAACCCGGTGACTCCCGTAGTGGGCCCGGAGCCGAGCGAGGCCGCTAGGCCGTGCGGGGGCAGCGCGGCCGCCAGGTCGCGGCCGCGGACGCCAGCCCCGACTTTCACCAGGTTCCTGGCCGGGTCGACGATGATTTCACGCAGCGCGCTAGTGCGCACCATGATGGTGTCGCTGAGGTCGGCACCAGCTCCGTGCCCGCTGCACTGCACGGTGAGCCGCAGCCTGTGGCGGGTGGCGAACGCCGCCGTCGCGGCCATATCGTCGGCCCCCTCGGGCTTCACGATCGCAGCCGGCCGCTGGTCCACCCGCAGGTTCCACGGCCGCCGGGCGGTGTCCCAGTCCGGGTCGCCGGGCACGAGCAGGCGGCCTCGCACGTGGCGGGATAGCCCGGAGAGCGCTGCTGTCGATTGCCGTGTCGTCATGGTTCCTCCTTGGCTAAGGTGCGCGGTCGCGCTGTGCGCCTGTCCGAGCTTCTGGCCTGACGGGATGAGCTGGCCTCACGCATGTTGCGTGATCCGCGCAGCCAGCCAACGAGCGCGACAGCAGCCGAGACAAGAGCCCCGGGCGCCTTGCGGATGACTGACCCCCGGCGGTGCCCCCGGACCGTGACCATGGCACGGCCCGGGTGCTCGCGGCTGACCGGGATGCTGACCGGCCGGACGGCGCGGCACGGGATGCGTGCCCGGGCCGCAGCAACCCGGCTTCAGGCTGCCCGCTCCCGCCGCATGCCTCGCCTACGTCCCCATCCCGTCGCTGCCGCCGCCGGCGGCAGCGGGATCACGCAACTTGCGTGATGGCATTTCACGCAGACCGGCGCGAGGCTCGCAGCCAGCAGCACGAGGCGAGGGTAGCGAGTTCAACGCAAACCGGACAAGCAGTCCGTTGCGCGAGGACGGCTGGCCGATCGAACACTAGCAGTGCTAACCGGAGAAGGAGAATGACATGGACACGCACGGACAAGAGCTGGCCGAGACCTTCGTCAAGATGGTCAACACCCACGATCCAGACCTGGTCGACCAGTTCATAGCTGAGGACTACATCAACCACAACGCGGTCGTCGCTGACGGCCGCGAAGCGAACCGTCAGTTCTGGCACGCGTTCTTCGTGGCGCTGCCCGACGTCAGCGCCAGCATGGAAGACCTGGTGATGGCCGGCGACCAGGTGGTGGGACGGTTCGTCTACCGCGGTACGCATACGGGAGACTTCATGGGCATCCCCGCCAGCGGCAGCGCTGTCGAAATGCGGTCCATCGACATCTGGCGCATCGAGGATGGCCTGTTCGCCGAGCACTGGGACGAGCTGAACTACTTGCAGGTGTATCAGCAGATGGGCGCGTTGCCGCCGCTCGGCGGCAACTTCGAGGCCCAGGCGTGACGCTCCTGTCCCAACTCGCCGTGCTCGCCGCGATCGCGGGCACCGGCGTGGTCTACGGCACCGACGTTTTCTGCGCGCTCGTCCAGCGGCCGGCGCTCGCCAGGGTTGACGACGCCACCCTCACCGCGGTCATGGGGAACGTGCACCGCTTCGCCGACCGCCGCATGCCCGCTCCAGGAATCCTGGGTGTCATCGCAGCCGCCGCGGCTGCCGGTCTCGCCGCGGTAGCCGGCCGGACCGCCGCGTCGGCGGCGGCGGCAGCGGCGTTCCTCCTCTTGGCGGGCTGGGTGGTCCTTTACCTGCGCATCAGCGCGCCGATCAACCGCACTCTCACTGCGGCCGCTGACGCTCACCAGACGCCGTCTAACGCCCGCGCGCTGCAACGCGACTGGGACCGGATCATCGTTCCCAGAGCCGTTCTGCAGAGTCTCGCAGTTGTCGCGCTGTGCGTAAGCCTGATCGGCTAACCCCTCAACGCACGCGGCCAATAGGCAATCAGAAAGGCTTCTCGCAATCATGGACCAGCGGCTCGGCATCCGCCCGCCGGGGATCACGACACTGCCCGGGTCTGGTCACGACCTCCAGCCCGGGACGCCTGCGCCGCTCGCACCGGCGACCGGGGAGTCCCCCGCCCGGAGCCTCGGCGGTGCCTGGATGAATGATTCCCAACCCGGCCTGCTGGCCGCTTCCCGGTTGCTGCTGCGTGGCCGGTCAGGCCGCTCAGCGCGGGAGCGCGGGCTCGCCGGGAGCGGGTTCCTCAGGGCAGGGTTCCTCGGCGAGGTGATGCAGGACTCGTTCGTTGAGGGCGGCGAGGGTGTCGAGTTCGGCGGGGGTGAACAGGTCGATGAAATGCCGGCGGACGTTGTGCACGTGCTGGGGCGCTGCGTCCTGGATAGCGCGGCGTCCGGCGGGCAGCAGGCAGATCATGGCGCTGCGGCCGTCGGCGGGGTTGGCTTCGCGGACGACCAGCCCTCGGTCCTGCATGCGCCGGACTTGGTGGGAGAGCCGGCTCTTCTCCCAGCGCACGAGGGCACCCAGTTCCTGCGCGGGCAGATGGCCCGTGGGATGCCCCGAGAGGACCGCGAGGATCTCGTAGTCGGCCCCCGACAGCCCGGAGTCCTGGAGCAGGTGCTGGTTCAGGTACGCGTTGAGCTGGTCGCGCGCGTGCATGAAGGCCCGCCAGGCGCGGTCTTCGCGGGGGTCGAGCCAGTCCGGTTCCGTCGGCATGCGCCCAT
>Ga0070707_100006406_pt1 | contig 10946 bp, 10 predicted proteins | sample KBSK5502metaG_FD_65468 | JGI IMG/M metagenome (GOLD analysis project Ga0070707, IMG submission 65468) | Corn, switchgrass and miscanthus rhizosphere microbial communities from Kellogg Biological Station, Michigan, USA - KBS K5-50-2 metaG | ecosystem: Host-associated > Plants > Roots >... | reverse complement strand
CCAGGGGCTGGACGAGCTGCTCGCCGGGTTCACCGCGATCTTGTCCGGCTGCGCCGTGCTGCTGCGGCCCGGCGGGCTGGCCGTGGTCACCGCCCGGCCCTGGCGGCAGCACGGCGAGCTGGTCGACCTGCCCGCCGCCGTCATCGCCGCCGGCGCCCGCGCCGGCCTGGTCCCGGTCGCCCGGTGCGTCGCTCTGCTCGCCGGGCTCCGCAGCGGCCGGCTCATCGCCCGGCCGTCGTTCTTCCAGCTCGACAACCTCCGCAGGGCACGGGCTAAGGGCGAGCCCTGGCACCTGATCGTGCACGAGGACGTGCTGATTTTCCGCAACCCGGGGTTTCCCAGCAGTTCGGCAGCCGCCTGCCCGCAGCCCGCGCACGAGGCAGGGCAGCGGGACGCCCGGCCGGCTCCCGGCAGTGCCGGGGACCTGGCCGCGTGAGCACCCGGCCAGCGCAGCGCCCGGCAGGCCCGCCGCCGGCCGGGCCGCTGCGGGCCGGCAGCCTGTGCAGCGGGTACGGCGGCCTGGACCTCGCCGTCATGGCCGTGACCGGCGCCCGGCTGGCCTGGGTCGCCGAGACCGACCGGTACGCCGCCGGCGTCCTGGCGCGCCACTGGCCGGGCGCGCCGAACCAAAGTCCACAAGTTCACCGATTCCGACGGGCTTGTCGGTACCAACTCAGGGGTTGTGAGAGCCGTGGCTGAGATTAGAGCCTTGAGTTCGCACATCCGCACCTGGCCGGGAGTTGGAGACGGCGATGGCTCAGAGCATGGGTGCGTGCTGGACCGGAAACTTTCCGATCATGAGGCCATTGTCCTCAAACCACAAGGTTGCTATGCGCGCCTCAAAAGCGCGCCAAAGCCGCTGACGTTGCTCCTCGATGCTGCCTCCCATGCCAGGCTCGGCGGCGCGGTACGCGGAGCCGAATGCGTGCAGCATGAGTGGCGAGCGCATGAGTGGCGAGCGCAGGAGTTTCCGCAGTGTTGCGTCGTTATTCGTCAGGCCGGTAAGCGTGTGTTTTGCTGCTCTCTGTGTCCGTTCAAGGATACTGAGGTAATCAGTGATCTGTGCGTCCGTGAGCGGCCGCAGTTCGAGGGCCTGGTCCAGGCTGAGCTGCACTGTCAGGTTTTCGATCGCGTCAGTGCGGCCAGATACCGCTATCGGGACTGTTCCGTGCTCGCGCCGGTAGGCGTTGATTGCCCTCACGCAGGCGGCCCGGTGCGTGCCGGGCACTCTGTCGAGCCCGTCCAGCAGCAATGTCAGGTTGTCTTGCGCGAGCCAGGTTTCCGCGGTTCTGCGTGTCATGACGTAGTTGCTGGTTATCTCGTCAGCCAGCCATGTCTCAAAGGGCTGACGCAGGGGGGACCAGGACCCCAGATCGGCGACGATGGGGATCGGCTGGCTGGGGTCGTGTTCAGCGCGGCGCAGCAGCGCGCCGGCGAGTTCCAGCAGCAGTGTTGTCTTGCCGCTACCGGGGCCGCCGAGAATGAGCAGTTCCCCGACCGCATCCTCTTCGAAGGCGGCAAGGATCGGCTTTCCGTCTGGCAGGGGCGGCGGAGGATGCCTCGGATGAACTCGGGCGCCGCACAGTTCTGGGCGCTTTCGCAGGCCGATGCTCAGCCGCGGTGCGTTGGCGATGGATGGTTCCAGCACCCCGGCGATCCAGATGTGATGTACACGCTGCAGCATGACCGCCCGGTCGTGCGTCAGGCGGTCCGCACGAGGTGTATCCCGGGTGCCAGGTTGCACGCGGCGGCGGTCCAGCCGCCGGATGATGAACGGAACGATGACCGTGGCCGTGGTCGCTGCCGCTGTGATCGCGGCAGTGTTCAGCCAGTGATCTCGTATCCATCGCAGGAGCTGAGCGGTGAGGCGATGGTCGGACAGAGCCAGCGCCATCATCGTCCCCAGCCCGATGGCTGCCACACCGAGCTGCAGCCATCTCGCGCCATGGACGGGTCGGCGACGAGCCGGGCTGCCTCTCACATCACAGATTGTGCCACCGCGGAAACAGCAGTAGACCACCTATGCCGCGCGTACAACGAAGAACTGGCTGTTCCGATAGCGGCATCATTGTCCTGCCTGCAGGTTCCACGAGGAATGCACCAGCTTCGCGGGCGCCTGGCAGCTTACCGAAACCGCGTAACTGCAGATAGTCAGGCCAGGTCCACTTCACCTCGGGTCTCGGCCCGTGGTTTGCGGACTCGAAGGCGCCGGATAGCGGCGGCCGTGGGCAGCGTCAACGTACCGCTGAGCGGTGTTGGGGTGCAACCCGAACATTGTGACGATGTGCATCGGGTCGCGGGTGCCGGTGGCGGCGGCCTCTTCCAGGATGCGGTCCTGGCGGAGTTCGGTCAGGCTGCAGTTCCAGCGGGTGATTCGTCCGCTGATCCACCAGGAGCTGACCGGGCAAGCCTGCAGCGCGCTCAGCTGCGAGAGCAGCAGGTGCCGGTTGGCTGTGAGCGGCCAGCGCTGGGCACGGTAGGCCAGGTAGCTGGTGATCGCATCCCTGGTGAGCTGGTCCAGGGGACGGCGGTGCCCGGCAGCGGTGAGGGTTCGCTGGTCGAGGTCGATGTCGTCCAGGGTCAGGCCCGCGATCGTGGTCCCGGGCAAGGCGTGGTGGCGGATGAGGACGTTCACCAGCCATTCTTCTGGACCTATCGGCGCCGCGGCCGGGTCGCGCGCTCCGGCGTTGGCGGGCACGGGCAGTGCGCGGTGGCGGTGCAGCCCGATGTTGGCGGGCAGCCTGCTCGCCGGGTTAGCGAAGATCCGCCTGCGGGACTTGAGGTATCCGAACAGGGACCGCAGCGCGATGGCCCGGGTGTGGTTGTCGCCGCCACGAGGCAGGGGTTCGCTCAGGGCTGTGATGATGTCATCGCGGGTGATTTCGCGCAGCGTGTCGTGGTCTTGTGCCCAGGTCAGCAGGATCGGCATGATCGCCGTGCAGTAGCCCCGCCAGGTGCCCGGGGCCTTCGGGCGGCGGCGGCCGTCGCCGCGCCGGAGACAATCCAGCCAGGGCCCGACGTCCTTGCCGATGCCGGCCGGCAGCCTGGCCAGGCGTTTGGCTGCCCAGGTGTCGCCGGGATCGGAGCGGTCCTCGGCCAGCAGCCGCAGGTCGGCGGGGAGGCCGGCCCGGCAACGGGCACCAGAGCGGCCACGGCCTGGACGTCGCGGCTACAGCCTTGACCCCTGCGCCGGCGCCGCGAGCCGGCCGGGGCATGGTCGCCTGGGGAGAGTACGAGCCGGCTATCCGCAGCTGGGAGGGCATCCTCGCGCACCCCGCGCCGCCGCCCGCCGAGCCGGGACCGTCCGGGCGGCCCCGGCTGTCGGCCGCGTTCGCCGAGTGGATGATGGGCCTCGCCCCGGGATTCGTGACCGAGGTTCCCGGCATCCCCCGCACCCGCCAGCTGAAGATCATCGGCAACGGCGTCGTCCCCCAGCAGGCCTCCCTCGCCCTCCGGCTGCTGATCAGTGCCGCCGCTATCCCGGCCGTGCCCGCCGGCGGCACGCGGGCCGCCGCGTGAACCGCCCCGTGCACGGCCCCGTCCGCGCCGCACGGCCGCGCGCCCTGCCCCCGGGGAACCACGCCCGCACCCCTGCCCCGGTACCCGGCCCACGGCACCCGCCGGCGGTACCGCCCTGCCAGTCCGGCAGCGGCGGAGGCGGGCACCCCGCAGTCCCCCGCGCGGATTGCCGCGAGCAGCGGCATCTCCGCCGCATCCCGCTTGACGAAAGGAACCACGCATGGCCCGGCAGGACCCCTGGTACACCCCCGGCCAGCCGGCTTCGGCCGGCGACACCTGGCCGCTGGAGGACCCCTACGGCGAACCCGGACCCGGCCTGGCAGGGCAGCAGGACCAGCAGCCCGCCGTGCCCGGTTCCGGCAGCCAGGGCGGCGGGTTCGTGCCCGCCGCCAGCTACCGCATGCGCCGCAGCCCAGCCCGGCCGCCCGCACCTCGCAAGGCACGCCTGGCCCGGAACACGCCGCTGCTGCCGGGGCAAGTGCTGATAGCCGCAGCGCTGGCCGGCATCGCCGTTGGCGCCGGGATCGCCGCTACCGCCGGCCAGCCGGCCATCCGGCTCGCGCCCGCCGACAACCCGGCGGCCACCAGCCAGTACACCCCCACCGCTGGGCCGGCCACCACGCCGTCACCCGCCGCAAGCTCCGCACCGCCGACGCCGAACCCCTCACCGTCAGCTGGCGCCGCCGGACTCCCGGCGATCAGCATGGCCGCCGCCGAGCGCGTCCTGGCGAGCTACTGGGCGGCCAACAACCGGGCCAACAAGGCCCGGTCGGACACGCTGCTCGCCAGGATCGAAGTCGGCGCCAGCTACCAGATGGACGCCGGGGCCTACCGGGCCGGCCGCGCCGCCGGCCCCGCCTCCGGGTACACGCCCGTCACTGCGCAGAACTCCGTCTTGTGGATCCCGCGCCAGCCGGCCGGGACTTACCCGCGCTGGTTCGCGGCGCGGGTGACCTACATGGGGGAAGGCGCCGGCTACCTGGTCTTCACCCAGCCCCGGGCCGGCGCGCCGTGGAAGAACGTCCTCGAACCGTACCTGCTCCACGGTACCGGGCCAGGGCCGTTCGTCACCACCGGCACGGACGGGTACGCGGCGCAGGCGGACCCCGATGCCGCTGGCCTGGCCGTCACCCCCGCCCAGATCGAGGCACAGACCGCCGCCTCATTCGACGGCACCGCGGCCGCCGTGGGAAACCCGGGGAACCTGGCCGACCTGCGCGACGAGGCCTACTTCGCCGCGCACCTGCCGCCCGGCACGTACAGGCACCGCCAGCGGACGCGCACCGCTCGCGATACCGCCCCCGCCACCCCGGCGGACGAACCGGCCCCGGCACCCGGCGCGCTGCTGACCATCGAGGAGGTCATCGCGGAGCTGCGGGTGTCCCGGGCCGCGTTCTACCGCTGGCGGCGGCGCGGGACCGGTCCGGCGGAGGTGCGCCTGCCCGGCGGTGGCGTGCGGATCCGGCGCAGCGCGCTCCAGGCGTGGCTGCGCCGGCTCGAACACCCGCAGCAGGAGGACACACCCGCATGAACAGCTACGACGTCCGGTTCTGGGATATCAAGAAGGTCAGCGACACCACCAGGGGCCGGTGGCGGGTCCGGTGGGCCGTGGCTGGCCGCCCGCACTGCAAGTCCTTCCCCGCCCGGCCGCTCGCCGACGGATTCCTCGCCACCCTCAAAGACGCTGTCCGCGACAACCTGCCGTTCGACCCAGTCACCGGGCTGCCCGTCACCCCCCAGCGGCACGACGTTGACCGCGACATCACCTGGTACGAGCACGCTCGCGCCTACACCGACGCCAAATGGCCGCGCTTGGCCCCCATCTCCCGCCGGTCGATCGCCGAGGCGCTGACCACCATCACAGTCGCGCTGGTCCGGGACCGCCGCGGTGCCCCCGACCCCGCGCTGTTGCGCCGGTCGCTGTTCGCGTGGGCGTTCAACCCCGGCACCCGCAACTTCACCCCGCCCGATGAGGTCGTCAGCGCGCTGGACTGGATCGCCGCCGCGTCGCTGCCGGTCGCCGCGCTGGAGGAGGCCGCCACGGTCAGGCTGGCCCTGGACGCCTGCGCCCGCACCCTCGCCGGGAAGCCCACTGCGGCCACCACCCAGCGGCGCAAGCGCGCCGTGTTCCACAACGCCGTCAGCTACGCGGTCGAGCTGCGGCTGCTGGACGCCAACCCGGTCGACCGGATCGGGTGGAAGGCCCCGGCCGTCGCCCAGACCGTCGACCGGCGCGTGGTCGCCGACCCCGCCCAGGTCACCGGCCTGCTCGCCGCCGTCCGCAGTCACAGCGACCGGGGCGGGCACCTGGAAGCGTTCTACGGCTGCCTGTACTACGCCTACCTGCGCCCCTCCGAGGCCGTCATGCTGAACGAGACCGATTGCCGGCTCCCGAGGCGCGGCTGGGGCCGCATCGACCTGGCCGCCTCCGCCGCCCGGGCCGGCAAGGACTGGACCGACGACGGCACCGCCCGCCAGGCCCGCGGCCTCAAGCACCGCGCCCAGCACGAAACCCGGACCATCCCCATCCCCCCGGTCCTGGTCCAGCTACTCCGCACCCACCTCAAGCGGTACGGCACCGCACCCGACGGGCGGATCTTCCGCACCGTGCGCGGCGGGCTCATCCAGGACAGCGCCTACAGCGCCGTCTGGGCCGACGCCCGCGCCGCCGCGCTCACCCCCGCCCAGCAAGCCTCCCCGCTGGCCCGGCGGCCCTACGACCTGCGGCACGCGGGTGTGTCCCTGGCCCTGAACGCGGGCGTGCCCGCCACCGAGGTCGCCCGCCGCGCCGGGCACAGCGTCGTCGTACTGCTCAAGATCTACGCCCACTGCATCGACGGCCAGGCCGACGCCGCCAACAAGCGTATCGCCGACGCCCTCGGCAGCGAGGATAACGAGGACGAGCAGGATGAGCTCGGCTGACACCACGGACGTCGGCAGGCCCTCGGGCGGATCATGCCCGTGAGGGGGCCTGCCGGCTCATCCGTTCCCATCCACTTCGTGCGCCGGCACCACGCGCAGCATCTCCCGCTGTGCCTGGCGCACCAGGACATGGAACAGGCCAGGCTGCATCTCACCCTCTGGACCACGCCGACTTTGGTTGAGGCTTCATCCTGAGGCTAGCCACAAGATGATCTTGTAATTTTCGCTTGTTGACGTGATCGAACAGGAGTTCACTGGCGTGCCGCCAGGCCAGCGTGAACGCCGGCAGCAGCGCATGGCTCGCCCCGCACGGCGCGCACCGCAGCCGGGGCACGAAGATCTTCCGGGAGCGGCCCGCCTCCCGGACATAACGCCGGTACCCCGACCAGAACACCAGCGGCCCGGCACACGACGGGCAGTCCGGGCGAGGGAACCCCACCTCACGGCCGGCCGCCACGTGCGCATCGACCGCAACCGGGCACGGCCATACGATGGCCACGGGCGACACCGCCTCGGATCCCTCCTCGCGGTCGGCGCAAAAACGAGGCGAGGAGGGAAGCCTCACGTTCAACAAGGACACCACGATCCTGACCCGCCCCCAGGCAGGCCGGGAAGGGGACATCGTCGAAGAGCACGGCCGGGCGCCCGGCCGGGACGCTCAGATAGTCAGGCCGTCAACACCAACCTGGGTCCTGCGGGGCGGTCGAGCGAGTGAGCGCGCCGGGTTACCTGGCGCGCTACCAGGCAAACCAGCCGCTGCATTCACATCGGTCCGCCAAGCCGAATCCTCTCCCACAGGAGTTGCGGGATTTCGCCGGACAAATTAGCCTGAAGTGACGCTCAAGTGAGCATCCGGACCGACCGGGGCAGCCTTGATGGCCGAACGTGCTGTGAAATCGCAGCGAATGCCCACGTCGCAGCAGCCGAAGCATCAGACGTCCCGCGACCGGCCGCAGGCGTCGTCGCAGACCGCTGAACAGCCGCCGGACCTTCTGTATGTGCCGGAGGGACTGTCGAACAGTGGCGTGCTGCGCCTGCTGCACGGGGAGTCACAGGGACGCCCGCTCGACCCGCAGGTGCGTGAGGCGATGGAGGCCCGCCTCGGCGTCGCCCTGTCGCGGGTGCGGGTGCACACCGGTCCCCGTGCGGCGGCATCGGCGGACGCCCTAGCTGCCAGGGCGTACACCATCGGGCAGGACGTCGTGTTCGGCCCCGGCGAGTACCGGCCTTCCGACCCCACCGGACAGGCCCTGCTCGTCCATGAGCTGACGCACACGGTGCAGCAGGCGCGCGGCGGGTCCGCGGTCGGGATCGCACGGCAGGCCAAGGAGGGGGAAGGCCCGGCGCCTGCCGCGGTGGACGACTCCCTGGGCGCGCTCGGGGACGCCGTCGTCGAGGTGATGACCCACCAGGCGGTCGGGAGCGGCGTGCAGCAGCGCATACTGAAGGCCGCCGTACGCGGATTCGTCGCGGAACTCGGGCGCCAGGTCAAGGCCGAAGACGCCATCGCCAGGCTCAAGTCCAGCCTCAAGGAACTGGAGCGGCCGGATAACCTGGCCCGGTTCGCAGGCGGTTACGTGGCTGGTGCGGCCGCAGGCCTCGTGAGTCCGGTGACCGATCTGCTTGGGCTTGGCCAGCTCGCCGAGCAACTCCCGCAGATAGCGGCGAATCTCGGTCGCCGGGCCTATGAGCAGGGCAGACAGCTCGCCCAGGAAGCACTCGCACTCGCCAAGAGCATCCAGGATTTCAACCAGGAGGCGCTGGGCAGGCTGCTCGCTCTGCTCAAGGAGCCGCCGAAGATCTATGAACTGATCGAGCAATACGGCCCCAGGGCGGTCGAAGCGGCCGGCGGCGCTGGCCGTCAGGCGGCACGGGAGGTCGTCGGTTTCTTCACTGCCAAGGACGAGAGCGAGAAGCCTCGCGAAAGTGTGTGGCACGCCCTGACCACCTTCACCGAGGAGGAGAAGAGCGGCCCGACCAGCCTCTTTACGTCCAAGGCGACCAGGGTGCGAAAGGCGGTGATCAGCACACCCTGGGCCGACTTCGGCTACTCGGTCGGCCATGCCGTCGGCTGGGTGGTGAGCAATCTGCTGCTGTTCATCTTCAGCGAGGGCGTCGGCAGTGCTATCACCAAGATCGCGTCGGGACTGGGCGAGATCGCGCCGCTTCTGGCGGGCAGCCTCGCCAAGGCCGGAGAGGCCATCGCGGCCCTCGAGCACGCGGTCGCCGCGGCGATCGGGACTGCCTTCAAGCTGGTCAAGCCGCTGGAGGAGGTCCTGGCGCCGCTCCTACGGCTGATGGAGCGTCTGCGAGGCTTTCTGCGGCGGCTGTTGGGGCTGGCAGAACATGAGGCCGCCGCCGTGGCGGCACGGGGTGCGACGGTCATCGCGGACGAGGCCGGAGCGAAGGCGGCGAGTACCACGACGGTCGCGACCGAGGGCGAGGCGGCGATCGCCACGACTCAGGCAGCTGAAGGGACGTCACGGCAGGGCGAGCAGGCGATTCTCGGCGACAGGCCGCGGCCCCGGGTATCGGAACTGACGAAGAAGCAGCAGGCTGGGCTCTCGCCCCGCGAGCGGCCAGTGACCGTCCTGCGCCCCCCGAAGGCTCCGCCCTCGCCCGAGCCCGCAGTAGAACCCGTCCCGCAGAGCGCCGTCGTCGAAGAGGCGGCCGAAGAGGCGTTGGACCTTCAGCCAACCGGCACGGGTAATTTGGTACCGGCCCGGCCCAGGCCCGGCACCGTCCAAACCGTGGCCAGCGGTGGCCGACGCGGCGTCAAACCGCCATCCTCCCCGACGACACCCGCCCCGCGCAAACCCACCGGGACCGTGACCCCGATCCGCCGCGCCAAAGCGCCGAAGGCTCCGCGCGGAGCGCCAGGCCCGCCGGAGCTAGAACCCGCGGTGCGGGAACCTGAGCAGCTCACACCCGAAAAGCCCGCGGCAACCGAGGCCGAGCGGCTTCAGGAGAAATACAAGGATCGGACGCCGACCGAATATCCGGCGTCCGAGTGGGCACGCATAGAGGACCTTGAACGACGCTTTCCCAAGATAAGAAACGCACGACTGCGCCCCGTCAAACGCCCATCGATAGGGGAAGAATGGGTATTCGAGGAGCGAATGCAGACTACCCAGGGACAATATTCCCTGGCGGCGTACAACGATCAGGGTCAGCAAGTCATCCAGCTGGACAACATTAACTCCGATGGATGGATCGAAGAGATCAAGATCGGCCAGACAAATCCAGAAGAGATCGCCGCGCAACTACGCGTGCAGGCGGATTTTGCAAGGGAATACGGACTCCTGGGCGTCGAGTATTTCGTGGATCCTCCAATCATCGCTGATGAGGTCGAAAATCTTGTTGTGGACCGCAACGTGTTTCGGAGGCGGTAAACTCTCCTCGGCGATTCCGCTATTGAGTTGTCATCAAGTTGCCAGGCGACTGCACAACTGACGCGATCTTGCTAACGCCATGCTAACCGGAAAATTACCAATCCAGTTGGCGCGGTAGCCCCTCAATGCCATGGGCTTTAGGGCGAACGGCGCGAGTGGTGGTTCGGGTTCGTAGTCACGGTGAGTGATTGATGAGGGCTTGTACGGACTTCCGGCGGGCCGGGCGAGGCTCCTGCTAGAAGAGGGATTGTCTAGGTCACTCTTCGCCACAGGAGCCTCTTGTGAATGTCTACCGTGTTCTGCCGCATGCCGCCAGCAGCATTACGGAGGGCGGGGAGGTTCCGGACGGCGGGCTGATGGTGGCGGTGCGGCTGGCTGACCTGGTGACGCCGCTGCGGAACGGCAGGCTGCCTGGCGGGGGGTGCCGGTCGGCGCTGGTGATCGGGGGAACGCGGTGGCTCCGGACGGGTGAGCCGGCGGTGTTCTGCAAGGTGACAGTGTCGCGCCGGCGCAGGTCAGGCGGGACGGGCGGGTGCAGGCGCAGGGCAGCCCGGTTCATCACGCGACGCTGGGGCCCCTGGAGGAATGGCTGGAGGAGGAGGCCGGGCCGGGCGTGATCGATCAGGTCGCGGAGCGGGCCGTGCTGCGGCCGGAGTACGTGAAGGGCGAGCGGGAGCGGCTGCTGGCCAGGGCGTTCATGATCCGTGCCGTCGTGCTGATGACGCTGGTGCCGGTCGCGGGCATCCGGGACGCGGTGATCGCGCTGGCCGGGGACCTGGCGGGGGGCCGTGGGCGCGGGCCTGGGCGCCGGCGTCGGAGCGGGCGTGCGGGGACTGGCGGAACGCGCTCGGCCCGGAGCCGCTGGAGGAACTGCGGGACATCGTGCTGCGCGCCTCGTGGCAGGAGCACCAGGACCGGGACTGGCGGGCGGTCATCATCGGCAGGAACAGGCCGCTGAAGGCGGGGTCGCTGGACGGGACGCTGATCCGGGTGCCGGACACGCCGGCGAACCGGGCTATGTTCGGCTCCGTCGGCACCGGCGATGACTCGTCCCCGTTCCCGCAGCTCCGGGCGCTGCCGCTGACCGACGCCTCGACCCGCGCGCTGCTGGGG
>Ga0070707_100006404_pt1 | contig 10947 bp, 11 predicted proteins | sample KBSK5502metaG_FD_65468 | JGI IMG/M metagenome (GOLD analysis project Ga0070707, IMG submission 65468) | Corn, switchgrass and miscanthus rhizosphere microbial communities from Kellogg Biological Station, Michigan, USA - KBS K5-50-2 metaG | ecosystem: Host-associated > Plants > Roots >... | reverse complement strand
GCCGTGAGTCTAGACGCGCGGGGGACAGCGACGCACCACCTCACCATCACCTACGAATTCGACAGCTCGAAGCATGCCGATCTGCAATTAGTCCTCTTCGGACGCGACTTCTACATGACCTATCTGCGCGTGTATACGCCCGCCAACGCCCGGCTGGTATCGTCCGATGGATTCAATGGGGTCTTTGGCGGTGGAAGCTACCTCCAGATCGGCACGAGCGACGAGCCGGGCCACCGGATGTGGGGAGGCTACGTCTACGTGCCGGACGCTATCCCCCATGTGCTCCATTTTGACTGGTCGGTGCCGGCGGCCGCGACACGAGATCGCGCCGGGCACCTGCGCTACACCCTCCAGTTCCAGCACCAGGCAGGCTCGAACCAGCGGCTGGACCTGACTATAGCGACGCCGGGCGGCAAGGCACCTGCGCTCGCCTACAAAGGCCCACTCGACCAGGATCGCGCCTTCACCGTCGGCTCCTGACCGCCAGCTGCGCTTTATCGCGGAGCTCATCGCCCCTGCGCGATGCCGATGAGTTAGACTGTCTCCACACAACTCGACGCCTGGTGCGGCGACAACAGCCAGCGGGCAGGCGTCTCACTCGCGCAGCTCCCGTGCGGCATGCATGCCCCTTCGCCGGGTGGGTTGAGTGAAGTGGATATGGGGCAGAATCGTCGGGAAGCCCGGCAAAGGAGACCGCATATGGAGCAAGCAGAGTCGCCCGCATCGGTTGCCTCACGCTTGAAAGATCAGTTCGCCCCAGCCTACCTAACCCTCACGAGTATCATCCAGGGCGTCGCCCTCTCCACGCTCGTCATTCGCATCGAGGCAACATCACAGCGCTTTGATGCCGCGGATTGGCTGTTGGCCGCGGCGACCCTGTTGGCCTTCTTTGGCGTGTGGCATGAATACCTGATGCAGGCGCTCGCCTTCGTCTGGATGCCCACCCTGCTCGACTCCGTGGTGCCATTCGGTTTCCTCATCGCCGAGCTGTTCATGGCCCACTTCGTCTTCGGCAACCAGCGCGCATGGCTGCTGGCAACCGGGATAGCCTTCGGGGTCGGCGTCGTCGCCTCGGGGACGAGCCGCGTGCAGACCCGCTCGTATATGCAGGAAAATCGGGGCGTGCTGCGAGCGGTCGCGGGCATGTCCCTTGTTCGGTTGGCGCTCACGCTGACGCTGACCGTGTTGTTCCTGGGAGCGTGGGCGCTCTATGATGCACTGCACTTCGGCCAGGCGCGCACCCTCGTTGCGGCGCTGGCCCTGGTCGCGTTGGGCGTCGTCATCGGCGGCACTGTGCCATATTGGAACCGTGTGTTGGCATATGCGCGCGGCGCGGGAAAGAGCGTATGAGGGGACGCGCATTGGTGCATGTCAGGAGGCTTGAGCACCGCGAGTCGCGGTTCACACTCCGGTGCGCAACGATCAGGAATCGGCGTGACGAAACGCATGCTCATATGCGGCCTGTCATGCGCCGACGATTCCTCGCTGCCCTGGCGTGTCAAGTGCATCTCTCCGCTTGATGCAGGTGTACGCGGCGTACACGTGTGACGGGCTGTGTTGCGCTTGCTGAATGGCGAAACCGGCGCGCTCGATCATCGGTTCGAGCAGCCAGCTGAATGTGCTGTACTCTTCGCGCAGGTGCGTCTCAAGCTCAGCGCGCGTCCAGCCGATGTCTGTCTGCGCCGGTGCGCTGGCGAGCCAGGCGTCTATGACACGTGCCGCCTCGCGCGGCTCACAGGAGAAGACCAGTTCGCGCAGGTAAAGCACGCCGCCGGGTTTCAAGAGCGCCGCGACACGATCGAGGGCGAGGGCTTTCCAGAAGTCCGGCAGGTGGTGCAGGGCGTTGCGTGTATAGACGAAATCGGCGAGGTCACCCTGGTGCTCGTAGCTCAGAAAGCCGCGCTGCACGCACTCGATGTTCGCGATGCCCAATTGCGCAGCCTTCTGACGCAACGAGGCGAGCATCACCGGCGAGACGTCCACTGCTACCAGACGGCGGCAGTGCGGAGCGGCCGCCAGCGCGAAGGTGCCTGTGCCGGCGCCGAGGTCGACAAGCGTTTGCGTCTCGTTCAGGCCGAGCATGCGCAGCAGGGCCAGGTCGTCGGCGGGGTCTGTGGCTGCCTTCTGGTCGTAGCGCGGCACGTAGTCGGCATCCAGATGCTCACCACCGGCGTGGGCGAGCTCGTCCAGATGCCACGTAGGATGTTCCATCTGTCGCCTCCGTATCTCCGCAATGGACAATCCAGCGCCGCGCGCTCTCTGGCAGCATGAGCGCGTGCGACTACTCGCCAGCCTTTGCGGTGGCTTGTAGCGGCAGACGGCACACAGCGGGCGCGAGGAGCGGACATGCGCGTGAGGGTAGCACAGGTGGCTCAGCGAGGCGCCGGTGACGCGCGCGGCGTTGCCCGTACGGGTTACCGCCCCGTCCAAAGCATCCTCTGGCGCGCCACACGCCACGCATGCGCGTGACTACGCCGGCATCGCTGGCGCCGTCGAGAGCGCGCGCAGCCGCTCGACAACTGCCGGCAGCTCGCGCTGCACGAAGTCCACATCTTCGGCGGTCGAGCTGTGGCCCAGCGTCAGGCGCAGGTGGCCGCGCGCCTCAGGCGCCGAGTAGCCCAGCGCCGTGAGGACGTGCGAAGGCTCGATGGAGCCGGTGGTGCAGGCACTGCCACTGGAGGCCGCCACGCCGAACAGGTCCAGCGCCAGCAGCAGGGATTCTCCCTCCACGCCGGCGAAGGCGAAGCTGGCGTTGTTGGGCAGCCGGAGCGTCGGGTGCCCTGTCAGGCGCGTGCCCGGGATCGCCAGGATGCCGGCGATCAGCCGGTCGCGCAGTGTGGTCAGCCGCGCCGCCTCCGCGTCGCGCTCGGCCGCCGCCAGCCGCAGCGCCTCTGCCGCGCCCACCGTGCCGGCGACGTTCTCCGTGCCCGCGCGCCGGTTGCGCTCCTGCGAGCCGCCCAGCACCTGCGGCTGGATGCGCGTGCCCTGGCGCACATACAGAATGCCGACGCCCTTAGGACCGTAGAACTTGTGCGCCGAGAGCGTCAGCAGGTCCACGTTGAGCGCAGTGACATCGAGCGGTAGGTGCGGGCCCGCCTGCACGGCGTCGGTGTGGAAGGGGATGCGGCGCGCGCGGCAGAGGCGGCCGATCTCGGCGATCGGCTGGATCGTGCCGACCTCGTTGTTGGCGTACATGATCGTCACCAGCGCCGTCTCGTCGGTGAGCGCCGCTTCGATCGCCGCCGGGTCCACCAGCCCCTCGGCGTCTACCGGCAGATACGTCACCGTGAAGCCTGCGCGCTCGAGCTGCTGGCAGGTGTGCAGGATGGCGTGATGCTCGATGGCCGTGGTAACGATGTGGGTGCCGCGGCGGCGCGCGCTGGACGTGACGCCGCGAATGGCGAGGTTGTCGGCCTCGGACCCGCCGCCGGTGAAGACGATCTCGGTGGGCCGGCAGCCCAGCACGGCGGCCACCCTGCTGTGCGCTTCGTCCAGCGCGGCGAAGCTCTGGCGGCCGAGCGCGTAGACGCTGCTGGGGTTGCCGAACTGTTCGGTGAAATAGGGCAGCATGCGCGCGACGACGGCGGGATCGGCGGGCGTCGTGGCGGCATGGTCGAGGTAGATGGTTCCGTCGGGTAATGGCATGATGTGGTCTCCCTGGGCCGGACCGCGCAGGCGAGCGGGCGCGTTGCCGGAACGCTTCTTGCTGTGGCTGACTTAGGCGCGGACGGGCCTCACCAGCATGATAGCATCAGCGCGGCGACGACCACAAACGCGACCGGCGCCTTGACAGCCCTGCGGCGGTCGTGCTATCGTAGGGACAGGTACCATACCCCGGTATGGTATGAATCGCCGACGACAGACGCCCACGCCCAGGAGGAGCAGCATGGCACAGCATTACGAAAACGTGACTGATCAGACATTTGGAGACACAGTACTGAAGGCGCAGCAGCCAGTGGTCGTCGACTTTTGGGCGCCGTGGTGCCGGCCGTGCCTGGCGATGGCGCCGACTTTCGAGGAGCTGTCGAACGCATACGACGGCAAGATGGTTTTCGCCAAGCTCAACACCGACGACAACCAGATGACGCCTGGCCGCCTCGGCGTTCAGGGCATCCCGACGCTGATCTTCTTCCGCGATGGCCGCGAGATCGACCGCATCGTCGGCCTGGTTTCGCGCGATGTGCTGCGCAAGCACATCGACACCGCGCTGGCGATGGCCGTCTAGGACGCGGGAGGTTTCGCGGCACTGACGTGCCGGCGCATGGGACAGCAATGCCGGCGCACGGAACGCTCAGATGGCGCGAGGAAGTGGAAGACGCATGGCGACGATCACCGAGGGCACGCAGACCGACATGCAGGTGAGCCTGCGGCGCATCGAAGGGCAGATTCGCGGCATCATCGGTATGCTGGCGGATGGCAAGCCCTGTGAGGAAGTGGTGACCCAGATCTTCGCCGCGCGCGCCGGCATGGATCGCGTCGCGGCCGAGGTGCTGAAGTGCCACGTGACGGATGCGCTCTCCAGCGGCTCGCCGGAAGAGGCGCGGGCGGCGGTCTTGCGGGCCATCAGCCTGCTGAACAAGGTCTAGCGCACGCTGGCCGGTAGGCCAGACTTGCCGTGGCATGAGATACTATCTTCTTGTGCCGCGGCTTTTTTTGTGGCCGGCGAGCGGAGATTTCACCACAGAGCTCGCAGAGGGCAGAGGAGGAAAGACGACGGGACCGCTCCCCGCACGGTCGAGTCGTGAGTGGGCATTGTGGTGCTCTGTGCCCCCTGCCCTGCCGCTTCAGGGCTAATCCTGATTGTGGCACTGCCGTGAGGACCGAGGGCTGGACACCGACATCCTCTGCTGGTCTCTGTGTACTCTGTAGTGCAATGCTGGGCGTGATTGAAATGAAGGAGAGCGCATGACCGATACTGCGCGCGCGATCGTACCTTTGCCGCTTGCGGGCGCGCTCCACGAGACGATCTGGGGCGGCCGCGCGCTGGCCGAGCGCCTGGGGAAGGCGCTGCCCGCCGACGCCGTGATTGGCGAGTCGTGGGAGACGGCGGACGAGAGCCTGGTGCGCGAGGGGCCGTACGCCGGGGAGTCGCTGGCGGCGCTGGTGGCGCGGCTGGGCGTGGACCTGCTCGGCTGGCGCTCCGTCGCGGTGTATGGCCGGCGCTTCCCTCTGCTGACCAAGTTCATCGACGCGCGCGAGCAGCTTTCGGTACAGGTGCATCCCGACGACGCGTACGCCGCCCGTCACGAGCACGGCAAGCTGGGCAAGACGGAGACGTGGTATGTGCTGCATGCCGAGCCTGGGGCGCAGCTGATCTACGGCTTTGCCCGCGCGACGAGCGCCGACGAGGTGCGCCGCGCCATCGAGCAGACGCAGCTGGAGCCGCTGCTGCACTCCTTCGCCCCGCGGCCAGGCGACGTGATCTTCGTGCCGCCGGGCACGGTCCACGCCATCGGCGGCGGCATCCTGCTCTACGAGCTGCAGGAGTATTCGGACGTAACCTATCGCCTCTACGACTACGGGCGCTTGCAGGCCGACGGCAGGCCGCGCGAGCTGCATGTCGCGCGCGCGCTGGAGGTGCTGCGCTACAGTCCCCCGCTTTCGGTCCGCGCGACGCCGCTGGAGGCGGGCGCCTACGGGGCGGGCGGCAGCCGGCGCGTGCTGGTGGCGTGCCGCTACTTCGTGGAGGAGGAGTTGCGCATGGCGGGCCATGTGGCCGATACGACGACGCTGGCGAGCTGCCAGATTCTGACGTGTCTGGGCGGCGCCTGCACGATCGAGACGGGCGACGCGGCGGTGCGGCTGCAGCTTGGCGAGACGGCGGTGTTGCCGGCGGCGCTGGGCGCATACACGCTCCATGGCGAGCAGGCGCGGCTGATGCGCGCGTACGTGCCGGAGGAGCGCGATCCAGCGGTACATGCCTGGCAGGCGGCGCAGGGGGAGGGTGTCGCGCGCTAGGCCACCTGCGCATTTAGGCCATTTGTTCTATACTTGCTGACACGCAGAGATGGTGAGCCATAGTACGGCGCCGGTTGTTCCGAGGCGACTCGGGGCGGCTGGCGCCGTTTCGTTTGCGCCGAGAGGCGACAGAGAGCTCACCACAGAGGACGCAGAGCACACAGAGGGATGTGAGAGGCGGGAGGAAGGGTGGGGGAGCCGTCCCCTGGCCTCAAGAGCCAGGGCTAATCCCTCACGTGCCATTGCGGCGCTGGGTTGGTGTCGCGGTGACCGCAGCGCTCGCCTTTCACGTACCTGCCGCGCATAGGATGAGCCCTGCCGCTTCAGGGCAGGGAGCCATCCCCCTCGCGCGCCTCACTGCCTCCTACCGCCTCATCAGCGCCGAGAACGTCAGCCGCGCCGGCAGCCGCGCGACGGGCAGCGCCGCCAGCTCGTGGATCAGTCGGATCCGTGCGGCGTAGCGGTCCGACTGCTCGTACGCGCCCGTTTCCCGCGACAGCGCCAGCCCCTCCGGCGCCACCAGCTCGGTCAGTGCACGATGCTCCTTGCCTGGCAGCAGCGGGTCCGGAGATGCCGCCAGCAGCCGTCGCGCCTCGCTCGACGAATCGCCGGCGTGCGCGGTGGAGGCCGGCACGAAGGTTACGTGGCGGGCAAAGGGACGGTTCTCGGGCCGCGCCAGCAGCGCCGCCAGGTCGTCGGCACCCGCGCCGGCGCGCGGGGACACCAGCAGCCGCGCCAGCGCGAAGAGCTCGCGCAGGGCGGCGTCGCGGTCGGCATAGTACTGTGGATCGAAGATCTGCACGGCCTTGTCGAAGCCCACGATGATCGAGAGCTGCGCCTGCCGGTCCATCCGCGCGCGCATCGCCCGCGCCTGCTCGACGTAGAGGCCGCGGTTCACGAGCGCCACCGCGCTGCCTGGCGCGCCGTGCACGTATGCCGCCAGCTGTGCTAGCCGGTCCGCCACGCTGGCGCGCTCCACGCGCTCCTTGTCCACCGTCACCGCCGCGCAGGTCCACACCACGCAGTCCAATCCGCCCGCCACGCGCGCCGCCTCCTCGATGGCAACGTGGGCGTTGGTGAGCGGATTGAACGAGCCGGCGAAGTGACCCACATGCTTTGCGGTACGGAGCGCCGTCCTACCTACCCGCACCTCGGCGCGTGGCGGGGTGTGCGGCCGGCTGCGCTCCACGGCGCGCTGCTGCGCCACCACGACGCGCACGCTGTCCAGCATATGCGCGGCACGGTCGTAGTGTCGCTGCCAGGCAGGATCGGTGATATGCTCCATGGCATAGAGTGTAGTCGCCGCGGTACCATGCGTCCGCCGTGTGCACGGAGTGTCTGATGTCCCCGTTCGATACGAGCATAGCCGCCATCGTCCTCGCCGCTGGCCGCTCGACGCGCATGGGCGCGCACAAGCTGTTGCTGCCGCTGGGCGGCCGCCCACTGGTCAGCTATGCCGTCGCCGCCGCCTGCGCCAGCCGCGCTGCCCCGGTGCTGGTCGTGCTCGGCCACGACGCCGAGGCCGTGCGCGTTGCCCTGCCGCCGTACCGCCAGCGCTACGTGGTCAACGATGCCTTCGCCAGCGGTATGGCAAGCTCGCTGCGCGCTGGCATCGCCGCGCTCCCGCCGTCCGCAACCGGCGCGCTCGTGCTGCTGGCCGATCAGCCGCTGGTGACAGCCGCCCTCGTCGACGAGGTGCTGGCGGAGGCCGCGACGCATCCTGAGCAGATTGTGGCCGCCACGTATGCCGGCGTGCGCAGTCACCCGGTCTACTTTCCGCGCGCGCTCTTCGCGGAGCTTGCCGCCGTGGCGGGCGACGAAGGGGGCCGCTCGGTGCTGGCGCGGCATGCCGACCTGGTGCGCCTGCTCCCGCTGGAGCCAGCCGCGGCGGCGCTAGATGTGGACCGCCCCGGCGACTACGAGCGTGTCGTGGCGGCGTGGGGCTAACCTCTTCCACTGCCCTCCCCGTTCCGGCGGGGGTGGCGCCAGCAACCGGCGCGCGGCGAGGATGCCGGAATCTCAGCACAGAATCTCACCACAGAGGACGCAGAAGACGCAAAGGACGCAGAGCACAGATGAGTGAGAGCGCGTTATCGCTCCTCATCCTCAGGACTCTGTGTGCTCTGTGTGCTCCGTGTGCTCCGTGTGCTCCGTGTGCTCCGTGTGCTCCGTGTGCTCTGTGGTGAAAACTCCGCTCCCGGCGGCCGCCGCGCTCTGCGCGCTGGTGTGCTGCCGGTGTTGCCGCCCATCTCGTCCCAGCGGTTGCGTAGCATCAGCGCCATGGTCAGCAGCATCGTCGTGAGGAAGAGGATCGAGGCCAGCGCCAGGATCACCAGTGTGCTGGCCACACTGGCCAGCACCATCGTCAAGTGCAGTGGATAGATGCTCATCCGTGAAGTCTCCGGAGCGACCAACCTGATGCCGGCGGCGGCCTTCTCTTGCCGACTGAGAAGCAGCGACGGGCCCCAATTATTGGGGGGTGCGCACACTCGGCACGCGTTTTGCTCTAGTGTGGCTCGGCATCAGTCACGCCTGGTTTCCTGGGCGGACAACGTGTATTGCTGTGTCGGCGATTATACCGCATGGCGCTTCGCAAGGGGATGAGTGGTAGTGATGGACATGCGTATCGACCCGACGATAATACCGCAGCAGTCGACGGTCATCTCCCACCGGCAGATCATCGCGGTGCGGCTCCTGCAGATGGCTGGCCAGGAGCTCACGATGGCCATCGCGCGCGAAAGCGAGAGCAATCCCGCCTTCGAGGCTGAAGAGCGCGAAAGCTGCCACTACTGCGGCGCCGGGCTGGATGCGCCTGGCCGCCCCTGCCCCGCGTGCGGCATGGCGCCGGGCAAGTCGGCCGACAGCACCTTCGACGCGGTCCAAGACATGGGCGGCCAGTCGCTCGGCAGCCAGTGCGACGACGAGTCCAACGATCCCATGATGCGCGTGGCATCCGCCAGCGGCCGCGGCGAGGGCCTGTTGCACCTGCTCTGCGCCACCCTGCCCGAGGAAGACGCAGAGATCGCCGAATACCTCATCGGCAGCCTCGACCACCATGGCTACCTGCCCGAGAGCATCGTCGAGGATACGGCGGACGCGCTCTCACGCGACACGGACGAGGTCGCGCGCGTACTCTACGCTTTGCAGCGCCTGGACCCGCCCGGCGTGGGGGCGCGCGGCGCACGAGAATGCCTTCTCGTTCAACTGGAGGCGCTGCGCGAGGCGGGCCGCGCCCGTCCGCTGGCCGAGCAACTGGTGCGTGAGTACTTGCCGGCGCTGGCCTTCCGTCATTTCCGCGAAGTAGCCCGCGAGGTCGGCGAGTCGCCCAGGGCCATCGAGGCTGAATGGCAGTTCATCCGCGAGACGCTGTATCCGTACCCCTCCCACGGCTTCGATCCCGACTTCGGCGAGATCAGCGAGGCCGCCGCGCTGGTACGTCCGGATGTGGTGATTCGCCACCGGGGCTCCGGCTTCGAGGCGGAAGTGGTCGAGCGCCAACGCTTCGAGCTGCACGTCAATCGCGAGTACCTGTGGGCCCGCAAGCACGTCGCCGAGCTCGGCTGCGGCGAGTCCGACCGCCAGCACATCCGCGGCTATGTGGAACAGGCGCAATCCTTCATCGCAGCGCTGCGCCAGCGCTGGGATACCATGCAGCGCGTCTCAGACGCGCTCATCGAGCTACAGCGCGACTTCCTGGAGCATGGCCAGAGCGCGCTCAAGCCGCTCACCCGCGCCGATGTCGCCAAGGTCGTACAGCTTCACGAGTCTACGGTCAGCCGTGCCACCGACGGCAAGTTCGTACTGCTGCCCAACGGCCGCGCCGTCCCCTTCGACGATTTCTTCGATTCCTCGCTGCCCGTCAAGAAGGCGCTGCGCGAGCTGATCGCCACCGAGACCCCGCGCCGCCCGTTCAGCGACGAGCAGTTGGCCCGGCGCCTGGCCAGAGCGGGCTTTGTGATCGCGCGGCGCACCATCGCCAAGTACCGCGAAGAAGAAGGCATCCTGCCCTCGCGTCTGCGCCGCCGCGTGCCGGTGGCGAAGTCTGCCATGCGCGAGCTGGCCGCCGTCGCGGCACGGTAGGCAGATCGCAGGCAGGCCTTATGCCGACTACGTCCCCTACCACAACTGCGTATCTAGGGCCTGTCTGACGAGTTGGCCGGCGTGGCTGAGCTCGCCTGGCCCTGAGCATTCACGCGCGTCCTTCGTGCTCCAAATACTGCTTCATCATCGCCAACGTGCGGAGATTCTCGTTGCGTATGGAGCGCACGAGCATCGGTCGCAGAAACGCGAGCACACCCGACAGTCGCGGTGTCGTGGTGCGATAGACCCGCGTGTGTGCGCCGAGCGGTTCCAGCCGATAGCGAATGTCAATGGTCAGGCGGCTGAGCAGCAACCGCGCCTCCTGGTGAAATGCGAGTGCGAATGGGGGGCGAAATTCAGTCACGTGGCCGTGCAGCGTCGCTTGTTTCCCGTCGACATACGTGGTGCCGAGCGTGAGTGGCGTGTTGGACACCTGCGTCGTCGTGCCATAGAGGCCAGACGGTGGCAGCCACCGGTGATAGTTCGGCAGGTCAGCGATCAGCGCAAAGACGTGCTCGACTGGTCTGGCAATGTCGATAGTAAAGTCCATCGGGTGTCCCCACGTATACGGGTACGGGTACGGGTACGGGTGCAAGACTCCTCGGAGGAAGCAGCGCGCGCCACGTCGTTCACTCTACCATAGTCCCGCCACCATCGGTGAGTCAGTTTAGCCCACATTTCGCAGTTTGCGGAAGCGCGATTTTGGGGTTTTCGTGGGATAGCGCCACAAATCTGGGCAGCGCCTGGGCTGGAGTCAAACATGCACTCTTCCACATGTTCGCCGCTAATCTGCTTACTGCCGCGCCGAGCCAACGAGAACGCGCGCGCCGACGAAACGACGCGTGGTAGCGAAGAATGTTGAATTGGACAGGCCTTAGCGCCATTGAGCGTGTTCGCCGCTCAATAATG
>Ga0070707_100006403_pt1 | contig 10948 bp, 10 predicted proteins | sample KBSK5502metaG_FD_65468 | JGI IMG/M metagenome (GOLD analysis project Ga0070707, IMG submission 65468) | Corn, switchgrass and miscanthus rhizosphere microbial communities from Kellogg Biological Station, Michigan, USA - KBS K5-50-2 metaG | ecosystem: Host-associated > Plants > Roots >... | reverse complement strand
ATAAAGGCACCGCCTTCCCTCGTCGCTCGTCCCTCGCTCCTCGGTCCAGGCGGCGCCGCGCCCCTTCGGCTCGCTCACGCTGCGACCTCCTTGCGGGTGGCGATCTCGGACAGGATGCCCTGCGGCCTGGCGAGCAGCACGATGACGAGGATCACGAAGGCCACGACGTCCTTGTAGTCGGGGCTGATCACGGCGGCCGCCAGCTCGCTGGCGAGCCCGATGACCAGGGCGCCGAGCATGGCGCCGTAAGGCTGGCCGATCCCGCCGAGCACCGCCACCGCGATGATCGGGATCAGGAACGCCGAGCCCGTTGTGTCGGTGAAGGCGGTCACGTTCATCACCAAGATCGCGCCCGCCAGGCCGCACAGTGCGCCGGAGATAGCCCATCCGAGGTCGATGACGCGGTCGGTGGCGATCCCGCAATTGCGCGCCAGCTCGGGATCGGTGGCGGTGGCGCGCATCGCCTTGCCGAGCTTCGTGAAGCGAAGCAGCAGGTGGATGCCGAGCATAGCGGCGATCGCGATGCCGATGATGGCGAGCTGGACGGTGGTGAACACCATCCCGGCGACGTGAATCGACGTTGGCCTGGCCATCCGCAGGCTGAAGAAGTTCGCGCCGAAGATGGCGAGCAGGCCATTCTGCACGATGAGGCTCACCGCGATGGTCACGATGATCATGCCGAACAGGCGCGTCCCGTGCCGGAAGAACGGGGTGTACAGGCACCGGTTGAGCACGACGGAGAATACGGCCCCGAACGCCGCCCCGGCCACCAGCGCGATCCAGACGCTGACACCCGCGTTCGTGACCAGGTACGCGACGAACGCTGCGGCGGTCATGATGTCGCCGTAGGCCAGGTTGAGTATGTTCGTGACTCCGAACTGAAGCGTGAACCCGACGGCCGCCACGGCAAGGATGGACGCGGTCACGATGCCGAACCCGATCGCGGGCACGAGAGTGCTCACGGCCGCCTCTCCGGCTGGCCCGCTGGCAACGGGTGCTGCCCCCGCGCGTGCCTCCGCGCCGGCCACCAGGCCGGCGCGGAGGCATCGCTGACAGCGCGCTTGACTGTCATTTGCTGAGCGCCGCGATCTGTGCCGCCTTCACTTCGCCGACCAGATGGAGCTGGCCGTTCACGTAACGCGCGGCCTCGAACGCGCCCGTCGAGTTGTGCCAGAAATTGAACACGATCGGGCCGCCCGCGCCGATGTACTCGATCTGCTTGCCAGCCTTGAGCGCGGCCTTTCCCGCAGCGAAGGTGTAGACGATCGTCTTGCCCGATGCTGGCTCGGTGACCTGCGAGATGTAGTTGTTGAATACCGCCGGGCTCGTGCTATTGGCGGCGATCATCGCCAGCGCCATCACGTTGACGCCGTCGTAGTAGGTCATCGAGTACGGGTCGGTGCTCCACTGGCCCGGCTTGGGCACCTGGGACGCGGACGCCAGCAGCGACTTGTTGTACGCCTGCCAGGCGGGGCCCGTGGGCGGCGCGTACGGCTGCATGCCCTCGAAGTACTTGCCCATGTTCGATGTGCCGATCGCGCCGTTGACGGCCTTGAGCCACGGTGCCTGCAGGCTCACCTCGGTTCCGATCACCGGCACCAGCCCGTGCAACTGCTGAAGCTCGGACAGGAATGTGGCTGCGGTCTGCGGGTCGACCTCGGTGAAGATGACCTGGGGGTGCGCGGAGAGCATGTTCTCGATCTCGGTGCGGTAGGAACTCTGGTCGAGTGCGACGGCCTTGTTGTAAACGATCGTGCCGCCGAGCTTGGTGAATGCGGTGACCAGCGTCGGCACGTCGGACTGGGCGCCAACGTCGTTGCCGAATATCGCCGCCGCTCTGGTGTAACCCGCATTGTGCGCCCAGATCGCCAGCGCGTAACCCTTGACATCGTCCGCGGGCGTGATCCGCCAGAAATAGGCATATTTGCTCTGGTCAAATGCCGCCTGGCCGGTGTCGGCAAACATCGGCACGTGGCCGCTGTTCAGGAGCGGGACGGTTGTGAGCGCCTCGTCAGAACTGGGCCCGAGCACTCCGATCAGATGCGTCTGCGTCGCCATCATCTGCTCGGCGGCAGTAACGGCATCCGCTGGGTCGCCCCTGGTGTCCTCCGCGACGCAGGTCAGGTGATGCCTGAGCACGCCGCCATCGGCATTGATCAGCCTGACGGCCGGAACGCAGCCGCCCACCATCTCCGGCCCGAACGCTGCGTCCGGCCCGGTAAACGGATTGAACTCCCCGACCACGAGCGTCGCGGGCGGTGACCCGCTGCCACCAGCCGAACTGCAGGCGGCGGCGACGGCGAGTGTCAGCGCCGCGCCCAGTGACGTGACGGCGATTTTCATACGCACCTTCCGATCATGGGGATGCCGCCGGCGGTGCAGCGCCCGGGTCAGGCGCCGCCGCTCCGGCGGGGCAGAAAGGCAACCGCTTCCATTTCTACCAATGCGTCCTGATTGGCAAGCGCGCGCACCTCCACTAGCGTGCTCGCGGGCCGGGCGTCGCCGAAGTACCGGCGGCGCACCGTGTTGATGAGCTCCCTGTCGGCCATGTCCGTGACGTAGACCCCGACCTTCACGACGTCGTCGAAGGTGGCGCCCGCAGCACGCAGCACGGCGTGCACGTTGTCGAGTACCTGCTCGGATTGCCTGACGACATCGCCCGCGCCGACGAGCTCGCCGTCGGCGTTGACCGGAAGCATCCCTGATACGTACAGGAATCCGCCCGCCTCGACGGCGTCGGTGTAGTGGCTGATTGGCTCAGCAAGCTGCCCGGCCAGCCGGATCCGCCTCACGAGGCGTCCCGCGGCTCGTCCAGTACCCGGATCATCAGCGGGCTCGGGCGGAAGCCGTTGCACGCGTTGAGATCCTGTGGACACGACGAAACCGACACGATCGAGTCCATCAGCGTCCGCAGCACCAGCTTGTCGCCCGCCCGGCCGGTCGGGACCTCGTTGCCGAACGTCCGATCCTCGTGAATGGGGGCATTCTGGAAGAAGTTAATTGGATCGGGCATCTGCCATTCGGCGATCCCCCACGGCCTGAGTGCCTCGGTGAAGTTCGTCCGGCAGCTTCTGTGGCCGTCGACTCCGTAGTCGAGGCGGTAACGCCGGTCATCGCACATCGAGGTGATGATGTCGTTCCGGCCCACGTCGTCACGGACGATCTCGAACATCGGGCGCCGCCAGTTGCTTTCCAGCCGGTCACCGACCCGGACGGTCAGCCGCAGCAACGCCGAGCGGGTGTGCGTGGTTGACAGCCATTCGGTCCTGTCGCGTTCCGCGAAGGCAATGAAGTCGGCGACTTGCTGCCCTTCAAGATCAACGACCTCCACCAGCTGTCCCGCCTTAGCAGCGAACGCAGCGCCGTGCCCGCCTGGAACCAGGAATTCCCGCTCGACGCTTACGCCCGCTTCTTCCCCCATGGGCAGGATTGTGCGTCATATACAATTCTGGGTCAAGCGAAATACAAAACATCAACGTGCCGTCGACGCCGACAGAGAACGGTCGACCGCACCTTGGTGTCGTCGCGGAGGAGTCGTGATCGTCAGTAGTAATAGGGGAACTGCGCCCAGTCGGGCGCGCGCTTTTCCAGGAAGGCGTCGCGGCCCTCGACGGCCTCGTCGGTCATGTAGGCGAGCCTGGTGGCCTCGGTCGAGAACACCTGCTGGCCGACGAGTCCGTCGTCGACGAGGTTGAACGCGAACTTCAGCATCCGCACCGACGTCGGGCTCTTCCCGTTGATCATGGCCGCCCACTCCAGCGCGGTGCGCTCCAGTTCGGCGTGCGGCACGACCGCGTTGACCATGCCCATCCGGTGCGCGGCCTCGGCGTCGTATTCCTGGCCGAGGAAGAAGATCTCCCGCGCGAACTTCTGGCCGACCTGGCGCGCCAGGTAGGCCGAGCCGAAGCCGCCGTCGAAGCTGCCCACGTCGGCGTCGGTCTGCTTGAACCTGGCGTGCTCGCGGCTGGCGATCGTGAGGTCGCAGACCACGTGCAGGCTGTGCCCGCCGCCGGCCGCCCAGCCGGGGACGACGCAGATCACGACCTTGGGCATGAACCGGATCAGCCGATGCACTTCCATGATGTGCAGCCGGCCGGCCCGGGCCTTGTCGATGGTCTCGGCGGTCTCGCCCGCGGCGTAGCGGTAGCCGTCCCGGCCGCGGATGCGCTGGTCGCCGCCGGAGCAGAACGCCCACCCGCCGTCCTTGGGCGAGGGCCCGTTGCCGGTGAGCAGCACGCATCCCACGTCGGGCGACATCCGGGCGTGATCGAGGGCCACGTACAGTTCGTCGACGGTGGACGGCCGGAACGCGTTCCTCACTTCCGGCCGGTCGAACGCGACCCTGACCGTTCCCGAGTCGACGGCGCGATGGTAGGTGATGTCGGCGAAGGAGAACCCCTCGACGGCACGCCATCGCCCGGGATCGAAGATCTCAGAGACCATGGCCCAATCTTGGCAGGCAGCGTAGGTCCGCGAGCCTGGCAGGCAGTCACCCCGACGCGCGCGCGTCGGGCTGACCCGGTGATCACGGACTTATTTTCACGATATTTGCACAAAATCGTCCGTGATCATGGAACTGGCCTGCTCGGTCACCAGTCGCCGCCGACGGCTGAGGCCCGCCTCGTGGTACTGGACGGACGGGGGGAGATCGTCATGGCCCATCCGTTCTCGGCGGTGCCGCTCGGCTTCTCCGTGATGGGCGCGAGGACGCTGCGGTGGGGCGGCTGCGCGTGGGATTCGTTCGCGCTGCCGCATCTGCTGCCCGGTGAGGGCGAGGTGCTGGTGGCGACGCGGTGCCCGGCGTGCGGGCGACCGCTCGCCTGGAACGTCGGAACGCGGCGGCCTCCAGACGGGAACCAGGTCGCGCACTTCCTCGTGCCCGCGGCCCGGATTTGGGACGGACGACGTGGTGCACACGTGCCGGCATCAGCGGCTGTTCTGCTCCGCGGACTGCGTCGCCGCGTGGCTGCGGGAGACGGGGCTGCCGCGCGGCTACGAGATGGACCTGGCCACGCTCTGGCGGCTCGCGGCCCGCTGGTACGAGGGTCGGCTGGAGCGCGGCTATGTCCGGCGCGACCCGGCGAGCGCAGGTGACTACCTGCGGAGCGTGGGGCTGTCCGGGGTTTTTTGGGGACTGTGATCGCCGCGCGCCTGCTCCGGTTCGCCGGGCGAGCGGTGCCGCCCTGGCGCGCGCCCGGCCTGGTCGAGCTGCGCGGCGAGCTGCTGTTCGAGCTTGCGCAGCTCGCGGGTGACGGCCGGGTGCTCGAGCGTGGCCAAGCGCGCGAGCCGCCGGCGGAGCCTGGCGATCGCGGTGGCGGCGGCCGCCGCGTCCGTGCTCGCGCCGTCGGCGCCGTCCGCTCCGGGGATGGCGGGGATGGCGGGGATGGCCGCTGCGGTGCGGGCGGGGATGGCGGCGCCGGCCGCTGCGGTGCGGGCGGGGATGGCGGGGATGGCGGCTAACCGGCTCGGTGCCGAGGTCGCGGTCGCGGGCTGGGCTTCTCGGGTCGTGCACGATGCGGGCATGCGGGCCTCCGTTCGGTTCCCTACGGCCGCAGACCGTCCGGGCCTGGGGTCCGCGTGGCGTGGGCAGTCTGGGGCCGTCAGTGTGACGAGCGGTGTGACGTCCGGCGATGCCGTGCGCGATGCCATGCGCGAGGCGTCGCCGAAGCCATGCGCGAGGCGTCAGCGAGATTTCGGTTACGCTGCCCGTGCCGGGTTCGTGGTGATCCGGCCCCGCGCGGCAGTCGTGCCGGACGGAGCGTGTGCCAGCAGGGCCGCCGAGCAGTTCGCGAGGGAGCGCCACATGCCTCACCGGGTGGCCGTCATCGGCGCAGGATTCGGCGGGATCGGCATGGCGATCAAGCTCAAGCAGGCGGGCATCGAAGACTTCGTGGTGCTCGACCGGGCCGAGGACATCGGCGGGACCTGGCGCGACAACAGCTATCCGGGCCTGACCTGCGACGTGCCCTCGCTGCTCTACTCGTTCTCGTTCCGGCCATGGCGGTGGACCCGGCGCTTCCCTGCCCGCGACGAGATCCTCGCCTACCTGCACGCGCTCGTGGCCGAGCACGGCCTCGGCTCGCACATCCGCCTCGGCACCGGGGTGGAGGCTGCCGAGTTCGACGAGCGCGCCGCGGTCTGGAACCTCGCGCTCCACGACGGCGGCACGCTGCAGGCGACCGCGGTCGTGTGCGCCGTCGGCCAGCTCGGCCGGCCGGCGCTCCCCGACATCGTCGGGCGGAGCGAGTTCGCCGGCCCGTCCTGGCATTCAGGCCGCTGGGACCACGATGTCGACCTGTCCGGCCGGCGGGTGGCCGTGATCGGCACAGGAGCCAGCGCCATCCAGTTCGTGCCCGAAATCGCCAAGGTCGCCGGGCACGTCGACGTCTACCAGCGCACTCCGCCATACGTGCTGCCCAAGGGCGACCGGCCGTACCGGGAGGCCGAGCACGCCGTGTTCGAGCGGCTGCCCTTGGTGCGCAAGGCCGACCGGCTGCGTATCTTCCTCTACGGCGAGCTGCTCACGAGCGGCTTCGTGCTGTCACCGAAGCTGCTCGCCGGGCCGATGCGGCTCTGGCGTCGTCAGCTCGACTCCCAGATCGCCGACCGGGCGCTGCGCGCGAAGTGCGTCCCCGACTACGTGATGGGCTGCAAGCGGGTGGCATTCGCCAACGACTGGTACCCGGCGCTGGCCCGCCCGAATGTCGACCTGGTGACGGACCCGATCGAGCGGATCGCCCACGACGGCGTGGTCACCGCTGATGGCACGACCCGCGCCGCGGACGTGATCATCTACGGGACCGGGTTCCGGGCGGTGGAGTTCCTCACGCCCATGTCGGTGACGGGCCTGCGCGGCCAGCGGCTGCAAGAGGCCTGGCGGGACGGGGCGCAGGCCTACCTCGGCATCTCGGTCTCCGGCTTTCCCAACTTCTTCGTGCTGTACGGGCCGAACACCAACCTCGGCGGCAACTCGATCATCTACATGCTCGAGGGCCAGATCGGCTACGTGCTCGGCGCGATCGAGGCGCTCAACGCCGAACGGCTCGCCTGGCTCGACGTGCGCCCCGACGTGCAGGATACGTTTAACGACTGGGTGCAGCAGGCCAGCAGGACGTCGGTGTGGGAGAGCGGCTGCCACAGCTGGTACACGAGCGCCTCCGGGCGCAACACCAACAACTGGCCGGACCACACGTTCTTGTACCGGTACCGGGTCCGGCGCTTCGACCTGGCCGCGTACCGGGTCATGCCGAAGCGGGCGGCGCCGGCCGGCGCCAGCGCGGCATGACCGCCCGCCGCGCTCGCCCGGGGCTACGGAGCGTGCGCGTGCCGCCCGCGGTCATGCGCCTCGGGGTGCGTCAGCTCGGCAGGCGCTGCCTCGACGCCTCGCTGCCGTGGCCGGTGCAGCGCGCGCGCCTTGACCAGCTCGACAGGGCCGCGGTGCTGCCGCGCGGCACGGCCGTTTCCGAGCGGACCATCGGCGGGGTGCGAGCAAAGCTTGTGTCGGCTCATGGGCTGGACTCGGAGCGCACGGTGGTGCACTTCCACGGCGGCGGCTATTGCCTGGGATCGGCGCGCACGGCGATGTCGTGGGCGGCCCACCTCAGCGCGCAGGCAGGCTGCCGGGTCGTGCTGCCCGAGTACCGGCTCGCGCCCGAGCATCCTTACCCGGCGGCGCTGGAGGACGCCAGGGCGTTCATGGCCAGGCTGTCCGGCGAGACGCAGCCGGGCTCGCTGGTGCTGTCGGGCGACTCGGCGGGAGGAGGGCTCGCGCTGGCCCTGGTCCTTTCGCTGCGCGACCTGGGCCGGCAGCTGCCGGCCGGGTGCATCCTGCTGTCGCCCTGGCTCGACCTCGGCCGCAACCGCCGGGCCGTCCCCGCCCTGGTGCGCAAGGACGTGCTGCTCAACCCGGACTGGCTCGAGGCGTGCGCCCGCGCGTACGCGGACCCGTCCGAGTGGGGCAGCGGCCTGGTCTCGCCGCTGTGCGCAGCCCACGGCGGGCTGCCGCCGCTGCTGGTCCAGGCAGGGACCGACGAGCTGCTCGCGCCGGACTCCGAGGAACTGGCCGCGAGCGCCGAGGCCGCCGGCGTGGACGTCACGTACAGCAGGTGGCCGCGCATGTGGCACGACTTCGCGCTGCAGCCCGGCATGCTCGCGGCGGCCGACAGCGCGCTCGCGCAGGCGTCCTGGTTCGTCAAAAAGGTCACTCCCGCGCCCAAACCCCCCTAGCTGCCGCCTCAACCCCCAGGGAATTCAACACCAATGGGCCACCGGTGGTCCTGTGCGAACACCGGTGGCCCATTGGTGTTGTATTTAGGCGCGCACGCGGCTCGAGGTCGGGTCGTAGAGCGGGCGCAGCGACGCCGTGGCCCGGACACGCTCGGCGGCGATCTCGATCTCGAAGTCGCCATCGGTGAACCAGGACCGGTCGGTGCCGGCGTCCGGGGCGGTGACGTAGCCGAGCGCGACCGTCCGGCCGAGCGTGTGCCCGTAGCCGGCGGAACACAGGCTGCCGACCATGATCCCGTCCCGGTAGACCGGCTCGTCGTGGTAGGCCATCGCGTCGGGATCGTCGAGCGCGAACTGCACGAGCCGGCGGCTCACTCCTCGCTCCCGCTGCTCAAGCAGCGCGTCGCGGCCGATGAACCCGCCTGGCTTGTCCCACGCCACGGCGAAGCCGAGCCCGGCCTCGAGCGGGGTATCCCGCCGCGAGATGTCGTGCCCCCAGCTCCGGTAGGCCTTCTCCAGGCGCAGCGAGTTCAGCGCGTAGTAGCCGGCGTGGCGCAGGCCGACCGCCGGCCCGGCCTGCGTGATCGTGTCCCAGACGTGCACGGCAAGGTCGGCCGGTATCAGCAACTCGAAGCCAAGCTCGCCGACGTAGGTCATCCTGGTCGCGCGCGCGAACCCGTAGCCGAGGTCGATCTCGCGGGACGCGGCGAACGGGAATGCCGCGTCGGACAGGTCGGCGTCGGTCAAAGACTGCAGCAGCCGCCGCGAGCCCGGCCCCATGACGGCCACCATCGCCAGCGCCGGACTGATGTCAGTGGTCGCGACGAACTCCCCGTGCTCGATGTGCTTGCCGAGCCAGTCGTGGTCCCTGGCGACAGTCGCCGGGGCCGAGAGCACGAGGAACTCCCGCTCGGCCAGCCTGGTAACGGTGACGTCGGCCTCGATGCCGCCCCACCGGTTCAGCCACTGCGTGTACACGATCCTGCCCGGCTCGACCGCCACGTCGTTGGCGCACACCCGCTGCAGCACAGCCTCGGCGTCCCGCCCCTGGACCAGCAGCTTGCCGAATGAGGACAGGTCGAACAGGCCGGCGTTCTCGCGGACCGCGCGGTGCTCGGCCGCCGAGTGCTCGGACCATGGCTGGCGGCCGAACGAATAGGCATCGGCGGTGTCGGCACCGGCCGGTGCGTACCAGTTGGCTCGCTCCCAGCCGAGCAGTTCGCCGAAGACCGCCCCGGCCGCCTGCGTCCGGTCGTGCAGCGGGCTGCGGCGCAGCCCGCGCGGCCTGGTCCGCTGCTGGAACGGCCAGTGGATCCGGTACGCCTCGTCCAGCGTCTCGGTGACCCGCTGCTCGAGGTAGCGACGGTTGGTCTCGTGCGGGGCCGTCCGCCCGGGGTCGGCCTCGGGGATGTCGATCGGCGAGCGGCCGTCGGTGATCCAGTCGGCGAGCACCGAGCCGGCGCCCGGCCCGCTGAGGAAGCCGATCGAGTTGAACCCGGCGGCGACGTAGTAGTCGCGCAGCCCGGGCGCCTCGCCGAGGTGATAGAGCCCGTCGGGGGTGAAGCTCTCGGGCCCGCAGAAGTGCAGCCGGATCCCGGCGTCGGCGAGCACCGGCAGCCGCTTGATCATGTTCTCGTAGAACGGGCCCAGGTGCTCCCAGTCCTCGGGGAGCCGGGTGAACTCGGCGTCCGCCGGGATGCCGCGCGACGCCCACGGGTAGCTGCCCGGCTCGAAGAATCCCACCATGAGCCCGGCGCCCTCGTTCCTCACGTACGAGTAGTCGGGGGCACTCTTGATCGTCGGCAGGCTCGGGGGCAGGCCGGGAATGGCCTCGGTGACGACGTAGTAGTGTGCGAGCGCCTGCAACGGCACGCGCACGCCCGCCATCGCGCCGAACTCGCGGCCCCACAGGCCGGCCGCGTTCACGACGACGCCGGCCTCGATGCTGCCGCGCTCGGTGATGACCGCCGCCACCCGGTCGCCGTCGCGCCGTACCCCGGTCGCGCGGGTTCCCTCGAAGACGCGCACGCCCAGGGCCTGCGCGCCGCGCGCGAGCGCCATCGTCGTGTCGGTGGCGGTGCCGCGGCCGTCGTCTGGGAAGAACAGCGCGCCGGCGAGGCCATCGACGCTTAGCGGCGGGAACAACGTCCTCGCCTCCCCGGGGTCGATCAGGTCGACGCGGATGCCGTCGGACCGGCACGCGGACGCCTGCCGCCGTAGTTCCTCCCACCGGTCGTCGCTGTCGGCCAGGTGCAGCGTGCCGGTGCGCTGGAACCCGGTCGCGAATCCGGTCTCGCGTTCGAGCGACTCGAAGATCCGCAGGCTGCGCTTGACAATCTGCCTGGTCGCGGAGGTGGGCCGCGCCTGGGTGATCAGCCCGGCGGCATGCCACGTCGTGCCGGAGGTGAGCCGCTTCCGCTCGAGCAGCACCACGTCGGTCCAGCCGCGCTTGGCGAGGTGGTACGCGGTGCTTGCGCCGATGATCCCGCCGCCCACGATGACCACCCCGGCACGGGAGGGAAGTTCGTGGTCCATTAGGCCTTTCCTAAGCGGGTTGCCCTCATGCTCGCCTCAAGCGCCGCGGCGCGCTGCGATCGCCGTTGCTGCTGACGTCTGGGTCAGCGAAGCGCCCGGTCAGCGGCGTCGCGATGAGCTACGTGCTGGTTCCAGGGACGGCGCCTGGCTTGGGCGAAGCGAAGGAGATCGTTTCCTCGGGCCGGGA